>Ga0182013_10000342_pt1 | contig 63796 bp, 76 predicted proteins | sample 612S2MmetaG_FD_120487 | JGI IMG/M metagenome (GOLD analysis project Ga0182013, IMG submission 120487) | Permafrost microbial communities from Stordalen Mire, Sweden - 612S2M metaG | ecosystem: Environmental > Terrestrial > Soil > Wetlands > Permafrost | place: Sweden: Stordalen | collected...
CGCGGGCTACTGCCGCGCGGCCGACGGCCACATCCTCGCGTTCGCGGTGTTCAACGACAGTGCAGCGATCGAATCCGCGCACACCGTCCAGGACAACATCGCGATCACGCTGGCTCGCTACCGGGGCTGAGCGAACCCGCCAGCAGCGCGAGCAGCCCGGCTTCGTCGAGCACCGCGACCTTCAGGCGCTCGGCCTTCTCCAGCTTCGACCCGGCGCTCTCACCGGCCACGAGATAGTCGGTCTTCGCCGAGACCGAACCCGTGACGCGCCCGCCCGCGCCGGCGATCATTTCGGTCGCCCGCTCGCGGGTCAGCTCCGGCAGCGTCCCCGTCAGCACGAACGTCAGGCCGGCGAGCGGACCCTCGGACGGTGGCGGGCCGCTCTCGGCGAACTGCAGTCCTGCGGCGCGCAGGCGCGCGATCAGCTCCTGCATGCGGGGCTCGGCCAGCTGCGAGCGGATCAGGACGGCCATCTTCTCGCCGACGCCGGCCACCTGCTCGAGATCCTCCTCGCTCGCCGCGCAGAGCGCGTCGATGTCGCGGAAGTGCAGCGCGAGGTTGCGACCGATCACCTCGCCGACCTCCTCGATGCCGAGCGCGAAGAGCACCCGCGCGAACGGCCGCTGACGCGATGCGGCGATCGCCTCGATCAGCCGCCGAGCCGAGATCTCGCCGATCCCCTCGAGCGCGACGAGCTGCTCCTCGGTCAGCTCGTAAAGGTCGGCTGCGCTTCGCACGAGACCCACTTCGAGCAGGTGGCGAACCTGCTTTTCGCCGAGCCCGACGATGTCCATCGCGCCGCGGGAGACGAAATGGCGGATCAGCTGGAAAGCTCGCCCGGGACATTCCGGGTTCGGGCAGACGGTGTAGATGCTGCCCTGCGGCTTGACGGTCGCGGTGTCGCAGAACGGGCAGCGCTGCGGCGGCCGGGGCAGCGCGGGCCGGCCCTTCTGCTCGGCTACGTGCGGCGCCGGCGAGACGACCTGCGGGATCACGTCACCGGCGCGCACGACGATCACCCGCTCGCCGGCGCGGATGTCCTTGCGCAGCAGGTCCTCCTCGTTGTGCAGCGTCGCGCTGGTGATCGTCACGCCGGCGACGTTGACCGCCTCAAGCACCGCGTAGGGGCGCAGGTCGCCGAACTTGCCGACGTTCCAGCCGACCTGCTTGAGCGTCGTGACCGCGGTCGTCGGCGGGAACTTCCAGGCCACGGCCCAGCGTGGGTCGCGCCCGACGGCGCCCAGCCGGCGCTGCAGCGCGAGATCGTCGACCTTGACGACGGCGCCGTCGATCTCGAACTCCAACTCGCCCCGGCGGCGCTCCCAGTCCAGGCACTGCTGCGCCGCGGCGTGCTCGCCCTCGACGACCTTGATGTCGGGGTTCACGCGGAAGCCGTGCTCGCGCAGCCAGTCGAGCGCCTGCGAGTGGCGCTCGAAGTCCAGTCCCTCGGCGATCGCCACCTGGTAGCACCAGATCGAAAGCGGCCGGCGCGCCGCGGCGGCGGGGTCGAGCTGGCGGATCGCCCCGGCCGCCGAATTGCGCGGGTTCATGAACGTCGAGAGCCCTTCGGCGGCGCGCCGCTCGTTGAGCTCGGTGAAGTCGTGCAGCGAGATGTAGACCTCGCCGCGAACCTCGAGCAGCGCGGGCGCGCCGGGCACCTCGAGCGGGATCTCCTCGATCGTGCGCAGGTTGTGCGTGACGTCCTCGCCGATCACCCCGTCGCCGCGCGTCGCGCCGCGCTCGAGCACGCCGTCACGGTAGATCAGGGAGATCGCCAGGCCGTCCACCTTCGGCTCCACGACGTAGCTGAAGCCCTCGGGGTCGATGCCCTCGCGGCCGAGGTGGCCGCGCATCCGCTCGACCCAGGCGCCGAGCTCCTGTTCGCTGCGCACATTGCCCAGCGAGAGCATCGGCTCGAGGTGCTCGACCTTGCGCAGCTCCGAGACCGGCGCGCCGCCGACCCGCTGGGTCGGCGAGTCCGGCTCGACCAGCTCGGGCCGGCGCGCCTCGAGCGCGCGCAGCTCGTCGAGCAGCGCGTCGTACTCGTCGTCGCCGATCTCCGGGTCGTCGAGGACGTAGTAGCGGTGGGCGTGATACGCGAGCAGCTCGCGCAGCTGCGCTGCGCGCTCGGCCTCGCGGTCGGCGCTCACGTAGCCGCGGCGCCGCTCTCGGGCGTGAGCAGCGCGTGCAGATCGTAGGCCCGCAGCGTGTCGAGGCCCGGCCTGTCGGTGAGGTCGAAGTGCAGCGGCGTGACGGCGATCCGGCCGCCAGCGACGGCCGCGAGGTCGGTGCCCGGCTCGTCCTGGTAGCCGGGGTCCGCGCCGTAGATCCAGTAGCGCCGGCGACCCTGCTCCTCGGCCTCGAGCTTGAGTTCGTCGCGGTAGATCCGCTTGCCCAGGCCGGCCACCTCGACGCCCGCGATCTCACCCGCCGGGACGTTGATGTTCAGCAGCGTGCCGGCCGGCAGCGGCACCTCGTCGAGCCGCTCGACCAGGCGCGCGACGAAGCCAGCGGCGGCCTCGAAGCCGAAACCACCGTCGAAGCGGTAGTCGAGCGCGCCGGCGCCCGACTGCTGGGAGACGGCGATCGCCGGCAGGCCGAGCACGATGCCCTCGAGCGCCGCGGCGACGGTCCCCGAGTAGGTGATGTCGTCGCCGAGGTTCGCGCCGTGGTTGATGCCCGAGACGATCAGGTCGACCTCGAAGTTCTCGACCGTGCCGAGCGTCGCCAGGCGCACGCAGTCGACGGGCGTGCCGTCGGTCGCGTAGCCGACAGTCCCGTCGGCGAACTGGTGCTCGGCGACCCACAGCGGCCGGCGCGTCGTGATCGAGCGCGCCATCGCCGAACGGTTGCCGTCCGGCGCAATCACGCAGAGGTTCACGTCGGGCAGCGCGGCGAGCGCCGCGCGCATCGCGAGCAGTCCCTCGGCCTCGATGCCGTCGTCGTTTGTCAGCAGGACGTTGAGCACTATGCCCTGAGCATAGGCACCGCCGTGGGCGTGACTGTTGCGCGGCTGGTCAGTCGTAGCTGACGGCGGCCAGCGCGAGGCCGCGCGGCGGCGCGGTCGGGCCGGCGTGTTCGCGCGGCGCACCGTCGAGCAGGGCCGCGAACTGCTCGAGCTCGGCACGGCCGGCGGCGACCTCGAGCATCGTTCCGACCATCACGCGGACCATGTGGCGCAGGAACATGTCGGCCTCGATCCAGAACTCGAGCAGGTCACCGTCGATCTGCCATTCGGCGCGGCGCACGTCGCAGCGGAACCAGCGATGCTCGGTCTCGCTCGGCGTGAAGGCCGTGAAGTCGCGCTTGCCGCCGAGCAGCGACGCGCAGGCCACGAGCGCCTCGCGGTCGAGCGGCCCGGCCCACCAGTGCGCGGTCCGCCGCTCGAAGACCGAGCGCGTGCGTCGCGCGAGCAGCCGGTAACAGTACGTGCGCGAGACGGCGTCGTTGCGCGCGTCGAAGCCGGCCGCGGCCGGTTCACTGGCGAGGACCGCAAGATCCTCGGGCAGCAGCCCGTTCAGCCGCGCCGGATCGACGGCCTCGCCGCTGTAGGAAGCGACCTGGGCCCAGGCGTGCACACCGGCATCGGTGCGGCCGGCGACCGCGATCGGCAGCTCCTCGCGAAGCACCGTCGCGAGCGCCCGCTCGAGCTCGCCCTGAACGGTCCGACGGTCCGGCTGGCGTGCCCAGCCGGCAAAGTCGGTGCCGTCGTACTCCAGCGTCAGGCGCGTGCGCATCGGCGCCTCGCGCCGGGTTCAGACGAGCTCGATATAGACCATCTCGGTCGCGTCACTGCGACGCGGACCGAGCTTCAGGATGCGCGTGTAGCCGCCGGGACGCTCGGCGTAGCGCGGAGCGACCTCGGTGAACAGCTTGTGCACCGCGAATTTGTCCTGTGAGAGCGTCGCGAGCGCCTGACGGCGGGCGTGCAGGTCACCGCGCTTGGCGAGCGTGATCAGTTTCTCGATCTCGGGCTTGACGGCCTTGGCCTTGGCCTCGGTCGTCTTGATCCGCTCGTGCTCGATCAGCTCCTTGCTGAGGTTCATCAGCAGGGACTTGCGGTGGGCCGAGTCACGGCTGAGCTTGTATCGGGTCTTCTGGTGTCGCATCGCTCGTCCAGTCTAGGCGCCGGGAACTAGTCCTGGCGCAGGTGCATGCCCCGTGCCGCGAGCGTGTCGACGACCTCGTCGATCGACTTCTGCCCGAAGTTCGGGATCGCGTTCAGTTCGGCTTCCGACTTGGAGAGCAGGTCGCCGACGGTCTGGATGCCCGCGCGCTTGAGGCAGTTGTAGGACCGCACGCCGAGCTCGAGCTCCTCGATCAGGATGTTCCACTCCTCGCTCTGCAGCGCGGCCTGCCCGCCGCCGGCGGGGCCCATGCCGTTGGCCTCGAGCTGGCCGCCGGGGGCAGCGCGGAGCTCTTCGATCCGGTCGGCGTCGGTGAAGATCGCCAGCTGGCTGATCAGCAGCTCGGCGGCCTCGCGAAGCGCGGCCTGGGGGTCGATCGATCCGTCGGTCTCGATGTCCAGCGTGAGCTTGTCGAAGTCCGTCTTCTGGCCGACGCGTGCCTGCTCCACGTTGTACGCGACGCGGCGCACCGGCGAGAAGATCGAGTCGATCGGGATCACGCCGATCGGCTGGTCGGCGGACTTGTTCTCCTCGGCCGCGCGGTAGCCGCGGCCGCGGCCGATCGTCATGTAGAGCTCGAGCTTGGTTTTCTTCTCGAGCGTCGCGATGTGCAGCTCGGGGTTCAGGATCTCGACGCCGGACGGCAGGTCGATGTCCTTCGCGGTGATCGTGCCGGGGCCGGTCACGACGAGCGGGGCCTCGACCTCGCTGGCGTCGGAGTGCATCCGGCAGACGACGCCCTTGAGGTTCAGGATGATGTCGGTGACATCCTCCTTGACGCCCGCGATCGTCGAGAACTCGTGCGCGACGCCCTCGATCCGGACGCTCGTGACGGCGGCTCCGGAGAGCGATGAGAGCAGCACGCGGCGCAGCGAGTTGCCGAACGTGTAGCCGAAGCCGCGATCGAGCGGCTCGATCGTGAAGGTTCCGCGGTTCTGCTCCACCGACTCGGAGGTGATGCGGGGGATCTGGAAGTCGAGCATCGGAGTCCTAACGTCGTTGTTCTTTCTGGCGCGTCCCGAGCGGGCGGCCTATTCGTCCCGCGGCACGCATGCCCCGGGACTGCGAATCTGGCTTTACTTCGAGTACAGCTCGACGATGAGCTGCTCCTGCACCGGCGCGGCAACCTCGCGTCGCTCCGGCTTGCGCAGCACCTTGGCCGACAGCGACTCGTGGTCGGCCTGCAGCCACGCCGGGATCTGCCCGGTGAGCTCGGTCGCGTCGCGGACCACCTGCTCCGAGGGGCTGTTCGGTTTGATCATGATCACGTCGCCGGGCCTGACCTGGTAGCTCGGGATATCGACGCGTCGGCCGTTGACCGTCCAATGGCCGTGACGAATCAGCTGGCGCGACTGGCGCCGCGAGGCGGCAAAGCCGAGGCGCACGAGCACGTTGTCCAGGCGGCACTCGAGCAGCGTCAGAAGGTTCTCGCCGGTGATGCCGGGCTGCCGCGAAGCCTTGTCGTAATAGTTCGCGAACTGCTTCTCCTGGACGCCGTAGTAGCGGCGGGCCTTCTGCTTCTCGCGCAGCTGTGTGCGGTACTCGCTCTGTTTCATGCGCACGCGGCCGTGCTCGCCGGGCGGGTAGGCGCGCCGCTCGACGCCGCACTTGTCGGTCAGGCAGCGCTCGCCCTTGAGGAACAGCTTCTGGCCCTCGCGGCGGCACTGCTTGCACTGCGGGGAGGTATCGCGACCCATGCTCAGACCCTCCGCCGCTTGCGGGGGCGGCACCCATTGAAGGCCTGCGGCGTGACGTCCTTGACGCCGGTAACTTCGAGGCCGGCCGCCTGCAGTGAGCGGATCGCCGTCTCGCGTCCCGAACCGGGACCCTTGACGAAGACCTCGACCTTCTGCAGGCCCTGGTCGATGCCCTTGCGCGCGGCCGCGTCGGCGGTCACCTGCGCAGCGAACGGCGTCGACTTGCGCGAGCCCTTGAAGCCCGCACCGCCGGCCGACTCCCAGGCGATGACGTTGCCGTGGACGTCGGTCAGCGAAACGATCGTGTTGTTGAAAGAGGTCTTGATGTGCGCCTGGCCGACAGGGATGTTCTTCTTGACCTTGCGGCGGCCGCGGGCACGTTTCGGAGCTGCGGGCACTACTTCTTCACCTTCTTCTTGCCGGCGACCTGCATGCGCTTGGGGCCCTTGCGGGTACGCGCGTTGGTCTTCGTCTTCTGGCCGCGCACGGGCAGCCCTTTGCGGTGGCGCAGGCCGCGGTAGCAGCCGATCTCCTGCAGGCGCTTGATGTCCTGGGAGACTTCGCGGCGCAGGTCGCCCTCGACGGTCAGCGACTCGTCGATCGCGTCGCGCAGCTTGGTGACCTCGTCTTCGGTCAGGTCGCGGATCTTGGTGTCGCGGTCGACGCCGACTTCGTCGAGCAGTTTGCCCGCGGTCGAACGGCCGATCCCGAAGATGTACGTGAGTCCGATTTCGGAGCGCTTGTTGAGCGGCAGGTTGACGCCGGAGATTCGAGCCATCTAGCCGATCACCCCTGGCGCTGCTTGTGACGCTTGTTCTCGCAGATCACCAGCACGACGCCTTTGCGGCGGATGACCTTGCACTTCTCGCACATCGGCTTGACCGACGGTCTGACCTTCATGATCCCTTTCGGCAGCTTTTCCGTCCGACCCGGCTCTGGCTGCCGGTCCGGCTGCCGCTACCAGGTCGAGGACATACCCGGGGCAGGCCGAACGGACCACCCGCGGGCAGGACACTGCATAGTAGCAACAACGATTCGGCGCGTCGTCAGCTGGCCGAGGCGGCGGCAGCGCCTTCACGCTCGGCCGCCGGAATGTGCCACGGGGTCAGGATACGGGGCCCCTCGGCGGTGATCGCGACGGTGAACTCGAAGTGTGCCGTCGGCGAGTCGTCCTGGGCGTAGATCGCCCAGCCGTCGTCCCCGACGTGCACGCCGGGGCCGCCGAGCGTCGTCATCGGCTCGATCGCGAGGACCATCCCCTCTTCGAGCCGCACGCCGCGACCGGGGCGGCCATAGTTGGGGACCTGCGGATCCTCGTGCATCTCGCGCCCGACGCCGTGGCCGACGAGCGAGCGCACGACCGACAGTCCGCCCTCCTCGCAGACGTGCTGGACCGCCGATGAGATGTCACCCATGCGGTTGCCGGCCACGGCCTGCGCGACGCCGGCAAGCAGCGAAGCCTCGGTCACGGCGAGCAGCCGCTCGCGGTCGGCGTCGATCTCGCCGATCGCAAGCGTCACGGCGGCGTCGGAGACCCAGCCGCCGAGCGTGACGCCCACGTCCAGCGAGATGATGTCGCCGCCCTTGAGGCGGTAGTCGCCGGGGATGCCGTGGACGATCATCTCGTTCGGCGAGGCGCAGATCGAGCCGGGGAAGCCGCGGTAGCCCTTGAACGTCGGCACTCCGCCCTGGTCGCGGATGAAGCGCTCGGCGATCCGGTCGAGCTCGCCGGTGCTGACCCCGGCCTTGGCGCTTTCGCGAAGCAAGTCATGGGTGGCCGCGAGCACCAGCCCGCTGCGGGCCATGCGCTCGATCTCGGCTTGCGACTTCTTGACGATCACGGCACGCCGCAGGCCGCTTTGGCCTACAGGTTCTCCTCGAGGCGCAGCGTCGCGACGGTGGCGCGCACGTGTGCATGGACTTCGTCGGCGGTGCGCACACCGTCGATCCGTCGCAGCAGCCCGGCGTCGTCGTAGTAGCCGACGAGCGGCTCGGTCTGGTCGTGGTAGACCTCGAGCCGGCGGCGGATCGTCTCCTCCTGGTCGTCGTCGCGCTGGATCAGCCGCGCGCCGTCCTGGTCGCAGACGCCCTCGTGCTTGGGGGGGTCGAACTCCACGTGGTAGATGTGCGCCGGGTTCTTGACGCAGACCCGCCGGCCGGCGAGGCGCCGCACGAGCTCGTCGTCGGGTACGTCGATCAGCAGCGCACCGGTCAGGTGGCGGCCGAGGCCGTCGAGCGCCGCGGCCAGCGCGTCGGCCTGGGCGATCGTGCGCGGGAAGCCGTCGAGCAGGAAGCCGTCGCCGGCGTCCGGGCTCTTCACGCGGCCCATGATCATCCCGATGATCACGTCGTCGGGTACGAGCTCGCCGGCGTCCATGAAGCTCTTGGCCTGGACGCCGAGCTCGGTGCCTTCCGCGACCTCGGCGCGCAGGATGTCGCCGGTCGAGATCAGCGGCAGCGAGAAGTCGTCACGCAGGCGCTCGGCCTGCGTGCCCTTGCCCGCGCCGGGCGGTCCGAGCAGGATGAGATTCAGCTCCGTCACGATTCTTCGAGCCTACCCGCTCGCGCGCGCCGCGTGCTCCGCGCTACTTGAGGAAGCCCTCGTAGGAGCGCATCATCAGCTGAGCCTCGAGCTGCTTCATCGTTTCGAGCGCCACGCCGATGACGATCAGCAGCGAGGTGCCGCCAAACGCGAACTGCTGGTGGGTGTAGGCGAACAGGATCGCCGGCAGCGCGGCGACGGCCGCGAGGAACAGCGCGCCCGGGAAGGTCAGCCTGGCGAGGATCCGGTCGAGGAATTCGGCCGTCGGGCGCCCCGGCCGCACGCCGGGGATAAAGCCACCGTACTTCTTCAGGTTTTCGGCCTGGTCGACGGGGTTGAAGGTCACGGCGGTGTAGAAGTAGGAGAAGATCACGATCAGGATCGACTCGCCGAGCACGTAGTGCCAGCCGTTCGGCGAGAAAAAGTCCGAGACGTCCTGCCCGGATTTGCTTTTCACCAGCTGGCCGACCGTCGCCGGGATCGCCATCAGGCTGGCGGCGAAGATCACCGGGATCACGCCGGCCATGTTCACGCGCAGCGGCAGGTAGGTCTGGCCGCCCTCGGTCATCCGCCGTCCGATCATCCGCTTGGCGTACTGCACCGGGATCCGGCGCTGGCCTTCCTGGACGAAGACGATCGCCGCGACGACCGCGAGGACCAGGAACGGCGCGAGCACCTTGAAGACCTGGTCGGTGCTCGTCCACCACGTCTGGACCGCGCCCGGGATGCGCGAGACGATCGAGGCGAAGATCAGCAGCGAGATGCCGTTGCCGATCCCGCGCTGGGTGATCAGCTCGCCGATCCACATCAGCAGCACGCAGCCGGTCGTCAGGCAGATCACGATCAGCAGCACGTGCGGCGTGTCGAAGTGCGTGATCACCGATTCGCCGGCTTTCGCCTGGAAGGAGTGGAACAGGAAGACGTAACCGATCGACTGCGCGAACGCCAGGCCGACCGTCAGGTAGCGCGTGTACTGCGTGATGCGGGCCTGGCCGACCTCGCCTTCCTTGGAGAGCTTTTCGAGCGAGGGCACCGCCACCTGCAGCAGCTGCAGGATGATCGACGCGGTGATGTAGGGCATGATGCCCAGCGCGAAGATCGCGAGTTTCGAGAGCCCGCCTCCGCTGAACAGGTTCAGGTAGCTGAGAATCCCGCTGCCGCCGAACTCCTTCTGGATGTTGTTGACGGCGGTCGCGTTCAGTCCCGGTACCGGGACGTGCGCGCCGAAGCGGTAGATCAGCAGCATCGCTGCCGTGAACAGCAGCTTGCGGCGGATCTCCTTGACCTGGAAGGCGTTGAGAATCGTCGAGATCATCGCTGGGGGCGCGCGCGCCGACCTGCGCTCGCGCGGCTGGTGATTCTACTTGGGGCCCTGTCCCTTGCCGCCCGCTGCACGGCGAGCGGTCAGGCCTCGACGACCGTGCAGGACCCGCCGGCGGCCTCGATCCGCTCGCGCGCGGCGGCGCTGAAGGCGTTGGCCTCGACCTGCAGGCTCTTGGTGATCTCGCCCTTGGCGAGCACCTTGACCGGGATTCCGCGGCGCGTCGCCAGGCCCGCGGCGCGCAGCGCCTCGAGCGTCACCGTGGCACCCGCCTCAAAGCGCTGCTCGAGGTCGGCGATGTTGACGGCCTGGGTGTGCGTGCGGAAGGGCTCGAAGGGCATCGACTTCTTCATGTGCGGGCCGCGCAGCTTTCGCATCCGCATGTGGATCGGCATCTGGCCGCCCTCGAACGCGACGCGTTTTTTCGCGCCCGAGCGGGAGCCGGCGCCCTTCTGGCCGCGGCCCGAGGTCTTGCCGGTGCCCGAGCCTTCGCCGCGGCCGACGCGCTTGCGCGGCCGGCGGCTGCCGGGGGCCGGCGAGAGGTTGTGCAGTCCGATGCGCTCCGGCTGCTCGCTCATGAGTTCTCCTGGACGTCGACGAGGTGGCGCACGGCGTGCAGCATGCCGCGTGACTGTGCGCAGTCCTTGACGCTGACGGTCTGCCCTACGCGGCGCAATCCCAGCGAACGCAGCGTGTCGAGCTGTTTGCGGTTCGCGCCGTTCGACGAACGGCGCTGCGTGACGGCCAGCTCGCTCACGACGCGGCCTCCACGACGGGCTCGGCGCCGGCCTCGGGGGCCGCGGCCTCGCCATCGGTCTTCGCCTCGGCGTCGGCCTTGCTCGTCAGCCCCAGCACCTTGTCGATCGAGATGCCCCGCAGCGAGGCGACTTCCTCCGGCGTGCGCAGCGTGCGCAGGCCTTCGATCGTCGCCTTGACGAGGTTGATCGGGTTCTGCGAGCCAAGACTCTTGGAGAGGATGTCGTGGATCCCGGCGAGCTCGAGCACCGCGCGCACCCCGCCGCCGGCGATCACGCCGGTACCGGGCGAGGCCGGCTTGAGCAGCACGCGGCCCGAGCCGAAGATGCCGGTCGTCTGATGCGTGATCGTCGAACCGTGGCGCGGAACCCTGAAGAGGTCCTTCTTCGCGCGCTCGACGCCCTTCTGGATCGCGAGCGGGACCTCGTTGGCCTTGCCGTAGCCGACACCGACCACGTCGCGTTCATCGCCGACGACGACGAGCGCCGTGAACGAGAAACGCCGACCGCCCTTGACGACCTTCGAAACGCGGTTGATTTCGACAACGCGCTCCTGGAGATCCAGGCCCTGTGCACTGACTGTTCTGTCTTCGAATCGTTTCATCGCAAACTTGGTGAGCGTAGCGGCCTCGAGGCGCCGGCCTAGACGGTCACGCCGCCCTCACGCACGGCGTCGGCGAATGTGCGGACATGACCGTGGTAGCGGTAGCCGCCACGATCGAAGACTGCCTCCTGGACGCCGGCGGCCTTCGCGCGGTCGGCGAGCAGCGTCCCGGCGCGCGCGGCGCGCTCGCCTTTGGCGACGGAGCGAAGCTCGGGCTCGTGCCAGTTGACGGCGGCCAGCGTGCGGCCGTCGATGTCGTCGATCAGCTGCGCGGAGATGCCGCGGTTCGAACGGAACACGGCGATCCGCGGGCGCGCCGCGGTGCCGCTGACCTTCGCGCGGACGCGACGGCGCCGTTTGAGGCGCTTGCGCTCTTTGGAGATGACCGTCATGCGCGCTTACCGACCTTTCGCTGGACGTACTCGCCCTCGTAGCGGATTCCCTTGCCCTTGTAGGGCTCCGGCGGGCGTTGCTTGCGGATGATTGCCGCGATCTCGCCGACCTGTTGCTTGGAGATGCCCTTGACGACGACGCGCGTCGGCTGGGGGACCTCGAATTCGATTCCGTCGGGGGCCGGGATCGGCACCGGGTGCGAGTAGCCGACGGCGAGCTCGAGGTTCTTGCCCTTGAGCTGCGCGCGGTAACCGACGCCCTGGATCTCCAGCCGCTTCTCGTAGCCGTCGGTGACGCCCTGGACCATGTTCGCGACGAGCGTGCGGGTCAGGCCGTGCAGCGCACGGTGCTCGCCGCGGTCGGTCGGGCGCGTGACGGTGATCGTGTCGCCGTCCTGCGCGACCTCGATGTCGCGCGAGACGCGCTCGGCGAGCTCGCCTTTGGGTCCCTTGACGGTGACCAGCTCGGGCTCGATGGTGACCGTGACGCCGGAGGGCACGGTGATCGGCTGTCTTCCAATTCGTGACATCAGCTCACCAGACCTGGGCCAGGACCTCGCCGCCGACGCCCTCGGCGCGCGCCTCGTGGCCGGTCATCACGCCGTGCGAGGTCGAGACGATCGTCGTGCCCATTCCGCCGAGGACCTTCGGGATGTTGGGTGCGCGCACATACGTGCGGCGCCCCGGACGTGAGACGCGGCGCAGTCCCGTGATCGCCGAACGGCGGTCGTCGGTGTACTTCAGGCGGATCGAGATCACTTGGCCGGCGCCGCCCTCGGGGGCGGGCGCAATCGACCAGGACTCGATGTAGCCCTGCTCGTCGAGGATCCGCGCGAGCTCACCCTTGAGCTTCGACGCCGGGACCTCGACGGTCTCGTGGGACGCGGTGATCGCGTTGCGCACGCGCGTCAGGAAATCTGCGATGGGGTCTGTCATCGACATGGCTTGATCCAGTTCATTGCTGCTGTTGTTCTCGCCCCTACCAGGACGACTTGGTCATCCCCGGGATCTGGCCGCGGTGTGCCAGCTCACGCAGGCAGATGCGGCACAGGCCGAACTTCTTGTACACGGATTTGGGGCGACCGCACCGCGTGCAGCGAGTGTAGCCACGCACCTTGTACTTGGGCTTGCGTTGCTGCTTGACCTTCATCGAGGTCTTGGCCATCTACTTGCTCTCTTTCTGCTCTGCGTCGGGTGCGTCGGCGTCGCCGGTCTCTGCGGGCTGCGCCTCGTCGGCTACCGCCTCGGCCGCGGTCTCCTCGACGACCGCCTCTGCGACGGCCTCCTCGACAAGCTCCTCGACGACCGCCTCGGCGACGGCCTCGTCGATGATCTCCTCGGCGATCGCCTCCTCGACGACCTCCTCGACGAGCTCCTCGGCGATCGCCTCCTCGACGACCTCCTCGACGATCGCCTCGGCGACCAGCTCGGCCGCGGCGGCCTCGGCGACCTCCTCGGCAGCCTGCTCGTCGGCCTCGTCCTGCTTCGGTTTGGCCTGCTTCGGTTTGGCCTGCTTGGCCTTGGCCTGCGCGGCGGCGCCTTCTTTGGCCGCCTTGCGTGCCGCAGCTTCCTCTTCCAGGCGCTTGTCGCCCTCGGGGTCAAAGCCCTTCGGCCGGCCCTGCGGGGCGAACGGGAATCCGAACGCGGCGAGCAGCGCGTAGGCCTCGATGTCCTCGCGCGCAGTCGTCGTGATCGTGATGTCCATGCCGCGGATCGCGTCGATCGCGTCGTAGTCGATCTCCGGGAAGATGATCTGCTCGCGCACACCCATCGAGTAGTTGCCGCGGCCGTCGAACGAACGCGCCGAGAGGCCTCGGAAGTCGCGGATCCGCGGGATCGAGATCGAGATCAGGCGGTCCAGGAACTCGTATGCGCGGTCGCCGCGCAGCGTCACGGAGACGCCGACGGGCATGCCCTCGCGCAGTTTGAAGGCGGCGATCGACTTGCGCGCCCGGCGCACGCTCGGCTGCTGGCCGGCGATCGCCGCCAGCTGCTCGGAGGCGTTTTTGAGGACTTTGTTGTCCTGGCGTGCCATGCCGACGCCCATGTTCAGAGTGATCTTGGTGATCCGCGGCGCCTGCATCAGCGAGGAGTAGCCGAACCGCTCCATCAGGGCCGGACGGATCTCCTCGAGGTAGCGCTGCTTCATGCGCGCGGTCTCGCTCACGGCCGGCATCAGTCGAGCCTCGCTCCGGTCGACTTGGCGACGCGGTGACGCTGGCCGTCCTCGCGGACGATCGCGACGCGCGTCGGCTTGCCCTTCGGGTCGAGCAGCATCACGTTCGAGATGTGGATCGGGCCCTCGCGCTCGATCACGCCGCCGAGCTGCGCTTCGGTCGCCGCGCCCGCGACCGGCGCGGGACGCTGGTGGCGCTTGACCATGTTCAGGTGCTCGACGTAGACGCGTTCGCTCGCCGGGTCGGTGCGCAGCACCTTGCCGGTCTTGCCGCGGTCCTTGCCGCTGATCACCTTGACCTGGTCGCCGGAGCGGACCTTCATCTTCGGCTTCTTGGCGCGCGCCATCAGAGCACCTCCGGCGCGAGCGAGATGATCTTCATGAAGTTTCGATCGCGCAGTTCGCGTGCCACGGGACCGAAGACGCGGGTGCCGCGGGGGTTGTTCTGCTCGTCGATGATCACGGCCGCGTTCTCGTCGAAGGCGATGTACGTGCCGTCGTCGCGGCCGATCGGCTTCTTCGTGCGCACGACGACCGCCGTGACGACGTCACCCTTTTTGACGGTCCCCTGCGGGTTGGCCTGCTTGACGGTCGCGGTGATCACGTCGCCGACGTGGGCGTAGCGGCGTCGTGAGCCGCCCTTCACGCGGATGCAGAGGATTTCGCGGGCGCCGGAGTTGTCGGCGACCTTCAGCCGGGTCTCGTTCTGGATCATCGGGCACGCTCCACCACGTCGACCAGCGCCCAGCGCTTGGTCCGCGACAGCGGACGGCTCTCGATCACGCGCACCACGTCGCCGGCGTTGGCGTCGTTGTTCTCGTCGTGCGCGTGGACGGTGCTCGAGCTGCGCACGATCTTCTCGTAACGCCGGTGCCGGCGGGCGACGTCGATGCGCACGGTGATCGTCTTGTCGGCCTTGTCGGAGACGACGATGCCCTGGCGCACGCGGCGGCTGCCCTCCTTCGGAGGGTGGACCGGAGCCAGCGGCTCGGCCGGCCCTCGCGCGGCACGGCGCTCGGCGTCTTTTGTGCGTTCGCTGGCGCGGCGGGCGCGGCGGCGACCGGCCTTCGCCTGGCGCTCGGCCTGGCGCTCGGCATAGCGCTCCTCGGGCGTGCGCTGCGGACGGGTCTGGCCGCTGTGCGTCGAGCGCGTGCGGCGACGGCGCTCCTTGGGGGAGAGCTGCTCCTGCGGCTCGGCCTCGGCGGCCGGTGCCTCGGGGGCGTCGGCCTGCTCGACGGTCTCCTCGACCGTCTGCGGCTGCTCGTCGGCCTGCGCGGCCGTCTCGTTCTCGATGTTCTCGTTCTCGTCTGCCATCAGTTCCTGTTCCTGTCTAATGCTCGATGCCGAGCTCGCGTTCGCGCGCAACCGTCAGCGCGCGTGCGAGGTCGCGCTTGGCGCGGGCGATGCCGGCCGTGTCGTCAAGTTCGCCGGTTGCGTTGGAGAAGCGCAGTCCGAAGACCTCTTTGCGCAGCTCGGTGATCCGCTTGGCAAGTTCATTGGCGTCAAGGTCGCGAAGTTCTGTGGTCTGCACGCGTCAGTCCTCCCGCATCACGAACTTCGACTTGACCGGAAGCTTGTGCGCCGCGAGCCGGATCGCTTCGCGCGCGAGCGGCTCGGGCACGCCGGCGAGCTCGAACATCACGCGGCCGGGCTTGACGACCGCAACCCAGCCCTCGGGCGAGCCCTTGCCGGAGCCCATGCGCGTCTCGGCCGGCTTCTTCGTGACCGGCTTGTCGGGGAAGACGTTGATCCAGACCTTCCCACCACGCTTGATCTTGCGGGTCATCGCGACACGCGCCGCCTCGATCTGGCGGTTCGTCAGCCAGCCCTCCTCGAGCGACTTCAGTCCGTACTCGCCGAACTGGACATGGAGCTGGCCGCGCGAGTAGCCGCGCCGGCGTCCACGGTGCTGCTTGCGGTGCTTTACGCGCTTGGGAGACAGCATCGCTACCGGCCTCCCCCGCCGCCGCGCTGGCCGCCGCGTCCGCCGCCCGGCCCACCGGGACCGCGCCCGCCGGGACCGCCGGGACCGCGTCCGCCGCCGCCCTGGCCGCCGCGTCCGCGACCGCCGCCCTGGCCGCCCTGTCCGCCACGTCCGCGTCCGCCGCGGTCGCCGTCACCGCGTCCGCGGCCGCGTCCACCCCGGTCACGGCCGTCGCGCGAGTCGCCGCCCTCGTTCGGTGCCGGCGCGCTCATATCCGTCAGGTCGGCGCCGGTGTAGCCCTCGGGCATGATCTCGCCCTTGTTGATCCAGCACTTGACGCCGATCCGGCCGAAGGTCGTTCGCGCCTCGTAGAAGCCGTAGTCGATGTCGGCGCGCAGCGTGTGCAACGGCACACGGCCGTCGGAGTAGCTCTCGGTGCGGGCCATCTCGGCGCCGCCGAGTCGTCCGGAGACCTGGAGCTTGATGCCCTTGGCGCCCGAGCGCATCGCGCTCGTCATCGCGCGCTTCATCGCGCGGCGGAAGGCGACGCGGTTCTGCAGCTGCTCGGCGATCGACTGGGCGACGAGCTTGGCGTCGAGCTCGGGCCGCTTGATCTCCATGATGTTGACCTTGATCTGTTTGCCGGTGAGCTTGTGCAGCTCGCGGCGCAGCGCGTCGACTTCGGTGCCCGACTTGCCGATCACGATGCCGGGACGGGCGGTGTGGATGTTGACCTCGAGTTCGTTGGCGTCCTTGCGGATCGTGATCTCCGAGAGCCCGGCGTGGGCGAGCTTGTCGGTGATGTGCTTGCGCACGCGAACGTCCTCGGCGAGGTACTCGGCGAAGTGCCGCTCACTGAACCAGTTCGACTTCCAGTCGTGGATGTAGCCGACGCGAATCGCCTCGGGGTGGACCTTCTGTCCCATGTTCAGCTGTTCCTCTCGTGGCCCTGCGGGCGTGAAGTCAAAGTGATCGTCAGGTGGCTCGTGCGCTTGCGAATCGGCGTCGCGCGACCCATCGCGCGCGGCCTGAAGCGCTTGATCGTGGGTCCTTCGTCCGCAAATGCCTCACGGACGACGAGGTCTTCCTCGAGCAGCTCATGGTTGCTCTCGGCGTTCGCGACGGCGGACTCGAGCAGCTTGCTCCAGGCCATCGCGACCTCGCGCGGCGTGTAGGCGAGGATAGCGCGGGCCTCCTGCACCGACTTGCCGGGCAGCTGGCGGCAGACCATCCGCGCCTTTCGGGCCGACGTGCGCACGTAGCGCGCCCGGGCCCGCACCACGCGGCGGCTCGCGGCCGGGCGCGGCGCCGGCTTGGCGGCTTTCGCGGGCTCGTCGGCGACCTCGGCGGTCGCGGCGGCCTTCGCCGGTTTCGCGGCTTTCGGCTTCGCGGCGGCTTTCGGTTTCGCGGCGGCTTTGGGTTTCGCGGCGGCTTTGGCTTTGGCTTTGGTTTTCGCCTTCGGCTGCTCGGCGGGCTCGCCATCGCCGGCCGCGCTCGCCTCGACGGTCTCGCTCGCGTCGGCCTGCGGCTGCTCCTCGACGGGTGCCTGCTCCGTGGTCTCCTGCACGGCCTGCTCGTCCTTCTCGTCGGGGCTCATCGGACCTTGCCCGTCCCGGCGTGCCCGCGGTAGGTCCGCGTCGGCGCGAACTCGCCGAGCTTGTGGCCGACCATCGACTCGCTGATGAAGACCGGGATGTGTTTCTTGCCGTCGTGGACCGCGATCGTGTGGCCGACCATCTCCGGGAAGATCGTCGACGCGCGCGACCAGGTGCGCACCATTTTTTTGTTGTTTTCCGTGTTCAGGGCTTCGATCCGCGTGAGCAGGCGCTCTTCGACCCACGGCCCCTTCTTGCTCGAGCGGCTCATCGGCTCTTGCCCTTCCCGCGGCGTCGGCCGCGCACGATGTAGCGGTTGGACTGCTTGCTGCGCTTGCGCGTGCGGTAGCCGAGCGTCGGGACGCCCCACGGCGTCACCGGGTGGCGGCCGGCGGTCGTTGAGCCCTCGCCGCCGCCGTGAGGGTGATCGACCGGGTTCATCGCGACACCGCGGGTCTGCGGACGCACGCCCATGTGGCGCTTGCGGCCGGCCTTGCCGACCTTCACGTTCTGGTGCTCGGCGTTGCCGATCACGCCGACCGTCGCGCGGCACTCGGCGCGGACCATGCGCATCTCGCCCGAGGGCAGGCGCAGCGTCGCCATGTCGCCGTCCTTGGCCATCAGCTGCGCCGAGGCTCCGGCGGAGCGGGCCATCTGGCCGCCGCGGCCGGGCTGCAGCTCGATGTTGTGCACGACCGTACCGACCGGCATCCGCGAGAGCTCCATCGAGTTGCCGACCGAGATTTCGGCCTCGGGTCCGGATGCGACGGTCATCCCGACCGTCAGCCGCGCGGGCGCGAGGATGTAGCGCTTCTCGCCGTCGACGTAGTGCAGCAACGCGATGTAGGCCGAGCGGTTCGGGTCGTACTCGATCGCCGCGACCTTCGCGGGGACGCCGTCCTTGCGGCGCTTGAAGTCGATCCGGCGGTAGGCGCGCTTGGCCCCGCCGCCGCGGTGGCGTGAGGTCTTGCGCCCGCGGGCGTTGCGCCCGCCGCTCTTCTTGAGCGGCTCGATCAGTGACTTCTCGGGCGTCGACTTCGTGATCTCCGCGAAATCGGGGTAGGAGACGAAACGCATCCCGGGGCTCGTCGGCTTGGGCTTGCGGACCGGCATTACTGGCTACCTCCCTCGAGGGACGCAAGGCCCTGGAAGATCGGGATCGTCTCACCGGGGCGCAGCTGGACGATCGCCTTCTTCCAGGTCCGGGTGCGGCCGTTGATCAGTCCACGGCGCTTGGGCTTGGACTTCACGGAGATCGTGCGCACGTCGATGACGTGCACGTCGAAGAGCTCCTCGACGGCCTGGCGGATCTGCGTCTTGTGCGCGTCGTTGTGGACGCGGAACGTGTACCGGTTGGCTTCGGAGAGCACGTAGCTCTTCTCCGAGACGACCGGACGGATGATGACCTGCGTGGCGTCCATCAGCTCTTGGCCTCCCGGCTCGGCGCGGCGGCGCGGCCGGCGAGCGTCTTTGCGGCGGCGTCGGTCACGACGAGCGTCGCGGCCCAGATGATGTCGGTGATCCCGACCTCCACGGCTTCGGCGATCCGCACCCGCTCGAGGTTGCGGAACGAGAGCGCGGCGTTGCGCTCGGAGGCCTCGAGCACGACGAGGGCCGGCATCGCGACGTCGGCGAGCAGCTCGACAGCGCGCTTGGTGCTCGGAGCGTCGAACGCCTCGGCGTCGAGGCCGACGAGCGAGCCGCGGCTGGCGTGCAGCGAGAGCGCCGAGCGCAGGGCGGCGCGGTGCTCCTTGCGGTTGACCTTGAAGGTGTAGCTGCGCGGGTGCGGGCCGAAGACGGTGCCGCCGCCGGTCCAGACCGGGGAGCGGCTCGAGCCGGCGCGGGCACGGCCGGTGCCCTTCTGCCGCCACGGCTTGGCGCCGCCGCCGGAGACCATCCCGCGCGTCAGCGTCGCGGCCGTGCCGCGACGGCGCGCGGCCTGCTCGGCGCGCACGCTGTTGTGGACCAGCGCTTCGTTGAAGCGCACGCCGAAGATCTCGTCGTCGAGCGCGAGCTTCGTACCCGAGCCGAGCACCGGTGCATCAGCCATCGCTGCGGACCTCCACGATCGAGCCCCGCGCGCCCGGCACTGCGCCGCGGACCATCATCAGGTTGCGCTCGCTGTCGAGCGCGACGATCTCCAGGCCCTTCTGCGTCGCGCGCCGGCTGCCCATGTGACCCGGTCCGCGGATCCCCTTCATCACGCGGGCCGGCGTGGCCGAAGCACCGATCGACCCCGGCGCCCGGACATTGTGCGAGCCGTGCGAGGCGGGGCCGCGGCTGAAGCCGTGGCGCTTGATCGTGCCCTGGAATCCCTTGCCCTTGCTGATCCCGGCGATCTTCACGTGGCTGCCGACCTCGAAGGCCTCAACGGTCACCGCGTCGCCGAGGGAGAGCTCCTCGCCGTCGTTGCGGAACTCGACGAGAGTGCGCATCGGCGGGGCGTCCGCCTTGCGCAGGTGGCCGAGCTCGGCGCGTGTGAGGTGCTTCTCCTTGCTCGCGCCGAACGCCAGCTGGACGGCCTGGTAGCCGTCGCGGTCGACGGTACGCAGCGCCGTCACCGGGCAGGGCCCGGCCTCGAGCACGGTCACGCGGTCGACGGCACCGTCCTCGCGGAACATCTGCGTCATGCCGAGCTTCTTGGCGAGGATTCCGGCCATCTGTCAGTTCGCGAGACGGATCTCGATGTCGACGCCGGCGGGAAGGTTGTCGAGCCGCTGGAGCGAGTCGACCGTCTTCGGCGTCGGCTGGTGGATGTCGATCAGCCGCTTGTGCGTGCGGATCTCGAAGTGCTCGCGCGAGTCCTTGTACTTGAACGGCGCGCGGATCACGCAGTAGACGTTCTTCTCGGTCGGCAGCGGCACGGGTCCTGAGACGCTCGCGCCGGTGCGCGTCGCCGTCTCCACGATCTCCTTCGCCGCGGACTCGATCGCCGTCGTGTCATACGACTTGAGGCGGATCCTGATCTTGTTCTGTCCTGCTGCCATTGAAGCGTTCGTCTCTCTGTGCTTGTGCCGCCCCGGTGCGGGCGCGCGCCGAAGTCGGCCGGCCGTCTGGTCCCGTCGGTCCCGGGAGTCCCCCTCGAGGGGCTTGCGGGATACCGCCCGGGTGGCCGGGCCAATAGGTCGTATGTGTTTGAAAAGCGGGCGCGCCGGATGGCGCGCCCACTGTGCTGCTGCTACTCGATGATCTCCGTCACGACGCCGGAGCCGACCGTACGGCCGCCCTCGCGGATCGCGAAGCGCAGACCCTGGTCCATGGCGATCGGCTGGATCAGCTCGATCTCCATCTGGACGTTGTCGCCCGGCATGACCATCTCCACGCCCTCGGGGAGCTTGGCGACGCCGGTCACGTCCGTCGTGCGGAAGTAGAACTGCGGCCGGTAGCCCGTGAAGAACGGAGTGTGACGGCCACCCTCCTCCTTCTTGAGCACGTAGACCTCGGCCTTGTACTTGGTGTGCGGCGTGATCGAACCGGGCTTGCACAGCACCTGGCCGCGCTCGATCTCCTCGCGCTTGGTACCGCGCAGGAGGCAGCCGACGTTGTCGCCGGCCTGGCCCTGGTCGAGGATCTTGCGGAACATCTCGACGCCGGTGACGACCGTGGTCGTCGTCGGGTTGATGCCGACGATCTCGATCGTGTCACCACTGTTGATCACGCCCTGCTCGATGCGGCCGGTCGCGACGGTGCCGCGGCCGGTGATCGAGAAGACGTCCTCGACCGGCATCAGGAACGGCTTGTCGAGCTCGCGAACGGGCTCGGGGATGTAGCTGTCGAGCGCGTCTGCGAGCTCGAAGATCTTCTGCTTGTACTCCTCGTCGCCCTCGAGCGCCTTCAGCGCCGAACCCGTGATGAACGGAATGTCGTCACCCGGGAAGTCGTATTCGTTGAGCAGCTCGCGGACCTCGACCTCGACGAGTTCGAGGAGCTCCTCGTCGTCGACCATGTCGGCCTTGTTGAGGAACACGACGATGTACGGCACGCCGACCTGGCGGGCGAGCAGGATGTGCTCGCGCGTCTGGGGCATCGGGCCGTCGGCCGCCGAGACGACGAGGATCGCGCCGTCCATCTGGGCGGCACCGGTGATCATGTTCTTCACGTAGTCCGCGTGACCGGGGCAGTCGACGTGCGCGTAGTGGCGGGCGTCGGTCTGGTACTCGACGTGCGAGGTTGCAATCGTGATCCCGCGTTCCTTCTCCTCGGGAGCGTTGTCGATCTCCGCGAAGCTGCGGGCTTCGGCGCCGCCCTTCTCGGCGAGAACCGTCGTGATTGCGGCCGTCAGCGTCGTCTTGCCGTGGTCGATGTGACCGATGGTCCCGACGTTGACATGCGGCTTGTCGCGCTCAAACTTCTCCTTCGCCACTTTCTTCTCGCTCCTTATCGCCTCGTACGTCCGCCCATGCGGGCGAACCTGGAAAATCTAGCTGATTACGCTCGTCTGTCCGTCGCCTGTTGTAATTTCGTCTGTCCTACGCGGCGACCGGGGACTCGCCCGTGCGCTGTTCGACGATCTTCTCGCCGATGTTGGGCGGGACCTCATCGTAGGACTCGAACTGCATCGTGTACGTCGCCCGGCCCTGCGTGTTTGACCGCAGGTCGGTCGCGTAGCCGAACATCTCGCTGAGCGGCACCTTGGCCGTGACCGCCAGCGCGTTGCCGCGGCGCTCCTGGCCTTCGACGCGCCCGCGCCGGCGGCTGAGGTCGCCGATCACGTCGCCGAGGAAGTCCTCGGGCGTGACGACCTCGACCGCGAAGATCGGCTCGAGCAGGACGGGCTTGGCCCGTTTCGCGGCCTCTTTGAGGGCCAGCGAGCCTGCAACCTTGAAGGCGATCTCCGAAGAATCCTGTTCGTGGTACTTGCCGTCGACGAGCGTCGCCTTGACGTCGACCAGCGGGTAGCCGGCCTTGACGCCGTTCACTAGCGCCTCTTCGATGCCCTTGCGCACCGCCGGGATGTATTCCGAGGGCACCGATCCGCCCTTGATCTTGTCGACGAACTCGAAGCCCTCGCCGGGAGTCGGCTCGAGGTTGATGTAGACGACGCCGTACTGGCCCGAACCGCCGGTCTGGCGCACGAACTTGCCCTCGATGCCCTCGACGGTCGCGCGAATCGTCTCGCGGTAGGAGACCTGCGGGCGCCCGACGTTCGCCTCGACGCCGAACTCGCGCTTCATCCGGTCGACGAGCACCTCGAGGTGCAGCTCGCCCATGCCCGAGATCTCGGTCTGGCCGGTCTCTTCGTTGGTGCGCACCTGGAAGGTCGGATCCTCCTCGGCCAGACGGCCGAGCGCGACGGACATCTTCTCCTGGTCGGCCTTGGTCTTCGGCTCGACCGCGACCTTGATCACCGGCTCGGGGAACTCGATCGACTCGAGGTGGATCGGGTGGCTGGGGTCGGCGAGCGTGTCGCCGGTCACGACCTGCTTGATCCCGACGGCCGCGGCGATGTCGCCCGCGTGGACCTCGGTGAGCTCCTCGCGGTCGTTGGCGTGCATCATCAGGATCCGCCCGATCCGCTCGGTGCGGCCGGTCGAGACGTTCTCGACCTTCGAGCCGGCTTCAAGCGTGCCGGAGTAGACGCGGAAGTAGGTCAGCTTGCCGACGAACGGGTCGGCGGCGATCTTGAAGGCAAGCGCTGCGAACGGCGCGCTGTCGTCGGCCTCACGGGTCGCGTCGACGGCGTCGTCGGAGCCTTTGACCAGTTCGGTGCCCACGACGGGCGGCACGTCCAGCGGCGAGGGGAGGTAGTCGATCACCGCGTCGAGCAGCGGCTGTACGCCCTTGTTCTTGAACGAGGATCCGCACAGCACGGGGGTCAGCTGGCTCGAGAGAGTCGCCTGGCGGATCGCGGCCTTGAGCGTCTCGACCGGGACCTCGGCTTCCTCGAGGATCAGCTCGAGCAGCTCGTCGTCGTAGTGCGAAACCTCCTCGAGCAGGTGCTCGCGCGCGGCGTCGGCCGCTTCGCGCAGGTGCTCGGGAATCTCGGTTTCTTCCTGTTCCTTGCCCATGTCGTCCTTGTAGACGACGGCTTTCATCGTCACCAGGTCGACGATGCCCAGGAAGTCGGCCTCCGCGCCGATCGGCAGCTGGATCGGCACCGGGTGGGCGCCGAGGCGGTCGATCATCGTCTGGACGCCCTTGTCGAAGTCGGCGCCGATGCGGTCCATCTTGTTGATGTAGGCGATCCGCGGCACGTGGTACTTGTCGGCCTGGCGCCAGACCGTCTCGGACTGCGGCTCGACGCCGGCGACCGAGTCAAAGAGGGCGATCGCACCGTCGAGCACGCGCAGCGAGCGCTCGACCTCGACGGTGAAGTCGACGTGGCCGGGCGTGTCGATGATGTTGATCCGGTGGCCCTTCCACTGGGTGGTGGTCGCCGCCGAGGTGATCGTGATGCCGCGCTCCTGCTCCTGTTCCATCCAGTCCATCACGGCGGCGCCCTCGTGGACCTCGCCGATCTTGTAGGTGCGGCCCGTGTAGTAGAGGATGCGCTCGGTCGTCGTCGTCTTGCCGGCGTCGATATGGGCCATGATCCCGATGTTGCGGGTGTCGTGAAGTGAGAACTGGCGTGGCATCTCTAGTGCTTCAAAGCTCCGTCTGGGGGGTTAAAAAAAGGGCCCCTCGGGCCCGCGCGCGCTGCTCGTCGTCGTATGACCGAACCGCATCGCGCTATCTGCTCGAGGACTCCATTCGTCTTGCCGGCCGCGGACGTACCTCGACTCGCGGCGAACGCCGACTATAGCAGAGCTCAACTGGCCCGATGCGGTACTGCGGGGCCCTTTTCCGCGTCGTCGGAGAGCATCGCGGCGAGCCTTCCGAGCACCTTCGCGGCGGCCTCGATTTCCCGCTCGTCGAGCCCGTCCAGGGCACATTCCCAGCGCCCGTCCCAGTGCTTGCGCTTGCGCTCGATCGCTTTGCGGCCCTTGCCGGTCAGCTTCGTCACGACGACCCGCCGGTCACCGGTCGAGCGCTCGCGCTCGACGTGCCCGTCGGCGGCGAGCGCGTCGAGCTGGTGTGCCACCGTCGGCGGACTGAGCTCCGCGGCGCAGGCGAGGTCGGCCGCCGAGCACGGGCCGTGCTCGGCGAGCCGCGCGAGCAGTTCGAACTTCGCCGTCGTCATCTGGCCCGACGCGATGTGCGTGTCACGCCCGCGCATTCGCACGAGCGCCCGCGCGAACTCGCGGAAGGCCGCGCGCAGACCGTCGACACACTGCTCCCGGCCCGGGGCCGGCGCGGTCGCCATGGTCAGGCTCCCGCAACCTCGGCGGCGACGCCCGGTGGCGGCACGACCGCGTCCTTCGGCCGCTCGGCCCGGGCGAGCACGATGCAGGGGATGATTCCCAGCGCGGCGATTCCCAGCGCGACCCAGTAGGCACTCTGGAAGCCGTGGATCACGTTGTCCGGGGAGTGCACGGGACCCGTGGCGCGCGTCAGCACGACCGCCAGCGCCGCCGTCCCGATCGCGCCGCCGACGCGCTGGAGCACGTTCAGCTGCGGCGTGGCGTCCGAGAGCTGGTCCGGGCGCATCGCAGCGAACGCGGCGCTCATCGCCGGCATGAACGACAGTCCGATGCCCATCCCGCGGACGAACAGCACGACCGAGAGCCAGGCGACCGAAGTGTTGAGCCCGATGTAACAGAGCGGCAGCGTTGCCAGCGTGACCAGCACGAGACCGACGAGCGCCACGCGCCCGCCGCCGAAGCGCCCCATCAGGCGGCCGCCGATCGGCATCATGATCAGCGCGCCGAGCCCCTGGGGGCCGTTCAGCAGACCGGTCTCGACGACGCTGAAGCCGCGCACGTCCTGGTAGTAGAGCGGCACGAGGATCATCGCGCCGAACAGCGAGGCGCCGAGCGCAAACGTCGTCAGCGACGCGGCGCTGAAGATCCGGTTCTTGTACAGCCGCACGTCGAGCAGCGGCCGGTCGATCCGCAGGGCGTGCAGGACAAAGACACCGATCAGCACCAGGCCGGCGATCGTCGGCCAGATCACCGACGGGGCCGTCAGGCTCGCGTGCGTGCCGGCCTCGCTCAGTCCGTAGACGAGCGAGGTCGCCCCACCGCTCATCAGCACAAGCCCCGTGATGTCGAGTTTGCCCGCCTCCCCGGCGTGGGTGTGCGGCAGCATTTTCCAGCACAGCGGCAGCGCGATCAGCCCGACGGGCACGTTGACCAGGAAGATCCAGGACCAGTGCAGGTTCTGCAGGATCACGCCACCGAGGATCGGGCCGAGGATCGGGCCGAGCATCGCCGGCATCGCGACGATGCCCATCACGCGGCCCATCCGCTTGGGGCCCGCGACCTGGGCCATGATCAGCTGCCCGACGGGCATGATCATGCCGCCGCCGATGCCCTGCAGAATGCGGAACAGGACGAGCTCCTGGACGGAGGTGGCGGTCGCGCAGAGCGCGGAGCCGAGCGTGAAGAAGACCAGCGCCCACATGTAGACCTGCCGCGCTCCGAAGCGCCGGGCGGCCCATCCGGAGACCGGGATCACCGCCGCGAGGGCCAGCAGGTAACCGGTGACGACCCACTGGACCTGCGAGATCGGGGCGTGCAGGTCCTTGCTGAGCGTCGGCAGCGCGACGTTCACGATCGTCGTGTCGAGGATCGACATGATCATGCCGAGGATCACGACGCCCGCGACCTTCCAGACGTGGGACTCGATGCGCAGGTCGGCGGCGGGGTTGTTCTCTTGCGCGCTCATGCTGGGGGGCCTCGTCAGGGTCTGGGGGAGATCACCCGGAGCGCTGGGGGTTTGTTGCGCTCCGAATCGTTAGGCGCCGAATGATTACACAGCTAACGAAAAACCTGAACCCCCTGCGCGCAAAAAAAAGACCCCCGCTCGGCGGGGGTCCGGTGGACAGCTGGCCGGCGCGGCGGCGGTTACCAGCGGTAGTGCGAGTAGGCCTTGTTGGCCTGGGCCATGCGGTAGATGTCGTCCTTGCGCTTGTAGGCCCCGCCCTGCTGGGACTGGGCGTCCATCAGCTCGTTGGCGAGCCGCTCGGCCATCGTCTTCTCGCGGCGCTGGCGCGCGAACTCGACGAGCCAGCGCACGGCGAGCGTGCGGGCGCGTCGCGCGGGCACCTCGACGGGGACCTGGTAGGTCGCGCCGCCGACGCGTCGGGAGCGGACCTCGAGCGTCGGGGTCAGGGCTTTCACCGACACCTCGAGCGTCTCGACCGGGTCTTTGTCGCTGCGCTCACCGATGATCGCGAGCGCGTCGTAGACGATCCGCTCGGCCGTCGACTTCTTGCCGTCGAGCATCACCTTGTTGATGATCTGCTGGACGAGTTTGGAGCGGTGGATCGCGTCCGGCTCAACGGGGCGGATCGAGGCTGCTGCGCGGCGGGGCATCGTTACCTCTTCTTGACGCCGTACTGCGAGCGAGCCTTCTTGCGGTCGCTGACGCCGGCCGCGTCGAGCGTCCCGCGGACCACCTTGTAGCGAACGCCCGGCAGGTCCTTGACGCGGCCGCCGCGAACGAGCACCACCGAGTGCTCCTGAAGGTTGTGCCCCTCACCGGGGATGTAAGCCGTGACCTCGATCGACCCGGAGATCCGCACACGCGCGACCTTGCGCAGCGCGGAGTTAGGCTTCTTCGGTGTCGTCGTGTAGACACGCGTGCAGACGCCACGCCGCTGCGGTGCGGCGGTCTTCTTCTTGCGACCTTTGCCGGACTTCAGTCCAGGGGTCGAGACCTTCTTCTTGGGCGTCACGCGTCCCTTACGGACGAGCTGGGAGGTGGTAGGCATCGACGCAGGATGCTAGCAGCGCTAGGCCGGCTCGACGACGTGTGCCGAGCGCACCGGCGCCGGCAGGATGAATGCGGCGAGCACGACGAGGCCGAAGGCGAGCGCTTGGGCGGCGACGCCGAGCGGCCCGCCGGCGACCGGATCGCCGAACACGATCACCCCACCGAGGATCCCCGCGACGTTGGCGCCGGTCCCGGTCACGGCGATCACCGGCACCGCTTCGCCGAGCTGCAGGCCGCGCGCCGACGCGAACAGGGCCACGAAAGACGCGACGATCGAGACCGCGAGCAGCGGGCTCGCGAGCACGCCGCCGGCGCCCGAGGCTTCGGCGATCCCGGTCAGCGCCTTGATCGCGGTATCCGAGACCCCCCACAGCAGGCCAGCCGACGCGCCGAGCATCACGCCCTGCTGGCCGACGCTGCCGGCGCCGAAGGTCGCGGCGAGCATCAGTGCGAGCGCCGCGGCGCCGGCAACAAGCTCGAAGGCGACCATCGTCGGGCCGTGGAAGGCTGCGTGCGTCCCGTGCACGGTCGGCAGCGTCGCGCCGAGCAGCAGCAGCCCGCCGGCCGCCAGGAGCAGCCCGCACCACTGTCGCCGGCCGACGGTGAACCCGAACATGCGGTCCGCGAGGACCGCGATGAAGACGACCCCGACGGCGAGCGCCGCCTGGACGACGGACATCGGGGCGACCCACAGCGCGGCGACGTGCAGGGCCCAGCCGACGATCGCGACCAGCACGCCGAGCACGAACCACGGCGAGGTGAAGAGGATCGTGACGGCCCGCAGGGGACGCGAGAGCGGCACCCGCGGGGTGTCCTGGACGCCGCGGTACTTGTAGAAGAAGCCGAAGTTCGCGGCCATCGCCGACGCGAACGCGAGCAGGACGCCGAGCTGCAGGTGCAGCGTCACCGCCGGCCTGACCGGTCGCCTCGCATCATCCCTGAGGCTAGCGTTCAGCGAACACGTGGACGGCGCACGAACCGACACCCCGCTGCTGATGGTCGACATCGACGGCGTGATCTCACTGCACGGCGTCCCGCCCGGGGGTGCGGTGCAAACACGGCTGTGCACCGTCGACGGCTTCGTCGTCTGCCTTTCGCTGACCGCGGCCGAGCTGCTGCGCGAGCTCGCGGCCGCTTACGAGCTCGTCTGGGCGAGCGGCTGGGAAGAGCGCGCCGACGAGCACCTGCCCCACCTGCTCGGCCTGCCGCGCGGCCTCGCGCACCTGCACTTCGAGCGCGCCGTCGGGCGCGCGAACGCCCACTGGAAGCTCGCGGCGATCGAGGCCCACGCCGCGGGCCGCCCGCTGGCGTGGATCGACGACTCGCTCGACGGGACCTGCGAAGCGTGGGCGGCCGCGCGCAGCGCCCCGACCCTGCTCGTGCGCACCGACCCGCGGGTCGGGCTGACGAGCGCCGAGGCGCGCACGCTCTCGGCGTGGGCTCAGGTTCGCGGCGGGTAGAGGTCCGGGGAGAGCACGGCACCGAGCCGGCCGGCCGCGGTGGACAGCGCCCGCAGCACGCCCCGGGTGCCCGCCGGCAACGCCACCAGGTAGTTGCCTTCCGCGTCTGTGACGGCGTCAGCGAGCGTGCGCTCGACGACCTGTTCGCCGCGTCGCGTGACGCTGCGCTGCTGGATTTCGATGCTCGCTCCGGCGAGCGCTTCGCCGCCGGCGCCGGTCAGCCGGCCTGCCAGCAGCCGCAGCGGGCCGGGCGGTGCCCCTTCGGGGGGCGTGGCGTCGGCGCGTGCGGCCGTGAGCGTCAGGCGCGCCGGCTGCGGGAAGGCGGCGTGGATCCGTGTGCGCATCGCCGGCAGGTCGTCGTAGAGCACGCGCCCGGGGCAGCCCGTCTGGTCGGCGTCGCGATGGCCCGCGATCCGCGGCAGCGTCACGCGCGAGCCGGGCGCGAATGCGCTGTGGCCGATCGCGCCGCGGGTCGCGCGCACGGTCAGCCGGCCGCGTGAGGGCGCGCCGTGCAGCGCGAGCTTCCAGCCGATCAGGGCCGCCAGCGCCCGCTTGGTCTGCGACGTGACGTCAGTGGACTGGAAGTTGCCGAGCACCGCGACGCCGCTCGAGTAGGTGTTGAAGCCCCCCGCGTGAGCGCCGATCACGGACTGGTCGATGCCGCCCGCGCGCGCCTCCCAGATGCGTCCGTAGAGGTCGACGACGAAGTTGTAGCCGATGTCATCCCAGCCGTTGACGAAGCGGTGGAAGACGTAGATCCCGCGGATCATCGCCGGGACCTCGGCCGCCGAATAGCCGTTGGGGCTGTCGGTGTGGTGCACGAAGGCCATTTCGACGTTGCCGTAGAGCGGCGCGGTGCTCGGCGGGCTGTGCCGGCCGGCCCAGTTGAGCCGCGCGAGGATCACCGGCTGCCCGGCGCCGGCCGCCAGGCGCGGCAGCGCGCGGGTCGGGCCGGCCGCCGCATCGGCGCGCGCCGGCGTCGCGGGAAGCGCGTGCACAAGGACACCCTCGACAGGGCGCGGCGCGCGCAGCTCGATACGCCGCGTGGCGCGGGCCCAGAGCGGCTCGCCGGTGCTCGGCGGCGCGTCGCCGTCGGGCGCGTGGCCGACGCCGCCGGCCGGCACCCAAGGGCTCCAGCGGCCCTCGGCGGCGGCAAAGCGCGCCTCGATGCGCGCGGCTCGCGGCGCGCGCCACTGCAGCCCGAACATTGCCGCCGAAACCGGGAGCTCGACCGCGCGCGGTGCAGCGCCGACGGTGCCGACGGCGAGGCTGACGAGCTCCGGGTCAGCGCCCGGCCGGCGGGCGGACGCGAGCGACGGGAGCGCCAGCGCGCCAAGCGCGCCGGCGCCGGCGGCGGCGAGTAGCTCCCTGCGCGTCTGCGCGGGGCCCACCGCCGCCCCCCGCCTACTCCTCGCTGCTCTCGTCCTGGCCGGAGAGCTCGGCGAGCTCCTCGGCAAACCCCGTGTCGGCCCCGGCGACGCTGAGCTGCTCGAGCGAGGCCATGTCGGCCTCGAGCTCGCGCCCGAAGGTCGCGAGCGTGTCCGAGCCGAGGCCGAGCTCGGCTTCGATCTCGCTCTGGTCGAGCAGCCCGACCTCGTCGACTGCGCGCGGCAGCGGCTGAGCCGGTTCTATCTCGATCCGCCGATAGCGCTTGAGACCCGTGGCCGCGGGAATCAGCTTCCCGATGATCACGTTCTCCTTGAGCCCGTTGAGGCGGTCGATCTTGCCCTCGAGCGCCGCGTCGGTGAGCACCTTCGTCGTCTCCTGGAAGGAGGCGGCCGAGAGGAACGAGTCGGTGTTCAGCGATGCCTTGGTGATCCCGAGGATGATGTCGGCGACTTCCGCCTCCTCACCCTTTTCGGCGCGCACGGCGTCGTTGGTTTTCTGCAGTTCGAAGCGGTCGACGAACTGACCCGGCAGGTAGTCGGTGTCGCCCTTCTGGTCGACGCGGACCTTCTTGAGCATCTGACGGACGATCAGCTCGATGTGCTTGTCGTTGATGTCGACGCCCTGGGACTTGTAGACCGCCTGCACCTCGCGTACGAGGTAGCGCTCGGTCTGGGTGCGGCCGTCCCAGTTCTTGTCGTCGATCGCGAGCATGTCGTGCGGGTAGACCGACCCCTCGTTGAGCTGCTTGCCGGCACTGATCTTTTCGCCGTGCGTGACGTACAGCCGCGTCCGTTTCGGGAACGAGTAGCGGTGCTCGTCGCCAGCGTCGTCGGTGACCGTGACGTTGACCGCCTTTTCGGTTTCCTCGATCGAGACGACGCCGGGGTGCGAGGCCAGCTCGGCGACGCCCTTCGGGCGACGCGCCTCGAAGAGCTCGACGACACGCGGCAGGCCGTGCGTGATGTCCGCGCCGGCGACGCCGCCGGTGTGGAACGTACGCATCGTCAGCTGCGTGCCGGGCTCGCCGATCGACTGCGCGGCGACGATGCCGACCGCGTCACCGATCTGCGCGAGCGCACCGGTCGCCATCGCCCGCCCGTAACAGGCCTGGCATACGCCGCTCGGCGCCTGGCACTTCAGAACCGAGCGGACCGGCAGCAACGTGTCCTTGCTCTTCTCGTGGTCCTCGGTGAACACCTCGACGAGCTCGACGAGATCGGCGTTGCCGATTTCGTCGCCCTGCTCGACCAGCATCCGGCCGCGCTTGGTCTTGATCGGCCGCGCAGCGACGCGCCCGATCAGGCCCTCGTTCGGCTCGTCGGTGTTCGTGAACACGTCGAGCTCGATGTAGTCCTCGGTACCGCAGTCCTGTTCACGGATGATCACGTCCTGCGCGACGTCCACGAGACGCCGCGTCAGGTAGCCCGAGTCGGCCGTGCGCAGCGCGGTGTCGGCCAGACCCTTTCGCGCGCCGTGGGTCGAGATGAAGTACTCGAGCACGGAGAGGCCCTCGATGAAGTTGGCCTTGATCGGCCGCTCGATGATTTCGCCCTTCGGGTTGGCCATCGGGCCGCGCATCCCCGCGAGCTGGCGGATCTGCTTGAACGATCCACGGGCACCGGAGTTGGCCATCATGTAGATCGGGTTGAGCTTGTCGGTGCTCTGGAGGTGTTTGACCATCGCCTCGCCGACCTCGTCGGTTGCCGCATTCCACTCCGCGACGACCTGCTCGTGGCGTTCGGCCTGGTCGAGCAGGCCTTCCTCGTACTCGCCGACGATCCGCTCGACGGCCTCTTCGTACTTGGCCAGGATCTCGGCCTTGTCCGGCGGCACGACCACGTCGTTCTTGGAGATCGTGATGCCGGCCAGCGTGGCGTACTTGAACCCGAGGTCCTTGAACGCGTCGAGCACCAGGGCGATCGCGGAGGCACCGTACGTCTGGACCAGCAGGTCGATCAGGCGCGTGGTGTCGCGCTTGGTCATCGACTGGTTGACGAACGTGTACTTGCCGTGCTCGAAGTCGTCGCCGAGCGCCTCCTCGAGCGCACGCTCGATGCGGTCGTTGTAGATGATCCGCCCGACCGTCGTGAGCACGTGGCTGTCGGCTCCGTGCGGCCGGAACTCGGCCACATCGTGGAGCTTGACGACCCCGGCCTCGTAGGACAGTTCGGCCTCCTGCGCCGTCCGGAAGACGTGCGGCCGCGGCTCGTGCGTCGCCCGGTCGATCCCGACGAGGTCCTCGGCCTCCGGCCCGTAGGTCAGGTAGTAGGCGCCGAGGATCATGTCCTGGGCGGGCGTCGCGAGCGGCGCCCCATGGGCCGGCGAGAGGATGTTGTTGCTCGAGAGCATCAGGATCCGCGCCTCGGCCTGGGCCTCTGCCGAGAGCGGCAGGTGCACGGCCATCTGGTCGCCGTCGAAGTCGGCGTTGAAGGCGTGGCAGACGAGCGGGTGGACCTGGATCGCCTTGCCCTCGACGAGCAGCGGCTCGAACGCCTGGATCCCGAGGCGGTGCAGCGTCGGGGCGCGGTTGAGCAGCACGGGGTGCTCGTGGATCACTTCCTCGAGCACGTCCCAGACCTCGCCGATTCCCGAGTCGACCATCTTCTTGGCGGCCTTGATGTTCTGCGCCGAACGGCGTTCGACGAGCCGGGCCATGATGAACGGCTTGAACAGCTCGAGCGCCATGATCTTCGGCAGGCCGCACTGGTGCAACTTCAGGTACGGGCCGGAGACGATCACCGAACGGCCGGAGTAGTCCACGCGCTTGCCGAGCAGGTTCTGACGGAAGCGGCCCTGCTTGCCCTTGAGCATGTCCGACAGGCTCTTGAGCGCACGGTTGCCCGGACCGGTGACCGGCCGGCCGCGACGGCCGTTGTCGAACAGTGCGTCGACGGCCTCCTGCAGCATCCGCTTCTCGTTGTTGACGATGATCTCCGGCGCGCCGAGGTCGAGCAGCCGCTTGAGGCGGTTGTTGCGGTTGATGACGCGGCGGTAGAGGTCGTTCAGGTCGCTGGTCGCGAAGCGGCCACCGTCTAGCTGGACCATCGGGCGCAGCTCCGGCGGGATCACCGGCACAGCGTCGAGGACCATCATCTCCGGCTTGTTGCCGGACTGGATGAACGCCGAGACGACCTTCAGGCGCTTGACCGCGCGGGCCTGCTTCTGGCCTTTGCCGTTCTTGACCTGGTCCTCGAGGTCGATCCGTTCGGCCTCGAGGTCGACCTGCTCGAGCAGTTCACGGATCGCTTCCGCGCCCATCCCGCCGCGGAAGTACTCGCCGAAGCCGTAGGAGGAGCCGAAGCGTTCGCGCAGTTCGCGGAACGTCGCCTCGTCGGCCTCGATCTGCTTGACCTCCATCGTCTTGAAGAGTTCCCAGACGCGCTGCAGGCGGTCGATGTTCTCGTTGGTGTACTCCTCGACGTCGGCGATGTCGGCTTCGACGGCCTTGCGCAGCTCCTTGAGCTGGCGCTCGCGCTCCTCCTCGGCGAGTTTCGCGACGTTCACGTCGAGCGCGTCGGCCCACAGGTGGTCCTCGTCGGTGAAGCCGGTCTGCTTGGCGCTCGCGAGGTACTCCTCACGGCGGGCGAGCGACTCGCGCAGCTCGAGCACATCGCTCTCGCGCTCGGCGGCGTAGTCGTCGATCACCTTGGAAACCTGCTTCTCGAGCGAGTCGAGGTCCTTCTCACGGGCCTCGTCGTCGATCCAGGTCACGATCGAGGCCGCGAAGTAGAGCACCTTCTCGAGCTCCTTCGGGGCCATGTCGAGCAGGTAGCCGATGCGGCTCGGGACGCCCTTGAAGAACCAGATGTGGCTCACGGGAGCAGCGAGGTCGATGTGCCCCATCCGCTCGCGGCGGACCTTGGCTCGGGTGACCTCGACGCCGCAGCGCTCGCAGACGATGCCCTTGTAGCGCACGCGCTTGTACTTGCCGCAGTAGCACTCCCAGTCCTTGGTCGGACCGAAGATGCGCTCGCAGAACAGGCCGTCCTTCTCCGGCTTGAGCGTGCGGTAGTTGATCGTCTCGGGCTTGGTTACCTCACCGTGGCTCCAGCTGCGGATCTGCTTGGAGGACGCAAGGCTGATCTCGATTGCGTCGAAGTTGTTGATGTCGATCATCTGTTTCGCTTTCGGGTAGCTGTGGATCGGTGGGGTTACTCGGCGGCCGGCTCGTCGGCCACGGCGGTCTCGAGCTCGTCGTTGGCGACGGCCTCGCCGTCGCTTGGCTCCTCGACGTCGCTGCTGTCGCCCGCGGGCACGGCGCGTACGCCCGAGAGGTCGATGCCGAGCTCCTCGGCGGCTCGCAGCAGGTCATCGTCCTCGTCGCCCATGTCGGCGTGCTGTCCCTCCTCGGAGACGACATTCACGTCGAGTGCCAGGGACTGCATCTCCTTGAGCAGCACCTTGAATGACTCGGGGATCGACGGCTCGGCGATGTTCTCGCCCTTGACGATCGCCTCATAGGCCTTGACGCGCCCGACGGTGTCGTCGGACTTGATCGTCAGCATCTCCTGCAGCGTGTAGGCGGCGCCGAAGGCCTCGAGCGCCCAGACCTCCATCTCGCCGAAGCGCTGGCCCCCGAACTGCGCCTTGCCGCCCAGCGGCTGCTGGGTGACGAGCGAGTACGGGCCGGTCGAACGGGCGTGGATCTTGTCGTCGACCAGGTGCAGCAGCTTGAGGATGTACATGTAGCCGACGGTGACCTGCTCCTCGAAGCGCTCACCGGTGCGGCCGTTGAACAGCGTCACCTTGCCCGAGGCGCGCTCGCCCGGGCGGCGGGACTTGTCGACGTCCATCCGGATCCGGCCGCCCTCGGCGGTGTGGGCCTCCTGCCAGCGCACGAGCGCCTCGTCGACGTCCTCGACGCCGGCGCCGTCGAAGACCGGCGTGGCCACGAAGACCCGCCGGTCGCCGCCCTTGGCGTGGGCGTTCTTGTAGGCCTCGGTGTCGTCGTCGTACCAGCCACCCGCCGCGGCCCAGCCGAGGTGGGTCTCGAGGATCTGCCCGACGTTCATGCGCGAAGGCACGCCGAGCGGGTTGAGGATCACGTCGACCGGCGTTCCATCCTCGAGGAACGGCATGTCCTGCTCGTCGACGATCTTGGAGATCACGCCCTTGTTGCCGTGGCGGCCCGCGAGCTTGTCGCCCTCGGAGATCTTGCGCTTCTTGGCGACGAACACGCGCACCAGCTCGTTGACGCCGGCGGCCATCTCGTCGCCGTCCTCGCGACGGAAGGTCTTGACGTCGATCACGACGCCGCCCTCGCCGTGCGGCACCTTCAGCGAGGTGTCGCGGACCTCACGCGCCTTCTCCTTGAAGATCGCGCGGATCAGCTTCTCCTCGGCGGTCAGCTCGGTCTCGCCCTTCGGCGTGACCTTGCCGACGAGCAGGTCGCCGGACTGCACCTCGGCGCCGACGCGGACGATGCCGCGGTCGTCGAGGTTGCGTAGCGACTCCTCGGAGCGGTTGGGGATGTCACGCGTGATCTCCTCCTCGCCGAGCTTGGTCGTACGGGCGTCGATCTCGTATTCCTCGATGTGGATCGAGGTCAGCTCGTCGTCCTTGACCAGGCGCTTGGAGAGGATGATCGCGTCCTCGAAGTTGTAGCCCTCCCAGGACATGAACGCGACCATCAGGTTCTTGCCGAGCGCCATTTCGCCACGGTCGGTCGATGAGCCGTCGGCGAGCACGTCGCCGGCTTTGACTTTCTGGCCGGTCTCGACGAGCGGCTTCTGGTGGATCAGCGTCCCCTGGTTGGAGCGCATGAACTTCTGCAGCTCGTACTCGTCCTTGCCGTGGGAGCCCTCGACGACGATCTGCTCGGCGTCGATGTACGCGATCGTCCCCGTGTTCCTGGCGAGCAGCACGTCACCGGTGTCGAGCGCCGCGCGGCGCTCCATCCCGGTGCCGACGAGCGGCGCGTCGCTCTTGAGCAGCGGCACGGCCTGGCGCTGCATGTTCGAGCCCATCAGCGCGCGGTTCGCGTCGTCGTGCTCCAGGAACGGGATCATCGCCGTAGCGACCGACCAGATCTGCTCGGGCGAGACGTCGATCAGGTCGACCCGCTTGGGGGCGACGGTCACGTACTGGCCGGCCTGGGTGCGGCAGAGAACCTCGGGGCCCTTGATTCGGCCGGTCTTCTCGTCGATCGTCGTGTTCGCCTGGGCGATGTAGAGCTCCTCTTCCTGCGTCGCGTCGAGGTGCACGATCTTGTCGGTCACCACGCCCTCCTCGACGACGCGGTAGGGCGTCGTCACGAAGCCGTACTCGGAAACCTCGGCGTAGGAGGAGAGCGAGCCGATCAGGCCGATGTTCGGACCCTCGGGCGTCTCGATCGGGCACATCCGGCCGTAGTGGGTGGGGTGCACGTCGCGAACCTCGATCGGGGCCCGCTCGCGCGTCAGGCCGCCGGCGCCGAGCGCCGAGAGACGGCGGCGGTGCGTGAGGCCCGAAAGCGAGTTCGTCTGGTCCATGAACTGCGAGAGCTGCGAGGAGCCGAAGAACTCCTTCAGCGAGGCGCTTACCGGGCGGATGTTGATGATCGTCTGCGGCGTGATCGTGTCCGCGTCCTCGGTCGTGAGGCGCTCGCGCACGACACGCTCCATGCGGTAGAGGCCGATCCTGAAGGCCTCCTGGATGAGCTCGCCGACCGTACGCAGGCGGCGGTTTCCGAAGTGCTCGTACTCGTCGAGGTGCTCGCCGACGATCTCGCGCGGCAGGCTCATCGCCTCCGCGGCGTAGTCCTTGATCTCGACCTCGCCGTCCTCGGGGATCCCGAGCACGCGCGGGAGCTTCACGAGCTCCTTGATCAGCGCGATGATGTCCTCGTGCGTCAGCGTGCGCTTCTCGATGTCGATGTCGAGACCGAGCCGTGAGTTGAGCTTGTAGCGTCCGACGCGCGTGAGGTCGTAGCGCTTGTCGTCGAAGAACAGCTGGTCGAGCAGTTTTTTGGCGTTCTCGACGTTCGGCGGCTCGCCGGGACGCTGCTTCTTGAAGAGTTCGATCAGCGCGCCCTCTTCGTTACGCGTCTGCTCGGTGTCGGCGTCGATCGTGTTGCGGATGTAGAGCGAGTCCTCGAAGAGGCGCAGGATCTCCTCGTCGGTGGCGTAGCCCATCGCCCGCAGCAGCACTGTGACGGGCAGCTTGCGCTTGCGGTCGATGCGCACGTAGACGCGGCCCTTCTTGTCGATTTCCATCTCCAGCCAGGAGCCGCGGGCGGGCATCAGGTTGGCGACGAAGACCTGCTTCTCGCGGTCCTTCGGTTCCATCAGATAGGCCCCGGGGGAACGCTGCAGCTGCGTGACGACGACGCGCTCGGTGCCGTTGATCACGAACGTGCCGCGCTCGGTCATCCACGGGAACTCGCCCATGAAGACGGACTGCTCGCGGATCTCGCCGGTCTCTTTGTTGATGAACGCGACCATCACCGTCAACGGGCGGGAATAGGTCAGGTCCTTCTCACGGCACTCGTCGAGCGTCGCGGCCGGCTCGTCGAAGCGCAGCTCGCCGAACTGGATCGCGAGGTTGCCGGTGTAGTCGGTGATCGGCGAGATGTCGTCGATCGTTTCGCGCAGGCCGCCCTTCTCCGGTTCAGTGAGCCATTCGAACGAACGCCGCTGAATGTCGATCAGGTTCGGAAGGTCAACGGCGGGCTTGAGGGACGCGAACGTACGCCGGGTCCGGAGAGCGGTAGCAGCCAATCGAAAGCTCCTTCGGGGGGAGAGAAAATACGGACGGAGATGCCCAGAGAGCGGCGAAATACTCTAGCACGCAGAAACGCCACCCTTACGGGCCACTGGTGCTCACGGACCCCGCCAGGCCTCCGCGTATGTGGCGCGAAACCCTCCTGTGGCGGCTACGGCTATCGACCAGCCAAAGAAGTGTAGCGCAGGAGCCGTCGGATCCCGGGCCCTCGCGCCATAATCATTCGGCTATATCGTGGGCCGTCCCCACGATTAACGCAAAAGCGCCCGCGACCCCTGGGGGCCGCGGGCGCTGCGTACCGCCGGAGGCGGTCCGGCTTGCTACTTGACCTCGACGGTCCCGCCGGCCTCCTCGAGTTCCTGCTTGAGCTTGTCGGCCTCGTCGCGCTCGATGCCCTCCTTGATCGGCTTGGGGGCCTCATCGACCAGAGCCTTGGCCTCTTTGAGGCCGAGGCCCGTCGCGGCGCGCACGACCTTGATGACCTGGACCTTCTTGTCGCCGGCCGCCGTCAGAACCACGTCGACCGTGCTCGAGGCCTCCTCCTCGCCGCCGGCGTCGCCGCCGCCGGCCGCCGGGGCGGCCGCCGCAGGGGCAGCAACCGCTGCCGCCGAGACGCCGAACTCCTCCTCGAGCGCCTTGATGCGCTCAGCGAGCTCGAGCACCGAGATGCCCTTCAGCTCGTCAATCCACTCCTGGGTGCTTGTCGCCATTGCTTACTCGTTCTCCTTGGTGGGGTTCTCCGCGGCGTCCTCTGGCTGCTTGTCAGCCGCGGCGTCCGCCTCTGCTTTGTCCTCAGCGCCTTCGGCCTCGGCCGCGGGCGCGTCGTCGGTCTGTCCATCGGCGGCCGGCTCGCCGGACGCCTCTGAAGTGGTCTCCTCGGCCGCCTCGGCCTCGGGTGCGCTCGCCGGCGCCTCGCCCTCGGGCGCCGCGGGCGCATCGCCCGAAGGGATCTCGCCCGACTCCTTCTTCTCGCGGACCTGCCCCAGGGCGACCGCGAGGCCGCCGAGCAGACCGCCGAGCGAACGCACGAGGCCACCGATCGGTGCAGCCACGACTCCGACCAGCTGGCCGTAGAGCACTTCGCGCGAGGGCAGGCGCGAGAGCGCCCGCACGGCCTCCGCGTCGAGCGGGGCACCTTCCATGATGCCGCCCTTGAACGGCAGCAGTTCGGTTTCTTTGGCGTACGTCGAGACCGCCTTCGCGGCCTGGGCGATGTCGCCGCGCACGAACGTCAGCGCTGTCGGACCGGTCAGGTGCTCCTTGAGGTCGGGCATGCCCGCCTGGTCGGCGGCGCGTTCGGTGAGCGAGTTCTTGACGACCTTGAAGCTCGCGTCTGCCTCGCGCAGTTTCGCGCGCAGCTCCGCAGCCTGGGCAACCGTCAGCCCGCGATAGTCGAGCGCGAAGATGGCCTCGGAGCGGTCTATCTCCTCGGCGATCTCGGCGATCGCAACTGCCTTTTCTTCTCTGTTCATCTGGCTCCTATCCAGGACTTGCGCCGCCCATGCGGGCGGCAGCCGGGGGTCTTCGGTGGCCTATCGTCGGATGCTCAGGCGGCCAGCTCGGCTACCGGTGCTCCCTCGACGATGTCGCGTGTGCGGCCCGGATCAATTTTCACGCCGGGCCCCATGGTCGACGCCACGGTAATCGTGCGCAGGTAACGGCCTTTGGCGGCCGACGGCTTCGCACGGACAAGCTCTTCGATCACGGCGGCGTAGTTCTCGAGCAGCGCTCGCTCCTCGAAACTGGCCTTGCCGATCACCAGGTGGACGATCGCGGTGCGGTCGGTGCGATATTCGATCTTGCCCGACTTCGCCTCCTCGACGGCGCGCCCGACGTCCATCGTCACCGTCCCGACTTTCGGGTTCGGCATCTTGCCCGAGGGCCCGAGGATCCGGCCGAGCCGGCCGACGATGTGCATCATGTCCGGCGCGGCGATCGTCACGTCGAAGTCGTCGAAGCCCTCCTCGATGCGTTTCGCGAGGTCGTCACCGCCGACGTGGTCGGCGCCGGCCGCTTCGGCCTCGCGCACCTTGTCGTCTTTGGCGAAGACCGCGACGCGGACCTCCTTGCCCAGGCCGTTCGGCAGCGCGATCGTGCCGCGCAGCTGCTCGTCGGCGTGGCGGACGTTCAGGCCGGTGCGGACGTGGACTTCGACGGACTCGTCGAACTTCGCGCTCGCGAGGCTGCGCACCAGCGCGAGCGCCTCGGACGGCGCGTACTCGTGCTCGCGGTCGACGCGCGCGAGCCGCTCGTTGTGGCCGCGGCTGTGGCCGGTCACGGTGCCACCTCGACGCCCATCGAGCGCGCCGTGCCGGCGATGATCTTGGCGGCCTGGTCGACGTCGTTGGCGTTCAGGTCCCCGAGCTTGCGCTCGGCGATCTCGCGCAGCTGCTCCTGCGTGATCGTGCCGACCTTGTTGCGGTTCGGCTCGCCCGAGCCCTTGCCGATCCGCAGCGCCTGCTTGATCAGCACCGCAGCGGGCGGCGTCTTGGTGATGAACGTGAACGAGCGGTCCTCGTAGACGGTGATCACGACCGGGATGACCGTGCCGGTTTCGCTCTGCGTCTGGGCGTTGAACGCCTTGCAGAACTCCATGATGTTGATGCCGTGCTGACCCAGCGCGGGACCGACCGGCGGCGAGGGACTCGCCTGGCCGGCATTGGCCTGCAACTTGATCGTGGTCAGAACCTTCTTCGCCATCTGCGCAAATCTTTCTTCGTTCGCTTTGAAAAGCGGCCACCCAATTTAGCCGGACATCGCCGGCTTGGCGGCGCTAGAGCTTTTTGACCTGGTCGAAACCGACCTCGACCGGGGTCTCCCGGCCGAAGATCGAGACGAGCACCTTCAGCTTGGCAGCGTCGTCGTTGATCTCCGAGATCTCCCCGGAGAAGTCCGACAGCGGCCCGGAGACAACCTTGACCGATTCGCCGATCTGGAACTGCGCGCGGGCGCGCGGCGCCGCCGCGGCGACGTCCTTGTGCAGCAAGCGGTCGACCTCGGGGCGCGAGAGCGCGAGCGGCTTCTGCTGCTCGGTCGTGCCGCCGACGAAGCCGGTCACGCCGGGTGTGCCCTTGACGACCGACCACACGGTGTCGTCGCGGTCGAGGTCCGCGTTGACAAGCACGTAGCCGGGCATCGTGCGCTTCTCGACGGTGATTTTCTGGTTGTCCTTCATCTCGGTCACCGACTCGGTCGGGATCACCACGCTGCGCACCGCCTCGCGCTGGTTGTAGTTCGCGATGCGGTGTTCAAGGTTGTTCTTGACCTTGTTCTCGTGACCCGAGTATGTGTTCAATACGTACCAGCGAAACATTTCTCTTCTTCTAGTCCTTGCCTCTAGGCCAGCTAGATGATCTGTTCGACGATTTCCTTGGCCACCAGGTCCGCGATGCCGAGGTAGGCCCCGGCGACCACGACGAACCCGACGACGACTGCGGTCGCCTGGCCGACCTGGCGGCGGTCGGGCCATTGGACGCGCTGCAGCTCGGCCCAGCTCGCGCGCAGAAAGCCGATGACGCGATTGCCGTGGTGCTCGGGCTCGCCGGCGGGCTGCGGGCGAGCCTCCTTGCCCCCGGACTGTTCGAGCTCGTCGACGGCGCGCTCGAACTCAGCCTCCGGGACCTCCTGGCCACCGGCGCCCGCAACGATCGCGGCGTCAAACTCGTCGTCGGCCCCGGACGAGTGGTCCAGTGACCCGGGGAGGTCGCCGCGGACCGGCTCGTTGACGTCCTCGGGCTCCTCGGCCTCGCCGCCGCGCCCCGGTTTTTGCTCCTCGGCCACTTGCACTGCCCGCGGCTAGCGGGTCTCCTTGTGGCTGGTGTGTTTGCGGCACCAGCGGCAGTACTTGCGCAGCGTCACGCGATCCGGGTTGTTGCGCTTGCTCTTGTTTGTCTGGTAGTTACGCCGCTTGCAGTCCTCGCAGGCGAGCGTGATGGCGATGCGAACGTCACCGCGGGCCATGGCTTTCCCCTGATTTGCGTTCTTGCGCCGGGCGAAGAAAAACCCCGCCCGGTCGCGAGGTCCAAGGAAGCTTAGCGTCGAATTGCGGCCGTCGCGACGCCGATCATTCAAACAGCGCGACGACGGCGAGGATCACGTACAGCGCGACGAGCGCCCAGCCCTCGAATTCGGCCGCCTCGCCGTCACTGGTGATCTGGTCGAGCGCCAGCGTCGTCAGCAGCAGGGCGCCGATGTAGACCGGCGGCAGTGTGAACGTCAGCCTGGTGTGCAGCGCGAAGGAGATCAGCACCAGCAGCGGGTAGAGGAACGCCGCGATCTGCGCGACGGAGTTCTTGACGACGGAGATCGCGAGGTCCGCGCGGCCGCGGCCGGCCATCGAGAGCGCGGTGAAGTTCTCGACCGCGTTGCCGGCGATCGCGATTATCACGATGCCGGCGAAGGCCGGCGAGATGTTCAGCACATGGATCGCGGGCTCCAGCGCGTTGACGAACCAGTCCGAGACGAAGGCCGAGGCAACGCCCGCGACGACGAGCAGCGCGAGCGTCGCGCCGAGCGAGATCCGCGGCGCGAGCTCGCGACCCTCCTCGACCTTGTCTTCGCGTGCGTAGCGCACGACCCACGCGAGGTACACGCCGAGCAGGCAGACCGCACCGACCGCCGAGATCGCCTCGATGTGCCGGCTGGCGACGTTGTGTGTCGTGACCGCCAGCGCGACGAGCACGAGGATGAAGACCGTGACCTGCAGCAGCGTCGCGGTGTCTTTCGGAAGCTTGACTTTGAAGCGCATCACGCCGTCGGGCGCGCGGCGTGCGCCGATCACGAACACGATCCCGAGCACGAGCAGCCCGTTGGCAAAGATCGAGCCGACGATCGCCGTCTGCGCGACGACCAGCGCCCCGGACTGCAGCGCGAAGATCACGACGAACAGCTCGGGGAGGTTCCCGAGCGTCGACTGCAACAGGCCCGTGACGCCGGGCCCGAAGCGCTCGCCGAGCTGCTCGGTGGCGAACGAGACGACCCACGCGAGCCCGGCGAGCGCGAGCGTCGCGATCAGGAAGCGGGGGACCGTCGGCCAGGCGCCGTAGTTGGCGATCCCGGAAAGCAGCGAAACGAACGCGATCGCTGCGATCGCGCCCCGCTCGCGGACCGTCAGCGCCGATCCCCCTCTAGTGGCTCTCGAGGACCCGGTCGATCAGCCCGTACTCGACGGCCTGCTCAGCTGTGAAGAAGCGATCGCGCTCCATGTCGCGATTGACCTCCTCGACGGTCTTGCCGGTAAGTTCTGCGTAGATCTCGTCGATCCGGCCGCGCAGCTTGATGATCTCGCGGGCGTGGATCTCGATGTCCGTCGACTGGCCTTCGAAGCCGGCCGAGGGCTGGTGGATCAGGATCCGCGAGTTCGGCAGCGCCGCGCGCTTGCCTTTGTTCCCGGCGGCCAGCAGCAGCGAGCCCATCGACATCGCGATCCCGACGCAGATCGTGTTGATCTGCGGCTTGACGAAGCGCATCGTGTCGAGGATCGCCAGGCCCGAGTAGATGCTTCCGCCGGGCGAGTTGATGTAGATCGAGATGTCCTTCTCGGGGTCCTGGCTCTCGAGGTGCAGCAGCTGGGCGACGACGAGATTCGCTATCTGGTCGTCAATCGGCGTGCCGAGAAAGATGATCCGCTCGTTGAGCAGGCGCGAGTAGATGTCGAACTCGCGCTCGCCGCGCGCCGTGCGCTCGATGACCATCGGCACCAGGGGCATGAGGCAACCCTAGCGGCGACGCGGGCGAATCAGGTCTGGACGGTCCGCATGCCGGCCTCGTCATAGCGATCGCCGCGCGCGGCCGGCAGCGTGTCGGCGATCTGCGCCGCCTCTTCCGCCGTCAGTTCGATCGCGGCTGCGGCGATGTTCTGTTCAAGGTAGGAGACCCGCTTGGTCCCCGGGATCGGCACGATGTCCTGCCCCTGGCGCAGCACCCAGGCGAGCGCCAGCTGGCCCGCCGTGACGCCCCGCTGTTCGGCGAGCCGCTCGAGGGTCCGCGCGATCTGCAGGTTGTGCTCGAGGTTCTCACCGGTGAAGCGCGGCCCGAAGCGACGGAAGTCGCCCTCGTCGAGCTCGTCGGGCGAGGTGAAGCGTCCCGATAGGAAGCCCCGCCCGAGCGGCGAGTAGGCGACGAGCCCGATACCGAGCTCGCGCAACGTCGGCAGCACCTCGCGCTCGACGTCGCGCGTCCACAGCGAGAACTCGGTCTGCACGGCGGCGATCGGGTGCACCGCGTGGGCGCGGCGAATCGTCTCGGCCCCGGCCTCGGAGAGCCCGAGGTGGCGGACCTTTCCCTCCTTGACTAGCTGCGCCATCGCCCCGACCGTCTCCTCGATCGGCGTGTTCGGGTCGACGCGGTGCTGGTAGTAGATGTCGATGTGGTCGATGCCGAGCCGCTGAAGTGAGCCCTCGCAGGCCGCGCGCACGTACTCCGGCGTCCCGTCGATCGCGCGTTTGGGCGGATCGGTCATTTCGATCTTGATCCCGAACTTGGTGGCGATCACGAACTCGTCGCGCCGCCCGGCGATCGCCGTACCGACGAGCCGCTCGTTGGTGTGCGGCCCGTACATGTCCGAGGTGTCGAGAAAGTTGCAGCCGAGCTCGAGCGCCCGGTGGATCGTCCTGACCGCTTCGCCTTCGTCGGCGCGGCCATAGAACGCCGACATCCCCATACAGCCGAGGCCGATCGCCGATACCTCGGGTCCGCCGCTGCCGAGCCGCCGCTGCTGCATGCCTGTCCCCCTCACTCGGACCACCGCGTTTGCAGGTCCTTTATGCGCTTTCTAGCACCCGCCCGGACGTTTGTCCGGACCCGTCCGACGGATAATCTCTGACCGATGTTCCCGGTCAACCTTCCGAACCTGCTGACGGTGCTGCGAATCATGCTCGTGCCGGTTCTCGTCGTCGCGCTGCTGGGCAACACTCCCGACGGCGACGTGCTCGCAGCCGTCGTCTTCGCGCTCGCGTCGCTGACCGACCTGGTCGACGGCTATCTGGCCCGCTCGCGCGGCTCGGTGACGAACTTCGGCAAGCTGATGGATCCGCTCGCCGACAAGCTGCTGATCATCGCGGCTTTGATCTCGCTGGTCTCATTGCACCGGCTCGAACCCTGGATCGCGATGGTGATCATCGCGCGCGAGCTCGCGGTCACGCTGCTCCGCGCCGGCGCAGCAAGCAACGGGGTCGTGATTCCCGCCAGCAACTGGGGAAAAGCGAAGACGGTGATGCAGATCGTCGCGATCCTCGCGGTGATCACCGTGCACGGCTCGCCGCTGTGGCTGGATCTGCTGCTCTACGCGACGGTCGCCGTCACCGTCGCGTCGGGTCTCGACTACTTCTTTGGCCTGCGCCGGCGGATGGCCGCGGCTCAGGCCAAAGGCTGATCGCGCACGCCGGCGTCGAGCCACTCCGCGAGGCTCGTCTGGTGGCGCGCGCGGTGCGTCGTCTCGAGCTCGCCGCGGAGCTCCGAGAGCAGGCCGTGGCGCTCGGCCACAACGTTGTGCTGATGGATCGTCTCGAGGTTCTCCTGGCGGGCTGAGACGAACGAGTCGCCCCCCAGCTCAGGGAGGTACTCGACGACGCCGGCGATCATTTCGCGTACGCAATCCTCGACGAAGCGCGGGCGCATGTGCGCCTTTTCGACGACCTCGACCTCGTCCGAGCGCTTCATCAGCTCGTAGATCTCGCTCGACATGCTGGCCTCGGCAACCTTCAGCAGCAGCGCGGCGTCGATCTCCAGGTCGCTGTCCTCCGTCAGGCCGATCTGGAGCGTCGCCAGACCCCGCTGGTTGTGCGTCGCGACGGGAACCTCGCGGAGGATCACGTCGACCTGGTCGGCGGAGAACCCCTGCCCCACGAGGCGCTCACGGGCGCGCGCGGCGATCAGCTCCTGGGCGCACGGGCAGGCCGTCATGCCGGTCGCCGAGACGCCGACTGTGCGCCGCGTGCCGTGCTCGAAGGCGACGGCGCGGCCGAGCAGCGTGTAGATCTCCTGCGTCTGGATCCCGGAGACCGGCGCGGGCTTGTGCTCCGGGTAGCGCGCGGTGATCGTCACCTCGGCGCGCTCGGCACCCTGACGCTCACGCACCAGCTCGGCTATCGAGCGGGCCAGCGTCTCGGCCCGGAACGGGGCCTGACTGAGCACCACCTCGCCGATCGCCTCGTTGACGACCTCGTCAAAGCGCGACATGTGTGCGCCCTTCTGTTCGCGGCTCAGATCGACGAAGCAGTCCAGCCGCGCGTAGAACAGCTCCTCGCCGATGCGCACGACCTTCTCGACGTCGGTGACGCCGACGCGCGAAAGCGAAACCGGAATCGCCGGCGTGCGTGCCTGGACGTCATCGCCGGCGCCAAGTGTGCGGCCCTCGGGGGCCATCGTCCTGCTCCCCTGCACGGCGTCAGGGTACCGCGCACCGGTCGCCGTTCCGGGCACGGAACATCGGCGCGTAGCTTCTGGTATCACTTGCCACATGTCCGGCGGTGTGCCGGGCGCGGAACGGTTCCGGCGCCGCAGACGCCGGACGGGAGGCCGAGGGGGATGGCAGCTTTTTCCGCAGGATTGGCATCCGCCGGCGAGGGGTCGGGGAGGCCACGATGAGCGAAGCCGTGGTGCGCACCAGCGAGGCGCTTGAGCAGGCGCTGCTCGAGCAACTGGTAGATGAGGCCGGCGAGGAGGCCACGCTTTCACGCGAGGCGCTAACCGCAGCCGTCGAGGATGCCGAGCTCGGTGCGCCCGCGGTCGAGGAACTCGCGCTGCGCCTCGAGGCGGCCGGCATCGAACTGCTGGACGCGCCGGCTCCGTCGGGCGCGCGGATCACGCGGCGGCGCACAGAGCCCGAACCGCAGGCCGAGGGCACGACCGACTCGCTACGGCTCTACCTGAACACGATCGGGCGCGTACCGTTGCTGACCGCCGCCGACGAGGTTGCGCTCGCCAAGCGGATCGAGCGCGGCGACATCGACGCCAAGCAGCACATGGTCGAAGCGAACCTGCGCCTGGTCGTGTCGATCGCCAAGAACTACGTAGGCCGGGGGCTGACACTCCCGGACCTGATCCAGGAGGGATCGCTCGGGCTGATCCGCGCAGTCGAGAAGTTCGACTACCGCCGCGGCTACAAGTTCTCGACCTACGCCACGTGGTGGATCCGCCAGGCAGTCACGCGTGCGCTCGCCGACAAGGGCCGCACGATCCGCATCCCCGTGCACATGGTCGACCGCCTGAACAAGCTGACCTTCGCCGAACGGCGACTGGTCCAGCGCCTCGGGCGCGACCCCCGGCCGGATGAGATCGCCTTCGAGCTCGGCTGGCCCGAGGACGACGTGCGCGAGGTACTGCGCGTTACGCAGCAGCCGGTCTCGCTCGAGAAACCTGTTGGTGACGAAGACGACTCGGCGCTCGTCGATTTCGTCAGCGACGACACGACCGCCTCACCCTTCGACCAGGCGGCCGACGCGCTCCAGCGCGAGAACGTCGAACGGATGCTCGCCGCGCTGCCCCAGCGCGAGCGCGACGTGCTCGAGATGCGCTACGGGATCCTCGGTGGCCGCGCGAGCACTCTCGAGGAGGTCGGGCGCGCGTTCAACATCACGCGCGAGCGGGTCCGCCAGATCGAGAACCGCACGCTCAAGAAGCTGCAGACGATGCCCGAGGCGCAGCCGCTGCGCGAGGCTTCCTGACCCTCCGCGTCCGCGCACCGTACGGCGAGTCCCTAGACTGACCCGGTCCCGGCGGGGTTCCCGAGCGGTCAAAGGGGACGCGCTGTAAACGCGTTGGCTCTGCCTTCGCAGGTTCGAATCCTGCCCCCGCCATCCAGTCGCCCCGGCCCTGCGTGCCGGGGTGATATTTCTAAGCGTCGTGCCTGAGGGGGACAACGGCATCACGGTCGAGGGGCTCGTCCGTGACTTCAAGGGCGGCGTACGCGCCGTCGACGGGATCGACCTCGCGGTCGCCCCCGGCGAGATCTACGGCTTCCTCGGGCCCAACGGGGCCGGCAAGTCGACGACGGTCCTGATCCTCACGACGCTGTTGCCGCCCACCGCGGGCAGCGCGCACGTCGCCGGCCTGGACGTCGTCAAGGACGGCCCCCTCGTGCGCCGCGCGATCGGCGCCTCCCTGCAGGAGTCGGCGCTCGACCCGTACCTGACAGGCAGCGAGCACATGCGCCTGCAGGCCGCACTGCACGGGCTGGGCCGCACTGAAGGACAGCGGCGCGGCGTCGAACTGCTCGAGCGGGTCGGCCTGACCGAAGCAGCCGAGCGCAAGGTCGGCGGCTACTCGGGCGGGATGAAGCGCCGCCTGGACCTCGCCCTGGCGCTTGTGCACCGGCCGCGCCTGCTGTTCCTCGACGAGCCGACCACCGGCCTGGATCCGCAGAGCCGCGCGGCCCTGTGGGAGGAGGTGCGCCGGCTCGCCGGCGACGGCGTGACCGTCTTCCTGACCACGCAGTACCTCGAGGAGGCCGACGTTCTCGCGAACCGGGTCGGAATCATCGACGGCGGGAAGATCGTTGCCGAGGGGACGCCCGCAGAACTGAAGGCCGCGATCGGCCGCCCGAGCGTCGAAGCGATCCCCGCCGACCCGCGCGAGCGCGAGCGTCTCGCGGCGGCGCTCGAAAGGTTCGGCGAGCCTGCGGCGGCGTCGCCGAACGGCGCCGCCGTGCGCCTGCCCGCCGGCGTCGGCGATCTCGCGGAGATCGTGCGCGCACTGGACAGCGAAGGGCTGGCGATCGCCGACCTGCGTCTGCACCAGCCGACGCTCGACGACGTCTTTCTCGAGAAGACCGGGCGTTCGCTCGAGGGCGGCGGAGAGAAGCAATGAGCGGCCACAGCGAGCAGGTCGCGGTACTCGCGCGCCGCGCGATGCTCAAGACGCTGCGCCAGCCGTTCCAGCTGTTCCCGATCATCTTCTTCCCGCTCGTCCTGCTCGGTGTCAATGCCAGCGGACTGAAAGCGGCGGTCCACCTGCCGGGGTTCCCGACCGACTCCTACATCTCCTTCGCGATCGCCGTGGCCTTCATCCAGGGCGCGATGTTCTCGCTGATCAACACCGGGACGAACCTCGCCGAAGACATCGAGACGGGCTTCTTCAGCCGGCTCTCGCTGACGCCGATGCACCGCATCTCGCTGATCGCCGGGATGTTGATCGGCGTCGGCGCGACGGGAGTAATGCAGTCGGCGGTCTACATGCTGATCGGCCTGATCTTCGGCGCCCACTTCGACGCGGGGCTCGCCGGCATCCCGGTCGTGCTCGTGCTCGGCGGCCTGGTCGCCGTGGTGTTCGGCGCGATCGGCTGCGCGGTGGCCCTGAAGACCGGCTCCGGCGAGGCGGTGCAGGGGATGTTCCCCCTGTTCTTCATGTTCATCTTCCTGTCCTCGAGCAGCCTGCCGCGCAACCTGCTGAAGACCGGGTGGTTTCACGCCGTCGCGACGTGGAATCCCGTCTCGTACCTGATCGAGGGTTTCCGCAGCCTTTACATCTTCGGCTGGGACGGCCCCGCGCTCGTGCGCGCGTTCGCGGTCACGTTCGGCCTCGGCGTCGCCGCGTTCGCGGCCGTTTCCTGGGCGATGAACTCAAGGATGCAGCGCACATGAGCGCCGGCACGACGATGCAGGTCGCGCGCGCGATCGCCTGGCGCTCGATCCACACCTACGTCCGGCGTCTGGATCTGCTGATTCCGTCGCTCGCGTTCCCCCTGATCTTCTTCGCGAGCTTCGCCGGCGGGCTCTCGGCGCTCAGTGATATTCCCGGGTTCACGTTCCCGGCCGGCTACACGGCCTTCCAGTTCGTCTTCGTGCTCTGCCAGTCCGCGCTCTTCGCCGGCCTCTTCACGGCCTTCTCCCTCGCGTTCGACTTCGAAACGGGCTTCATGCGGCGCCTGATGCTCGCAGCCGAGAACCGTCGGGGGATCGCGCTCGGCTACGCGTTCGTCGCGCTCACACGGGCGGCGATCACGCTCGCCCTGATCACCACCGTCGCGCTGATCTCCGGAATGCGGATCACGGGCGGCGCAGGCGAAATCGTCGCGCTGTACCTGCTCGGATTCCTGCTGGTCCTCGTCGGCTACGGCTGGGCCGCCGGCATCGCATTTCGTTTCCGCACGATCCAGGCCGGCCCGCTGATGCAGACCCCGGTCTTCCTGATCCTCTTCCTGGCCCCGGTCTACGTGCCGCTCGAGCTGCTCGAGGGCTGGATCCATACCGTCGCGTCGTTCAACCCCTCGACGGCGTTCCTGCAGGCCGGCCGCGGCCTGATCGCCGGCGTGCCGCACGACACCGCACTGGCCTTCGGTTGTGCGCTGGGGCTGATTGCGGTGTTCACCGTCTGGACCTTGACGGGGCTCAGGCGGGCCGAAGCCCAGCGCTGAGCTCGCGCGCCAGCTGCGGCGCTTCGGGGGTGCTCACGAGGACCTGTTTCGGTCCGCGCTCTGCGTCGAGGTCGATTTCCAGAGCCGGCTCGTGGCGGCGCACGATGTAGCGGCGGTCGGGTCCGGACAGCGAGCGCGCGACGTAGATCAAGCCCGGCACTCGCAGCCCCGCTTTGGGCGCCCAGAGTTCGACCGCCGCGATGCCGTTCTCGAGCAGCCGGACGTCGCTGATCGCGCTGCGCGGGAGCGAGATGCTGCCCATCAGACCGAGCGCGCGCTCCCATCCGGAGAGGCGAATCTCGAGTGTCTGGGGGGTCAGTTCGATCTTCACCGGCAGCCCTCCGTTGGCGCTATCGTCCGTCGGACGCCCAGCTAGCTCAGTTGGTAGAGCACTTCCATGGTAAGGAAGGGGTCAGCGGTTCGAGTCCGCTGCTGGGCTCTCCTGTCGACGCAGCGGCCGCCTCGGCCCACTAAACGCCGAGAATTCGTCGCGTCAGCCCGTGCGACGTTATGGTTCGCCGAGCATGAGCACGTCTGCACTGCGCCAGACGTTGGCCGCTGCGACACGGAACAGGCTGCTCGCTCGGATCCTGGTCGCGTACCTGATTGTCGTGCTCGCCGAGTACGGGCAGTGGATCGCGCTGCTCGTCTACGCGTACGACCGCGGCGGCACCGGCCAGGCGGCGCTCGTCGCAATCATCCAGCTGCTGCCGTCGATGGTCATCGCGCCGGTGGTCGGCGCTCGCTACGCACGCGGCGGCGTCGGGCGGCTGGTCGCCGTCGGCAACGCGGTGGGAGCCGCGGCCCTCATCGGCTGCGGCGCGGCGATACTCGGGGGCGCGCCGTCGGCCGCGGTCTATCTGCTCGCGATCATCTTCACGATCGCGATCAGCATCGCCAGGGCCCAGCACAACGTGCTCGTCACGCTTGTCATTCGCCACGCCAACGAACTAACGGCCGCGAACGTCTCCAGCGGCTGGAGCGAAGGCTTCGGAACACTCGCCGGCCCGCTGCTCGCCGGTATCGCGCTGAACGCCGACGGACCCGGCCTGGCGTGCGTCGTGATCGGTGCGCTCTACGCCCTCGCCGCTCCGCTCGTCTTGGTGTTGCGCGGCCGGCCGAATCCGGTCGAAGAGGGGGCCGTCGAGGATGAGGAGGGCGGCCTGCGCGAACTGCTCGCCGCGGCGCGTGCCATCCGCACACGCCCGACAACCCGGGCGCTGGCCGTGTTCCCGGCTGCAGCCGCCGCCGTGCAGGGCGCAATCGATCTCCTCGTCGTGATCCTCGCGGTGCAGATCCTCGCCATCGGCCAGGGCGGAGCCGGCTTCCTCTCAGCCGCGTTCGGCCTCGGCGGGCTGCTCGGCTCGCTCGCCGCGATCGCGCTCGTCGGCCGCAAGCTCGCCCTTCCCCTCGCGGCCTCGGCGCTGTTCGGGGGTGCTGCGCTGGCCGCGCTCGCACTCGTGTCGACGACGTGGGCCGCCGTCGCACTGCTGATCGCCGTCGGGGTCGCGCTGACGATCCAGACGGTGAGCGCAACGACGCTCCTGCAACGCTCGACTCCGCTGGACGTGATCGCGTGTGTCTTCGCGCTGATCGAGTCGACGCGCGACTTCGGAATGATCATCGGTGCGTTTGTCGTGCCGCTGCTCGTATCGATCGGCGGCAGCAATGCGGCGTTCATCGGCGTCGCGGCGATCACGCCGCTCACGGTCCTCCTGCTTGCCGGTCGGATTCGGAACGTCGACGAACACGCGTCGATCCCGATCGTCGAGATGGGGGCGCTGCGTGCGCTTGCCATCTTCGCGCCGCTTCCCGCGATGCCGCTTGAGACGCTCGCGCGCGAATCGGACTACGTGCAGCTCGGGCCCGGCGAGCAGGTGATCGGCCAAGGGGATCCCGGCGACGCGTTCTTCGCGATCACCGACGGCGAAGTGGCCGTCATGCGCGACGGCTCGGAGGTCCGGCGAATGAAGCGCGGCGAAGGGTTCGGTGAGATCGCGTTGCTGCGCTCGGTGCCGCGCACGACGACGGTCACGACAACCGCGTCAACGACGCTGCTGCGGATCGCCAGCGAGCCCTTCCTGACGGCGCTTGGCGCCAACACTGCAGTGACCGCCACCGCGGAACGGATCGCCGAACAGCACCTCGAGGCGACCCGCCCCTAACGGGCGGGCAGGCACTCAGGCCCGACGGCTGTCGCGGCGCTCTTCGCGATGATCGAGCCGGTCTTCGCGAATCATCCTGCGGGCGACGGTGTCGGCGATCGCCGTCGTGACCCAGATGATCACTGTCGCGAAGACGTACGTCGACGCGCTGTGAATCTTCAGGCCTTCGACGACAACGCTCACGATCAGCAGTGCGACGACGGTCGAGGCGAGCGCGAGAAGGCCGGCAAGCGGGATCGACGGCTGGCGCACGAGCACTTTCAGGGCCATGAACTGGACGGCCAGGTGCACGACCCAGAAGAGCAGCGTGGCCGCGACGAGCGCCGACGCGGAGATCGAGAAGTCGCTGAGCACCGCCGCGCAGATCAGCAGCCCCGCGAGAATCCCGACGAGCGAAAGTCCGATTCGAAGTCCCCAGCGGCGCAGCACCGGGCGAGCTTATCCGCACGGACCGGACGGCGCCCGGCGCAGTACGCGCCGGGCACCTCCGCCGGATCAGCGCACGTGGGCGCGCAGCATCGCCTGAATCAGGCGGTACGAGTCGTTCTGCTCGCCGAGTTCGTTCGGATGGACCGGCACGCCCGTGAGTGAGCCGAAGAGCGGTTCGATCCACCGCGTCCCGACCGCTTCGCAAGCGTTGTGGCCTTCGCTGCTCTTGAACGTGTTGACGAACGTCGCGCCGCCTTCGGTGGCCGTCTTGCGCATCAGCGCGTTCAGTTTTTTCTCGACGGTGCGGCTCCAATTGAGGTCACCCGTCGTCCATGGCAACGCTTCCGGGCAGTACCCGTTCTCGGGCGCGATTTCCGGATAACCGACGTAGAAGACCTTCGCGTTCGGGGCGTGTTCGCGCAGTTCCGCGAGGCCCTTGGCCCATTCGGGACCGTCTTTTTCAAGCGATTCCGCGATGAACGATTTCAGGTATTCGCGGCACGGCGCACCTTCGTTCGGCTTGCCGATGTCGGCCTCCGTGCAGTCCGTGACCAATGTCCCGAACAGGTTGTTGTCGTTGCCGCCCATGCCGACGGAAACCACTTCGGTGCCCGCGCTGAGCGCGTTGAACTGGGGGCCCTGGTGCGGACCCTGGGCGACGTTGAAGTTTTCGGTCTTCGCTCCCCCGCAGCTGACGTCGGTCAGCGACAGGTGAAGCGCCGCGGCGGTCAGGTGCGGATAGTTCACCGACGACTGCCCGCATTCTGCGGGAGCCGTTTCGGCGTACGGCAGGATGCCTGGCCCCGACGTGTACGAGTCGCCGAGCGCGACGTAGTTCGGGTTTGCCAGCGACGCGGCCGGTGCCGCGAGCGCCACTGCCGCGAGAGCGGCCAGCGCGACGAAACCCCGCCGCAGGGACGTTGCTTTCCTCATTTGTTCCCCCCTACTCCCCTTGTTGGGCGCGGCCCGCCTACGGGCCCGCCCCCGTCGGCGCGATCCTACTCTTCCCGCCGCCGCGCCGTGAAAGGGTTGCGCACCATCTGCGCCGGCGCTCGCAGAGCGCCGCCGAGCTGCCGATGTAAGTCGTGTGGGACCCGTACTCGCAATCGGTGCTGCCTTGGCCGCGCTCGCGGTGCCGGGTCGCCTGCCCGCGATCGTCGGGGGCAACCCGGCGAGTGCGGCGCACACGGGCGCGCTCGCGCTGATCGTCCGCGAAACCGGCGGCTCGACACTCGAATGCAGCGGGACGCTGATCGCGCCCGATGTCGTGTTGACGGCCGCACACTGCGCGGAATCCGGCGCCGCGGGCCTTGAAGTGACGCTCGGCGCCAAGCGCGGTGCGCACGCCACGTTCCGCTCGGCGGTTTCGCGCACGCTCGTTGCGCCCGGATACCACCGCGCGACCCTCAGCAACGATGTCGGCCTGCTGCTGCTGGCGCACGCCAGCGCGGGGGCAGCGGTGCCGCTCGCCGCCGGCGGCGCCGAACCCGGCGAAGCGGTGACCCTGGTCGGCTGGGGCGAGCACGAAACGCTTCAGCTGGACGCCCAGAGCGCGGCGCGTGAAGCCCACGCCGTCGTCGGTCCGGCGACGGAGTGCGCGCTCGCGTCGCGTCGCCTCGGGCTGCCCTTCTTCGCCCCGCAGGCCGGCTGCGCACTGGCGGCCACGCACTCGAGCGGCGGGTGCCATGGCGACAGCGGGGGTCCCGTGCTGCTCGCCAACGAAACGGAGGCCGCCGTGATCAGCCACGGCGACGGCAACTGCTCGACGACGGTCCCGACGTTCTTCGCCGGCCTGCCACTCGCGTGGATCAACGGCTGGCTCGCCCGGGAGGTCCACCCGACGGTGCGGCCCGGTACGCACAGCATCGCGCTGCCCGGTGGCTCGGCGCGTGTCACCGTCGCGCCCGACGGCGAATCGGTCGAGCGTGCGACAGTCCTCGCGCGCCTGCGCTGCGGCGGGCGAATGACCCGCATCGACGCGAGCGCCTTCTCGCCGTGGAGCGAGCACGCGCTCGCCGCAGGAGCGCTGAGGTTCGCTCTGGCGGCCGAGCGCGCCGGACACGTCGCCCGCCTGAGAGTCGTGATTCCGCTCGTCGCATGGCGCCCTGCGACGCTCGTGCTCGGCCGCTTTCGCTGCTTGACCGCCCGCGGCTGAGCCGGGAGGCGGCCGCCGCGCCGGTATCTTGCGCCGACGATGAAATCGGCGGCACTGCGCCAGACGTTCAATGCGGCGACACGTAACAGACGGCTGGCCCGGGTCCTTGCCGCCTTCCTGCTCGCGGTGCTCGCGGAGTACGGCTGGTGGATCGCGCTCATCGTCTACGCGTTTCGGCTCGGCGGAGCGAGCGAGGCGGCCCTCGTGGCCGTCATCCAGCTGCTGCCGGCGGTGTTCATCGCGCCGCTGCTCGGTGCGCGCTTCGCGCAGGGAGGCGTCGCGCGCTTCGTCGCGGCCGCGAACACGCTCGGCGCACTCTCTCTCGCCGGCTGCGGCGCGGCGATGCTCGCGGGGGCGCCGCCCGCGGTCGTGTACGCGCTCGCCGTCGGCTTCTCGGTGGCGAACAGCATCGCGCGGGCGCAGCAGCACGTCCTCGTGACCCTCGTCGTCACCCATGCCGACGAGCTCACCGCCGCCAACGTCGCGACGGGCTGGAGCGAGGGGATCGGGGCGCTCGCGGGACCGCTGATCGCCGGGATCCTGATGAACATCGACGGTCCGGGGCTGACCTGCGTCGTGCTCGGGGGCCTGTTTGCCCTCGCGGCGCCGCTGGTGCTGGTGATCCGCTCCCGGCCGAAGGATGAGGAAGAGGAACACATTGCGCAGGAGGAGGGCGGCCTGCGCGAACTCGTCGCCGCCGCCCGCGCGATCGGCACCCAGCCGACGACGCGCGCCCTGTCGGCATTTCCGGCCGCAGCCGCCGCGGTCGAAGGGGCGCTCGACCTGCTGATCGTGATCCTCGCCGTGCAGGTGCTTGCCGTCGGCCAGGGCGGCGCGGGCTTCCTGTCGGCCGCGTTCGGTTTCGGGGGGCTGGCCGGGTCGCTGCTCGCCGTCGCCCTGATCGGCCGCAAGATGGCCTATCCCCTCGCCGCGGCGACGCTGTTCGGGGGTCTTGCGCTGGGCGCCCTGGCAATGGTGTCGACGACGGCGGCGGCGGTCGTTCTGCTGATCGGAGTCGGCGGCGCGTTGACGATCCAGACGGTCGCCGCCACAACCCTGCTTCAGCGCTCGACGCCCCTGGACGTGATCGCGTGCGTGTTCGCGCTGATCCAGTCCACGCGAGACCTCGGGATGGCGATCGGGGCGGTGATCGTCCCGATCCTCATCTCGCTCGGCGGGCACTCTGCCGCGTTCATCGGCGTCGCCGCGATCGCGCCGCTCGCGGTACTCGTGCTCGCACGGCGGATCCGTAGCGTCGACGAGCACGCGACGATCCCGATCGTCGAGATGGGCACCCTGCGCGCCCTGCCGATCTTCGCTGCGCTGCCGATGGCGCCGCTGGAGACGATGGCGCGCGAGTCCGACTATCTGCGCCTGGCGGCCGGCGAGCGTGTGATCGGCGAAGGCGACGCGGGCGACGCGTTCTACGCGATCACCGACGGCGAGGTCTCGGTGACCCACGCCGGGGGCGAGATCCGGCGCATGGAGCGCGGCGAAGGCTTCGGGGAGATCGCACTGCTGCACTCGGTGCCGCGCACCACGACGGTCACGACCACCGCCGCGACGACGCTGCTTCGCGTCTCGCGTGAACCGTTCCTGACCGCGCTCGGCGCGAACGTGGCGGTCACTGCGACCGCCGAGCGGATCGCCCGCGAGCGCCTGCAGGCGACCGACGCCTAGGTCAGGGGTCGACCGAGAAGCGCACGCCCGCAGACGCGAACGCGGGGGTGCAGGCGGTCCCCAGCGCCGCGGCCGGGGTCAGGCAGCCGACGGCGTCCGTCGTGGCGCCGGCGCTCGCGAGCTGCACCCCGGCCTCGCCGACCATCCGGGCGGTGGAGAGGTAGCCCGGATGCCCGTCCGCGTCCAGGCGGGTGTGCACGACGTTGCCGGCTGTCGTCTGGGCCCGCACGACCATCTCCCAGTGCCAGTGCTGCATGCGCTCCTCATCGGGCCCTGAACCCGCGGCCGGGCCGATCGCACCGAGCACGCGGGCGACCGGCTGGCGCACCGACGGCCCGGCCTGTGCCATCGCGCGCATCGCGTACTGCGTCGCAGAGAGCGTCCCCGCGACCGCCCAGCGCAGCGGCAGCGTCGCGGGCGAGCCCGCGAAAGCGATCCCCTCGCGGTAGCGGAAGGGGTGCGCGTCGCGGCCCTCGGCGCGCGCCGCGAGCTCCTCGCTGCGGTGGATCACCGCCGGGTTGATGAACGGCGCCGGGGCCATCGGCCCAACGACCGCGCCGTCCTCGCCCGGCCGCGGGGCGAGCGCGATCGGACTGAGCGAGCGCACACGCCGGGCGAGCGCCGGATCGTCGATCAGCGCGGCCGAGTCGGTGACCGAGGCGGCGTCCTCGCGTCCGGTGAGCGCAACGACGCTCTGGAACGTCCCGCCCGAGATCCCGTCCGAGAGTCGCGGGATGCCGGGCGGCATTTTCGTGCTGACGGCGAGGTCGGCCGTGACGAGCGGTTCACCGTGGCGCTCGCTCGCGGTCTCGGCGGCCATCCGTACGAGCAGGTCGGCGGGCAACGCCTCGAAACCGCTGACCTGGATGACCTTGACCCCCGCCGCGCGCGCGTCGGCGTCGAGGTCGAGCAGGATTTCCCGGACGAACGGGATCTCACCAGTGAGATCTAGGTAGCCCGTCTCATGCGCGATGCAGGCCTCGATCACCGGGCGGCCATAGAGCGCGTAAGGGCCGACAAGGTCGAGCACGTAACGTCCGCGAGCGGCCATCGTGTTCAGCGACGCGGGGTCGCCGATGTCGGCCGTGATCAGGGCGTCGGGCTTGGCGCCGACCTGCTCGAGTGCCCGCGCGGCGCGCTCGCCGTCGCGGGCAGCGGCCGCCCAGGTAAGGCCGGCCTCGCCGGCACGGGCGGAGAGATAGGCCGCGACGTGGCGACCGGTGAACCCGGTTGCCCCAAAGACGATCAGATCGAACTCGCGTGCCACGGGGCGACCCTACAGGACTCCCTGCGCGCGCCAGCGGTCCTCGAGGTCGTCGAAGAGCGAGTATGCGCGCTCGCGCGAGCCGACGAGTCCCGCGGCTATGCGATCACGGATCTCGGGCACCTCGAGCGCTTCGGCGGCGAGCTGGCGGCCGGCACCGGCGATCCAGGCCTCGGCGATCGCCGCGGTCACCTCGGGGTGAAACTGCAGGCCGATCGCCGCACGCGAGGCGAAGGCCATCGGCGCACCGCCTGCGTCGGCCAGATCCCGCGCGGCGGGCGGAACCGTGAGCACGTCCTCGTGCCAGCGAAACCACGGTCCCGGCGGGACCAGCTCGGGCTCGGTGCTCTGCACCTCGCTCCAGCCGATCGCGACCCGTGGCGCGCGCTTGACGGTTCCGCCGAGGGCGACCGCCAGCGCCTGGCCGCCGAAGCAGATCCCGAGCACCGGGCGCCCCGCGTCGTGGGCGGCGCGCAGGGCGGCGAGCTCGGCCGCGAGCCAGGCCGGCGAAGGCTCGGTCAGTGAGCAGTCAGAGCCGAGGCTTACGAGTACGTCCCCGTCGCCCGGTGGCGGTGCGGCGGTCTGCTTGACGGGCGTCACACGGACCTCGTGCCCGCGCTCGCTCGCCCAGTCGGCCAGCAGGCCCGCCGGGGCATCCGGCTCGTGCTCGAGAACGATCAGCCGCACGCGTCAGCCCAGCTGGCGACGCAGCCCGGCTAGCGCGTTGTCCGCGATCCGCTTGAAGGCGACGGCGAGCAGCGGGTCGGCGAGTTTCAGCAACCCCTTGAGCTGCAGGTCGGCGTCGTAGGTGACCGTCGTGCCCTGCGCGGCCGGCTCGAACGTGATCGTGTCGAGCGAGGTCACCGTCGAACTCTCGCCGCTGAAGGTCACCAGCCGCGACGGCTCAAGCTCGGTGATCGCGTAGACGAGCGCACTGCTGCGTCCCATGAAGTCCACGACCAGCCGGAAGGTGCTCCCGACCTTGATCTCTCCCGCATCAAGCCGCTCGGCACTCCTGACGCTCGGATCCCACTCTTGTGCGTTGGAGAAATCAGCGAGGTACTCGAAAACTTCATGCTGCCCGCCGCGGGCAGCCACCTGGGCCTTGTATCGCGCCACGCTGTCCTCCTTGTCGTTCGCCGCTTGCGGGCAAGGCTAGGGCGCCGCAGCGCCGACCAGAAGCCGCCCTTCCCCGACGACGGCGACCTGGCCGCGCACGCGCACCTCAGCGAGTCGCTGCCCGTCCCCCCTCGCGAGGGCTTCCAGCAGCGAGGGCCGCCCGAGCGCTTCGCCCTGGCGGATCGTCAGCCAGGCGTTCCATGGCGCCAGCCCGTTGCGGCAGAGGTGGACAGCGAGCGGCCCGGCGGCCGAGCCGGTCGCCGGGTCCTCATTGACTCCGAGCGCGGGCAGGAACGTGCGCATCCTGACCTCCTCGCCGGCGATCGCCGCACAGCTGACGAGCCACTCGCCGCAGCGCGCGAGGGCGTTCATGTCGGGCGCAAGGGCAGCCAGCGTGCCCGGGTCGTCGAGTACCACGAAGACGTGACGGGGGCCGTTCTCGAAAGCCGCGGGGCCGATCAGCGGCGTGGTGTCGATGCCGAGCGCTTCGAGCAGTGCGCGGGCGTCTGCGGAGTCGATTTCGGTTGGCAGCGGCTGGACCATCGCCGCGCGACCTGCCGCGTTGACGCTCACACGAACGGCGCCGCGCGCCGTGAGGACCTCCACCTCTCCCTCCCCCGCGAGCCGCGCGGCGACAAAGCCGGCACCGAGCACCGGGTGACCCGCGAACGGAAGCTCCGCCGAGGGCGTGAAGATCCGCGCGTGCGCCCGGTCGCCTTCGAGCTCGAGGAAGACGCTCTCTGAGAGGTTCAGCTCGCGCGCGGCGCGCTGCATCTGCGGCGCCGACAGGCCCGCGCCGTCGGTGAATACGGCGAGCGGATTGCCGCTCAGCGGCGTCAGCGCGAAGACGTCGAGCAGCACGTACCCGCGCGCCGCGTCGGGCGCGTCTGCGAGCAACCGCTCAGTCACCGGCGTGGCTCGGGTTCATAATCGGCCGATCGATACGCCGTCCACACCCCAGTCGCCCCCGCCCGCGAGCCGCCTTGACCGGCTGATCGAGCTCTTCTTCCCGCTCGAGGGGACCAACGACATGGTCTATGGGCTGCTGCTCATCGGCGCGATACTCGCGGCCGAGGGCGGACGCCACGAAACCTACGAGATGACGCTCACGGCAACCGTCGTCGCGGCGCTGCTCGCCTGGCTCGCCCACGCCTACTCGACGCTTTTCGGGCGGCGGATCGAGGAGGCCGAGCACATGACGCTGGACTCCCTGCTGGCGGCGATGCGACGCGACGCGGTGCTGCTGCGAGGCGGGGCCGTGCCGATCGTGGTGCTGTTCATCTGCTGGGCGCTCGGCGTGGAGCAGGAAACGGGCGTGACGATCGCCGCGTCGGCCGTGATCGCGGCGATCATCCTGCTCGAGGTGGTCGCGGCGTTGCTCGCCCAGCTGAAGCTGCGCGAATTCCTCGTCGAGGTCTGCGTCGGCGCCGTCTACGGCACCTCGATCTTCCTGCTCAAACTGCTCGCGCACTGAGCGTCAGCTGCCACGCGAACGCAGGCGTTCGACGAGGTAGCAGCAGACGACGCCCAGCAGGAAGCTGAGCACGATGACGACGATCAGCGGCACGCCGCCGCTGCCGACGATCCAGTTGACCGTCACAGTGCCGGTGTTGAGCACCGCGAAGAGGGTGATCAGCACCGCGACCAGGATCAGCAGCGCAGTCCGCGCTTTCTCACGCGTGCCGCGACGGCCAGAAGCATCCCGGGTACTCATCCCCTGCGATGCTAGCCGGGCCGCGCGGCTGCAAGCGGCGCTGCGCCGCGGCTGCCGGCCTAGGCTTGGGGCAGGAGCGCGCACCCCCTGCGCAGAACCCCGCACCGATGGCCTTCCGTCACCTCAGCATGCTGCCTGCCCTCGCCGCCGCGGCGGTGCTGGTCGCCGGCTGCGGTGAATCGGAATCGCACACCACGGCAAGCACGACGCCGAGCTCCTCCGGCGCGGAAACGACGACCTCCAACGAACAGCAGACCTCCACGACGCCCACCACGACCACGACCCAAAGCCAGACGCAGACATCGACGACGACCACCGGCGGTCAGGCGCCCCAGGGCAGCTCGAGCGGCGGCGAGCCGGCTTTCGTCGAAGCGGGCAAGGGCGTCGAAGGCCTCGCCGGCGCGGAAGCGGCGCTGCGCGCTCATGGCTACACGCCGGTGGAAACCGCGACGTACAAGCCGCAGCAGACGCTGCGCGTGCTGGTCGGGTCGAGTTCCAGCGGTGAGCACGCCTTCTTCTTCGTCGGGAACCGATACATCGGCACGGACTCCAAGACTGCGAGCACACAGATCGCCGTCACCTCCGAGCGCGAAGGAGCCGTCACCGTGCGGTACACGCTCTACAGCCAGGGCAAACCAGCCGGCTCGTCCTCGGTGACCTTCCAGCTCGAAAACGGCTCGCTGCAGGCCCAGCAGGCGATTCCGCCAGCCGCGCAGCGAACCGCAGGCTGAACTCCTTCCGCGCGCGGCGCCAAGCGCGTATCGTGACCGCGTCAGGTCATCGACGGCGAGGAGGTCCAGTCGTGAGCACAAAGGTCGAGGGGCGCTCAGCCGAGCTGCTGGGTGCAAAGAACTTCTGCAACGTCAGCACGATCCGCGCCGACGGTTCGGTGCACAGCGTTCCGGTGTGGGTCGACGTGCAGGACGGCGTGCCGCTGCTCAACACTGCACGCGGCAGGTCTTGGCAGAAAAACCTCGAGCGTGATCCGCGGATCACGCTGACGGTGCAGAATCTCGAGAATCCCTACGAGTACGTGACGATCCGCGGCCGTACGACGGAGATGACGCACGACGGTGCGGATGCACACATCGACTCACTGGCGAAGAAGTACATGGATGTCGACGAGTACCCGCTGCGCCAGCCCGGCGAAGAGCGGCTGATCGTGCGTGTCGAGCCCGAGGTCGTCAAACACTGGGGCTCCTAGCCGAACAACCGTCGCCACCACGGCCGCCGGCCGCCCTGCGACGCGAGCCACTCGTCGCGAAGCGGCAGCCGGCCCGCGGCGCGGGCGCGCATCACGCAGGCGGTGTGTGCGTGTCGGCGTTTGGAGCTAACACCTTCGGGCACGATGAGCATATGCTCGCTGAGAGCAGCTAGATGTTGACCGCAAAATGGACAGCGATAGGTCGTCGGCTTGCGGTTCGCGGCCGGTCTGACAGACCACCAGCGAGCCTCGGGCAGGTCAGGCACAGGCAGATTGTCGCGCCATTGGCCGCGACGGCCCTCGCCGGTGCCGCAGTGGTCGCCGGCGTCGCCGCTTCTCGCGCCGGCCGCGCGCGGCGCCGGCCCGACGACGAGCCGGTCGGTCCGCGGCGCCGCGAGGCGCGCACCGCACCCACGCCGGCGCCGCGTAAGCCCCCGCCCCCGGGGACTGCCCTGCAGCGCCTGATGCTCTCCCAGACCGACGCCGTGATCGCGCGCCTGTCAGCCACCGCCGGTGCGCCCGACGCGAAGACGGTGCACAGCGTGCGCAAGGACCTCAAGCGGCTGCGCGCCGAGTTGCTGCTGATCGAAGACCACCTCGGCCGCAAGCGCACGCGCCGTGAGGAGCGCGTCCTGGCCGGCGTCGCCGGCGCACTCGCGCAGGCCCGCGACGCCGAGGTGATGCTTGCCACGCTCGACGCGCTGATCGCCCGCCACCCCAAGCGCCTGGGCCACCGCCGCGGCGTCCAGCGGGTGCGCCGCCGTCTCGTCAAGGCGCGTGCGGGCGCGCACTCCCAGCTCGAGGACCCGCTCGTGCGAGCCGAGCTGCTCGGTGAACTGCTTGGCCTGCGCGAGCGGCTCGCGGCGTGGGACCTCGCGGCGTGTCCGGCAGGGCAGATCGAGGCTGCCTACACGCGGCTCTACCGCGACGGTCGCCGTCGCTGGCACCGGGCCGAGCGCGGACGGCGCGGGGCGCGTTCGATGCATGCCTGGCGTCGCCAGGTCAAGTCGCTGCGTTACACCACCGAAGCGTTGGCGGCCTGCGCGCCGGACGGTGAGCCCAAGCGGCTTGCGAAGATCGCCGCCCGGGCCGACTCGCTCGGGGAAGTGCTCGGCGACGAACACGACCTCGTCGTGATCACCGAATGGGTTGAGGGGCTGCCGCGCAAGGGCGGACGCAAGCAGCGCGTCGGCGGCCGCACACGCCGGGAACTGCGACGCCACGCCCGCCGCCGGCGACGCGAACTGCGCTTCCGCGCGCTGCGCGAGGGCGAACGTCTCTACGGCAAGCCGCCGGGCAAGGCCGCGGCGGCGGCGCGCGCGTCGCTCAGCCGACGCTGACGATCGCCAGGCGGCGTTCGCCGGCCGGCAGTTTTACGGTCACCTCGTCGCCGACCGCGGAGCCGAGCAGCGCGGTGGCCATCGGCGACTCGGCCGAGAGCCGGCCCTCTGCCGGCTTGGCGTCGTGCGAGCCGACGATCCGCCACGTCTTCTCGGCGCCGTCCTCGCCGCGTACGACGACAGTCGACCCGAAGCCGACGATCCCCTCGTCGGCGTCGTCCTCGACGACGACCGCTGTGCCGATGCGCTCGCGCAGGCGCAAGATCTTCGTCTCGAGGTGCGCCTGGTCGTTCTTGGCGTCGTGGTACTCGCTGTTCTCCTTCAGGTCGCCCCACTCGCGCGCGGTTTTGATCCGCTCGGCGATCTCGCGGCGACCCTCGCCTTCGAGTTGCTCGAGTTCGCCCTTCATCGACTCGAGGCCCTCGGCGCTGGTGAGATTGGAGGCGTCGCCCACTCCGGCAGCGTACCTTCTTTCGGTCGGCGCGAGCGAACCGGCACCGCACGGAGAGACTCTTGGACTACGACTACACGACGATCGGGCATGTCACGGTGGACGTGTTGGCCGACGGCCGCGAACAGCCGGGGGGCGGCGCGTTCTACAGCGCGCTCCAGGCGGCCGCGCTCGGCCTGCGGGCGCTCATCGTCACGCGCGGTGAGCCGCGCGAGATTGAACGGCTGCTGGATCCGTTCGCGAGCCGGCTCGAGGTGATCGTCCAGCGCGCGCCGAGCACCACGCGCCTCGAGACCAGCGGCGACGGAATCGACAGACGCCAGCGCGTCCTTGCGTGGGCAGGGCCACTCGAGCCGGTCGGCGAGCTCTCGACGGAGATCTGCCATCTCGCTCCGGTCGTCCGCGAGGTCGCGGCCCCTTGCCCGCGCGGGGGCCGGTTTCGCGCCGCGACGCCCCAGGGGCTGGTCCGCCGGTGGGACCGGGA
>Ga0182013_10000344_pt1 | contig 63650 bp, 64 predicted proteins | sample 612S2MmetaG_FD_120487 | JGI IMG/M metagenome (GOLD analysis project Ga0182013, IMG submission 120487) | Permafrost microbial communities from Stordalen Mire, Sweden - 612S2M metaG | ecosystem: Environmental > Terrestrial > Soil > Wetlands > Permafrost | place: Sweden: Stordalen | collected...
CGTGGACCTTCCCTCGGGAGGGGGATTCAACTACTTCAACAACATGTACATGCTGGGGCGCACCGGATCATCGAGCCCAGCGAACCAGATCGTTGCCGGGTCAAATATTCCCGCAGGTCCGGTCGTGGTCGAGTTCTCCTACAAGTGCCCGGTGATCTCGACATTCAATGTTGCGATCCTGGCGAACGGCACAACGATTGCCGGACCAACGCCTACCTCTTGCTCAACTTCGTACCAGACGGCGACTATCGCAGCCGATTTCACTAGTTACTCCGGCGAAGCGTTCGGCATCGTTTTTGGTACAGGCGAAGTGGATGTTGCGTGGATGGCGATTGAGCCTGTGGGCAACGTGAACGCGAAGAGCGTAACATTGGCGGGCGCAACCTCGGGAAGTTACGTCAAGGCGGACGGGACGGGGTACGGCACGCCGACGAGTGGCGTAACCCAGATCAGCGCGGGTACAAACGTGACGATCTCTCCTTCCGGCGGCACCGGAAACGTGACTATCAATGCTCGCGGCGGTTTTCCCGTGCGCGCATTGCCGAACCAACTCAACGACGTATTCCAGCGCACAGGAGCAAACCTTGGCACAGGCTGGACAAACTATCTGAATGGGTGGGTTCCCAATAGCGGTGCGGCACACGGCTCTTCTTCTAACACGTCGATCTACAGCGTGGCGGCTTACACGGGCGCTGCATCGACGCCCACGGCACAGACCTCAACCATTGTTGTCACCTCAGTAAGCGGAAGCTCAGATTACATCGGTCCCTTGGTTCGCGTGACCGGAACACCCACCACGTCGGTTAGTTTCTACTTCTGCTCAGAGGGAGGAGCGAACGCATACTTTGGAAAAGTTACGGGAGCCAGCAATAGCAGTATTGGAACCGGCACAGTCTATGCATCGCCCAGCGTTACTCCGGCTGCCGGAGACATTCTGACGTTACAAGTCGTGGGAAATACGCTCTCGTGTTACCGCAACGGAGTCGAGATTGGAAATGCGAACGATGCAAGCAGCCCACTGACGACGGGCTACCCAGGCATATTTCAGCAGGGAGACACAGATACGATCAGTTCATTCACTTACACGAGCCCCGCGCCTATCCCTGGATGCAACGTCAATATGGTTGCCGACGGCGATTCTGAAACGTTCGGATATGGCGTCACCAGTCCTTATACAGATTCGATTTACACTTCCGCCGGGTCTGTCCCCTGCATCGCCAATCTTGGGGTCTCGGCCAAGGCGGTAGGGGTAACGATCCCCGCAACAGTGGGCAGTATCGAGTCAATGATTACTACTGGAACGACGGTGATTGATCCTCTTTTTCAGGCAGGGAAACAAAACATCGACATCATTTGGGGATGCACGAACGATATGTCGGCTGGCGGGCGCACTCCAGCCCAATGCGATGCCGATCTTGGAACCTACATCGCAGCGCGACATGCTTCCGGCTGGAAAGTGATTTTGGTTCAGACTCTCTCGCGAGGAGATTCATCGGATGCCAATGACACGAAGATGCAGGCGTTGAATCAACTGACGGCATCGGGGACGGGAGCTGATGAAGTGGTGACGCTTCCCCTGGCGCTGACCGGCACTAGCGGATGGGCCAATGCCAATCTGTTCCAGCCTGACAAGGTGCATGGCACGCAGCAAATGATGACCTCGTTCATTGCTCGAGCCGTAAGCGCGGCGATCGACGCGCTGCAATGAGAAGCCTGGTCATCCTATCGTTAGCGCTCACGCTCGCCGAGTTTCCGTGCAGCGCCCTCCGCCAGCTTTCTCCAATGCGCTGGGCGGCCAGGTTATTGCTCAAGCGGTCACCAGGCTTATGCCGGGGAGGCGGGGAATATTCCAGGCGTGCGATTCCGTCGCTGCCGTGACAATTGACTTGGCGGCGTTCTCAATCGGCTCCCCAAGAATTCGCTTGCGCGAAGAGGGCGAGGCTTTTGGGATTTACGGTGCGAGGACACGGAGAATCTGGTGCCACGGGAAGATGGAGTCTGGAAACGATGGCGGAATGCAATGCCGCAGGAGGGTTGGACCTCAAACTTGAGAGCCTGGACCGCGAGTGGTTAAGACAGTTCGGGCAAATTCTGGACGAGCGTCCCGAACGGTTGCGGGGAGGAACCGTGGGCATGGCGCTTGCCGAGAAGCTTTTGCTGGTGAGGACACGCGATGGCGTTACAGCACCGCTCAGGGCAAACGAAACACAACGAGTCTTTGAGCGGCGGCGAGGTAAATGGAACATTGTGCTGAAGGCGCGCCAGATGGGGCTGACAACCTGGACAGCCGCACGCTTTTTTCTGAAGACAATCACGCAGCCGGGAACGCTGACGCTGGAAGTGGCACACACGCAGGAGGCGGCAGAAGAGATTTTCAGGATCGTGCACCGCTTTCTGGCCTGGCTGCCTGAGGAATTGCGGCAAGGGCCATTGCGGACCTCGAGGGCCAATGTGCGACAGCTGGTTTTTCCGGAACTGGATGCGCAGTACCGGGTTGTGAGTGCGGGTGACCGGAATGCAGGACGTGGACTGACGGTTCAGAATCTGCATTGTTCGGAGTTGGCGCGCTGGCCTGGCGATCCGGGAGAGACACTGGCAGGGTTGCGTGCGGCGATGGCGCCAGAGGCAGAACTGATTTTGGAATCGACGCCGGACGGCGTGGGCGGATGCTTCCACGAAGAATGGCTGAAAGCAGACGAAGCGGGAATGGTGCGGCATTTCTTTCCGTGGTGGCTGGAGGCCCGCTACCGGGCCGCGGCAGTGGACGAGGCCGGTCTTACAGAAGAAGAAAGCGCACTGCGGAAACGGCACGGACTCGATCTAAAACAGATTGGATTCCGAAGGCAGATACGGGCGAATTTTCGGGGTCTTGCGCGGCAGGAGTATGCGGAGGACGAAGAGAGCTGTTTCATGGCCAGCGGAGATTCAGTGTTTGAGCTGGAAGCAATCGAACGGCGGCTGGACACGGCACCAGAGCCGCAGGAGCGGAGAAGCAACGGAGCACTTGAGCTTTGGCTGCCGCCGATCTTCGGGAAAGAGTACTTGATTGCGGTGGATCCAGCAGGCGGGGGAAGCGACGGGGACTATTCGGCAGCCCAAGTGGTGGAGATTGAAACGGGCATGCAGTGCGCGGAGTTCGCCGAGCACCTGGGCGGACTGGAGTTGGCTCGGTTTGTCGCGAAGCTAGCCAGCGAGTATAACCGCGCACTGCTGGTGGTGGAGCGGAATAACCACGGCAGCGGAGTGCTTGCGCACCTTGAGACGGGCTGTAAAGAGGCCCGAGTCTACAGCCAAAACGGAGAGGCCGGGTGGCTGACCACGTCAGTGAGCAGGCCGGCGATGCTGGGACGTCTGGATGCGGCGTTGGCCGAGTCTCCGGAATGCTTCATGAGTCGGCGGCTTCTGGGGGAGTGCAGAAGTTTTGTGCGGCTGGCCAATGGAAAAAGCGGGGCGCGCGCAGGCACGCACGACGACCGGGTGATGGCCATGGCCATTGGACTGGCGGCGCGGGCGGAGATGCTGGGCAAGGACAGGAGTAGACCAATTGCCAACCGTTGCGGGTAAAATTCGAAGAAGAACCCTGAAACAAGGCAGGAGCGGGCTTGGCAGTTCTGGCGGTGCAGCAGATCCGGCGTATGCGGGGCGGGGCACAGGGCCAGTTGATGCTGGGCGCAGACGGTCACGTGTACGTGGTCAAGTTTCAGAACAACCCGCAACACATGCGGGTGCTGGCCAATGAGTTTCTGGCGTCTCGCCTAGCGGTGGCGGCGGGGCTGACGGCACCGGACGTTGAGCTGGTGGAGGTATCGAGTTGGCTGGTGGAGAACACGCCGGAGCTGGAGATCGACCTTGGCCGAACCAGAGTCAAGTGCCGGCCAGGCCTGCAGTTCGGGTCGCGTTTTGTGGGCGGGCTGATGCCCGGTCAAGTAGTGGACTTTCTACCCGAAGAACAATTGGCCGAGTTGAAAAACGTGGAGGAGTTTGCAGGGATCCTGGCTCTGGACAAATGGACCGGCAACGCCAATGGGCGACAGGCGGTGTTCACGCGCAGGCAGAGGGAACGGCGGTACAAGGCGGTCTTTATCGACTTCGGGTATTGCTTCCACGCCGGGGAGTGGCGCTTTGAAGATGCACCGCTGCGCGGAGTGTATTACCGCAACGACGTATACCGCGAGATCACCGGATGGGAGTCGTTCGAGCCGTGGCTGACCCGCATAGAGGCGATGCCGGCAGAGACGGTTTGGGCAGCAGCGAACGAGGTACCTCCGGAATGGTACGGAGGCGACCTGAGCGAGATAGAAGCGCTGGTGGAAAAGCTGCTGGCAAGAAGGAGCCGGATTCGGGAGTTGGTGGAGGGATTCGGGAAATCGGATCGGAGGCCATTTCCGAAATGGGGAGGTGCGGAGAAAAAGGGGGCAGAGGAGTGGAAGGAGAGATGGGGCGGGCTTAGGATTGGGGAGGTGAATTAGGAAGGGCGAGAGGGAAGATGTTTTATGGGAGCGGACGGTGGGAAGCCGGGTGTGAGGAAGGAAGGAATGACACGCTGAGACGATGAGCGGCGAAAAGCCAAGACGGGCATGCGAATTCCAACTGCTTCGGTATGTGCCGGACGCGGTAAGGAACGAGTATGTGCATATCGGGGTGATCCTGCATGAGCAGGGCGGCCGCGAAGCCGCAGAGGTGCGCTTTACGCGCGACTGGCGCAGGGTTCGCTGCCTTGATCCGGAGGCGGACACGGCTTTGCTCGAGGGGATGGAAAGCGAACTGCGCAGGCGGTTTGCGGCCGAGCCGGACGGGAACCTGATGCGACTGCTGAGCGAGGCCCTCTCGTTGAACGTGCAGATGACGGACCCCAAGGCTTACCTGGCGGAAAGCATTCCTGCGGGGATGGAAGAGCTAATGCGCCTGTACGTGGACCCGTCGCCGCGCGAGCGCGTTCCAAGATTGAGTGGACGAGCGGCGATCCAAGCGCGGATGCGGACGGAATTTGAACGTGCCGGCGTGTGGGATCTGCTACGGAAACGGATTGCCGCATCGCTCTACACGAGGCCGGGAGATCCGTTGAGGATTGATGCAGGATACCGGCCGAATGGAATTGTGCGCATGTTTCATGCGGTGAGCCTGGAGCCGGGTGTGGAGATGGCCAAGGTTCTGGCGTTCTCAGCGGCCGGCTTGCGCGCCGGCGTAGAGCGCGTGGAGAAGGCAGAGCTGGAGTTGACCGCGGTGATAGAGCCCGCGGCCAGGCTGGGAGCAACCGACGAGGAACCGGAGCGGCTAGCGCTATACCGGTTCGGTGTGGAGACGATGGAAGAAAGCCAGATCAGAGTGCTGACCACCTCCGATTTGGAGCGGGTGGCAGAAACCGCACGCCGCGAGTTGAGGATATGAAAGCCAGGTTTCAGACCCATGGCCGATGGTTCAGGAATTCATGAATTCGGCGATTCAGTTTTCGAGTGTAGGTGCGAATAAGTAAGTTGAAGAAACTTTGCGCGGATTTGCAGATAGTTTCCAATGTTTGGGGTAGGATGAATTTGTGAGTGGGAATCAACGGTGAGTTACCTGCTGCGATGTGTTTACAGCCAGGAACGACTTGCCGGAAAGTTGAATTGAAAAAGGCATGACCCTTTCGGGGGTTGTGCCTTTTTGTTTTGCAAAAAAAGGAAGGTGCATGTGAAGGTTGGCGAACAGTTGCGAGAGATCTGGCGGCAGGCAATCGGCGGCGGCTCAATGGCGAACGGAGCGGCGAGCGCAGCGGATGCCGACGCGGAGCGCAGGACACTTGCGCTGCCTTCAATCCTGAGCCCGATCCAGTTTCCGGGACGGCACTTGCCCAAGCCGACGCCGGCCAATCTGCGCCGGTTTGCGGAGACGCCGGTAGTTCGGCGCGCGATTAACGTGATCAAGGACCGGATTGCGGCCATGGACTGGCAGGTGCGGGTACGGCGCGGAGTGAGAGCGAGTGAAGTGGCGTTTGCGGCGAAGAAGCTGCGGGCGCTGCGGCGGTCGCTGGAGGAGCCGAATGCGGTTGACAGCTTCAGGACTCTGATCGAACAGGCGATCGAAGACGCACTGACGGGTGGCTTTGGGGCGATCGAGATGGAGCCGACGGGCGATGATGAACGACCGGCGATGATGTGGGCGGTAGATGGAGCATCTATCCGCATCAATGCGCGCTGGGACGGCCAGGCGGAGACGCCAAGATATGCGCAGGCGCTTCCGGGGCAACTGGAATCGAACGCTGTGGAATTGCTGGACAACCAGTTGATGTACATCAGGATGAATCCGCGGAGCTTTACGCCGTTTGGCCTGGGTCCGCTGGAGGTAGCGTTCGAGACGGTGAACCAGTTCCTGAGCGCACACCGTTTTGCCGGCAAGCTGGCAGCCAATTCAGTGGCCCAATATGCGCTGTGGCTGAACGAAGCCACGCCGGCGCAGCATGACCGTTTGATTCGCTGGTGGCAGGACGAGATTGAGGGAACGGGACGGGTTCCTTTGATCTCGACCGAGCAGAAGCCGGAGGTTTTGCGATTTGCGCAGGGAACAGATGCGGACATGCGGCTGGCCTGGCAGGAGTTCTTGATCCGCATGGTTGCGAATGCGTTTGGCCTGCCTCCATTGATGCTGGGGCTTGAGGCGGATGTGAACCAGTCAACAGCATCGGAGATGGCAGATGAGGCATTTCGCGGTGCAATCTCACCCCTTGCGATGTTGCTGGCCGGGCATCTGACGCGGGACCTATTTGCGAAGTGCATTGGATGGCGGGAGTTCGAGTTTGTCTTCAACGAGTTGAGCGCGCGGGACGAGCAAACGGAGCTGGCCGTGCAGGTGCAGCTGCTGCAGGCGGGCGTGCTCACCGTAAATGAGGTGCGGGCAATGCGTGGACTGGGGCCACTTGGACAGGATGGGGTGGCACAGTTGGTGGGCGAGGCTACGGAACCTCCGGGTTGACGAATCGAGGCCGAACAAAAGGTGGCTGTCTGGGCAAGCAAAGAATAGATGGGTGGAGAGCGCATGCGATTGGAAGCGATGGCGGTAAAGATTCCCCCTGTGGACGGGCACCCAAACCGGGTGGCGTTTGGAGGGGTATTGACGGTGGTGAATGCAGCCAGTGACAAGGCTCCAGCGGGAGCGCGTGGACATCGGGTGATGTTGACGCGAGAGGCAGCGGAGAAAGCGTTGCCATCTTTGCTGGGGATGGCGGTCGACTACCGGCCTGGATGGGACGGACACGACGCGCGGCGCAAGATCGGGCTGCTGACCGAAGCGAACCTGATCGGACAGCAGCTGGTGGTGAGCGGCTACCTTTATGCGCGAGATTTCCCCGAGGTGGCGAAGGAGATACTGGCACACGCGCCCGAGGCACTGGGAATGAGTTACGAACTGGCCGATGCGCGCGTGGAAGATATGCGAGCCGAAGTGTGGAAGTTGACCCGCGTAACCTTTACGGGAGCTGCAATCCTTCTGAGGGAGAAAGCGGCCTACAGGGCAACCAGTTTCCGGATGGCCAGTTAGGCCGGCCAGCGGAGAAGGGCACTGTCAGATTTAAAAATAGACGGTTCCGCATGGCGGAGCCTTTTTTTGCGCTTTCATCAAACGGGGCGCAAGCATTTACCGGGAACAGGAGAGGAGCAGCATGGAAAAAGAAGAGCAAGTGATTGTTGAGCGGCTGGAAGCCGCAACTACGATGCTGGAGAAGGCGCTGAGCTGGCTTGAAGAGCGGCAGGGCGCCTTATCGGGCGAAGTGGAGAGGATCACGGCCACCGTCGAGCAGAGCCGGCGGGAAACGGAGTTGGCCGAGAGACTTTCGATTGCCGAACGGGAACTTGAGGAAGTGAAGGCAGCGGGAACCAGCTCAGTTTTGAATCCACAGCGCAGGACTGTGCCTGCGTCGACCTCGGAGATGTTGGCCAAACACGGAATCGATGAAAGTCCGGTGGATGTACGCACCCTTGACGCGGCATTGGCCGGCTTGAGCCTGGAGCAGCGAATTGCGGTGAAAAGCCAACTGCTGCGGGCGGGCGCCATTGCCTGAAGTCAGATTCCAGCTTCCAGCAATCAGCTTCCAGCTGGAAGCTCCCGGGTTCCGGGCCCGCCGAGGTTTACGGATGGTCCAATTCCCGGGGCAGGGGATTAATTCGAATGATGAGATTCGGAGAGTTCTCTGCGGGATATGAGATCAAAAAACCGCTCGGACGGATGCGCAAGGTGCTGGAAGCCAGGAGCAAATCGCAACCGATGAGTAACGACTGGCCCCATGGAGGGGGCGGAAAGAGCCTATGAACGCAACCTTTGCAGACATACACGCAGCAGCGGATTTTATCGGGCCAGGCGCCATTGAAGTTCCGCTATATCAGACCGAAATTTTTGACATTTGCCGCCGTTCCAGTCCGTTTGGACAGCGCATCAAGCAGGTTCCGGCGACAGGACATCCGTCGCGGTTCTTTGAAGAGACGTCGCTGCCGAATCCGGGCGCGGCAGGATTCGTCAATCCGCGCAGCATTGTGGCCCCGGTAGTGAGCCCCACGCGTGTTGAACGGAGCGTACCGTTGAAGGCAATTGTCTCGCAGATCAACTACAACCTGTTTGACATTGAGTTGGGAGACCAGCAGAAGCAGTTCGCCTATCTGCAGGCCAAGGACCTTGTGGACACCGTGAGCGGCGTAATGGTGGCACACGACGTGGCGCTATGGAATGGCAATGACACCAGTTTGAGCTCGCCGACAACCACGCAGTACATGGGCGCGATTCCGCAGATCATTGCCGGTGGCAACACGGTGACCATCGGCACCACGGCTTCAATCGTGGATGGAATCAAGTCGGCTGTGGCGCAGATGGTCGCGAACAACGGCTACCATGTGCGTCCTACCGCCATCTACGCGAACCCGGTATTGCTGGACCTGATCGACCGCGAAATGAAGACCGAGTTCAACGTTGTTCTGAACACGGACAACATCACCGGTGGAATCCGGGTGAAGATGCTGTCGACGCAAGCGGGCGATCTGCCTTTGATTCCCGACTGGAGCCTTAGCTACACGGGCACACCGGGATCAGGAACTGCAGTGCTGCCTGCTTACATTGTGACCGAGGATCTGATCGAGTACCACTGGCTTGGCGATCCGACACCTCGCATCTTCCAGCTGGGACTGCCGGGCTCGCTGGCTTACCAGTATGTCGCCGTCAAGTTTGGCGCACCCGTTGTGAAGGGCGCCAACTACGCACACTACCAGGTGCTGGTGGACCGTTAATCAACGCGCCTGTCCCGCCGTGGCATTGATGCAACAGCGGGGCAGGCGAAATCATCGACCGACCAAGTCAGCGCTCAAGAGAATGAGCAGAGTGAGGCTGACAAGATGCAAGACCGGGCGAGCGGGAGCGATTCAAAAGTGACTCCCGCCAGTCCGTCCGGGACGAAAAACATCCAGGACGATAAAAGGGAAGGATAAAGTATGGCATATCTGCAGCCAGCCGATTACCCGAACTATGGATTGCCGACTGGGACGACCGCGGATTGGATTACATCCGCAACGGCATTGATCAACAGCTACTGCAGGCGGCCGGACCTGAATGTGATCCAGTACACGGAGCGGCTGCGGCTGACCAGCGGTGTGCAGACGGTGCGGCTGAGCTATCTGCCTCTGGCACCTCTGGGCACTGCTTCAACGCCGCTGGTAAGCATTGAAGGCCGGTACGGGCGACCAAGGCGAGGCGAAATCCTGAACGAACCGCTGATGGAGATCGCGTGCGCTTTTTCGCTGCCTGGCCAGTGGACGGCACTGGACCCCAACTCTGTGGACTATGACCCGAACACGGGAGAGCTGACACTGCCCTGGAATGTGATGGGGTTACCTTACAACGAGGTCAGCGTGATGTACACAGCGGGACTGGCGACGGTCGGAGACGACGTGAAGTCAGCTTGCGCTCAAATTGTGCGAAATGCGCAGTCGACACCGGCATTGAATGCCAGCAAGACCAAGATCGACACGATGCAGATGCAGTACTTCTCGAGTTCGCTGGTGGACGAAACAGTGCAGGCGTGGCTGCGTCCCTACGTAGCGGACAGGCTGGGGTGAGCGATGAGCGATACGGCGCCGCGCAATCCGGTTGGAGCTCCGCAGATGCTGGCTGACGCCCTGCTGCGCAGCGTGGCAGGGACAACGGCACTCTTGAGAGTAACGGGCACGAACGCGGATACAAGCATGTCGGAAGTGGGGCTCGTGGCAACAACGTTCACCGAGATTGTCGTGAGTCCCGTGGTGATGCGCAAGTTACGCCCGACGTGGCAGGAGGCCGGGGAGTCGAAGTGGGAGCTGCTTGTATCGGCAACCAGCATTGAGCAACAAGTAAGCTCAATGGAACTACCTTCGGCACAGTCTCTGTTCTCGATGACTCTAGCAGTCGCCGTGGCAGGACAGGATTACCTGATCGAGTCAGTAGCCTCGAACGAGGCCTTCGGACAAGCGTATCTCTATCGGCTTCTCCTGCGTGAAGCCCGACAGCAAGCGATCTAATCGCCGCCATCCTTCGTTCGCCAAGACCCGGGCTACAGCTGGCGGTCAGATTACAGCTGAATTAAGTCCGGCTCGAGAGAGCAACCATGCGAGTGCGAGCAGCCGGAAGCCCGCCTGCTCGCGCAGTGCTTGAGGAGTTGTATTGCATGCAGAATGCGAAAGATTCATTTTATATGGCGCTACGCGGCCGACTGACAACGATCAATCCAGAGCGAACAGTTCTGCTGCGCGGTACGGTTCGACCCGGAATTCTCGTGGAAGAAGCGGAAGCGCCCGTAAGCCAGTTTCCAAATGATGTGTTTGTTCTTCGCTGGCTTGGCCTGGGAGTCGATATGAACCTGGTCACTACGATGGCAGCCGAGGAGTGCGAGATCGTCTACCAGAGTTGCGGGACGCAGAGTTTTGGCGGATTGGATCGTGGACGTTCCCTGAGCGAAATGGATGAGGAGCTAGTAGCCATGCTCGCTCCGTTTTTCACGCCAAAGGTCAATTACTCATCAACGCCGCCGGCCACGATGTTAACTCAGGTGTTCTGGGACGAGCCGACATTTACACCGGTCACTGTGCAGCGGGACCGCTTGAGCAGGTCAGCGAAGGTGATGGTTTACAGCTACCAGGAGCAGGGGGAGTGATGGCAAACAATTGGTTTTCGGCTCCTGCGCCTGTGGCGCGGCGGATTCGAGGATACTTTGCACCCGTGAATCGCGCAGCGCAAACACCGACCCTATTCGATCCTGCAGAGCAAGGAGGATTCAATCTGGATGCTCCCCCGGCGCCATGGATCAGCCTGGGGTGGATCGAGGATTTCTCGCGGAAGGCAACGAGCAAGTCGTCGCCGCTGCTGACGGGCATTCCAGCAGCGCCCCTGGAACAGGTCCGGGAGACTCTCGGGGCACAGGTCAGTCTGCAGTTTCTAAGCTGGACCAAGCTGACCATGGCGCTGGCCACCGGATCGCAACACATGAATCTGCTGGCGACGGCGAGCGGTGCCGCTCCATCAGCCGATGGTGCACAGGCAGCGACAGCAGTTTCTCCGCAAACCGGATCGACCGCGACATCCATTTTGCTGACGAGCGCCGATGCGGCTCGATTTACGCCGGGCTCAATGGTCGCGCTCGATGTGGACTACACAGGACAAACCGGATTTGTGGGGACACCGGTTGCGGGTGCGTTTGTGCGGCAAGCCCTGACGGATGTGGACTACATTCGACGGGTCACCTTCAATGTTGCACTGGTTTCTCAGGTGAGCCAGACCGGGCTGACTTTGGCCGAGCCGTTACCGGGCGGTACGCCGGCATTGGGCGCAAAACTCCAGGCAGCGACTGGGTTTGTCGATCGAGAAGGCGGCAGCTTTTACCAGGAGTGGTCTGGGCTTTTTGTCCTGCAGGGCAGCCAGGGGGAACGGATCTTTTATCACTACCCACGACTGCAAACAGCGATCGGTGCGGAGGAATCGCTAATCCCACTGGATGCAAAGAACAAGAGCGGGCAATCCAAAGTGTTCCTTAACGGACATTTCTTGGCGCTACCTGTTACCGATCCATTGGATGGGGAACGGGTGGTATGTTATCGCAGCTTTCTGCCCGCAACCAATGCGCTTGTTTAGGCCACAAGACGCGATGAGTTATTCCGTTAGAGAGATTTCATGAAGATCACGATCCAAGGACAGAACTACTCTGCCGCACTCGACGCGGCTCATCCGCTTACCATTGAGCGCAAATTAAACGAACCCTCAATATGTCAGCTATGGCTGTGCTTGCCAGCCAACGGAAGCCTGGCTACACCTTCGCGCAATCAATCCGTGGCAGTAACCGGCGACGACGGCACACCCTACTTCACTGGCTATATCGCGGTGAGTCCTCTTCCTGAATACGCCGGAATGGGGCTCGAAGGTCCTCGCTACCGGACAGCGATTCAGGCTGTGAGTGATGAGATCTTGCTCGACCAATTACTTATGCCTCCGAGCACTGGGGCAACAGGTGTGGCCGCGGGGGCATTGGTGGCTTCGCTAGTGACGCACAGTGGATCAACAGCACTGCTGACACGGGGACTCTCGCTCGGGGCAACGGTGAGTAACTTTGTTCCAAGCCCTGGTGCACCGTGGAGCAAGAGCGCCGGACACGTTGCAAACCAGGCACGTGCCGCATATCGCGCATTGAATGGAGCGCTCACCCTTTCTCCTGTGCAATCGATAGTGCACGCTCTCAATGAGAGTGACGGCAGCCTGAGCCTGGCAAATCTGACGCTTACCGCAAGCGTAAAACGCGCATTGACAAACGACGTTACTGTTTGCGGAGCGCTTGAGCCAGTTGCCTATGTCACCGAGTATTTTCAGGGCGACGGTCTGACAACCCAGTTTTATCTTGCCGAAGACCCGTATTTCCCTGCCGCATCGAAGTCCACGATCATAAGCGAGCTCTTCAACGAGTCGATGATCGATCCGCACGTCTGGAGCGAAACCGGAGGGCAGGGCTATTTGTCGCTTGGAGCTGGGGGGCTGGCGATGAGCGGCGGCAATGGGATCGATGGACAGACGGTGCTTAGCTGGCTGGACCCAGTTGAAATGGGCGGGACGCTGTTGCTTGAAGCAGTTGGTGTAACGCTCTCCCCCGGCAGCGCCGGCATTCTAGCCGGCCTCTTTGACGGAGGGGCGGAATCGGCCGGCTGTACCGTGGGTTTTCAAGTGAGCGCACAGCAGGGAACTGGCGCCGTAAGTCTACAGCCATTGATCCAGGGAACCCGTGCCGGCACGACAATCGCTATTAACCCAGCCAACCAGTACACGCTCCGCATAAGAGCACATTGCCCGGAAAGCTTCAGGGCATTGGCGATCTATCGGTCCTGCGGAGACAGCGGTCAGATCTCCGCGGGCGGTGAATGGAATTTGGGCCCAGGGAAGCTACAACTTGAGGTCCAGCAGTTCGCTAACGGAGTGGGTTCAATTCCAGTTATTCTTTACGACGGCTCAATCGCAAACATGCCTGGCGTATGCACAGTTGTAGTCGCCAGCAGCCTGAATCTTTCTGGAAGTATGCGCGCGTTCAACTTGACGAATCTTGGCTCTGGCTGGGTCGTGAGCACACCTCCCAGCGGCGCCCCCTATACGCGTCGGCTTGGGACAACGGCTGAAGCCGCCGAGTGTCATCTTGAGCGCACGGGAAAGGTTGTGTTCTACACGGGATTTGCGCCCGTGGCGGGAGAGCAGATCGCGGTAAATTACCGGACCGTTGGCAGAGCTGTGGGTCGCCAGGTGAATGCGGCGAGCCAGCAGTCATTGTCGCAAGCAGGGTTGCCATCGGTAGCAACGTGGATAGGTTCGGTCATTGATCCGCCGGCGCGTTGCTCTGCAGACTGTCGCAATGCGGCGCTAATGATGGAGCAGACAGCAGCGGGGGTCAGTGCACTTTGGAGCGGGAATTACGCAGGATCGCGGGCCAGCTTTGCTGCTGATGTGTGGCCGGGCGACGCGCTGCTTTTGAACGCACCCTCGGCTGACCTTAACGCTCAGGTCGTTGTTCGCACAGTGAAGGTGACTTACAGCGCGAGTTGCCCAGACCTTGTGGACTATGCAATTGCATTTGCCAACGACTGGGCCGAGGATCTCGCCATCAAGACCAGCTTAACGGTTCCTGAAGATACCTGGTTGCCGGCGCCAATTGCTCCAAATGTGCTCGCAAATTTGACCAGTATGACGGTAACAACACTGAATGGAAGCACAGTCGGGATCAGCACGGGAATAACCCCGCCAAGTGGCGGCGGTTTTGAAATTCGAACACGAGACTCTGCTTTCATGCCAGGAGAGGATCCTGGATTGGTGGCAAGGGCAAGCTTGCCAAACCTCACGTTCGCGAGAGAGTCGGCCAACGATCGTTTCTATATAAGGATGTATGACGACTCGACACCCCCTAATTACTCGGAGTTCTCAACGGCATTATTCATCAACTTGCCGCTGGGTTCATAAGCTGCACTTTTTTGTGAGCAAATGGACGAATGGAGTCCTGCGGATGCGGATGATGAATGAATTCGAAGCACAGGTGCTCAGCGATCTGAGCGTATTGAAGACGCAGATGACCGGCCTGATGGGCGACGGCAACGGTGGGCGCATCGCAGAACTCGAACGGCGCCTGGAGCGCCACGAGCAGAACTGGCAACGCGCGAAAGGGTTCCTGGCCGCGGCGAGCGTGGTCATTGCGGTCATTGAAGTGGCCCTCGAGACCTGGCATCGTCATTAACGGCTGGGGCCGCCTCGTATAATCACCCCTATGAATGAAAAGCCGTTAGTGGGCGTAGTGATGGGCAGCAAGAGCGACTACGAAGTGCTCTCGGCGGCCGTCGAAATCCTGCGCCTCCTGAATATTCCGTGTGAAGCAAAGGTCGTGAGTGCGCATCGGACGCCAGATTGGCTGTTTGAGTACGCCGGGACGGCTCGGGAACGGGGACTGCGCGTAATCATCGCCGGAGCCGGCGGCGCGGCGCACCTGCCTGGCATGTTGGCGGCCAAGACATTGGTTCCAGTTCTGGGAGTGCCAGTGGCGGCGACACAGCTGAACGGAATGGACTCACTTCTGTCAATCGTGCAAATGCCCAAGGGCGTGCCTGTTGGAACGCTGGCTATTGGCAAAGCAGGAGCGGCCAATGCAGCATTGCTCGCTGCCGAGATTCTGGCTGGAACGGATGCCGCCCTCTGGGATCGGCTTTCGGCCTGGCGCTCAGCTCGCACACAGGAAGTGCTTAGTCAAACGATTTCTGAGGAGCAGCCGGGGTGAGCGGCGTTCCCGAATCAATTGAAGCAAAACCGCCAACGATCATCCGGCCAGGCGGACTCCTGGCGATTCTGGGCGGCGGGCAGTTGGGGCGCATGACGGCAATGGCCGCGCGCACCATGGGCTATCACGTGCGCGTCATGGACCCTGAACAAAGGTGTCCAGCAAGCCACGTCGTGGATGAGTCCATCGTCGGGAGATGGGACGATGTTGATGCGGCGCGTCGGTTGGCTACCGGAGCGGATGCCGTCACGCTCGAAATTGAACAGATTGGCGTGGACGCACTCGAACAGGTTGCGCGCATCGCGCCACTGCGACCGGGCGTGGAACCGATCCGCATCATCCAGGACAAGATCCTCCAAAAGACATGGCTCGCAGATGCTGGTTTTCCTGTCGGCCCGTTTCGAGTTGTGCGCAGCGACGCGGAATTGCAAGACGCCGTTGCGGCGCTGGGCGGACGTGTGTTCTTGAAAATCGGGCGCGGCGGCTACGACGGACGTGGTCAGGCACGCATCGGCCTTGACTCAGCTGCTACTGAAGAGTCCGTTCATGCGGCGTGGCAGAGTATTGGCGCCCGACCCGCAGTGGCTGAACAGGCCCTCGATCTGGATTTTGAAATCAGCGTAATGGCCGCGCGCAATCCTTCTGGCGAGGTGCGCAGTTACCCGGCTGCGCGTAATCACCATGAAAATCAGATCCTGTCGTGGAGCGTGCTGCCAGCCGGCATTCCCGCTGAGCTTGAACTGCGCGCCGAAGCACTGGCAGCGGCCATCATTGCAAAGCTTGGCATTGAGGGATTGCTTTGCGTGGAGCTTTTTGTTACCCGGCAGGGCGGGTTGCTCGTTAATGAACTTGCCCCTAGGCCCCACAACAGCTATCACCAAAGTGAACGCGGATGCGTTACAAGCCAGTTCGAACAAATGGTGCGTGCTGTCTGCAATCTTCCGCTCGGTTCAACCGAGTTGATCACGCCCGCCGCGATCGTCAATCTGCTTGGCGAAGTCTGGCTCAATCGCGAACCGGACTTTGCCGCCGCGCTTGCTGTACCCGGGGTCCGCCTGCACCTCTATGAGAAGCACGCACCACGCGCGGGCAGAAAGATGGGACATTTGTCTGCGACGGGATCGACTGCAGAGGAAGCGCTGGACCGGGTTCTGGAAGCGAAGCGGCGTCTCTAGCGCGGTGAACTCAGCCGATATAGCACATGACGTCGAAGCGTATGGCCTTCAAGCAATTTGGGATGATCGAAGTCATCTGCGGGATCGTGAGTCATTCCGATCTTTTCCATCACACGACGAGAGCGTAAATTCGCCGGCACGGTAAACGAAACAACGCTATCAAGGCCAAGCGTCTCGAAGCCTTGGCGAAGCACCGCCCGCGCTCCTTCGCAGGCAAGTCCTCGCCTCCACTGATCAGCCGCGAGACGCCAGCCGATTTCCACGGCTGGCATAAAGTGAGCCTCGAAGGACGGAATGAAGAGTCCCACAAAACCAACCAGAGACTTGCTCTCCAACAATTCAACCGCGAATGGCCCAAAGCCGTTGACGTCGAAATGATCTTCAATGCGTGCAATCAGGGCATCTGACTCTACAGGGGACAGGCACGCCGGCATGAATTCCATCACACGCGGATCGGCATTGATCTTGCTGAACGGCAGGCGATCTTCGTCGCGCCATCGCCTCAGCAGAAGCCGCTCGGTAAGGATCGTTTGGCTCATGAAAGGCCCCGGGATCGCCTTTGAGGATGGATCGAAAACAGCTCTTACTGCTGTTCCCCTTTTTCCCAACGTTTGGGCCGGCGGTTCTGTTGCAATATTCTCTTCCGCAACCGCAGCGATTTGGGCGTAACCTCGACCATTTCATCCTCAGCAATAAACTCGATTGCCTGCTCCAGGTTGAGAGCCCTCACCGGCACCAGCCGGATGGCCTCATCGGCGCTTGAAGCGCGCATGTTGGTCATCTTCTTTTCGCGGACCACATTCACATCGAGATCGTTGTCGCGCGAGTGCTCACCAACGATCATGCCCTCATAGACTTCAACGCCTGCGCTCACGAACAGGCTCCCGCGCTCCTGCAGTCCGTTCAATGAATAGGTTGTGGTCGTGCCTTGGCGATCAGAAATCAACGCGCCCGTGGGCCGCTGGGGGATTTCGCCCTGGTATGGCATGTAGCCGTCGAACAGCGCGTTCATCACGATCGTTCCACGCGTCTCCGTCAGCATCTCGCTCCTCAAGCCGATAAGTCCACGGCTGGGTACGCGAAATTCCATGCGGACGCGCCCCGAGCCGTGGTTATGCATCTTTGTCATCTCGCCTTTGCGTGGCCCGAGCTTTTCAATCACAACGCCGGTATGCTGCTCCGGTACATCGACGGTCAGGTGTTCGACCGGTTCCATGCGAACGCCGTCCACCATCTTTGTCACGATCTCCGGCCGACCTGCCATCAGCTCGAAACTCTCGCGACGCATCATCTCGATCAGGATTGCCAACTGAAGTTCACCGCGGCCCAGCACCTTGAAGCTGTCGGGCGAGCCGGTTTCTTCAACCCGGATGCTCACGTTCGTCAGCAATTCCTTTTCCAAGCGCTCGCGCAGGTTGCGGCTTGTGACGTATTGGCCCTCGCGGCCTGCGAATGGCGAATTATTTACGCTGAACTGGATGGCGATGGTCGGCTCATCAATCACGATCAGCGGCAGTGGCGACGGATTCTCGACGCTGGTGATGGTCTCGCCGATGGTGATGCCCTCAACGCCGGCCACCGCCACGATATCGCCCATCGTTGTCTCGGTAGTCTCAATGCGCTTCAGCCCCGAGAAGGTAAAGAGCTTGGTGATGCGCGTCTTCATCAGCGAGCCATCGCGCTTGGAGATGGTGACGTCGTCGCCGGCGTGAAGGGTGCCCTGGAAGACGCGGCAGATGGCGATGCGGCCGAAGTAATCGGAGTAGTCGAGATTGGTGACCAGAATTTGCAGCGTGCCTTCAGAGTTGCCCGTGGCGGCCGGAATTGTACTCACGATGGTTTCAAAGAGCGGCTGCAGGTCGGTACCGGGAACATTCAGATCGCTAGTGGCGGTGCCTGCCTTGGCTACCGCATAGAGCACCGGAAAATCGAGTTGAGATTCTTCGGCATCGAGATCGATGAAAAGATCGTAAATTTCGTCGAGGACTTCCTGCGGGCGCGCATCGGGACGGTCGATCTTGTTGATGACGACAATGGGCAGAAGCTTGGCTTCGAGAGCTTTGGCAAGGACGTAGCGGGTTTGCGGCAAAGGACCTTCGGCAGCATCGACCAGCAGCATGACGCCGTCAACCATCTTGAGTGCGCGTTCCACTTCGCCGCCAAAATCGGCGTGTCCGGGAGTGTCGACGATATTGATTTTGCCGCCCGCAAAATTGATAGCGGTATTTTTCGCGAGGATGGTGATGCCTCGTTCGCGCTCCAATTCATTGGAGTCCATCACTCGCTCTGCCACTTGCTCATTGGCACGGAAAGTTCCGGACTGGCGCAGCATGGCATCCACCAGCGTAGTCTTTCCATGGTCAACATGGGCAATGATGGCGATATTTCGTATCGTCTGGCTCACAGTTATTAAATTTCCTTCTCTAGAGTTCGGCTGCTCTCGCCGCTGGGGTCTTTCCGATGAGCAAAAAAGAACACATCGCCACGAACTTCTGCAGTCTCTATTTTACCAGCATTCGAGGCTAGTCATCTTCTGCCGTGCATGTGACGATGCGCGCGCGCCCGAACCTGCGCGCCATCTTCGAGGTCGAATGCGGCGTTAACGAGGGCGATGTGAGAGAAGGCCTGGGGGAAGTTGCCGACAAGGCGCTTGCGCTCCATGTCGTATTCCTCTGACAGCAGACCGAGATCGTTGCGCAGTTTGAGCAGCCGCTCGAACAAAGCGCGCGCCTCTCGTTTGCGGCCAACAGCCTTGAGGGCGTGAACCATCCAGAAGCTGCAGGCGAGAAAAACTCCTTCGCCGGCCGGCAATCCGTCGTCAGTCTTCGCGGTGTTATAGCGCATCACCAGGCCATTGGGCATGAGGTCGCGCTCGATGGCTTTTACCGTCCCTTTGACTCGGCGATCGCTGCCGGGCAGAAAGCCAACCACGGGCATGAGAAGCAGCGCGGCGTCGAGTTGGCTGGAGCCGTAAGCCTGCACAAAGCTATTCTTCTTTTTGTTGAATGCCTTGGCGCAGATCTGCCGGTGAATTTCCTCGCGCAGTTTCTTCCAGCGCTCGACGGGAGCCTCATAGCCGAGTTGCTCGGCGAGAAGGACGGCGCGATCGAAGGCGACCCATGCCATCATTTTTGAGTAAGTGAACTGCTGCGGCCCCCCCCGCGTCTCCCATATTCCCTGGTCGGGCTCGCGCCAGACTTTTTCGAGATTTTCGAGCAGGAGCACAAGCACGCGGAAATCCTCTTCGTTGTGACGGCGAGCGGTGGACTGCGAATGATAGAAGGCGTCGAGCATCTCGCCATAGATATCGAGTTGAACCTGCTCGGCGGCCGCATTGCCGACACGGACGGGTCGCGAATTTTCGTAACCGGGAAGCCAGCCAACTTCCCACTCGACGAGTTGCCGCTCGCCCTTGAGTCCATACATGATCTGCACCTGATCGGGGCTGCCGGCGAGGGCTCGGAGCAGCCAGTCTTGCCATGCGACGGCTTCCTCGTAGTAGCCGCCATTGGCCAGCGCGAGCAGTGTAAAGGTGGTATCGCGCAGCCAGCAGTAACGATAATCCCAGTTGCGCGTGCCGCCGACCGACTCGGGCAACGAGGTGGTGGGCGCGGCGACAATGCCGCCTGTGGGACGGAAAGTAAGCGCCTTGAGGGTGATGAGCGAGCGCTCCACGGCGTCTCGATATTTGCTCTTGAATTTCAGGCGCGAAGTCCACCGGCGCCAGATGCGAACGGTATCTTTGAATGCCTGTTCATGATCCATTTGCTTGGGATCGGGCTCGTAGGAACAGCCATAGGTGAGCGTAAACCAGGCGCGATCGCCCTTATTCACGCTGAACTCCGCCACTGTCTTGAGTTGTTCGCCATGCACAGGAACAGAAGTGTGGAGAATGGCGAGACTGGGTCCGGCGATGGCGCGCACGCCGTCATTAGTTGCCGTGACCCAGGGGACGGTTCGCCCGTAGTCGAAGCGCAGCGCGAGATCCATTCGAACTTTAACAGTCCCGCGCACGCCCTCGATGATGCGCACCACATCGGAGTGCCTGCCGCGGGGCGGCATGAAGTCGATGACGCGCATGGCTCCGCCGGGTTGCTCGAAGGTGGTTTCAAGAATCAGCGTATGCTCGCGATAACGGCGCGAGGTGGTGAAACTGCCGTCCGCCGGTGCGATCTTCCAATAGCCCTTTTCTTCGGTGCCGAGCAATGCGGCGAAGCAGGCAGCGGACGAAAAATCGGGCCAGCAGAGCCAGTCGATGGAGCCGTTGCGGTCAACCAGCGCAGCGGCCTCAAGATCTCCGATGAGTGCGTAGTCTTCAATTTTCGCGGGCATAATTTCTTATTGTTCTTTGTAGTTGCGCATCAAACCGCCGTCGATGACGTAGGTTGAGCCGGTCACATAAGCCGCGTCGTCGGAGGCGAGAAAGGCGACCACGCCGGCTACGTCATCAGGGCAGCCCATGCGGCCAAGAGGGATGTTGTTCAGCAGCGCATCGAGCTTCGGCTTGTCGTCGAGAAGCGCCTTGTTGATGGGCGTAACGATTGCGCCGGGGGCGACGTTGTTGACCGTGATTCCCAGGGGCCCGAGTTCCATGGCCAGGTTGCGCATGAGCATGCGCATGGCCCCTTTGCTGCAGCAGTAGGTGGAGAAGCCCGGGAAAACCATATCTTCATGGACGGAGCTGATGTTGACGATGCGGCCCGGTTTCTTTGCGTCGCGCAGACGGCGCACGAAAGCCTGGGTGAGGAAGAAAGCCCCGCGGAGATTGACCGACATGACCTTGTCGTATTCCTCTTCTGTGGTGTCACAGAATTCGGAACGCTCTTCGACGCCGGCGTTGTTGACCAGGATGTCTGCTGTGCCGAAGTGGGTCCACGCGGTGTCGATGAGCCTGCGAATGTCTTCGCAGTGGGTGACATCAGCCTCGACAAGCGCCGATTCGCTGCCTGCCTGCTCGATGGCGCGACGGGTCTCTTCGGCGCCTTCGGGGCCACCCACGTAATCGATGACGATCTTCGCGCCTTCCCTGGCGAGACGGGTGGCGATTCCCTGCCCGATTCCGGAGCCGGCGCCGGTGACGACTGCGACTTTTCCTTTCAGACCGTTCATGAATCTCTGCTCCTTGTTGCGTGTTTGCCGATAGTTCCCATTTCTTGGATGCAGAATTGCGAGCATTGAGGCTGAAGGCTGACAAAAGCAGATGATAGTTGAATTTTCATGGAAGACCCCCGGTCAATTACACTTCTGGGCAAATGATTTTCGCTGCTTACCGACGCTTCGATTCTTCGTCTCGCGTGAACACTGCTCGACTGACGTGGAAGTTTTTTGCATGTACCATTGCGCTGCTGCTCATTTGCGTGCCGCGGTGCGCTGAGGCGCAAAGTGCGCCGCAGCACCTGCTGATCTACTCGATCGATGTGGAGGGCGGTCAGGCGACTCTGATCGTTTCGCCTTCAGGCGCATCGATGCTGGTGGATACCGGCTGGCCGGGTAACAATGGCCGCGATGCGGATCGCATCCAGGCGGCAATGAAGGATGCGGGGATTTCGCGGATCGATCATCTGCTGATCACGCACTATCACGTGGATCACGTGGGCGGCGCGCCGGAGCTGATCAAGCGCGTTCCCATTGGCGAGTTTCTGGATCACGGGCCGAACCGCGAGGACTCCGACAGCACGCGGGAGGGATATGCCGCGTATCAAAAGGCTATCGGGGACAAGCCGCATCGGGTTGTGCATCCGGGCGACAGGATCGACATCGCCGGGCTGAGCACCATTGTGGTCACAGCGGATGGAGAGCACATCAGCGCGGTTCCGGGGATTGCGCCGGCGCCAAATCCCTATTGCGCGACCGAACGGAAATGGGAGGCAGACCCCAGCGAGAACGCTCGCTCGGCGGGGTTCCTGATGACTTTTGGAAGGTTCCGCTTTCTCGATCTGGGCGACCTGACCGCCGCGAAGGAAGTTGCGCTGGTTTGCCCGAGAAATCCGATTGGGAGCGTGGACCTTTACCTGGTGACGCATCACGGCATGGATATCTCGAATTCAAAAGCCATTGTCGATTCGATTCATCCGCGCGTGGCGATCATGAACAACGGAGCGCATAAGGCAGGCATGCCCGAGGCATGGCAGAGAGTGCACGACAGTCCGGGCATGACGGATTTGTGGCAGCTGCATACTTCGGAGGATTCAGACGCCGCTCACAACAGCCCGTGGGCGCTGATCGCGAATCCCAAAGGGTATGGAGACGGCGCGTTTCTGAAGGTGGTTGCGTCGCGTGACGGCGCGTTTTCTGTGATCAACAGCAGGACTGGCAAGACCAGGAATTACAAGAGCAACTAGTTTGAACGCCGGCAATTTGGCGCTGCTTTAGCCCGGCTTTCATAGGCTCGAAACCTGAACGGCTATAGTCGCTCGCGCAAAGGAATCGGCGGGAGCGAGCACTCTCGATTCCCAGGAGGAAAATCTGATGTCTCATTCACGCAGGAAGTTTCTGGCGGAGGCTGCAAGCGTGGGCGCAATGACGGCGATGCCCCGCGGAGTTCACGCGGCCCTCGCAGCCGACCCTCTTTCTGCGCGAGAAGATGGGCGTGTAAGCATGACCTGTCCGTTCCGCCTTTCGGTAATCAACGACGAGATTTCGCAGGACTTCGACCACGCGTGTTCGGTCGCCGCCAATGACTTTGGGTTGCAATGGATTGAGATTCGAGGGATGTGGGACAAAAACATCACCGAGCTCACTGAGGGCGAAGTCGACAACGCGCGCAAGATCCTGGAGAAATACAAGTTGCGAGTGACGGACATTGCAAGCCCGCTCTTCAAGGTGAATTGGCCGGGCGCGCCGCAATCTTCACTCGGCCCGAAGCGCGACCAATTCCATGCCGATTTTGATTTCAAGCAGCAGGACAAGGTGCTGGAGCGGTGTATCGATTTGGCAAAGGCCTTTCAGACGGACCGGATTCGCTGCTTCGATTTCTGGCGGCTCGACGATCAGAAGCCGTATCGCGCAGCGATCAACGATAAGCTGCGTGAAGCTGCGCGCAGGTGCGCTAAGAGCAACATGATTCTGCTGCTTGAGAACGAGATGGCGTGCAATACCGGAAGCGGAAAAGAGGCAGCGGCGGTGTTGCACGAGATTCGCGAGCCTAACTTCACGTTGAACTGGGACCCGGGCAACTCGGCGACATTTCCTGGCGACACGCCTTACCCGGACGACTATAACCTGCTGCCGAAGCATCGCATCGGACATTGCCATTGCAAGGACACGATCCGCAAGCCGGACGGTAAGTTCGAATGGGCGTCTGTGGGCGGGGGAATCATTGACTGGGTGGGACAGTTTCGCGCATTCATGCGAGATGGCTATCATTATGCGGTGAGCCTGGAGACGCACTGGCGGGGAGCGGGCACGCCTGAAGCTTCAAGCCGAGTGAGCATGAAGGGGTTGAAAGAGGCTCTGGGCAAGGCTGGGGCTGACTGTCAGGGTTGACGCGGCCATTAACGCCATTTCTCAATGGAGTCCGCCCCGGATGCGCGACTAAGATTTGCTTATTTTGCAGCGCGTGATTTCTCGTAGAGCCGCTCGAGGGCATTGCAGGCGGATTCGACCCCGTCTTCGCGGGCCATTTCATGTGCCACCCCTTGCGCCATCCTGCCATACGCTGGTTTTTCGAGCATGGCTTTGAGATTGCGCGCGACTCGCCATGGCTTGTAAGCGGATCGCTGGAGCACGCGGGCCACGCCGAGGCGCTTCATGCGGCGCGCATTGTCGGGCTGATCGTGGGAGTAGGGCATGATGAGCATGGGCCGGCCCGCGCGCAGGCACTGCGCTGTGGTTCCCACGCCGCCTTGGTGCACCACAAGACTGACGCGCGGGAAGAGAGCCGAATAGGGCGCGTACTGCACCACGCAGATGGAGTCGGGGAGTTTCCGCTTTGGCATGTTCTGCGGATCGTCGCCAATGAGCAGCACGGCGCGCACTCCCAGCCGCATGGCTGCCCGGGCGGAAATCTCGTAGAAGTCCCCAGCAGCGAGCACAGCGGCGGACCCAAGCGTGAAGACTACGGGAGGTTCACCCGCATCCAGGAACTGCTGGAGTTGCGGCGGCAGTGTTGCGTTGCCGGCAACCGAATCATAGAAGCAGAAGCCGGTGATCTGAACATTCGGCGGCCAGTCTTCCTGTTTCACTCCAAGGACGGGTGAGAAGAGAGCGAGCACAAGGTTGGGCGAGTGTTTGGCATCGAAAATTGGATTCTTGCCCGGCTGCAGTCCTAGCTCGCGGCGCAACTCGTAGATGGGCTCAGGCCACTTACGGGTAACGAAACGGGCCAGGCGTTTGATGCCCCGGCCCATGCCGGGCACGACCTTGTCGGCCCGCGCCAGCTTCGGATAAGGCGGGAGCACCGGCGGATCGAATGCGGAGAAGAACGAGAAGGGCGCGAGGACATAACTGGCCCATGGAATTCCAGTAACCTCGGCAACGATGGGGCCGGCATAGTTGAGTTCGCCAAGCAGCAGCAGGTCGGCGCGCTCGGGCTGGGTGGCCGCGTCCAGAAGATCCGAGTAAGTCTCGCGCAGGACCGGAAAAAGGAACTTGCGCAGGCCGGTCTCGGTTCCCTTGTTTACGTCGTAGACCATCTCCACCAGCAACTTGTTGGTGGGGTCGATGTCCGGCCGGAGGGGATGGAACTCGAGTCCCAGCGGAACGATTTTGGGTGTATAGATGGCGGGCATGGCCATGACCGGGATGTGGCCGCGCCGCTTCAACTCGAGTGCGATGGCGATGAGCGGATTGATGTCGCCGAAGGTGCCGATGTTAGAGAGCACGATTCGCAAGGCAAAGCTCCAAAGCGCTTGAAAAGGATCGCAGGTTTGAGGGTAACGCATCCACGGGATTGTTGGCCCGGCGGTATTTTGAAGCCGCCACCAGATGGTATCCTTGGCCCGTTGTCATGTTCACTGGAGATTTTGATGGCTAACCCCAGAGTGTTTCGATGCATGGCTCGCGCGTTTGCCGGCGCTGCTTTCACTTTTGTTTTCTATTCGGCCTGCGTGGCGGGCGCGCAAAGTCCTTTCCACATCGTTGATCGCTGGAAGATTGGCGGCGAGGGAGGGTGGGATTACCTGCTGGCCGATGGGCCGGCGCACCGGCTTTACCTGGCGCATGGACCGCGCGTGGATGTTGTCGATACCGCTTCAGGGAAACTGGTTGGCTCGATCACCGGGCTCTACGGAACGCACGGGATCGCGCTCGACACCAGCGGGAAATTCGGCTACATCTCCGACGGCGGGGGGAACGTCGTGGTGGTTTTCGATCGAAGCACGCTCGAGAAGGTGGCCACGATTCCTGCCGGGACCAATCCCGATGGCATTGTGTTTGAGCCGGCCACGCAGACGGTGTGGGCATTCAACGGGCGAAGCCACAATGCAACGGTAATCGACGCGGCTTCGCAGAAGGTGGTGGCGACCATTGCGTTGCCGGGCAAGCCCGAGTTTCCCGCAGTTGATGGCCAGGGGACTGTTTTCGACAATATTGAGGACAAGAGCGAGATTGTGCGGCTGGATGCGCACAGCAAAACTTTGACGGCCGAGTGGCCCTCTGGATGCGAATCGCCTTCAGGGCTGGCGTTCGACGTCGCCGGGCATCGGCTGTTCCCGGTTTGCGACGGGAACAAGATGTCGGTGATCGATTCCGAAACGGGCAAACTGCTGGCCAACCCGGCCATCGGCAGCGGGCCTGACGCAGCGGGGTGGTCGGCCAAGCATCAGCTTGCCTTCGCTTCGAGCGGCGATGGAGTGCTGGCGGTGGTGGATGCGGGGACGGCCGGCTATCCGACGATTGAAAAGCTGGCGACGCAGCGCGGAGCGCGCACGATGACCTACGATCCTGAAACCGACCGGATTTACGTGGTGACTGCCGAATTTGGGCCGGCCCCGGCGGCGACGCCGCAGGCTCCGCACCCGCGGCCTGTGGTTGAGCCCGGTACATATACGGTGATTGTGATCGGGCGGGAGGGGTCGAACATTTTCCACCCTGCTAACAGGAGCGGGGCGGATAACCGATAATCTTATTGGATGAAACTTTTCCTCGGAGTTGTGGCAGCTCTCGTCGTCGGCGGGTCTCTCTGGGCCGACTACAAATGGCGCCGGTGGATCGAGGAACGGCGTCGTCAGCGGCGGCAGGAATAACTGCGCCTGTTCGCCATCTGGGCCGTTACAATGGCCTTAGGGAGTCGTCCAACAGCTATGTCGCGTTTTCTTGCCTTGTTCCGCTCGGTTCGTTTGAACCCTGCCAGTCTTTCCTTCTCCATGCTGCTGGCGGTGCCTGCCGTGGTGCTTTTGGCCGCCGGCGGCGCGCAGGCCCAGTTTGGCGCGCCCCCCACCACCCAGGTTCACGATGCTTCCGCGCTCAAGCCGCCTCTGGGCGCCAGGGTGGCGATTGTGGAGTTTGAAGACCTGGAGTGCCCGGACTGCGCCGCGGCGAATCCGCTGCTGAAGGAAGCGTCAGAGAAGTACAACATCCCGTGGGTCCGGCACGACTTTCCGCTGCCCTTCCACGCCTGGAGCTTCCAGGCGGCGGTCAATGCGCGCTGGTTTGACACCAGGAATAAGAAGCTGGGAGATGACTACCGCGACGCAGTCTTCGCCAGCCAGCGTTCGATTGAGACTCCCGACCAGCTTTTGCAGTTCACGCAGAAGTGGGCGCAGGCGCACGGCATTGCTCTGCCCTTCGCCATGGATCCGCAAGGCAAGCTGCAAGGTCTGGTAAAGGCGGACTACGCGCTGGGCCAGAAGGTCGGGATCGAGCATACGCCGACGATCTGGGTGGTGACTGCCAACTCGAAGGGAGCGCCGTTTATCGAGGTGGTGGATCGGACCCGTCTTTTCCAGCTGATCGATCAGGCGCTGGCTGACACGCGGCACTGAAAGAGATTTCCGTCAAAACGTTCTTGCGGCCATTAACTTCTGGACAGGTCCCGTAGACAAGCGACATGAAGCTCTAAGGCTTGAGGCTAAGGAACGCTTCGAGGGCCTGGCGGCGGTCATGGTCGAGTTCGTTCCAGCGGACGGCAACAAAGTCCCTGCCGTATGAGCGTTGCTCTTCGTCAACGGGGAAGAGACGCGTGCGCACGAGCGGCCTGGTATCGACGCTAAGGAACTCGTAGCCAAGCGCAGCCAGAATGGAAACAGTCTCATGTTGATGGAACGATCTTCCATCAAGGTGGCACTCAAACAAGATGATCGGCGGTCTCACCGCTTCGAGCCATTCCCGCATGGAGGCGAGAATGACTGGTTCATGCCCTTCCACGTCAATCTTCAACAGCGCCACCGAGTCACATCCCAGTGAAGCAATGTAGGTGCCTGCCTCTTCCATGCGCACACTGATGATCTGCGCTTCAGGGGCGATATCTTGCCGCGGTGCAGAGAGCGCTGCGGTGCTCAATATCAACGGATCGGAGATCGCCATTTGTGCCGTGCCTGTGCGATTGGAAAGTGCGCACTCGTGGAGGACCGCTTGCGAGAAGCCGTTGATGAAGAGGGACGTTCGTAGGAATGACGCAACAAGCGGCTGTGGCTCGAACAGGTGCACTTTCCCTTCGGGTCCGACGCATTTGGCTGCAAGCAGGCCGATGACGCCGAAGTTAGCGCCGATATCGAGGACCGTGTCACCCTGGCGCAGTAACGCAGTGACGATTGCGGTCAGGCGCGGGTCTTCGTCACCCCATAGATACATGGCCCTCCCCGAGTACTCATTGGCAAGTACGACAGCCTGTGCTCCATATCGAAGATTCGCGATCACCGCACCTTTCCCACAGACCCATGCGGCCAGCCTGGAATCGGCGATTCTGTGGCCGATCTTAACGGCGTAAGTCTGTGAAGCACAGACGCGAAGGCGGTACGCGCCAATTCCCGGAAGAGCATCTGTCGCGGCCCCTTTTCCAAGGACGGTCAATTGAATAGGAGCCTTCATTATTCCACGGGAATTTACGGATTTTGGAACATCTGGAGAGAGTGAGAATGGCGCTTTTGCGGGTTGACGCGTGGTGTGCGCCTCTGTTTTCCTGCCGACTCACCTCCAAAATAGCCGGCACGGTTCGTAGAATCCCAGCTTTCGGAGCCCCCCGTAACACGACGTGGGTCGTCGCCGCCTGTCCTCCCTGGCCTTAAGGCGCTGACGCGCCGGCAGACCTTCTCCGCCGCGCTGATTCAATCGGCTGTCTGGATCTGGACCAGGGAGGGTTTTTCCGACCCATCCAAACCAGGAGAGATGGTGCTGGTCTGGGGGGCTCGCCAGTGGTCTATATAGCTGATTTTGTGGACACAACCGATGGTGCAGTTGGGTGAGCAACTCTTGGCCGTCAGGAACTCCCGCTTGACGTCGGCCGTGGTGTAGCCGGCCAGCGGGACGCCGGGATATCCGCGCTGCTGGGAGCAGTAGTGAACCAGGCCGTTCTCGCAGATGTACAGGTAGCGGGAGCCGGCGCGGCAGCGCCAATCGTTTGGGCGGCCCTCGGCGATAGCTTCCTGGAAATGGTCGAAACGGGAGTAGTTCACCTTTCTACGGTGATTCATCTCGTAGTAGACCTTGGCCTCGTTCGGCAGCAGGGGCTTGAGCTGGCCGCTGCCGTCGTGGATGATGCCAATGGTCGACGTAAAGCCAAGCGCAATGGCGCGTTTGCCGATGACCAGGGCATCATTGGGGTTTTTGAAGCCGCCGCCAACGACTGAATTGATGTTGACGTGGAACTCGGCGTACTCGGCCAGCATCTGAAGCTTCTTATCGAGGACTTTAAGGCTCTTTTTGGAGACTTCGTCGGGGGTCAGGTTGTCGATGGATATCTGCAGGTGGTCGAGCCCGGCGCGGTTGAGGCGCTCGATGCGCTCGGGCGAGAGCAGATAACCGTTGGTGATCATACCGGCGATGGCGCCGGTCTTCCTCATGCGGCGGATGATGTCGTCGAGCTGGGGATGAGTGAGCGGCTCGCCGCCGGAGATGCCGATCATGGCGGTGCCGAGACGCCCCAGCGCGTCGACCCTTCGATACATCTCCTCGAGGGGTACCGGCTCGGAGACCTTATCGTACTCATTGCAATAACCGCAACTCAGGTTGCAGAAGCGGGCGGGAACAATCTGCGCAAGCACCGGGTGGCTGGTGGAAGCCAGGGCGCGGAGCACCATGGCGTACTCGCGCGCTTTCCGCCTGGCGGCGATCCATAGTCCGCGGGCAGTCGATCTCCGGGGAGTTCCCATCTGTTCTATTGAATCATATGGGGCGATGAACGGTGAACAGTTGACGGGGACGGTTACTCACCGGAGGCTGAATGTCTTGTTCAGGCTCAGGCGGGTCTCATAAAACTTCACCGTCCGCCCCGGTTTGCGGGAGCCGTTGCCGAACGGGCTCAGCAGGTTGTCCGCAGGTCGTTACCAGCGGAGTCTCGCGACTCGCACATAAAAATCTGGGAGGCGCCGTGAGTCCGGCGCCTCTTCAGCGTTCGTCGGCCTGTTTCAGGATCGGCGTTAGGGAGCCGGGGTTGTCGCCCTCGGTGGGGTCGACGCGGAAATCCCAGACAGATGAACTGATGTCGCTGGGCGAGAGTATCTCGACCAGGGCATATTCGCCGCCGATCACCAGCTTCTGAGTGGGCTGGAGGCTCAGCCAATGTTTGCCGGGAAGCAGTTCGGCCTTGGCGGGGATCACATCCTCATCCTGGGTGACCATGCCGGATGGGCTGACATGAATGGCGCCCACCATGCGCACCGCCTTGCGCTCGTCGAGGCGCACGATGGCGAAACCGGATTGGGGCGAATGAGCCCCGTGCGTGCCGTTGGTTGCGGGCTTGGCGTTTGCCGTATCGACGGTGATAGCGTGCGAAAGAACCGGCTCGGCGTTGTCCTGGACCCCCAGCGAGAGATAGAAGGCCGGTTGGTTTACATGCAGGTGAATCTTGGCGTGGGCTCCGGATAGCTCGAGGCTGGCTTTCTGGCCGGCCATGGGGTTCAAAACGCCGAGCCCATGACGGGTTTTGGCGTCGATATCAAGATCCCTGGAGGTGAGCTCCACCAATTCCGGCGTTCCCTGAAAGGCGTCGAGGACGTAGACGCCCTCGGTATCGGGGAGTTCAAGGCCCTTTGCGACTTCGGGCATGCGGGCTGCCTGGTCGGCGCGCTCGTCGGCCTCTTCCTTGTCGATCGCCTCCGCCTCTTTCATGGCCGGAGAGGCTTCGCCGGTAGCGGCGCTGTCGTGATCGGTCTCCCATTTGCGCGTGGCATCCCAGTCTACGAGATCGACGGGGAGTTCTTCCCAGTCGCCGCGTTCCTGGGAGAGATAGCGCACCCGGTCGCCCACGATCTTGTACTGGCGAACGACCTGGTAGGAGCCGTCCTTGAGAATCAGGCGATGGTTCTTGACGATTCCGGGCTGGTCAGGTTTGAGGGGCAGGGGTTTGCCGGTCTGGGCCGGCGGATTTTGGGCAGTCTGGGCCTGCGACACTGGCGAGCCCAAAAAGGCGGCTGCCAAAGCTGCCAGAAGCATCGCCAGCAACGGCCGCGTAAATGGACAGCCACCAGGGATGATCGGTGTCCCCGGCGTGGTCCGGCCTCGACCGCTTCCCAGGGGGCCTGCGATCAGGAGCCGGAAATGAATAAATTCGCCCATGGCAACCTAGTTTAGACGAAACGGAATAGACGGGGTTGGCTGCCAAAAGAGCGGCATGGGGACGCTTCTACGCAACCTTCGCGCAGACCTGGACGTCAAATCTGTGTATCCTTGTTGATAAGGATGTTTATTTGACTGGATTCGAGGCGCATTCCGGCGAGGGCCACTACGCACAGTCCCGGCCCTACACCAGGTCCTGGCTAGCGGTGACGGCGGTGTGCTTTATCCTTCTGGCGCTGCTGGCGGTGGTTCAGGTTGCGCATCTGCACTCGAACGAGAGCGATGCCGACCATTGTCCGCTGTGCGTGGTGATGCACTCGGCCGCGCCGGTAGCAGTTGCCGCGGCGATCGTCGTGCTCGTGCAGGTGGGAAGCTCAGCCCCGGTGGCCGAACCGGCCCCCGTATTTCGCAAGCGGCAATCCAGGCTGTTTATCCGCCCCCCTCCCACTGGCTGCTAGACGTCCTTCCGCCCCCATTCAGCTTGATCCGGCCGCTATCCCCGCTTTCGTAGACCGGTTACACGCCACATCCCTTGAAGCTGAGTCGTCGCCGGACGGACGGTTGCAATGCAAGCTGCCGCCAGACTTGAACCGCGGCAACCTTTCTCTGCTTTTCAGCCATTGTTTTAGGAGTCTTTCATGCCGTTCTTTCGCGGCGCAATGTTGCGCATTCTTCCCCTTGTAGTTCTCTCTCTGGCGGCCTTCCCTGTGCACCCGGCGCAGGGCGGTAATGCGGGCACCATTCACGGCACGGTTACCGACCCAACCGGTGCGGTCGTTCCCGGCGCAAGCGTGCACCTCACAAATCCCGTCAGCGGATACGACCGGACCGTTAAAACGGATGCGACCGGCCAGTTTACGATCGCGAACATCCCCTTCAATCCCTACAGAATCAGCGCGTCCGCGACCGGCTTCGCTGCGATGAGCCAGAGCGTTGAAATCCGCTCGTCGGTTGCCACTGATCTCAAGCTGATCCTCCAGATCGAGGGCGCGAGCCAGACGGTGACCGTTGAAGCCGAGGGCGACCTGGTGGAGAACGATCCCACATTCCACACCGACGTGGACCGGGATATGTTCACCAAGGTGCCGCTCGAAAGCCAGTCTTCGGGACTCAGCGCGCTGGTAACGCAGACCGTTCCCGGCGTCTCGGCCGACTCGAACGGCCTCTTCCACGGCCTTGGCGACCACGCGTCGAATTCCTTCTCGGTTGACGGCCAATCGATCACCGACCAGCAGAGCAAGGTTTTTTCCAACCAGGTTCCATCGAACTCGATTCAGTCCATCGAGGTAATCAGCGGAGCGCCGCCGGCCGAATACGGCGACAAAACCAGCCTGGTGATCGTCGCGACCACGCGGTCGGGCGAGGGCGTGACCACGCCGACGGGCAGCATCAGCAGCTCGTATGGCTCATTCGGGTCGGCGACGGGGAGCTTCGATCTTTCTTACGGCGGCAAGAGCTGGGGCAACTTCATTGAGGCGGATGGGCTGAATACCGGGCGCTTCCTCGACGCGCCGGAGTTCAACGTCTTCCACGACAAAGGCAACGAAGAGAACGTGTTCGATCGAGTGGACTATAGCCTGAGCCAGGCGGACTCCGTTCATCTCGACTTGAATTACAGCCGCTCGTGGTTCCAGAACCCCAACTCGTATGACAACCTGAACGTGCAGAACATAGTCAGCGCGGGTGCCAGCAGCGCGCCGGTGTTTGGCGGCGTGGCAGACACCGATCAGCGCTCCAAGATCGGCACCTTCAATATCTCGCCGACTTATACGCGGGTGGTCAGCAATAACTCGGTCTTCAACCTGGGAGCGTTTGTCCGCAAGGATATCTTCAACTACTTCCCGAGCGGCAATCCCCTGGCGGACCTGGGACCTTCCAACCTGCAAACTTCCTCCATCGCGCAGATTCGCTCGTTGATGAACACCGCGGTTCACTCCGATTTTTCCTACGACAAGGGCGTGAACAATATCAAGATCGGAGCGCAGTATGGCCAGACCTTTCTGCGCGAGAGCGACAGCCTGGGGATTGTCGAGAGCACTTATAACTCGCCCTGCGTTGACAGCTACGGAAACCCCCTTCCCGGGTATTCCAGTGAGGCGGATTGCGTGGCGCCGGGAGTGTTGCCGAATTCGAACTTCCTGACGGTCCTGGCGCCGTATGACCTGACTCGCGGCGGCGGCATGTACAACTATTTCGGGCACACGGACGTGAAGGAACTGGCTCTCTACATTGAGGATCAGATCAAGGCCGGGAACTGGAACCTGAACCTGGGGATTCGCGGCGACGTTTATAACGGCTTGACTAAGGCATCGCAGGCTGAGCCGCGGCTCGGTGTCGCGTATAACGTAAAGCCGACCAGCACGGTGATGGGAATCTCCTACGCGCGCACGCTGGAGACTCCCTTCAACGAGAACCTTGTGCTTTCAAGCGAGGGATGCGGCAACGCGGTGCTGGCGCCGCTGCTGAATTGCTCGACAGGGGTTACGACCACGATGGCGCCGGGCTATCGCAACGAGTTTCACGCCAGCTTGCAGCAGGCCCTGGGAAAGAACGTGGTCTTCAGCGGTGAATACATCTGGAAGTACACCCACAATGCTTTTGATTTCAGCGTGCTGGGCAATACGCCGATTACCTTCCCCATTGACTGGCATAACTCCAAGATTCCCGGCTTTGCGCTTCATGTAGAAGTCCCGAGTTATCACAACTTCAGCGCCTACACGGTGATGTCGTCGGTGGCGGCGCGGTTCTTCCCGCCGCAGGTGGCGGGAGCCGGCGCGACTGGAGGCGTTGCCCAGGGCGTGAACTATCCCTTCCGCATCGATCACGACGAAAAGTTCAACCAGAACTTTCATCTGCAATACACGGTGGCAAAAGGAAGGATGCTGAGCGGCTTCTGGGGCGGGTTCAATTGGCGCTATGATTCGGGACTGGTTGCAGGTTCAACCCCGTGCTACAACACGACCGATCCCAACTCCGCCTGCCCAAACAGCAACATCACGAGTGGCGGTCAGCCTGCGATCGCAATGGTTGACAATAACATTCCGCCCACCGCCAACCCGGTGACAGGAGCCAAAGTCTACCTGCCCCTGACTTTGGATGAAGAATTTCAGGCGGGGTTCGTCTGCAACGGAATAACGGCCAACGTCAACAATCCCGCGACCTACTTCTCCACCTGCCCGGCCAATGAGTTCAGCTCCAGGCTGATCAATGTTCCCTCGCCGGGAACAGGCGACAACGACCACAACCCGCCGCGCATCGCGCCGCGCGATCTGTTTGACGTCTCCATCGGCAAAAACAATATCTTCCACGCCGACAAATACAAGCTGGACCTTGACCTGACGGCGATCAACGTCACGAACAAATACGCTCTTTACAACTTTCTTTCCACGTTCAGCGGCACGCACTATGTAACTCCGCGCGCCATGACCGCGAAGCTGACCTTGAACTTCTAAACTTGCCGGTTGCGGGCGGAAGGCTGAAGGGACCAAACTATTCTCATGCCTTCTGCCCGCGAGCGCCTTCTGAATCATTCGGTTTTCCTGTTCCCGATCCTGTGCCTGATCTCGACAGGACTCGCCGGCTTTGCCCAATCAACGAAATCCGCGGAGCAGAGTCTTCCTCCCAAAGTGATGGACCTGCTCGAAAAGCAGGTGGGCATGGACGACAACCTGCCCGGGGAAAAGAATCCGTCCGGGTTAAAATTCCAATTCACGAAGATCGGCGAGAGCAATCTCGAGCAGGGGCACTTTACCTCGTACAGGGCCTATGTGCCGGGTGCTGCTGAAAACAGGCAGTACGCCGTGGCGATCTGGAAGATCGGTTCCGACCCGCAGGTCTTGCCTGGGGATGTATACGTCAATGCCAAAGGGTTGTTGATGGCGAAGAAGCCCCGGCCGGACCAGGAGAACGTGGACTCGGTCGACGGGGAGGATGAGGTTGACTTTTCGGTTCAGGCGGCGCGAGGAGAGCCGTTCCGCGTAATTCTGGCCACGTCCGACGGATCGTTCCTGGTTCCGGGAACCCTGGTTCCATTTCCGATACTGGGCGCAGATCGCAGGTGCAAGCTCGAGGCCCGTCTTGCGATGCCTGAAGGAGAAGCTGTGCTGCTTTATGCTGACGGCCTGCCGCCGAATGCAGATGTTCCATTCCAATCTGTGTCAGAAGGCGAATCGCATACCGGAATGCTGCACACCAATGCTCACGGCCACGCAGCCAACATCGATTTACCCTACGTCACAGGCAAAGGCGCGGGAGTACTGAGGTTCACAATCCAGGCGAAGGAGTGCTCTGCCTCGGTGGGGATCACCTGGGGAAAGGGAACGTATCGCCCGATGTGAAGATAGGCCTGGCCTATTTCAAAGCCTGCTGGTAAGCCTCGAAGACCTCCCGACCGAAGCAAGCGAAGATTACTTTTTCGAGAGCTTCATTCGATCCTAAAGCGGCTGTCGTTTCTTCGACGGCGATGGCTACTGCGCGATTGACAGGGAACCTGTAGACACCGCAGCTGATGGCCGGAAAAGCGATGGTGCGCAGCCCGCATTCCTTCGCAATTGCAAAACACGAGCGATAGCAACTGGCGAGCAGTTCGGGTTCGCGGTTTCCGCCGCCATTCCACACCGGTCCGACGGTATGAATTACGTACCTGGCTGGCAGTTTGTAAGCGCCGGTCAGTTTCGCCTGCCCCGTGGGGCAACCTCCGAGCCTTCGGCACTCGGCCAGCAGTTCAGGGCCGGCGGCGCGATGAATTGCTCCGTCAACGCCGCCGCCTCCAAGAAGCGAGTTGTTTGCCGCGTTGACAATTGCGTCCACGGCAAGCCTGGTGATATCGGTTTCTATGGCCGAGATTTTCTCTCTCATTCCAATACCGTGACGGGTTTTGGCAGCTTTAAGTAACGTCATTTTCCCTCGCACGGGCTTACCTTTTTGTCCTTCAGGATTTTGATGCTCATTTTGAAGGGTTCAGGGGCTCCGGGGCAAGGACGGCAACGCGAAGGGCCGTCGTCAAAACGCGCATGCGCCGCGCTCCATCCGCTATCTTACTCAAATTGAGCGCATTGCGGACGGAATCAGACGCGTTATCCACGTGCAGAGAAAATTTCCCTTTCGTGCGAACCTCAACTCTGCCATACTTGATTGTGCCCACCAGGTACGTCCAATCACAACATTTCAATAAAGAGGTTGCATCGATGTCGGCAAAGTATGTCTTTGTGACGGGCGGAGTTGTGTCCAGTTTAGGCAAGGGTCTTGCGGCGGCTTCCATCGGCTGCCTGCTTGAGAGCCGCGGCCTGCGGGTCAACATGATGAAGTTCGATCCGTACCTGAATGTCGACCCCGGGACCATGTCTCCGTTCCAGCACGGCGAGGTGTTCGTCACCGATGACGGCGCCGAAACCGACCTCGACCTCGGGCACTATGAGCGCTTCACCCACGCTCCTCTGTCGCGCGACAACAACCTCACCACCGGGCGCATCTACGAGCAGATCATTTTGAAGGAGCGCCGCGGCGATTACCTGGGAAAGACCGTCCAGGTGATTCCCCACGTGACGAATGAGATCAAGAACGCCATGCGCAAGGTGTCGGCCAACGGCGCGGACGTGACGATTGTCGAGATCGGCGGGACTGTTGGCGATATCGAGTCGCTGCCGTTTCTTGAAGCCATCCGCCAGATGCGCCAGGAACTGGGCCGCGAAAACACCGTCTTTGTTCACCTTACGCTGGTGCCCTGGATTGAGGCTGCGCAGGAGCTCAAAACCAAGCCCACGCAGCACTCGGTCAAGGAACTGCTTTCGATCGGCATCCAGGCCGACCTGCTCATGTGCCGCTCCGAACGCCTTTTGAGCCCCGAGATGAAAAAGAAGATCGCGCTGTTCTGCAACGTCGAAGAGAAGGCTGTCATCGGCGCACGCACCGTCAAGTCGATTTACGAAGTGCCGCTCGGTTTTGCGCAGGAAGGCGTGGACACGCTTATTCTGAAATATCTCCACAAGGAAGCTCCCGAAGCCGACTTATCGCGCTGGAGGGACCTGGTCGATCGCTGCTATCACCCCAAGGACGAGGTTTCGATCGCCATTGTTGGCAAGTACGTTGAATATGAAGATAGTTATAAGTCATTGAAAGAAGCGCTAACTCATGGAGCTATCTCGCAAAACCTCAAGCTGAAAGTAACATGGATTGAAGCCGAGGGCCTGGAATCAAAAACTCCCGAAGATAGAAGTTATGAATCGCAGTTAGAGGGATTTGACGGCATCCTGGTTCCTGGCGGCTTTGGCAAGCGTGGCATCGAGGGCATGCTCAATGCGATCCGCTACGCGCGCGAAAGGCAGGTGCCTTATTTCGGGATTTGTTTGGGAATGCAAACCGCCTGCATCGAGTTTGCTCGCAATGTCTGCGGTCTTAAAGACGCGAACTCGAGCGAGTTTGACCCGGCGAGCCAGCACCGCATTATCTACAAGCTGCGCGAGCTGCTGGGCGTTGAAGAGATGGGCGGGACCATGCGGCTGGGCGCCTGGACATGCATTCTGCAAGAGGATTCACTGGCTGCCAAGGCTTATGGCGGGGCTACCGAGATCAGCGAGCGCCACCGCCATCGGTATGAGTTCAACCGCGAATATGAAGCGCTGCTCACCGGCGGCGGCTTGCGCATCAGCGGCACCACGCCCGACGCGACCTATGTGGAGATAGTGGAGATCCCCGGCCATCCCTATTTTCTTGGCTGCCAGTTTCATCCCGAGTTCAAGTCGAAGCCGCTCGAGCCGCATCCGCTGTTCCGGGAGTTCATCGTGGCGAGCTACCGGAATCGGCTGGGGCGCCAATCGCCGCTCCTGAGCGAGGCTTCCACGTTCACCAGTTCCATATCGTAATGAGCGGAATGGCCATGCCCGATTGATTTTAGCTTCTTTTTGATAGACAAGAGTTAAAATCTCCTCGACCGCGCTGGGGAGACTCGGCGCCGGCCATGGAGAGCAAAGATGCCATCCAGCGATTCCCCACTCGCCGCAGCGACCACGTACACGCTGATAACTGAGCCCGACCAGGAGCTGACGCCCATATACAACCTGATCTCCTCGGCAACAAAGTCCATCGACATGACGATGTACGAGTTGACCGACATTACGGTCACCTCGTCGCTGGGCAAGGCGGCCGCGGCGGGCATCGCGGTTCGCGTGATTCTCGACCAGAATGACGAGAAGAAAAGCAACACGCCCGCCTATAACTACCTTGAAGAAAATAATGTGGCCGTGCATTGGGCAAATCCTGTCTACACGGCAACGCATCAGAAAACCATCACCATCGACCAGGCGATCTCGGCGATCATGACGCTGAACCTTACCCCTGAGTACTACTCGACCTCGCGCGACTTCGCGGTGATTACCAACGACCCGGCCGATGTGGCGGCGATCGAGACCACATTCAACGCCGACTTCACCAACGCCACCATCACGCCCTCCGCGGGCGACAACCTGGTGTGGAGTCCGACCAACTCGCTCAGTTCCCTGACCGGCTTGATCAACGCAGCGACGACTTCCCTGCTTGTCGAGCAGGAGGAGTTTGACGAGAGCACGCTTCAGGCGGCTTTGATTTCTGCTCTGGGCCGCGGTGTGACGGTGACGATGGTTCAGGAGAATCTGGAGAACAAGTATTCGACAGAGCTCACCGCGCTCAAGAATGCCGGGGCCAGGATTGCCGTGTATACATCCTCGACCGGCTATTACATCCACGCCAAGACTATGCTGGCGGACTATGGAACCCCGCAAGCCGCGCTGTTTGTCGGATCGGAAAATTTAACCTCTTACTCACTCACCAAGAATCGCGAGCTGGGGCTGATTTTTTCAGACGGGGCTTCCATGACGCAGGTGTACACGGCCGTGATGGCCGACTTCAACGGGGGCACGCCCTTCTAAATTACTTGACAAACACTTTGGGATTCGAGAGGAGCCCCTGCCATGCAGACAAATGCCGACCATGGAATCACCAGCGTCCCAAGCGGCCACTCCGTTGACGAGACGGTAGCAAAACTCAAAGAGATGCTCGCGGCCAAAGGCGTAACGCTCTTCGCGCTGATTGATCACAGCGGCGAAGCGGAGAAGGTTCAAATGAAGATGCCCTCGACGAAGCTGCTGATCTTCGGAAGTCCGAAAGCGGGCACGCCGTTGATGCTGGCCGCGCCGACGATCGCCATCGATCTGCCGTTGAAGATCCTGGTCTGGGAAGACACAGCAGGGAAGACCTGGATCTCGTATAACACGCCGGATTTTCTCGAGTCGCGGCACGGCGTTCCGCATGAGTTGATCAAGAATCTCGCGGTGGTGGAAGCGCTGTCAACCAACGCTGCGAAATGAAGACGCCGTGAATTTCTCCGAGTTCATGAGATGAAATCGATGCCCGCGTCAGCGACAACCATGCACTCCGGCGGACGCGTCCTACCTGTTATGCAGACATCGCCTGAATCGAACGCAAACGGACCGGGGTTGAGCCGGCAGTTCATGCGAGTTACGCAGAAACTGGAGGAACAAATATGAATTCAAGCCTTAAGGGAAAGAAGATTGCAATCGTAGCGACTGACGGTTTTGAGCAGTCGGAGTTAATGGATCCGCGCAAGGCGCTGGAGGATGCGGGCGCGACGACCGAGGTGATTGCCCCGAAGGCCGGAGAGATCAAGGGATGGAAGTCGAAGGACTGGGGCGAGAGCGTGAAGGTGGATAAGACGCTGGCGAACGCCAATCCGAACGACTACGACGCTCTGGTGTTGCCGGGCGGAGTGATGAATCCCGATCAGTTGCGCATGGATCCGCAGGCATTGAACTTTGTGCGGCAGTTTGTGGCATCGGGAAAGACGGTGGCGGCAATCTGCCATGGGCCGTGGACCCTGCTGGAAGCCGGGGTCCTGCGCGGCAAGACGGTAACCTCATGGCCTTCACTGAAAACGGACTTGAAAAATGCAGGCGCCAACTGGGTCGACCAGGAAGTGGCAACGGATGGGCAATTCATCACCAGCCGCAAGCCGGACGATATTCCAGCGTTTAACCGCGCAATCATTGAATCGATCAGCATGGGTGTGCAACAGGGCGTGTCGGCCTGACCGCCGCCTGCGGTGGGGCTGGCCCTTTACGGTAGGGTGTTGCCCCACCCATCGAGCGTTTTTTGCTCGATGGGTGGGTGACCACTCACGCCAACGGTTCGCCGTCGGCCCCTTACACTTCGAGTGTGTTTCTCGTCAGAAAGGGTACCGCTCCAATTCAATGCAGCGCTTTGCCACTTGCCGGCTGAGGGCGACCGAGTCCGCCGGAGTGAACCTTGCCAGGCGGCGGAGGATGGCAAGTTGCGTGCTCAGTGCGTCGCCTTCGCCGCAGGCGGCGAGAATGCGCCGGGACGCCTGTTCCGCCAGCGCGATCGATTCGTCGGCTATCAGCGCGGTCATTCCGGCGGCGCAACCGGCCGATTTATGCCCGGCTTCGGCAAGTTTGCGAGCGCGCAGAAGGGATGACTCGAGGGCATAGATCTGGCTGATCATGTCGGCGAGGTCGGCCACGATCTCCTGCTGCTCTTCGAGTTCGGTGATGAATCGCTGGCTGGCGACACCGGCCGCAAATAAGGCCATCTTTCTGGTGGTGGCCAGGGCGGCTGTTTCGCGCGCGAAGGGAAGATCCGCGTCGGACCCGCCATCGAACGAAGGCGGCTGCATCACCTCTTCCATCATTTGCTTGATGGCTCCGAGGAGCGGTAACTTGCCGGTGGATGCGCGCTTCATGAGCCAGCCCGTAATGATGAGCCGGTTGATCTCATTTGTGCCTTCGAAGATGCGGTTGATGCGGGCATCGCGGTACAGACGTTCGGCGGGATACTCTTCCACATAGCCGTAACCGCCCATGGTGGCCACCAGTTCGTCGCACACCAGGGCCAGCATCTCCGACCCGTAGACCTTGAGAATGGAGCATTCGACGGCGTATTCGCCGATGTTGCGAGGCACATCGGTTTGCTTCTCATCGATGTTGGCAAGGCTCGCGTCCAGCAGGCCGGCGGTGCGATAGACCATGCTTTCAGCGGCGTAGAGGCGGGCCGCGGAGGAGGAAATCTTGCGCTGAATGAGACCCATCTCAGCGATGGCCTTGCCGAATGAGCGGCGCTCTTTGGCGTAGCGAATCATATGCCCGAGCGCATGCCGGGCGCCGCCGACGCACGCGACTCCCAGCTTGAAACGGCCCATGTTCAGCACGTTGAACGCGATGTGATGGCCTTTGCCGGCTTCGCCGAGCAGGTTCTCTTTGGGGATTTTGCAATCCTGCAGGACCAGTGGGCAGGTGGACGAGCCGCGAATGCCGAGTTTGTGTTCCTCGGCGCCCACGGTGAGTCCTGGCGTATCGCGTTCGACGAGAAACGCGGTAAACTTTTCGCCATCAATCTTGGCAAAGACGGTGTAAAGACTAGCCGTGCCGCCATTGGTGAGCCATTGCTTTTCGCCGTTCAGTACGTAGTGCGCGCCATCGGGAGAGAGCGTGGCCCGGGTGCGAATATTCATGGCGTCGGAACCGGAGCTCGCCTCGGACAGCCCATAGGCGCCGATCCACTCGCAGGTAGCCAGTTTGGGCAGGTAGCGCTGCTTCTGTTCCTCGGTTCCGTACCAGGCAAGGGGCAGTGTTGCGATACCGATGTGCGCGCCAAATGCGGTGGAGAAGCTGGCCAGCACGGAGATGTGGTCGGTGATGAGCGAAGAGGTGATCTTGTCCATCCCCATCCCTCCGTATTCTTCGGGAACATCGACGGCGGTAAAGCCCAGCTCGGCGGCTTTGCGAAGCAGAGCAACCATGGCTCCGGGCCGCTTGGCTTCGACGGCGACCATCGCCGGCAGCACCTCTTCCCGCGCAAATCGCATTGCGGTAGCGGCGATCTGGCGTTGCTCCTCGTTCAGATCTTCAGGGGTGAAAATCTCCGCCGGAGTGCGGCTCTCAAGAAGAAAACTGCCGCCGGGGGCGGCAAGGATGGACGATGCGGGAAGGAGAGCCATTCTCAACTCCTGACAGGGGCAACGTTACGACAGTCCCTGCCGCCCCCGCAAGCGAGCATCGGTGCAAAATGAGGGCGCAGAACAGGTTTCCTGCGCGCAATTCGCTCGGAGCCGGCCGGCAGCGGGCTACCGGGTGTGATGGGCAATCTCAGAGCCTGTCTCGTCCATCGCGTACAATTTCGATAGCCCGACCGTGGAGGCTTGCCCTGTACGCTGCCTTTGTGAATCTCCTGAATACCATTGCTGCTCCGCTTGGGGGGACGCCCGCGATACTTGCATTCGCAACCAAGAATGGCTTTGCTCATTACCTGAAGCAGATGCTGGATGACCCGTTTGCCAAGCTGCCGCACCCCTGGAACTGGTTCGATGCGGTGATGCTGGTGCCGTATTTTGCGGTCATGATCTGGCTGGCGCTGTACGGCATACACCGTTACACGATGTGTTACCAGTACTTCAAATACCGGCGCAATTACGACCCCAATCCGCCCCAGCATTTTGACGAGCTTCCGCCGGTAACGGTGCAGTTGCCCATCTTCAACGAGCAATTTGTCATCGACAGGCTGGTTGAGGCAGTGTGCGCGATGGAGTATCCGCGGGAGAAGCTTGAGATTCAGGTGCTGGACGATTCGACCGATGAGACGGTCGGCGTGGCCTCGGCGATTGTTGCCCGCTATGCGGCCCTGGGGCACCCGATTGTTTACATACACCGCACCAATCGGCACGGGTACAAAGCCGGCGCGCTGGACGCGGGGCTGAAGGTCGCGAAGGGGCAGTTTGTGGCCATCTTCGACGCGGATTTTGTGCCGCCGCCCGATTGGCTGATGAAGGTGATTCACCACTTTGCCGAGCCGGGCGTCGGCATGGTGCAGACGCGCTGGACTCACCTGAACCGCGACTACAGCATGCTGACCCAGATTGAGGCGATCCTGCTGGATGGACATTTTGTGCTGGAGCATGGGGCGCGGGTGCGTTCGGGGGAGTTTTTCAATTTCAACGGGACGGCCGGCATGTGGCGGCGCGAAGCCATCTCCGACGGCGGCGGCTGGCAGCATGACACGCTGACCGAAGATACCGACCTGAGCTACCGGTCGCAGATGGCGGGATGGAGATTCAAATACCTGCCCGAGGTCGAATGCCCGTCGGAGCTGCCCATCGAGATGACCGCCTTCAAGACCCAGCAGGCGCGGTGGGCGAAGGGGCTTATCCAAACCAGCATCAAAGTGCTGCCCATGGTATTCCGTTCGGGCACGTCGCGGAAGAACAAGATTGAGTCGGTTTACCATCTTACGGCGAACCTGAGCTATCCGCTGATGGTCATTATGTCGGCGCTGCTGATTCCGGCCATGATCTGCAGGTTTTATCAGGGCTGGTTCCAGATGCTGCTCATCGATGTGCCGCTGTTTACGGCATCGACGTTTTCGATTGCGGTGTTTTACCTGATGAGCCAGCGGGAGCTTTATCCCAAGACCTGGATGAGGACCTTTTATTACCTGCCGTTCTTGATGGCCCTGGGCATCGGGCTTACGGTGACCAACACCAAGGCGGTGATGGAGGCTCTGTTCGGCATCAAGAGCGCCTTTGTGCGCACCCCCAAGTATCGCGTGGCGCTGAAAGGCGAAAAATCCCAGGCGGCCAAGTATCGCAAGCGGCTGAAGCTGGCGCCGTGGATCGAGCTGCTGCTGGGCTGCTACTTCTTTGCGGCAATTTTGTATACCTTCTCGAATCACAACTATTTCACCGCGCCGTTCTTGATCCTGTTTGTGATCGGCTACTGGTACACGGGCCTGATGAGCCTGCTGCAGGGGCGGTTTGAGCGCTGGCGGACGGGCGCGCCGGCGAGCGACGAATCGAGTCCGAAGCCATTTCCGGTTGGGGTGTGAGCTACCAGCCCCAGCTTGAACGAAAGATTGCATCGCCCGCGCCGCCGCCGCGGTAAGCCCGCCCCCCACCGCAGGTGGTCCGATACAATAGTCTTCAAGCGCCCGCTGTGCCGGAGATTCGAATCCCTTGGCCGCCGGGCGCGTCAGACTATTATGCTGGCTCAAAATCTATTCGAAGCGCTAACGTTCGACGATGTGTTGCTGACCCCTGCGTACAGCGATGTAGTACCCACGCAGGTGAGTACGCAGACGCAGTTGACGCGCGACATTGTCCTGAACACACCCTTGCTCTCATCGGCTATGGACACCGTGACCGAGTCGCGCATGGCGATTGCCATGGCGCAACAGGGCGGCATCGGTATTGTGCACCGGAATCTTTCCATTGCCGAACAGGCAGGAGAGATCGACAAGGTGAAGCGGTCCGAAAGCGGAATGATCGTGGACCCGGTCACGATCGGGCCCGACCAGATGATCGGGGACGCGCTCGAGGTGATGCGGCGCTACAAGATCTCCGGCGTGCCGGTGACGCAGGGCAAGCGCCTGGTTGGAATCCTCACCAATCGCGATCTGCGCTTTGAGACGCGCACCGATATTCCCATCGGCGACGTGATGACCAAGAAAAACCTGATCACCGTGCCGGTGGGTACAACGCTCGAAGAGGCGGAGCTGATTCTGCACGAGCATCGGGTCGAAAAGCTACTGGTGGTGGACGATCAATACAATTTGAAGGGCTTGATCACGGTCAAGGATATCCAGAAGAAACTGAAATACCCCAACGCCAGCAAGGACGATCAGGGGCGGCTGCGGGTAGGCGGGGCCATCGGTGCTACGGGCGATTATCTGGAGCGCGCCGCGGAGCTGGTAAGGACCCGCGCGGATGTGCTGGCCATTGACTCGGCCCATGGTCACTCGTCGCGGGTGCTGGAGGCGGTTCGCGATGTGAAGAAGCGCTTTCCCGACGTCGGGCTGCTGGCTGGCAATATAGCAACTTATGAAGGTGCGCTGGCGCTGATCGACGCGGGCGCTGACGCGATCAAGGTGGGAATCGGGCCGGGTTCGATCTGCACCACGCGCATGGTGACAGGCGCCGGCATGCCGCAGATCACCGCCATTGCCGAAGCATTTCGCGCGGCGCGGGAGCGCGGCGTGCCCGTGATCGCCGACGGAGGCATCAAGTACTCGGGTGAAATCACCAAGGCCATTGCGGCCGGCGCGAGTTCAGTCATGATCGGTTCGCTGTTTGCAGGCGTGGACGAGAGTCCGGGCGAGACCATCCTCTACCAGGGCCGCAGTTTCAAGACCTATCGCGGCATGGGCTCGCTGAGCGCCATGAGTCAGGGCTCGGGCGAACGCTACTTTCAGAGCACGTCCGACCTGTCCAGCGCTGAGCTGGGCGCCGAGGGAGTGGTCCAGCGCGAACGCGCAGGCCAGAATCGCCTCGCCAAGTATGTCCCTGAGGGTATCGAAGGACGCGTGCCCTACCGAGGGCCGCTGGAGTCCATGGTCTTTCAACTGGTCGGCGGTCTGCGCTCCGGCATGGGCTACCTGGGATGCGGAACGATCAAGGAACTGCAGGAGAAGGCGCAGTTTGTCCGCATATCAGGCGCAGGCCTTCGCGAGAGTCACGTGCACGATGTGATTATTACCCGCGAGGCGCCCAACTACCATGTCGAATAGCCGCCGCGGCCCCGGATTCTGGATCGGCGCCTGGCTGCCTGTTTTCATTGGGATTGCGATCATTGCGACCGAGTCCCAGGAATTCATGGGCTCCGATCATACCGAGGGACCGCTTCGATGGCTTTTCCAGTTAATCTTCGGAACCGTCAGCGATGCACGCTGGGAGATTATTCACCATCTCATTCGAAAATCCGGCCACTTTGTCGGCTACGGATTGGTCGGGCTGACGTGGCTGCGCGCGTGGTGGCTCACGCTTCCGCGCTCCCAGTTTGTCTACGACGCTTTGCTGGCCCTGGTGGGCACCGGGCTCGTGGCCACTTGCGACGAGTGGCACCAGAGCTTTCTGCCGAACCGCAACGGCTCGCCCTGGGATGTTCTGCTGGATTGCTGCGGCGCCATTACATTGCAATTGATTGTCTATGTTTTCATGCGCAGCTTCCGCCCGAAGCGCCTCGCCCGAAGCGCGTGATTGGGGATTCAACCGCGCCTTGGGGCGCGCGCCGCCTGAATCTATACCCCACGAGTGGTTCTTACTGTAGGATCGCCGTTTCCGACGTGGCGCTCATCGACAAGGCTTTCACGGACACAAAAGGCATAACATTGAAGGTGTAGGTAACCGTCACTTTCACCAGGCACCCTTCACCGTTGATGGTTGAACAACTGACGCCATCCGGCGTCGCACCCGGCCAGACATACGAATTCGTTGTATTAATCGTCACGTTGCTTGAATTGATCCCCGGGGACACCAGGCTCTTTACATAGTTTTGAATATCGCTGCTCGATGCTGTGCAGCCGTATTTCATCTTGAAGTTGGGCGGTGCCGACGTCGAGCAATTTGTGGCAATGTTTTGACTCCAGGTGCTGCCGCGCACCATTGCGAAACGCGTGCCCTGCTGCGCCGCGTAGGTCGTAAAGTGGTAGCCGTACATCGCAAGCATCCACTGAAAAGCGCCGAGCAAAACAAGTAACAGGAGCCCCATCGTAGCGGTGAATTCCACCAGTTCCGCTCCCCGCTCTTCGCGCACCAAGCGGAACAGCTTGTGCATGGCAAGCTCTTTGCTCATCGATTTTCCTCTCTCTTTCGTTTCGCTTGCCCTACTGCCCGCGCATCGAGGCAGAATTGGAAAGCGACATCGACGAAGGAATCCGGGGCCAGGGGAACAGCGGCGTATAGGTTGATGTGACCGTCACATTAACACGGTACACGACGTTGGTCGAACAAGTCGGCTTCGTGGGGGAGCAACTTGCGACGTAGGACGTGCCATCTGAGCATTCGCAACCATACGTGGGAGTCCCTACCGACAGGTTCGGCACATTCGGCGCATCGTACTGTGCCGCCTTTTGCATGCCTGACGTATCCGTCGGATTCTGAGACCCATACAACACCGCCGAGTGCGCTGCGCCTGCGAGTTCCGACTCCAGATAAAAAAGACGCCCAAAATCGAGAGCGCCGAAGATCAGCAGCAGAAACACCGGCAACAGGAGGGCCAACTCCACAAGGCTCGCCCCGTGTTCGCCGCGCAACTGATCGAACTTGTTTCGCTTCTCCATGAGTTACTCTGCAAGACCAAACGAACCTAAAGTCTGACTAGGACTGCCGCCGAGGTATCCCCCGGAACTGTTGATCTTGAAGTTTTCGCTATCGTCAACGATCATGCTATTCGCATCGAGGACCGTAGAGGTCGCCTGGCCATTGATGGTGACGCCCGAGCCGCTGTTGAGCGTGAGGGTCTGCGTGGGCAGGTAAATGGCTCCGTTGAAGTAGGAGGACGAGCCGGTGTCAATCGTCATGCCTGAGCCGTTGCTCGGAGCCTCCCAGACCACCATGTTGGCATTACCACCGTTGGTGCTGGTCGTGGGCGCCGAAAGTTGGATGGTGCTGTTGCTGTTCATTTGTAATGAGCCGGAGGCGAAATACAGCGTCACGCCGGTTCCGGTAAGCGAAGCGCCGCTGTCTACGTTGATGCTGCCGTTCATGAAGTAAACGCCCGGGGCAAGGCTGACGGAAACGTTCGAGTTCAGATTAATGCCATTGGGGTAATAACCCGGCTGCAACGTCGCACCGCTGTTTGGCGTGGTGTTGCTGTAGGTTGAGGAATTGGCGGGCTGGCTGGGTTGCGCAAGGCCCGCCAGCGGGTCGCTTTGCGCCGTCGTGGTGTGCGTCGGCTGGGTCTGCGAAGCCCCCAAGGTCCACGAGCAGGTGTTGTTGCAGTTGTTGGGACTCCACGTTCCGTAGTAAAGGAACGACGAGGCTGTCACGCTGTCGGCATTGTTGGTTTGCAGGTCCCCATTGTCGTAAATGCCGCAATTGGACAAAGCAAACGTGCCGCTGGAGCTGTTGAATGCAAGATTGTTCGTGTAAATGCAATTACCGCCGCTCGCAGCGGTGTTAATCCATGAATCCCCCGCTTCCGCGCGGGCCACCACATTCACGGTCGAAATCCCGAAGATGACACCAAAAAGCGTTTTTAGCGGCTCGCTAAGCACCACCTCAGCCACGTGCGTGTTTCCGTTGTTCGGATCGGCCGCTCCCAGCGCACAGGGAGCAACATTGATGGCCATGGCTAAGCTGGTCGAGGTGGAGACTGTGCATTGATTTGCAGTCGGCGTGATGGTGGCGCCGGTGATGCCGTCTTCGATAAGAGCATTCGCCGCTGCCGTTTTCATGGTCGCACAAACCGCGTTGGCACAGGCGCCGACTTCCAGACCTGCCGCGAGGGCCGCCGAATCAGCCGCGGTTTGCAATTGGCTCTGTTTGTAGTGGAAGTAGCTCACGTCAATGGCGAGCGCCATTGTGCCCAGGACGGCGGATAGGCACAACGCTGCCAATACCAGTGCCTGCCCGGATTCTTCGTTCAGAACCCTCATCCATCCACCTCGTCAACAGCCAAACGAGGCAGGCTGGACCGTACAGTTCGCAGCGCGGCTCCAAGAACTCCATAGAGGCGTGGCCCCCAAGCCTGAGAAGTCGCTAATACGAAGTGTATGTGTTACCGAGATGGAAATATATGTTACGAAAGTGGTAGCAAGGATGGCGACAGACTGCTCCGGGGGGAGGGGGGAAAGGGGGCGGACGTTCGCCGCGGCGAGCGCCCGCTTCTGAATAACTGCGACTAAGATGTGGCCTGAGATGCTGGCCCTACGCGGCTTCTTCGCCGCCTTCGGGTGCTTCTTTCTTTGACTCTTCCAGCTGCTTTTCGAGCTCGGCGCGCTTCTTGGCCTTGACGTCTTCGCGCTTCTGGCGCTTGGCGTCGAGTTGCTTCTCCGCGTCCAATAGCTCGATGAACGCCTTTTCCGCGCCGTCACCCTGCTGGAAGCCGGTGCGCACGATGCGCAGATAACCTCCCTGGCGATCGCCGTAGCGCGGAGCTACTGTCTCAAAAAGCCGCGTCACGGCTTTGTCGGTCTGAAGGAAGCTGAGCGCCTGGCGGCGGGAGTGCAGATCGCCCTTCTTGCCCAGGGTGATCATCTTTTCCACGTGCGGACGCACGGCCTTGGCCTTGGCCACAGTCGTCTCCACGCGGTCTTCCACGAGGACGGAAGTGACCAGGTTCCGCAAAAGAGCGCGGCGGTGGCTGGTATTGCGTCCGAGCTTAAATCCTGCATTGCGATGGCGCATGGTAAAACTCTCTTTCCGTGATCAGTGGTCAGTGGCCAGTGATCAGTGATGGCGGTCGATTGAGCCGCGAATCTCAGCCGGCCGGAAAACTGACCACTCACCACTGATCACTGACAACTGCCTTTAGAAGTTCTCGGTTTCGGTGGGCAATTGCAGATCCACCGAATCAAGCGGCTCGTCTTCGTCGTCGTAGCGGTTGTAGCTGGCCGCCAGAGCCGTTGCCGGCGGAATGCTGGTTGGTCCCGGGACCGCGTTGCCGTTCTCGTCGATCTTCATGCCCAGGGAAAGGCCCATCTGCGCGAGAATTTCCTTGATCTCGTTGAGGCTCTTGCGGCCAAAGTTCTTGGTCTTGAGCATTTCAGCTTCGGTCTTCTGCACCAGCTCGCCGATGGACTGGATGTTGGCGTTCTTCAGGCAGTTGTAGCTGCGCACTGAAAGCTCCAGCTCTTCCACCGAACGGTTGAGGTTGTCGTTACGGAGCAGGATGCGGCCTTCTTCGCCGCGTGCTTCGGCTTCGATTTCCTCTTCGAAGTTGATGAAGATGTTCATGTGGTCCTTGAGCAGCTTGGCGGCCAGGCCGACGGCATCGGCAGGCAGCACGGCCCCATTGGTCCACACTTCCAGGGTGAGCTTGTCATAGTCGGTGATCTGCCCCAGGCGGGCTGCGTCGACCGTGTAGTTGACGCGCCGCACCGGCGAGTGGACTGAATCGACGGGAATGAAGCCCAGGCCGAGGTCGGCGTCAAAATTCTTGTCGGCGGAGATGTAACCGCGCCCTCTCTTGAGGCGCATCTCCATGTCCAGCTTGCCGCCCTCTGACAGCGTGGCCAGGTAGACGTTCTTGTCCAGGATCTCCACATCGCCATCGGCTTCAATCATGCCGGAGGTGACGATGCCCGGCTGGTCGGCGCGAAGATAAAGAGCCTTGGGACCCTCGCCCGCAAGCTTGAAAGGAACCTGCTTCAGGTTCAGGATGATGTCCGTCGCGTCTTCGACCACACCGATGATGGACTGGAATTCGTGCAGCACGCCCTCAATGCGAATGGCGGTAACCGCCGCGCCCTCAATGGAGCTCAAGAGGGTGCGCCGCAGGGCGTTCCCGATCGTAGTGCCGAAGCCCCGCTCGAATGGCTGGGCGCTGAACTTGCCGAAAGTGTTGGAAAGCGTCTCGGCCTCGACAGCCAGGCGCTTCGGTTTCTGAAATCCTCTCCACAACATAAGCTTCTCGTTTCCCGCGCGGCATGTACGTCGCGATGCATTTTGCGGCGGCCGCGCAAGTTCTCCTTCGTGTCAGTTGTCAGAGATCAGAGATCAGAGATCGGTCTTTGCCGAACGCATGCGAGCGGCATCAACTAATCTCCAGGCTCCAATTCCTGCTTTTTCTTGAAACTCGACCGCGGGTCACAAATTAGATTCCGATAACGTCGATGCGGCCGAAGCCGGAACGGCAAAATCTGATCTCTGACCCATGATCGCTTACTTGCTGTACAACTCGACGATCAGCTGCTCGTTGATCGGCAGGTTCACGTCGGCGCGCCTGGGCAGATGCAACACCCGGCCAGACATGTTTTCGAAATTTGCCTCGAGCCATACGGGAACAGGATTCTGCGCGGCGCTTTGAATGCCCTGCTCCACGATGACCAGCTTTTTGGCGCTTTCGCGAATTGCGATCTCATCGCCGGCATTCAACTGGTAAGAGGGAATGTTCACCTTGCGGCCGTTGACGGTGACATGGCCGTGGCGAACAACCTGGCGGGCCTGCCGGCGCGAGATGGCGAAGCCTAGCCGGTAAGCCACGTTGTCAAGGCGGCGCTCGAGTTGCTGGATGAGCAACTCGCCGGTGACGCCCGCGGCGCGGTTGGCCTTCTCGTAGTACTCGCGGAACTGGCCCTCGAGGGTGAAGTACATGCGCTTGGCCTTCTGCTTCTCGTGCAACTGCAAGCCGTAGCCCACAATCTTGGCCTTGCGGTCCTTGCCGTGCTGCCCGGGGGGAAAGTTGCGCTTCTCGATGGGGCAACGGTCTGAAGTGCACTTGGTGCCCTTCAGAAAAAGCTTGGTGCCTTCGCGACGGCAAAGGCGGCATACTGCTCCGGTATAACGTGCCATTTCTTCTCCTGGTTCGGATGACGGCCGGTTTACGTGCGGCGCACTTCGTCCCGGCCCGGTTGTTTATGAGGGACTAAGGGACTCGGGACTAAGGGACTCAAAACGACGTCCCAAGACTTAGTCCCTTGGTCCCCCGCCGCGTACTTATACGCGGCGCCTCTTCGGCGGACGGCAGCCGTTATGAGGAACCGGCGTGACGTCGCGGATGGATCGCACTTCGATGCCTGAGGCAGCCAGGGCGCGGATGGCCGACTCGCGGCCCGATCCCGGTCCTGCAACACGCACATCCACAGCACGCAGGCCATGATCGCGAGCCATGCTGGCGGCATTCGAGGCCGCCTGCTGCGCCGCGAACGGCGTGCCCTTGCGCGAACCCCGGAAGCCCAGCGAGCCCGAACTCTTCCAACTCAGCGTATTGCCCACCTGGTCGGTGATGGTGACGATGGTGTTGTTGAACGAGGCCTGAATGTGCGCGATGCCGAACGGCACATTCTTGCGCTCGCGCTTCTTGAACTTCTTGTTCTTGCTCGCCTTGCCGCCGGCGGCCTTCTGCTCTGGTTTCGCCATTTAGGTTTTACCCGTCGCTTTCTTCTTGCCGGCAACTGTGCCCTTGCGCGGGCCCTTCCGGGTGCGGGCGTTCGTGTGGGTGCGCTGTCCACGCACCGGCAGCGACCGCCGATGACGGTTGCCGCGATAACTCTGAATGTCGATGAGGCGCTTGATATGCATCGAGATGTCCTTGCGGAGATCGCCCTCGACGTCACCCTCGTCCTCAATCACCTGGCGGATGCGGTTGACCTCGTCCTCGCCCAGATCCTGGATCTTCTTGAAGGCGTCAACATTCGCCTTCCCCAGAATCTTGAGCGCGCGGGGATTGCCGATCCCGTAGATATAAGTCAGCGCGATCCGGGCCTGCTTGTTGCGGGGCAGATCGACGCCAGCAATACGTGCCATGCTCAATTCCTTTGCTACTTCAGGTTGTGTGCCCCCGGCCTCAGCCGGTTCGCACGGGTTATGCGGAATGTCTCCAGAGGTTCATCGCAAGCCTTGATTCAAGCTAACTAGCCCCTTCTACAGTGAACAGTTGACAGTGAACAGCTTATTTGTGCCCGCTTAAGCTCAACCCTGTTGACTGTTGACTGTCCAGTGTCTGCTGTCGTGGAGATTTCCGTTCGTGCCAGGCGTTACTTATCCCTGGCGCTGTTTGTGCTTTGCGTTCTCGCAGATCACACGCACTACACCCTTGCGCGTAATCACCTTGCACTTGACGCAAATCTTTTTTACGGATGCCCTTACCTTCATTGCGTTGCCCTTCCTCTTAGCCCTCAGCCTCCAGCTTGAGTCGATGCCTCAATTCCAGGCACAAAAAAACTGACCACTGACAACTGACCACTGATCACTTGTATCGGTACACAATCCGCCCGCGATTCAGGTCGTAGGGGCTCAGCTCCACCGCTACGCGGTCACCAGGCAGGATGCGGATAAAGTTCTTGCGCATCCTTCCTGAAACATGGGCAAGCACTTCGTGATTCGTTTCGAGCTTGACCTTGAACATGGCGTTTGGCAACGTCTCAACCACCGTTGCCATGACCTCAATCGCGTCTTCCTTCGACAAACTGTGTCCATTTCCGCCGGCGCCTGCGCGGTGCCGGCCTTTTGGACCGAATGATTCTATTCGGTCAGAATTCTTGCGCCGGTCGCGGTTACCGCGACCGTGTGCTCGAAATGAGCACTCATGCTTCCATCTTTGGCAACCGCCGTCCAGCCGTCATCAAGCACCAGGACATCGGGCCGCCCGGCATTCACCATGGGCTCGATCGCAATTACCATCCCGACCTTGAGCTTCATGCCGCGGCCAGCCTCGCCAAAATTCGGAACCTGGGGATCTTCGTGCATATGAACCCCAATTCCGTGTCCCACAAAATCGCGCACTACCGAAAAACCCTGCTTCTCGACCACTCCCTGCACCGCGGCGCCCACATCGCCCAAAGTCGCGCCGGGACGAACCGCCGCGATCCCTGCGTGAAGCGACTCTTCGGTCGCCTTGAGCAGCCGCGCCGCATCGGGATCGATCGCTCCCACCGGCACCGTGATCGCCGCATCGCCGTAATAACCATCTACAACGACGCCGAAATCCACCGATACAATGTCGCCTTCTTTCAGAACCCGCTTCGGCGACGGAATCCCATGAACCACTTCACTGTTGACCGAGGTGCACAACACGCAGGGAAAACCGTGGTAGCCCTTGAAAGCGGCCTTCACTCCCAATTCGGCAAGCCGCGCTTCGGCAGCCTTTTCGAGATCGTAGGTAGTGGCGCCGGGCCTGACCCGGCTGCGCACCAGCTCGAGCACTTCGCGAACCACCTGGCCCGCGCGGCGCATCTTCTCGATCTCACTGGACGACTTCAGAACGACTGCCACTCAAAAACCAGCTTTCAAAGATTAGCGATCAAGAGTCAGTCCCGAGTTGCCCGCCTGGGCTCGTCCGCTCACACCGACCATCGAAAGCTGACAATTTCCTCTCAACGCACAAACTTACCCGTATCGGTTGCCTTTATCTGCGCAACCGCTCAACGGCGGCAACAATTCCGGCTGCGATCTCATCGATCGGCCGGTCTCCATCCACTTCCGCAAATCGTCCCTGAGCCCGGTAGTGCTCGACGACAGGCGCGGTGAGGGCCGAGTAAGCGCGCATGCGCTCCTTGAATACCTCTTCCGTATCGTCGGCTCGCTGGGTGAGCACCCCATGTTCTACGTCGCAAAAACCCTCCGCTTTAGGGGGATTCACGTAGACGTTATAGATGCTCTGACAGACAGGACAAAGCCTGCGTCCGGTAATCCGGCGCAGTAATTGATTATAGTTCACTTGAATGCTGACGGCAACCACCGGCAGCGTCTCCGCCTGGGCTGCCAGCCGGCCATCGAGCCAGCCTGCCTGCCCCAGGGTGCGCGGAAATCCGTCCAGGATATAGCCGTCGACCGTGTCCGGCTCCATCAGCCGGACGGCGACCATTTCGTTCACCAGCGAATCGGGAACCAGTTCGCCACGCCCCATAATCTCCTTGGCGGTGCGGCCGAGCGGCGTTCCCTGGGCCACATTGGCGCGCAGCAGGTCGCCGGTAGAGATCTGGGGAATGCCCCACAACTTGATCAGCGCCTTGGCCTGGGTCCCCTTGCCTGAGCCTGGCGCTCCCATTAAAAGAATCGGGCCGGGAACGGTTTTCGAAACCGCCGTCCGGCCATTTTCCACCGAAGTTGCAAGAACAGACATTACCAGGTTTTCCTTCCGCGTATGCGACCGGAGCGCGGGGAAAAGCCGTCATAGTGACGCATGATCAGCTGCGATTCGATCTGGTTAACCGTATCCATGGCCACACCCACCACAATGAGCAGTGAAGTGCCGCCAAAGTAGAAGCTGACCCCCATACCGTGAATCGCCCAGTTGGGCAGGTTCTCAAACACTCTGCCAATGAGCCAGACCTTGTCGAATCGGATGCCGGAAATCAGGAAGGTCGGCACCAGGGAAACCACAATCAGATAGAGCGCGCCCACCAGCGTGATGCGGGTGAGGATGTCGTTGATGAAGTCCGAGGTCCGCTTGCCGGGCCGGATTCCGGGGATGAAGGAACCCGATTTGCGGAAGTTGTCGGCTATATCGTCCGGTTTCATCACGATCGAGACGTAGAAGTAGGCAAAGAAGATGATACCCAGCATGTCGAGGAACTCATACCACGGGTAGCCGGGCTGGAGCGCCTGCATGATCGGCTGCAGAAGCTTGCTGTTCTGCACCCACTCCACCTGCCCGAAGAGCATGGGCGCGGAGAGGATGGAACTGGCGAAGATGACCGGCATGACGCCGCCGGAATTCACCTTCAGGGGCAAGTGGCTCGATTGGCCGCCCATCATGCGCCGGCCAACAATGCGCCGCGCACTCTGGATGGGAATACGCCGCTCGGACCGCTCGACAAAGACGATGAAAGCGACCACCAGAACCATGCCGGCCAGCAGAAGCAGAACCACTAGGAAACTCATCGAGCCCCAGGCGTCGGTCTGGACCTTGGTGATAAGATCGCCCACGCCGCGGGGCAGGCCGGCCACAATGCCGGCAAAGATGAGCAGGCTCATTCCATTGCCGATGCCGCGGTCGGTAATCTGCTCGCCGAGCCACATGATGAAGGCCGTTCCGGTGGTGAGCGTCAGCACGGTCATCAACAGGAAGCCGGCGCCGGGATTGAGAACCATGCCACCCTTGGTCAGCATGAAAGCGATGCCGATGGACTGCAACGCGCCCAGAATGACGGTCAGGTAGCGCGTCCACTGGGTGATCTTGCGGCGGCCTAGCTCGCCTTCTTTCTGAATGCGGGCCAGCGGCTCGTAGACCACGGTCAGCAACTGAAAGATGATTGAAGCGGTGATGTAGGGCATGATTCCCAGCGCGAAAATGGTCATTCGGCGCAGGTTGCCGCCGCCGAACAGATCCATCAGGCCCAGGGCCGAACCGTTTTGCGAGTTGAACAAAAGCTCGAGTTGGTGGACGTTGACGCCGGGCGTGGGAATAAACGCGCCCAGCCGGTAGACGGCCAGGATGCCGAGCGTGAACAGCACCCGCTTGCGCAGGTCGGGAATCCGGAAGATATTGAGAAACTTCTCAATCATGGTTTGTTTTTCCGCTTCAGGCGTGAGCCGCCACTCGAATCTTTTGGTTCTTCTATCTTAGAGCATCTTCCGATTCCTCTTCAGCCTACAGAAACCGGGAAGAGGCTGCCTATGCGGGCCATCACATCATTGAGCTCGAATCGGCGCCGGAACAATGAGAGCGCTTGATGCCGGTCTTTCAGCGTACATCCCTCGTGCAATGAGTGGATGAAAATCGATACCGGCGCCCTTACAGCAATGACCGATCATGCCTTGGCCGGAGCCGCTTCGCCACCCAGAACTACGGCTTTGCCGCCTGCCTTCTCAATCTTTTCGGCAGCCGACTTTGAGAACTTGTGCGCGTGGATGGTGATCGCAGCGGTCAGGTCGCCCGATCCGAGAATCTTGATCAGCGCCTTCTTGCTCGACGCGAGTCCAAGCTTCTTGTAGTCGTCCAAGGCGATCTCAGTGACGCCAAGCTCGGCAATCCGTTCCAAATTCACAATCGTGTACTCGGTGCGGAAGATGTTGGTAAAGCCGCGCTTGGGCAGACGCCGATGGAGCGGCATCTGGCCGCCTTCAAAGCCGCGCATCATGTGCGAGCCGGAGCGCGACCGCTGGCCCTTGTGACCGCGGGTAGAGGTCTTTCCCATGCCGGATCCCATGCCCCGGCCCACGCGCTTGCGCCCGGTGTTTGCCTTTTTGGGCGCGCGCAGATTCGATAAGTTCTTTGCCATGATTCTCCTCGCTATAGCGCCAACGGGACATCAGTTTCCGTCGACTCGCGTTCGTGTTCCTGTTCGAGATCAGTTGCCAGTGCTGCTTCCACTGATCTCTGAAACCTGATCTCTAGCTTTCCAAAATCCTCACCAGGTGCGGAATTGCTTTCACCATGCCGCGCGTGGATTCGGTATCGACGCGCTCAACGATCTGGTTGAGCCGCGTGAAGCCAAGGCCCTTGACCACCGCCTTGTGCTTGGCGGGCGTCGAGTTTTTCGACCGGTAATACTCAATGCGAATCATCTTCGTCTCCGCCATTAGAGTTCCTCCACCGTCTTGCCGCGGCCGGCCGCAACTTCTGCGCGGTCGCGCAACTGAATCAGCGCGTCAAATGTGGCCTTGACGACGTTGTGCGGGTTGGGCGAACCAAGGCTCTTGGTGAGCACATTCTGCACCCCGGCCGAGGTCATCACCGCGCGAACCGCGCCGCCGGCAATCACGCCCGTGCCTTCCGGCGCGGGCTTGAGCAGCACCTGGCCCGAACCATAGCGGCCCAGCACCTGGTGCGGAATCGACGTCTGGGTCAGGTTGATGCGAAACAGATTCTTCTTGGCCGACTCGATCCCTTTGCGAATCGCCTGGGGAACTTCCTTGGCCTTGCCCGAACCGTAGCCAACCACGCCCGAAGCAGCGTCGCCCACCACCACCAGCGCAGCAAACGACATGTTCTTGCCGCCCTTGACCACCTTGGTCACGCGATTGATAGCCACCACCTGATCCTTCAGGTTGTACTGGTTGGCATCGAGTTTCTTCTTCAAAATCGTCATTACTTTTTACTGCCCTTCTGGTCGCTCGTCAGCAAGCGCCCATGGAAACACGTTTGAAACACCAACTCCAAAACGTCAAAGAGCGAAGCTCAAAACTCCAGGCCGCCTTCGCGCGCAGCGTCGGCCAACGCCTTGATGCGGCCGTGATAGAGATAGCCGCCGCGGTCGAAGACCACCTGCTTGATTCCCTTCGCCTGAGCCCTCTCGGCCACCGCTTTGCCGATCTCTTTGGCCGAGGCAACATTGCCGCCGGTCTTCAGCTTCAACTGAAGCGTGGATGCCGACACCAGCGTCTGGCCGCTCAGGTCGTCGATCACCTGCGCATAAATGTGGTTTAGCGAGCGGTAAACATTCAGCCGCGGGCGATCCCCGGTTCCAGACATCTTCTGGCGGATGCGCGCGTGAATGCGTTGCCGAATTGCGTTTCTCTTGTTCTGCGTAATCATGCTTTTCTCTCACCTATCAGCGGCGCCGCCGTGCGACGCCGTTCGGTTGGACTCGGTTGACAGTTGACCACAAACAGTTGTCAGTTTGACCCTTCCGCAAATTGTTTTTTCACTGTCAACTGTCAACTGTCCGCTGCCCACTGTTTTTACTTCGCGCCCGTCTTGCCGGCCTTCTTCTTCAGCTTCTCGTCCGAGTACCGGACGCCCTTGTTCTTGTACGGATCCGGTTTGCGCAGCGAGCGCATATCGGCTGCCACCTGGCCCACCTTCTGGCGATCGATGCCGCTGATGGTCAGATGGGTCTGTTTGGGGTCCACCGTTGCGTCAATGCCCGAGGGAAGCGGAAACTCGATGGGATGCGAATAACCCAGCGTGAACACCACCGTCCCTTTGCCCTTAAGCTCGGCACGGTAACCGATGCCCACAATATCCAGTTCCTTCTTCCAGCCCTGCGTCACACCGTGCACGGCGTTGTGCACCAGCGCGCGGGTAAGCCCGTGCACCGCGGCATGCTTATCCGTATCGCGCTCCACCAGCAGGTGGCCGTCCGCGGTCTTGAGCGTTATGCCCTCGGCGATCAAGGCCGAGACTTTGCCCTTAGGCCCTTCGACCAGCACCGTGTTGCCCTCGACCTTATACTTCACGCCCGCCGGCAGCGGGATCGGTTTCTTTCCAATTCGCGACATCGTTTCAAATCCTTTATTGGCTTGCGAGTCCCGAAAAAGCAGTTGTCAGTGATCAGTTTTCAGTGATCAGTTTCAACGCAGTTCGTTCCACTGCAGCCCCAAAACAGTTGACAGCAGACAGTTGTCAGCGGTCAGTTCAGTCGTGCAGCACAGTGGCTTCTCAACTGTCTGCTGTCCGCTGTCCACTGCCTTTACCACACTTCGCACAGCAGTTCGCCGCCTACGCCCTCGCGGCGTGCCTGACGGCCGGTCATCACGCCTTTGGGCGTGGTCATGATCGAGATGCCAAGGCCGCCCTGTACGCGCTTGATCTCGTCGCGGCCGATGTAGACACGGCAGCCGGGACGGGAGATGCGCGCCAGGTCGCGGATAGCTGCCTCGGTGCCGCCGTACTTCAAGTACACGCGCAGCACCTGCCGGCCCTCTTCTTCCTGGGTCTTGTAGTTCGAGATATAGCCCTCTTCCTTGAGAATGCGGGCAATCTCGGTCTTCAGCTTCGAAGCGGGTACATCCAGCTTCTGATGACGCGCCCGGATCGCATTCCGGATCCGCGCCAGAAAATCTGCTACTGGGTCGGTCAGACTCATTCCTTCTCCTTCATTCCCCGTTCGCCCGCCGCGTCTCATTTCCGTCTCGGACGGGAACCTGCGGGAATGTACCTACAGTGTTCAGTGAACAGTGGGCAGTGATCAGTAAAGACTGTTTGGTTTTCACCTGAGCAGCCAGCTCTAGCACGAACAAACTGACCACTGTTCACTGACGACTGTCTTTCTACCAGCTCGACTTGTTGACGCCCGGAATCTCGCCCTTCAGCGCCAGAGACCTGAAGCACAAACGGCAGATGCCGAATTTGCGCAGAAACCCGCGCGGCCGCCCGCACAACTGGCAGCGATTATGTTTGCGGCAGCTGAACTTCGGCTTTCGCGCGTCCTTCACTCTCTTTGCAGTGGTTGCCATAAACTCCTTCAGTGCAGCTTTCAGCCTTCAGCCTTCAGCTCGTCCTTGCTCAATCCAAGTTCCTTGTTCACTTCGCCAAACCGAGTTCGCTTAGCCTTGGCTGTTCGCTCCACCTCAATAAACTGAGAGCTGACAGCTAAAAGCTGCATTTACGCGCCCTGGCGGAAGGGCATCCCGAAGTGGCGCAGCAAGGCGCGCGCTCCGTTATCGTCCTTCGCCGTGGTCACAATTGTGATGTTCATGCCCTTCAGCTTCTCAACCTTGGCGTAATCGATCTCCGGAAAAATAAGCTGATCGCGCAGGCCGAGCGTGTAATTGCCGCGCCCGTCAAAACTCTTGGTGGACACGCCGCGGAAGTCGCGGACCCTGGGCAGCGCCGTCGAGATCAGGCGATCGAGAAACTCGTACGCTTTTTCGTTGCGCAGCGTAACCATGGCGCCGATCGACATGCCGGCTCTCACCTTGAAGGCCGCAATCGACTTTTTCGCCTTGGTCGTGACCGGCTTCTGGCCCACGATCGCCGTCAGGTCCGCAACCAGCGGGTCGAGCAGCTTGGTGTTTTGCGTGGCTTCGCCCAGACCCATATTGACAACGATCTTGTCGAGCCTGGGAACAGCCATCAGATTCTCCAGCCCAAGCTCCTTCTGGAGCGTCTGCTTGATCTCTTTGTGATACTTCTCTTTCAGTCTTGCCGCCATTTTGTTCTACTCTCTTTCTTCCGCTCTCGGATTGACCCGCCGTAGCGCGCCGTTTACCGTTTCGGAAGGGGACTTGCCGTCCAGGCTTCCGAGGTTCGCGCCTGTTCCCTTAGGCCTTCAAACTTTGCGATCCGCCGTCGGTCACCGTTGAATTCAGCTTCAGCACGTTCAACTGACCACTAACCACTGATCACTTTTTCGTCGGCAGCGTCTGCCCACATTTCTTGCATAGGCGTACTCGAGTGTCGCCCTCAACCTTGAATCCAACTCGAGCAGGGCCGCAGTTGGGGCATACCAGAACCACGTTCGACACATTAATGGGCGATTCCTGCTCCGCAATACCGCCCTTGGTCCGCTGCCCGGTCTTGCTGGAAACCGTCTTCTTCACAACCCGAACGTGCTCCACGAGCAACGTACCCTTATCAGGAAAGACGCGCAGCACGCGTCCCGTCTTGCCGCGGTCGGTGCCCGTAAGCACCTTGACCGTATCGTTGCGGTGAATCGACAAACTTGGCATTCTCTTCTCCAAAACAGTGGACAGTGGTCAGTAAGCAGTGGTCAATTGCATTTCGCCAATCCCGGCACGCTTGCAATTTCCCGCAGAAACTTTCCGCCATCCAACCTAAGCTTCATCAGCGAACTATCCACTGTTCACTGACCACTGTCTACTGCCGTTACACCACTTCCGGGGCCAGCGAAACGATCTTCAAAAACTTCTTTTCGCGCAATTCGCGGGCAACCGGTCCGAACACGCGCGTACCGATCGGCTCATGATCGTCACCGATCACCACCGCCGCGTTTTCGTCGAAGCGGATGTAGGTGCCGTCGCGGCGCCGGTATTCCTTGCGGGTACGCACGATCACCGCCTTCACCACTTTGCCCTTTTTCACGGTGCCGTCCGGTGAAGCTTCCTTCACAGCCGCGGTCACAATGTCGCCGAGGCCGGCCTTGGCGCCTAATCCGCCGCCCAGCGGCAGAATCACCTGCAGCTTGCGCGCGCCGGAGTTGTCGGCCACCGCGAGCATGGTTCTCATTTGCACAGCCATGGTTCTTCTCCTTCGTGTCCGCTTTAGCTCGCGGGCTCTATCGCCGTGTCTTCAACCTGGGCCAGCGTCGACCGCCGCACGATTTCTTCAAGCGACCACCGCTTGAGCTTGCTCAGCGGACGGGTCTCGCGGATTCTGACCACATCGCCCAGCCGTGCTGAGCTCTGCTCATCGTGCGCGTAGAACTTCTTGGTGGTGCGCATGATCTTCTTGTACTTGATGTGCGGCTTGCGCATCTCGACCTCGACCACGATGGTCTTCTGCATCTTGGTCGAAACCACGTTGCCAACCTTCTCGTTACGCCGCGCGAGTGTCGCCGGCGCCTGCACTGCTTCTGTTGTCGCCGTCATTTAGCGGGCTCCCTTCGTGGTTTCCGCGGTCGTCGCAGCATCCTTGTTTTCGCCGCGAACGCCCAGTTCGCGTTCCCGGGCCACGGTTTTGATCTGCGCGATCTCCTTGCGCAACTGGCGGAGCTTTTTCACTCCGTCGTTTTGCCCCAGCGAGACCTGAAAGCGCAGCCTGAAAAGCTGCTCCGCGGTCGTCTTCTCCTGGTGCGCAAGCTCTTCGTTGCTTAAGTTGCGAATCTTCTGCAGTTCCATCTTTTTAAAGCTCCTAGCTGCAACTCTTACTTGGCCGCGACCTTCTCGGCCCTTACGGCGCCCGGCCGCATCACGAACTTGGTCCTGAGCGGCAGCTTGTTCGAAGCCAGGCGCATCGCCTCCTCGGCGACCTCCGCTGCCACCCCTTCCATCTCGAAGAGGATCTTGCCCGGACGCACCACTGCCACCCAGTGATCCAGCGCGCCCTTACCCGAGCCCATGCGGACTTCGGCCGGCTTCTTGGTGATCGGCTTGTCAGGAAACAGCCGCAGCCAGATCTTGCCCCCGCGCTTGATGAAGCGGGTCATGGCGATACGGCTGGCTTCGATCTGTCGGTCGGTAATGTAGCCGCACTCCATGACCTTCAGGCCATACTCGCCGAACGAGAGCGACGAGCCGCGCCACGCCTTGCCGCGCCGCTTGCCCTTCTGCTGCTTCCGGAACTTCACCTTCTTTGGCATCAACATAACGAAAACCCTCAAAAGCAGTGATCAGTTGTCAGTGAACAGTGGTCAGTCAACTCGCACTTCAGCCCGCGCATCAACTGTTTCCATCAATTCCTTCAACCTGTCTTTTCAAAATCAATCATGCAAACCCGACGTAAATCACTGACCACTGACAACTGATCACTGACCTCTGTCTTTAAAACACCGACGTTCCAACCGGGGGAGCCTGGCGGCGCTTCTGCTCGTAGATGTCGCCGCGATAGATCCAGGTCTTGACGCCGATTACGCCGTAGGTCGTGTGCGCTTCCGTGAACCCGTAGTCGATATCGGCGCGGAGCGTGTGCAGCGGCAAACGGCCTTGCAGATACCACTCCGAACGCGCGATTTCGTTGCCGTTCAACCGGCCCGAGACACGCACCTTGATTCCCTTGCAACCGAAGCGAAGCGCCGAATCCACGCTCTTGCGCATCGCCCTGCGGAAGCTCACGCGCTTTTCCAGCTGCAGCGCGATGTTTTCGCTCACCAGCTGCGCGTCAAGCTCGGGCTTGTTCACCTCGATGATGTCGATGAACACGTCGCGGTTGGTGCGCTTGCCGAGCTCGGTCTTGAGCTTCTCGATCTCCGCGCCCTTGCGGCCGATCACGATGCCCGGCCGTGCGGTGCGAATCAGGAAGCGCAGCTTGTTGCCTGGACGCTCGATCTCAACCGAGCTGACGCCGGCAGCCTTCAGCTTCTCGCGCAGCTCGGCCTTGAGCTTGACGTCCTCGACCAGGAGCTTGTCATACTCCCGCTCAGAGAACCAGCGCGAACGCCATGGCTTGTTGACTCCCAGCCGAAATCCGTAAGGATGGACTTTCTGCCCCATGCTATTACCTCAAACTCTCCAGGCCTACTTGGCGGCCTTCTTGCCAGATTTTCTTGCTGCCTTCGGCTGCGCCGCCGGCTCTTCAGCCTTGGTCACCAGTCCCGCCGACGTCTCGCGCTCGGCCACGGAAAGCACAATGTGCGTCAGCCTGCGCTGATAGCGATACGCGCGGCCCATCGGCGCCGGACGAATACGCTTCATGCGCGGACCGTCGTTGGCCAGTGCCTGCTTCACATACAGGTTGTCCACGTCCAGGTCGACTCCCTGTTCGCCGGCCACATACTTGGCGTTGTCCACCGCCGAGGTGAGCAGCTTGTGAATCACCGGAGCGATCCGTTTC
>Ga0182013_10000345_pt1 | contig 63626 bp, 52 predicted proteins | sample 612S2MmetaG_FD_120487 | JGI IMG/M metagenome (GOLD analysis project Ga0182013, IMG submission 120487) | Permafrost microbial communities from Stordalen Mire, Sweden - 612S2M metaG | ecosystem: Environmental > Terrestrial > Soil > Wetlands > Permafrost | place: Sweden: Stordalen | collected...
CTACAAGGAAGAGGGCACCACCACCACGCCCTTCGACATGTGCGTGCTCAACAACATCGATCGATTCCAGCTGACTCTGGATGCCATTCGGCGCGTGCCGCGCCTGGCCTCGCAGGTGGATGACGCCGAACAGTGGTACTCAGAACAGATTCAGCGTCACCGCCTTTATGTCGCAGAGAACGGAGACGATCTGCCCGACGTAAAAGACTGGCGCTGGCCAAAGGAGCAGAGTTCCAGCTAGCTCCGCCGAGTTGCCGCCCCGCTCATTTGCTGACTCGCTTGTTCGTCAGCCCAACCCGTGAAAGGCCGTTGCATTCATGTCATCCTTACCGATTTTGGTTTTGAACAGCGGTTCTTCTTCCATCAAGTTTTCAGCTTACGAAGCCGGCAGCGGCGAAAGGACAATGCTCTTTGAGGGCGCGGTTGACGGGATCGGAACCGATCTCGGAAAATTCTGGATCAAGGACGCGACGGGCAAAAAGCTCATCGATCAGACGCCGCCGCTGCCCAACCGCGCCGTGGCGTTCAAGCTGGTTGCCGACGGGCTTCAATCGGGCCGGTTTGCCAAGCCGGCGGCCATCGGCCACCGCGTGGTGTGCGGCGGCCCGACCGTAAGCGAGAACCAGATCGTCACCCCAAAGCTCATCGATGAGATCGAGAGCTACAGCGCGCTGGCCCCGCTGCACACGCCCATCGGCGTCTACATCATGCGCCAGGCCCTGTACCTTTTCCCCGGCATTCCCAACTTCGCCATCCTCGACACCTACTTCCATCGCACCATGCCTGAAGTCGTCACGGTTATGCCCATCCCTGCCGAATATGCGGCCATGGGCGTGCGCAGGTACGGCTATCACGGCATCTCCTACGAGTCGATCGTCTGGCAGTTAGAGCCCAACGTGCCTGAGAAACTCATAGTCGCTCACCTGGGCAACGGCGCTTCTATCTCTGCCATCCGCAGCGGCAAGTGCCTCGATACATCCATGGGCCTCACGCCCACCGGCGGCATTATCAGCGGCACGCGCACCGGCGACATCGATCCCGGCGTCTTGCTTTTCATCCTGCACAAGATCGCCGAGACCACGCCCAACGCAACGGAGGCCGCCGACAAGCTTGAAGCCGTGGTCAGCAAGAAATCCGGCCTGCTCGGCCTCAGCGGCCTTTCCAACGACATGCGCGATCTGCGCGACGCGATCAAGGCCGGCAACGCCAGGGCGCGCCTCGCCGTCGACAAATTTACCTGGACCATCGCCAGATGGATCGGCAGCTACATTGCTGAGCTGGGCGGCCTCGACATGCTCGTTTTCACCGGCGGCATCGGAGTGAACGACATCGCCTCGCGTGCAGAGATCTGCGCCGGGCTCGGGAGCCTGGGAATCGTCGTCGATCCGGAGCGCAACAATGCCCGCGGCGAGGCTCTCATCTCGCCCGAAGGCTCGCCGGTTGCCGTCCGCGTGATTCCGCCCGCCGAAGACCTCATCATCGTCAACCACGTGGTGCGGCTGCTGAGACGGTAGCAGGTAAAGTCCAATTCCGAAACACAACCTGCAAGCGCGGGTGTGTAGAACCAGCGTGTTCTACACTGTAGGGTTCAGTTCGGAGTCGCCTTTCATGCCAGCTGCAGTCATTTCAATCAAGCCTCGACAGCTTCCTTCACCCGCACTGCGCAAATTCGCGTGGGCAGTGCTGGTCTATTTCATCGCCGTCATTCTCTGGGGCACGCTGGTTCGCGCTACCGGCTCCGGCGCGGGCTGCGGCAACCACTGGCCGCTCTGCAACGGCACGGTGATGCAGCAGTCGCCGCGCCTCGATACCATCATCGAGTTCACGCACCGCATCACCAGCGGTCTGTCGTTCTTTTCCGTCGTGGGGCTGATGGCGTGGACCTTCGCCGGCACCGTACGCGGGCATCTGGCGCGCGCCGCTTCTGTTGCCGCCGTGGCCTTTACGCTGATCGAAGCCGTCCTCGGCGCGATGCTGGTCAAGCTCGGCCTCACTGCCCAGAGCCAGTCGCCGCTGCGGCCCGCATACCTGGCGCTGCACCTCGCCAACACGCTCCTGCTGCTGGCCGCAATCGCACTTACCGCACATTTTCTAGGCCGGTCGCAAGGATACCAACGCGGCAACATTCGGCTGGTCGCACCGGTGAGCGCAATCCTGGGCCTTCTGGTTGTGATGTTCGTTGGTGTCACCGGCTCGCTGGCGGCGCTGGGCGATACGCTCTTTCCCGCCGCTTCGCTCGGCGCCGCCCTGACCCAGGACTTCTCACCCACCAGCGGTTGGCTTGTCCGCTGGCGCTGGACTCATCCCGCTATCGCCTTTTTGGCCTGCATCTTTCTTATCTGGCTTTTGGTGCGAGCGGCGCGGCGCTCCGCGCACTGGGACAATCGTGCCCTTTCCGCGTCCTTGATTGTCCTGATTGCCTTCCAGTACATCCTCGGCGTGGCCGATGTAGTCCTGCTCGCGCCCGTCTGGCTTCAGCTCACTCACCTGCTCGGCGCGGACGCGCTCTGGACCACACTGATCGTGCTCACGGCACGATTGACTCTGCAACCCGTCAAATAGCGAACTGGCAAGTCAACGCTGGCGCTTTTTCAACGCAGCCGCCAGGCTCCCACGGATCGTGAGCCGCGAGTCAACTTCCAGGCCCGCTTCCCGCGCCGCATTCAGCTCCGCCTCGAATTTTTCCGGCTTCACGTGCCCTGCGGGTTCGGCAAACAGCAGTGTCGCTTCCGGCTTCATCGCCGCGCATGCTTCGCTGAAGAATGTCTGAGCCGACGGCAATTCGTGTACCACCGCAAAGGCTAGAACCAGATCCACTCGACCCTCTAAATCGCCAATGCCGAGCGACGCCGGTCGAGTCAGGCGGGTTTCGATCCGTTCGCTCGTTCCCGCCTTCACCGCGCGCCGCCGCAGGCTCTCCAGCATTCTTTGCTGAATATCTACGGCCACGACGCGCCCCGAAACACCCACCATGCGCGACAATGGCACAGTGAAGAATCCCATCCCCGGTCCAGGTTCCAACACCGTCATGCCCTCGCGAACATACGCGGCGAGTAACTCTTCCGGAGGTTGGCGCCAGCGCCGGATCGGGCTGGCCAGCAGGTAACCCATCCACCACGGACAAACGTGCTCGGCCATGGAACTTCTCCTCTCGCAAACTATAAGGCGGCTGCGCGCTCGCCGACGGAGAATCACCGGAAGGCATCGCTTCCATCAGCAGGATACGGAGGTGGACCGGCAGCAGTTCCAGACTGTCGAGAAGGTATTCCAGAAAGGGATTCCTGCCCCTGCCTGCGGTTCACGAGCATTGCTTCAGGGACGGGAAGTGAATCAGTCTTCCAGCTCTGGATGATAATGGCTCTCCCATCCCTGGTAGCGCACCGCGGCCTCGTGCACCGCTTTTGAGACGTCGCTGAAGTTGGCCGCCACATGATGCTCGAATCCCTCGCGGCAAATGTATTTCAGCAGCTTCTGCAGCTTTGGAATCTCGGCCACGCCCGCGCCACCGAATGTTTCCAGAGGATCGTCGGTGAACTTGCCCGCGCCGGTGTATCCGCGAATCACGCCGCGGCGGTCGTCGGTGGAGTAGCGCGCAAAGCTCATCGCCCCCGCCTTCACCCGGCCCACGCAGGTGCCGAATGTGTTCAGCTTGCCAACCGTGCCGGCAATGATTTCCTGGTAATCCATCTTCACGTCATTGAAGAAGTGCTTGGGAAGATTGGAGCAGTGGAAGCAGACGCACTTGTCAGGATGGTTGCCGTAGTTGTTGTTCCAGTCCAGCAGCGCGCTGGGTGTCTCGCTGGCCAGGGCCATCATGTACATGCTCAGGACGCCGGGGACGTCGACTTCGCAGGCCGACGGAATCAACTCGTTGCTCATCATGCTCATAACGGTGCAGGGCACCACTCCGAAATACTCTTCCATCGAAGTCCAGCACTGCACCGCGCTCACGGTAACCGCGGTCTGCTTCATCCAGCCGTCTATGACCGCGCCCAGCTTGGCCATCTTGAGCAGCGCCTCCTCGGGAATGCCGGCCGTGGAAACGTAGCTTTTGATCGCCGCCAGCTTGGCCTGCGCGGCGTCATCGGTGTCCTTCATGCGATGAATGCGCCCGAAGATCTCAGACAGGTCGATGGGCTCGACAGAGATGCCGGCCGTCTCGAAGATCCTCTCGGAATAACGGACGGTGTTGAACGCCGAGGGGCGCGCGCCGATGGCGCCGATGCGCAGGTTCTTCAACCCCTTCACAATCCGGCATACCTGGCCAAACCACTCCAGGTCGGCCGTGAACTCTTCCGATGCCGGGCTCTCGGTGTGCAAAGTGGTCAGCGAATAGGGAATGCCGTACTGCATCAGGTTATTGCAAGCGCTCATCTTTCCGCAGAAGCTGTCGCGCCGCGTGGCAATCGTCATCGCCTCGGAACGGTCAGGCGTAGCCTGGATGAGCACTGGAACCTTCAGGCCCGATAGCCGCAGCGCATCGGCTACGCCGCGCTCGTCGCCGAAGTTGGGCAGGGTGACAATGATGCCGTCAATCTCCGCGGCATGTTTCTTGAAAAAATCCGCGCAGCGCGTCGCTTCCGCGAACGTCTCCACCGCGCCGTACTTCGAGTCCTCGGGGCCGAGAACCAGCGCCGTTGCGCCCGCTGCCTCGACTGCCGCAATCATCTCCTCGCGCCCGGTCTTTGCCAAATGATCGGGAAAAAATCCGCGATTGCCTACCACGATTCCAAATGTCATCTTGCGTTTTGCTGCCATCTCATTGCTCCTTAGCTTCTTGCCGCCCGCGCGGCTTGACTGTTTCTGTTCCTGCGGTGCCCGGACTGGCCGTTTCTTCCGAGACTCCACCGCAGGAATTATTTTCTTAACTTGCCTCGCCCTGAACGGCCCGGCGCCATCTTCTGATGCAATCTCGTTGACATGCTCTACTTGCCGGCCTGTCCCGGGCGGAATTTCACCACGTAAAACAACCCCAGCAGCCCCAGTACACCGCCCCACCACACCGGCGTATGAAGGCTGGTCAACTGCACCAGCGGAGGATAGCTGCCGCTGATCCATTCAAAGATGCCATAGCCAAAAATCATCGCCCCGTAAAGCAGCAGCAACACCCCGATGAAAAACCAGATGGGAATTCCGGAACCGTGCATATCGTCAATACCCCTTCCAACCTGCGTCTGTTCAAAATCGATGATTACCAGAAAATCATGTTCAGCGCGGCAAAGATGATCACCACCAGGATGGCCCACATGGCTTCGTTCTTATAAAACGGAACCGGCTCTTCGGTGGGCAGCACGGTTGCCCCATAGACCAACCCATCCAATTCGGCCACAGGTCTGGGCTGGGTCAGCAGGCTGATGACAATCACAACGACAGCCGAGAAGATGAATGCCCACAGCGCGCGAAAAACATTTTCCGCCATGGGTTTAGCGTCAGGCGAGAGCGCGATGCGGGCCAACGCGGCGGGCTCAAGCTTGACCCACATAAACAGGCTTGCCGAAAAGACGATGCCCAGCAGCAGGCCCAGAAATCCGGCCAGCGCCGTAGCCCGCTTCCAGAACATGCCGAAGAGAATCACGGCAAGCAGCGGCGCGACGAAGATGCTGAAGAGCGCCTGTACATAATCCATGATGCCGTGCATGTGCATCACCAGGTAAGCTGCGCCGATGGAGACCGCAACGCCGATGAGAATCGACAACCGTCCCACCAGCACGTAGTGCGAGTCGGAGCCTCTCTTGTTGATGAGCGGCTTGTAGATGTCGTAGGTCCACACGGTCGAGAAGGCGCTCACGTTACCGGCCATGCCGCTCATGAAGCCGGCGATCAGCGCGGTGATGCCGAGGCCCAGCAGCCCGGGCCCGAGATAGCGAACCATCATCAGCGGCAGCGCTTCGTTGTAGCTGTGCAGTTCCGTGTCGGGAGCACCGCTCAGGACCCTGGCCTGGTATGCGGCGGGCAGCGTGGTTTTGGCCATGGCCGCCGAGCATCCGGATTGGTCGACCAGCCCGGTCTGCTCGCCCGCTGCGCAGGCCTTCACCACATCCTCGCCCACCAGTTGCCGGCGGCTGCCGTCATTGTTCTGCAACAGCACCAGCCCCAGCAGGCCAGGCAGAATCACGATGAACGGAACCGCCATCTTGAAGAACGATCCGATGATCGGAGCCATACGCGCGGCGCGCAGGTTGTGGGCGGCCAGAACGCGCTGCACCACCAGGAAGTCCGTCGTCCAGTAGCCGAAGCTGATCACGAACCCTAGGCCGAAGACGATGCCCGTCCAGTGCACTCCCATGGGGTTGGCGGCGAAGCTGCCCGTATCGCGCCAAAGATGGAAGTAACTGTCGCCGTGGACGCCACTCATGGACTGCATGTTGGCGATGATTTTGGTCTTGAGGCCGCTGACTCCGCCGGCCTGGATCATGCCCAGGATAGGCACCAGCAGCGCGCCACCCCAGATCAGCACAAACTGCAGCACCTCGTTGAAGATGGCCGAGCGCAGGCCGCCCAGCCCCACATACGCAGCCACCGCGACCGACGAAACCAGGATGCTGAAGGTGATGTCCCAGCCCAGCACAACCTTCATCACCACCGCCATGGCAAACATGTTGACACCGCTCATGAGGATCATCTCGATGGCGAATGAAAATGCGGCTACGCTGCGTGCATGGCCGCCGTAGCGCAGGTCGAGGTAGCCGGGGACGGAGTGAGTCTTGCACACGTAGTAGAACGGCATCATCACCAGGCCCAGGAACAGCATGGCGGGGATGGCGCCGATCCAATACCAGTGCGTGGCGAGGATGCCGTATTGGTACGCGGAGCCGGCCCAGCCCATCAGTTCCAGCGAGCCGAGGTTGGCCGAGACAAAGCTCAGTCCCGCGATCCACGCGGTCATTTCGCGGCCGGCCATGAAGAACTCTTCGCTGGTGTTGGAGCGGCCTTTCAAGTAGAAGCCGATCCAGATGACCATCACGAAGTAGATGGCGATGACGCCAATGTCAAGAAGCCTCAGATGGGCCAGCGGCTCGGTGTTGAACGCAAGCAGTGCCGGCACAAGGCCGAGTGAGCCGGAGGCGTGGGTGGCAAGGATTAGCTGATGCATTCAGGTCACCTTCGAGCAGCCAGGTTCGAAATTCGAGGTGCGGACCATTTGCCCTTAGGTAAATGGCTTTTTACTTAACCACTTGCCAAGCCCAAAGCGCGCTGGCAGGCGGATATCTGCCGTCCTCGATTCGATGCCCGGTGTAAAACATAGAGCGATCAGGAACGTATCCGTTTGACAAACGGGAAAACGTTTACCCGCAGCAGTGTAGCACACCACGCCCGCAATTGGGAGAAATTGAAAATCGTTTTTTTGCCCGCCCTTCACGCCGACTTAACCTCCCTATGGTGGAGAGCCGCATGGCCGTGGTTGTGCGGCCGGTCGCGCATGAACCCTTCGCCCTTGGTCAGCCAGGCAAAACCAAATGCACACAGGGCCAACGACTCGCACCAGAAAAGCCAATGGCTGGGATGGCGCCGCTCGACCACCGATCGGATGGTGAGCCCGACCATGACGAACATGCACATGACCATGGTGAGGCCGCTGACCGCGTAGATTCGATTCCGGTGCCGCTTGCGGTGCGTGAAAGGCCTTTCAGAAGAGGTTTTGCGGAAGAGGAAGATGCAGATGTAGGCAAGAGTGAGAAACATCAGCGCGGCGAATGCGGTGTGGATCATACCGAGTTCGAAATCGAGCTCTGTGTAGTGGTCGCTGCGCGGATTGAACGATGGGCAAAACGTCACGCCCAGGACAAAGAATCCCGCCATGTAGCCGGCGATCTCGTCATGCCATTCGTATCCGCGTGAGCAGGCGAGAAATCCAGCAATCGCACAAAGGGCTCCGACGTAGTAGTCGCGCATGGGAGTGTAGTAGTAATCGCTGATGGTGCGCTGCAGGAGCGGATGCGGAAGGTGATGAATGGGTCCCAAAAGCCCCGAGAGGACGGAACCGCCGGCCAGCGCGAAAGGAAGAGTGAGAGCGATCAGACCCACCATCCGGCGCATGGTGTAGTACGAAAGAACCACCGGATTGGCTGACGTGACGCGAGGCAGCATGGCGCCCTCCGCGCAGCATTTCTCGGAAAGAAAAGCATAGCGCAAACCGGACGCCCGCGGGCTTCCTTAGAATGCTCTACTCGTTCACCGCCGAGATTTCGTGCAGCCAGCCGGGCGCTTTAAGCAATTCGCGCGGCCGCGAACCGTCCGCTGGGCCCACCAGTCCATCGCGCTCCATCAGGTCGATCAGGTGCGCCGCGCGGCCATAGCCGATGCGCAGCCTGCGCTGCAGCAGCGACGTGGATGCCTTGCCGAATTCGAACACCAGCCGCACCGCATCGTCGAACAGGGGATCGTTCTCGTCGGGATTGTCGTTCGATCCTTCGACGTTCGGGCGCTCATCCTTGGGCGACTCGAGGAAGCCTTCGACATATTCGGCCTGGCCCTGGTCTTTCCAGAAAGCCACCACCGCCGCTGTTTCCTTCTCGCTCACATAAGGAGCATGCAGCCGCATCAGCCGGCTGGTGCCCGGAGGCAGAAACAGCATGTCGCCGCGGCCTAATAGAGCTTCCGCCCCATTGGTGTCGAGAATGGTGCGCGAGTCAACCTTGGTGGCCAGGCGGAAGCTGATTCGAGTGGGTACGTTGGCCTTGATAAGGCCGGTAATCACATCCACGCTCGGCCGCTGCGTGGCCAGAATGAGGTGAATGCCCACCGCGCGGGCCATCTGCGCCAGGCGCGTGATCGACTCTTCGACATTGGCCCGATCGAGCATCATCAGGTCGGCCAGCTCGTCGATGATGATGACGATATAAGACAGCGGCTCCTCGGCTTCGCCGTCGTCGAAAAGCGAAGGCATGGTGCCCTCGAACAATTTGTTGTACTGGTCGATATTGCGAACGCTGCGGCTGGCCAGCAGCTTCAGCCTGCGCTCCATCTCCCGCACCGCGTTGCGCAGCGCATTCGCGGCCAGCTTGGGCTCGGTGATAATCGGCGTGAACAGATGGGGAATGCCCTCATACATGCCCAGTTCCACGCGCTTCGGATCCACCAGGATCAGCCGCACCTGAGACGGCGTAGTGCGATAGAGCAGGCTCATGATCATGGCGTTGATGGCTACCGATTTGCCCGAGCCCGTGGAGCCGGCAATCAGCACGTGGGGCATTGAGGCCAGGTCCGCCGTCACAATGCGCCCGTTGATATCCTTGCCCATGGCCAGCGTCAGCCGCGACTTGGCCTTGTTGAAGGTCTCGCTCTCCAGCACGTCGCGCAAATGGATCGTCTCGCGTTCATGGTTCGGCACCTGGATGCCGACCGTGCTCTTACCCGGCATGCGCTCGATCAGAATGCTCTCGGCGCGCATGGCCAGGCACAGGTCGTCGGCCAGGCCGGTGACGCGCGAGTACTTGACCCCGGCCTCGGGCTTGAACTCGTAGGTGGTCACCATGGGGCCGGGATTGATCTGCACCACCTGGCCGCGCACATCGAACTCGCCGCACTTTTCCACCAGCACCCTGGCTTCGTCGCGCAAGGCTTCTTCCCGGATGGTCTGCGGGCCCTCGCCCGCATTCAGCAGCGTGCTCGGCGGCAGCTTGAATCCGCTCACATTCTTGGGAGCCACGGTGGCCGAGCGAGTCTCGGCATCGGCGCGATTGTGAATGGCGATCTCGCCCGCTGGCCCCGGGATCGGCGCTTCAAACCTGGACGCAGCGGGCGGAACTGCTGGAACCGGCGCTTCGGTCCGCCTCACCTCGAAAGTGCGCATGGGTGGAGCCGGCGCGCGCGCGGGCGCTGCAGCCGCCGGCGCAGCTTCATGCTGAACAGAGGCCGGCTCTTCGCCCCGCTCCCAGATGCTCTTCCGAGTCTGCGGAACAATCGGAATCTGGTCTTCTGCCGTGGGCTGTGGCTCAACCCGTTTGTAGGCCGGTATCTCATCCAGCGGATCGCTCTCCACCGCCCGCTGGCGCCGCTTGAACAGGGACGCAAAGAAACCCGCGCGCCGGCCCGCAGAAGCCTCAGCCGCTTCGCCGTTTACCCCGGGCATCTTCTGCCCGCCCATCTCCGGGCCGCCGCTCTCGGCCTCTGCTTCTTCGCGCTCCTCGCGCAATTCCGCGCGCTCCTCGCGCCAGTTGCGCCAGCGTTCAAACCAGGAAACCATCCGGATCCAGCGCTCTTCCAAACTCTCCTTAAGTGCCCAGAAGCTGATGGCCGAGGCAAAATAAACACCGGCCGCAGCCAGCGCAGCGGCCACAACCCACGCCCCCTGCACGTTCAGATAGCCCACCAGCAGGCCGGCCACCAGCCTGCCCACCACGCCCTCGACGGGCACTAGGTGCAGCCAGCGCCAATGCCAAGGAGTCAGCCCCAGGACCGCGGGCACAAACACCAGGGCCAGCAGCGTGCCCACCCAGCGCAGCCACGCCGAGCCGCCCGGCCGCGAGTGCATCCAGGTCCATCCCAGGCCGCCCAGCCACAGCGGCATCAGGAATGCGGTCAATCCGAAAATCTGTAACAGCAGGTCGCTGCTATAGGCTCCGAGCAGCCCGATCCAGTTGCGCGCGGCATGGGCCGTGCCCGGGTCGACGGCCGTGTTCAGGCTGGGATCAGTGGCGTGATAGGTGGCTAGCGCCAGCAGGGCCAGCAGCGAGACCAGCAACAGCACCAGCCCCAGAAATACATTCACCGGGCGGCTGCGAGTGGGCGAAAGTACGATGCGAATCGGCTTCATAGCGGCTGCGCTTCCGCTCCGTGACTGCCAATGGTGCTCAATCGGAGCCAGTCGCTGGGGAGCGGGCGGATAATCCCAGAGCAGCCTCTATTATCCGTGCGCGGGGGGGCGATTTTGGGCAAAACCGAGCGGGGGGAACCATGATGGCAACCCCCGGTGAGGTTGCCTGCCGTCGAGGCGATGGGGAACGCAACCCCGGCAGCTTGCAACGAGATTGCGTCAACCCAGGATGAGGGAAAGCGGGCAGGGGATGACCCCGTCTGCCGCTCGAGATGACAGTTCTGGAGAAGCGCTTCGGCATCGGCGTGATCGCGGGCGCGTTGTCCAGCATGACCGGACCATTGCGATGATTCGGCCCGTTACGGGGTCGCGGTAACGCGTCTCTCGCGATGGCGGTTCTGATGGGAGCATTGGTCGTAGCTTGCTCCCAGAGACCTCCTGGGTTGCGGGATTACCTGCGATCCGCGACCATCCAGCCTCCGCTGGTCTTGGCAAAGATGAATCGGATCACGTGGACATAGGAGCGCGGCCGCCCGTCGGAGATGATGGTCGAAGTCTCGGTGCAGGTCCAACTGGCGGCGTCGTTGGAGATGAGCAGTTCCGATGCCGGGCAACGATCGGTGACCGTGGCGCGGGGGTTATCCTTGAAAAACCGCTGCCACCTTTTGACGCTGACCTGCTGGACCCCGGCAGCCTCAAGTTTTCGAACGTCGTGCGTGGCCAGCGCGGAGTCGAACTGATTCATTGTCTCCTGGAGCCGGACGGCTTCTTCCGCCGGTTGATAGGCGGCGGATCTGGACTCGGGAAGCCAATTCTCGCTGTGCACCGAAGCCTGTGCAGAGCCGTGAGTCGCCACCACTGCAAGCTGGCCAACTGTCAAAACCAGCGCGAAGACCAATCCAGAAGATATCGTTCCAATCATTTTCATTTCTGCAGGCCCCATTCGCCTCCGGGGACCCGGGGGTGCCGGAGGACTCTCCGTCTCTCGCCGAGAACATCGCAGGGCTGATTTGTCCCGATGCCGTCGACGATTCAATCTAGAGTTACTTGAAGGATCGGCGTAACCGCGGAAACCTACAAGGGGTACCGTGCAAATTGATTACCCAAGGTGATCACCAAGGTACTGTCACAGTTGATTCGGACCGCTTCGCTCCGCTGTGGAGACTGCAGGAGCCTTGCCATTAAGTCTCTCATTAAGAATTGTTTATGCGGGCGCAAAACCCCCGCCTCTTGCCGGCGGAGTTTTTGAGCAGCTTATGGAGCGCCCTAAGAAAAAACAGGTTCTTCAGTGTTCTTGAAGATGCGTGTGGGCATCGACATCCGTGCTCACCCGCCTTGGCGCGGTTTTCTCACCGGCCTGCCCTCGGAAAACAGACAACGCCGCCGCTCAGGTTTGTCGAGAAGAGCTTCCCGGGCTGCGGAAAACTCATTTAAGAGTCAATTCTTCTGCGCCTCGTAACAGGGCACGACTTCAGTCGTGCCGATAAAGCCAATTAAATCAACGGTGGGCGTTTGCCCCTGCAAAAGCCTACTCGAAAAGATCCTTCAGCCTCGACGTTTTCCGCAGCCCGTTCCGCCCCTCCTGCCTGGTCACCACCCGTTGCGTACAATTAGCCTGCAAAGGCTCACACTGGAAGTGTGAGAAGGTTACGTCCAATTCCATCCTTCAGGTCTGCGCCGGGCCAATTTCTCCCCGCCCCCCCGGGTTATTACCGTGACCCCTACCCCCTTCCCCCCGCTAAAGGCCACTCGCGGAACAGGTGTTCGCAGTAACTACATTTAAATCAATAGGTTAGTAGAAACGCCCGGTTATCAGATGGTAAACATAGCCGAATTATTTCGTTCGTTTTCGGCACGTTTATGTCGATTTTTGAAGCAAAACAGGGTCTTAACAAGCCGAGTTTCATCAGATTCTTCGCTGCCTGCCCTCATTGAAGGTCGCAGGCGTGAGAAACGCGTACCAGGTGGGTCGGTTTCGCCGGTGGACGACTGTTACAGGAAACTTCTGACTTCCTGCGGCGTGTCCAGCCGGCTGTGGGCCGGCCTTCGAACTTTATGCTCAGACGCCAACAATCTTCGCGCCCCAGATCAGCAGCACGGTGCCCAGAATGATCCGGTAGAAAGCGAACCACGCAAACCCATGACGCCGCACCCAGTGCAGGAACCACTCGACCACGCCCAGGGCCACAATGAACGAGACGCCCGTACCGATCAGCAGCACAACCCAGCGCTCCGGGGTCATGGCTACGTGGGCGGCCGCAACTGCTGATGCGCCGGCCGCCTTGCCGGGATGAATCTCCTTCACCAGGTCCCACCCGGTAGCTGCGATCATGGTCGGAATGGAGAGCAAAAAGCTGAACTCGAGCGCGGTTGGCCGGTCCATGCCCGCCATCTGCCCGGCCGCAATGGTCGACATCGACCGCGACGTCCCCGGAAAGATTGCCGACAGCGTCTGGCACAAGCCGATCCAGACGGCCTGCAGAACGGTCATCTGTTCCACATGCGTGGTGTAAGGGTCGCTGCGCTCCGACCACACATCGATCACCCACATGACAATCCCGCCCAGCAGCAGTGCCAGCGCCATCGCCTGCAGACTGCCCAGATTCTTCTCGCTCCATTTGTGAAGCAGCAGTGCCGGAACCGAGGTGAAAACGAAAGCAATCAATGTGAGTGAGATGGGGTGGTTCAGCCAGTTCCGGTCGCCATCCTCACCTTTTGGGAATGTGCGCAAAAAATCCACGATTCGCGACAGAAACAGCAGGCAAAGAGCGACGATGGCTCCCAGTTGAATGACGATGGTGTACATCTTCCAGTATGGGTCGTCGAGCGGAAGCTTCATCAATGCTTCGGTGATGCGCAGGTGCGCTGTCGAACTGACGGGAAGAAACTCCGTCAAGCCTTCCACAATCCCCAGGAGTACCGATAAAAAGTAGAGGTTCAAAGAATGCCTCCAACGGCAAATCTCCGTTCAAGTCCCGCAATCTCCGGCATCACCATTCGGCCTATGTAACGCCGCTCAGTCCCGGTCGATGCCGTAAACAGGCACGCCTTCATCCAGCTTGAAAACCAGGGACTCGACCCGCCGGGTGTAGTCCGAATCCGCGAAATGATCCTTGAGTCTTTGTGACAGTGTACGCGCATGGTTATGCGCTTCGCCGGCCTTTTTGTCGTTGCCGTCGGCTCCATACATGTCCGTCAGCACGGCCATGCGATAAGCCGCCTGGTAAAGAGCCTGCGCCGTGCGCGGCCCATCTGGATATTCGTCCGCGTATTTCTCGTAATACTCAGCTTCCTTGTCGGGACACTGCGGCGATCCCTGCCAGTCGCCGCAAAGCTTGTTGTCGATCAGGTCGAAGGCGGCCAGCGCCGCCGAGCGCGTGCGCGGATAAAGCTTGATGACCTTCCTCAGGTCGTCCTCGTCCATCTGCATGCGCATCTCGGGGTCTTTCTGTTTCGACGAAGCCATCGTCGAGGCGTCTGCTTTCGCAATCTGCCACTTGATGTCCGCCGCACGCCAGGCGGCCTCCTGTACGAGTGGCGAATTGGGGAACATCTCGACAAGTCTGCGATAGAGCAGCCGGGCGCTCTGAGGCGCGTTCACCGGCCCGCGCGGATCAGAAGCCAGCGCCTCCTGGTTGGCCGCCTCCCCCATCAGGATTTGATCGCCGTTCGGGGTTGTCTCGGAGACCACGCCCTTGGCCTCGATCCAGCCGGAGATGGGCGGGGGATTATCGTTGTCGGAGGCAATCACGGGCGCGTCCTTGTCGCTCTCTTCCTCGATATCGGTGTTGGCGTAGACCCGCATCCACGGGCCGCTCTTCTCGGCCACCACCATCTCGCGGCCGATCTGCACCCGGCTCACCTTCTGCGTGTCCTTGTCGGGCGAGATGTAGAGCCAGGTCACGCGCAGCGGCGTCGCGCGCGGGCCGGCCATCGGCTTCACCTGCTGTTGCTGCTTCTTGTCGGCGGCAGCCGCAAAAGTCACAGAGACCAGGGCCACGCCGAGAGTCAAAATGCGGAGCTTGAAATGTCGTTGCATCATTTTAGACAAGATCATAATCGACCGACGCGACTAGGGGCTTTCGGTGAGCACTTCAGCAAGCATCCTGGGATCCACATTCCCTCCGCTGACGATCGCCACGGCCTTTTCGTACCCCGGCAGTTCTGCGGCGTGAAACAGCAAGGCAGCCGACGAGACCGCGCCGCTCGGCTCGGGAACCAGCCGCGTGGCTGCCACAATCGCGCGCATGGCGGCGCGAATCTCGGCTTCCGTGACCGTGATGATGCCGTCCACAAACGCCTGGATGTGAGCGAAGTTGCGCTCCCCCACGCTCTGTGTCCGCAATCCGTCGGCGATGGTCCGGCTGGTCAGCTCCGCTGGCCAGGTGAAGATCTTGCCGGCGCGAAAACTCTCCGCTGTGTCTCCGGCCAGTTCAGGCTCAATGCCGAAGACCATTGCCTGGGGACGCAACTGCTTGACCGCCGCTGCGACGCCGCTCAGCAATCCGCCGCCTGAAACCGGAGAGAGCACCAGGTCCACGTCGGGCAGATCCTCCATAATCTCGAGGCCGCAGGTTCCCTGACCGGTAATGACCTGCTTGTCGTCGTAGGGCGGGATGACGATGTACCCGTACTCCCTGACCAACCGCTCGGCGACCACCAGGCGCTCGCTCGACGCAAGGCCCACATCCACCACCTCGGCTCCAAGCGCAAGGGTCGCCGCGCGCTTGATGGCCGGCGCGTTCGAGGGCATTACGATCACGGCCTTTGCGCCCACCTCCCTCGCCGCGTAAGCCACCCCCTGCGCATGATTGCCGCTCGAATAGGTAATGACGCCGCGCGCAATCTCGGCTGCCGTAAGCTGAAGAATCTTGTTGGCCGCGCCGCGAATCTTGAAGGCGCCAATAGACTGCAGGCTCTCAGCCTTGAGCCAAATCTCGCGCCCCGAACCGCGTTCCGAGATGCCCGGGAATACGGCCTTCACCAGCGGCGTGCGCACCGCAATCCCCCCTGTACGCCTGGCGGCGGCACGAATGTTCTCCAGGCTGACCAGCGAAACTGTCTGTGCGCTCATAGCAGGTCTCTTTCCGGAACCTTTACAGCTGCGCCCTGAACCCTGATCTCTGATCACTGACCCCTGGTATCTGCTTACTCGTAAGCCAGCGCTTCGATGGGATCCTTCCGCGCCGCCATCCAGGCCGGGTAGAGAGCTCCCAGCGAGGCGCCTGCAAAGGCGATCGCCGCGCCCCTGACCAGCCATTCGACGGTAATTTCAAAGTGCTGAGTGGGCAATAGATGCACATAGGCGAATTGCACAGCGAAGGTAGACCCGACGCCGACCACCACGCCAGCCAGGGCCAGCACCGCGCACTCGCGCAGCACCACGCCGACTATGGCCAGCTTCGAGGCACCCATCGATTTGAGAATGCCGATCTCCCGGGTTCGCTCGAGCACCGCGGTATACATCGATTGAAAGATGACCAGGAAGCCGATGACCACGGCGATCCCGGTAATCACGTTGACCGCAAGGTTGAATCCCGGCAGCTTGTCCGGCGTCATCGTCTCCAGCCATTCGTCGATCGTCTGGACAGGGAAGTCTTCCAGCCCCCGTGTCGCATGAATCTCCTTGATCACCGTCCCCAGATTGGACGGGTCGTCGCACTTGATATAGAAGTTCGAAGCCTTGCCCTCTGACCCAGTCAGTTGCCCCATGGTCGTAATTGGGATCAGTTCTCGCGCTCCCTTGCCATGCATCACAACGCCTGAGATGCGAAACTCATGATCCATCAAGCTGATCGTGTCGCCCACGTGGTAGCCATGACCGGAAGTTGCCTGAAGGTTGTCGATGATCGCGTCATAGGGCCCCTGAAACGGTCCTCCCGCCACAAAGACGAATGGCTTCAGTGCGTCGTACGTCGCAAAATCCACGCCAAAAATGATTCCGATCGTGCCCTTGGTGACCAGATGCTGCATCACCGGTGCCACCACAGTCACGTGGGGAAGCCGGCGCAGGGCTTCGCCATCCTTGATTGGCAGAGGCGCGCCGCCGACGCCATTCATGAAGCTGGCATTCGAAGGCCACAGGATCAGGTCGGCGCCGATGCCGCTGGTGCGCGTCTTCTGGTCGTTGAGCATGCCCATGAAGATGCCCACGATCGACAAGATCATGATGACTTCAATCCCCACTGCCAGGACGCTAATGATCGAGCGCAGGGGACGGTGAAGCAGGTTGGCAATAATAAGCTTATTCATGATGGAGGCCGGCTCCCCACGACAAAGACCACCCAGACCCTCCCCATAAGGTTAACAGCCCGCCGGGGCGATTTCCCTATTTGGGAATTCCCTTCCCAATGGCGGCCCAGCCTCATGATAGTAAACGACCTACCCCGAATCGACTTTGACGCCGGATGTTTCAGGGTTTATTGTGGGAGTTAAATCCCACGGGATTCTATGGCAAGTTTTGAAATACTGTGATTTTTTGCAATGCAGAAGGTCGCCGCTGAACGCAGTCGGATCGATCTGAAGGTGTTGGTTTCGGGCGAGGGCTTGTCAAGGAATGCTACCGCCCGCAGTTGGAAGCCGATGGGTAAATTTGGTGAAGACCTGCGCATGGAGCGGCTAGCCCGCGGCATCGCGCTTGAAGACATTACCGCTGTGACCAAGATCAGCCAGCGTCACCTGGTGGCATTGGAGCAGGAGCGTTTTCGCCTGCTTCCGGGCGGGATCCTGAGCAAAGGGATCGTGCGCGGTTATGCCAGCGCTCTCGGGCTCGATGAGCGCGATTGGACCGATCGCTTTCTCAAGGCGTCTACCGCCGCAGGGCAGGTGATCGACGACGACCGAGGCTGGACCGCCTTTGCCAGCAATGTGGGAAAGGCCCGCATCCTGCGCCACGAGGCCGTTGAGCTGCGCCTGCGCTGGCTGGGTGCCCTTTTGCTGTTCATCGCCGTCGCTCTTGCCGCCTTCCTCACCATCCGGTATTACGGCGTCCGTTCAGGATGGTGGACCACTCTGCTTCCCACCGGTCCCGCCTCCAATACCGCTCAATCCGTCCACGCCTTTTTCTCTCGCCTCTATTCCCGTCTGGCCAACTGAGCGCCCCTCCCGGCGCCTCTGGATGAGCGGATAGTTCCCGGTTAATGCCGCCCGTTCCCCTTGAACCGCCAATCTTCCCCGTTCGACGCGAGCCTTTGCTTCACCAGCCCCGTCGCAGTTACCATGAAGGGAAACACCGTGGAATTTGGTTTACCCCGGTGCAGGTTTGCCCGTCTTGCGAGCAAGTTCCCGAGCCCGGCTCAGCGACACCTTGGCAAACCACACACATACATCCCTTCAATGGGAAGGAGTCTGAAGTTGAGCGATCGTTTTCTGTTTACCTCCGAGTCAGTCACCGAAGGCCATCCCGACAAGATTGCCGACCAGGTCTCCGACGCCATCCTTGACGCCTGCCTGGAGCAGGACCCCTACAGCCGCGTGGCCGCTGAGACCCTCACCGCGACAGGCCTGGTGGTCATCGCCGGCGAAATCACCACCAAGGCATACGTCGATTTCCAGAGCCTGGTACGGGGCGTCGTCGCCTCCATCGGGTATGACAACGCCCTCTACGGCTTCGACTCCAACACCTGCGCGGTGATTTCGACCATCAACAAGCAGTCTGGCGACATCGCCCAGGGCGTGGACACGGGCGGCGCCGGCGACCAGGGAATGATGTTCGGCTACGCCTCGAACGAAACTCCCGAGCTGATGCCCGCGGCCATTTCGCTGGCCCACCGGCTCACCCGACAGTTGACCAAGGTGCGCAAGAACGGCAAGCTGCCTTACCTGCGCCCCGACGGCAAGAGCCAGGTCACGGTTGAGTACGACGAAAACGGCAAGCCAGCCCGCATCGACGCCGTGGTCATCTCCAGCCAGCACTCGGAGAGCGTCTCGAATGAGGAACTGCACGCCGACATCCTGAAGCATGTCATTCAGGCCGTGCTGCCTGCCGAGTGGCTCGACGAGCACACCAAGTACCACATCAACCCCACCGGCCGCTTCGTGATCGGCGGACCCATGGGCGACACCGGCCTGACCGGCCGCAAAATCATCGTCGACACCTACGGCGGCATGGGCCGTCATGGCGGCGGCGCCTTTTCGGGCAAGGACCCGACTAAGGTTGACCGCAGCGCCGCTTACATGGCGCGCTACATCGCAAAGAACATTGTTGCCGCAGGTCTGGCCGAAAAAGTCGAGGTGCAGCTCGCCTACGCCATCGGCGTCGCCGAGCCGGTTTCGGTCCTCGTCGACACCTTCGGCACTGGCAAGCTGAGCCATGCTGCGCTCACCGACCTAGTTCGCAAGAATTTCTCGCTGACTCCCAAGGGCATCATCGAGAGCCTCAACCTGCGCCGCCCCATCTACCAGAAGACCGCGGCGTATGGCCACTTCGGACGCAGCGAGCCCGAATTTACCTGGGAGGCCACCGACAAGGCCTCCGCGCTGGCCGAACAAGCCGGTGTGACCGCCAAAGCCGGCAAATAACCCGCGCCCGAATCCAGCAAAAAAAAGACCTGTCCGTCACCGGGCAGGTCCTTTTTTGCTGAATTCGACGCGCCGAGTACTCCCGCTGCTACTCCGCGGCTGGAATCATTCCTGTCACATTGGCCATGACCGAGGCCGTGACAACCGAAGAGAAGCTCGACATCGTTGCTGCCGTCGATACCGAGACCGGATTGGATCCGGACGAGATGAATGGTCCGAGAGCTCCGGCTGCGGTGGTGCCGGTGCTGCCGCTTACGCTGGTGATCAGGCCCGTCAGGCCCGCGTCGCTTTCATAATTGGCATCGTTGGCCGGAATCAGGTTGAGGCCGGCATACATCGGGGAAGAAAGAGTGACGTTGGGAATAGCGCGGACCAGCGCGCGATGCTCCGACTCGACGCCCAGGATCGACGCGGACACCTTGGCATAGAGAATCAGATCGGCCTGGGTGAGGTTGTTGCCGCTCGATGCGGGGTTGGCCTGCGTGGCGCTGAAGCCGTTATAGCCCGCGGCCATGGAAGCGAACTCCTCGACCGCCGTCATGTAGGCGCCTACGAACGCTGTCTCCAGCGCAAGCAGAACCGGAACAAAGCCGGAGAGCGAACTGAATGTGCCTGTGGGATAGTAAAAGGTTTGCGGCACGCCGGCCGCTGCGTCTCCGCTTCCATCGACAGACAGGCCGAGCAGTCCGCGCAGCAACTGAGCGTGCGCCACCTCTTCCAGCAGCGCCGCTTGCAGGTAGGCGACGTTGACCTGGTTGCCGCTGGCGCTCACATTGGTGGCTGTGCCTCCTGATCCGGCAAGGTTTGAATCGGTGATCACTCCGGAACTGGAGAGCGCTGTGTAATAGGTGGTGATGGCAAGGCTCTCGGCGATCAGAGCGGCAGTCAGAATGTTGGCCGCGGTGTCCGTAGAAGCGGCGGCCGAAACGCTATTCATGTTGCTCGAGCCGGCGCATCCGCTGACAATGGCGGTTGTCGCGGCGCCAAGCCCGAACATGGTGGCGCCGGTTAGAAATGAGCGGCGATCCACGCCGCTCCCAATTTTGATCTCCTTGAACAACCTGCCCATCGCCATCCTTATTCTCCTTTGGGGATATCTACCGGTTGAAAACAATCCGGAAGTCATGGTGCATATCCGGTACGCACCCGTGGGCGGTTTTGGATTGGCGGAATTCGACTTATTCTTGCGGCACTCCGCATTTTCTTCATTGCAGGGTCAATCGCTTAGAATTCTCAGGTGCGTTCCGGCGTCTAAGAACCATGGAAATGACAGGAGATACTATGCGTCTTTCTCTGCTTGCTCCATTTTTGCTCGCCCTTTCATCTCTCTGCGCCGCTCAAACCACCGCCAACTGGAGCTACTTTGGCAAAACCGGCGCTCTTGCCTGGGGCAGGCTCGACCCGGCCTACAGAGCCTGTTCCAAAGGTCACCAGCAGTCCCCCATCGACATGCGGGGCGCGCGCCTCGATGCCAAACTGCAACCGATCGAGTTCCACTACGTGGGGGGCGCCATCACGCTTGAGAACACCGGCAACGCCATCGTTGCGGTGGTCGATCCGGGCAGCTACATCGTGGCCGGCGGGGTGCGCTACAACCTGGTCGACTTCGAGTTCCATCACCCCAGCGAACACACCGTCCGGGGCAAACTCGCCGACATGGAAGTCGATCTGATCCACAAGAGCGCCGAAGGCAAGCAAGCCATCCTCGCCGTGCGCTTGATCGAAGACATGGGAACCCCGAACGCCACCATCGCAACCCTGTGGGAACACCTGCCCGCGACGGCCGGGAAACAAGAGAGAATCACCGACATGATCGACGCGGCCGGCCTTCTGCCCGCCGACCGCGGCTACTGGACCTACGCCGGCTCCGAAGTCACGCCGCCCTGTTCGGAAGGCGTAAACTGGTTCGTCTTTGAGAACGCCATCTCTGTCAGTCGCACGCAACTGCGCGCCTTCACCAATCTTTACCGGCTCAACACGCGGCCCCTGCAAGATCCCCACGGCCGCAAAATTGTGGCCAACGAGTAGACTCCAGACCGCATTGTCACAACTGATGAAATCGGGCTTGTTTAGGCCCTTTTTGCTTCAAAAATCGACATGAACAGGCCGAAAACGAACGGAAAAATGCGGTTATATTTACCATTTGATAACGGGGAGCGGATCGTAACATGTTGAATTTAATGTGCTTGCCAAAAGTTCCCGTCCCGAGAGGGGCCTTAGCGGGGTGAGGGGGGGTAGGGGTCCCGGAAAAACTTGGCTGAGCCGGGGCAAGATTGACCCGACGCATACCTCAAAGCTGGAACTGGACATAACCTTCTCACAGTTCCCAGTGTGAGCCTTTTGAGGCTAATTGTACGCAATGGGGAGCGGCCGGCATGTGAATACTAGATCGGGAACAGGCGCAGCGTGATTCCTCCGCCTGACACCGGTGCACCCACGGTGACGTCTCCCAGGTCTTTCACCAGGTAGTGCGCGGCATCGAGCCGCTCGACGGGATGCGAGAACGTGGTGGCCACCACGATGCAACCTGCCCTCCGGCCGGCCTCCGCGCCCGATGACGAGTCCTCGAAGACCACACAATCCCGCGGCGCAACGCCGAGCATCGCCGCACCGGCCAGGAACGGCTCCGGGTCAGGCTTCCCGCGGGTGACGTATTCGGCCGTCACCAGCCGTTCCGGCACTGGAATTCCTCCCGCCGCAAGCCGCCCTCGCGCCAGCCGCTCGGTGGCGCTGGTCACCACCGTCCAACGGTCCCTGGGCAGATTTGCCAGCAAACTCTCGACCCCGGGGAGCACCTTCAAATCCTTGTTGTCCTCCATCTCCAGGTCTTCGAGGATTTTGAGTTCCACTTCCGGGTCGAGTTCGGGCGCCATGCGCGCGAAGGTGTCGATCGCCCGGCATCCATGCGTGATGCTCAGCACGTAAGCGGCATCAACGCCGCGCATTCCGGCCCACTTCGTCCAACTGCGCTCCACCGAACCCAGCGACGAAATCAGGACGCCATCCATGTCGAAGAGAATGCCCTGGCAGTTGATCGAAACCGGAGAAGACGCGGCAGATGAATCCATACTCCGATTTTAGCGGTCGACTCAGGGCTTCCGGGGAGGCGGCTGTTTGGCCGTTCTGAAGATGACCTTGGGCGGATCGCCGAAAACCACTGATCCTTCCGCCGCCAGGGTGCGGCTGCCGACGGCCATCGTGTTGGTTCCCAGCGTGATCGCGCCGTCTCCGATCGCCGTCTCCGCGGTCCACCGGTCGAACCGCGTCATCGCCGCCGGAATTCCTGCGTGATGCGCTTCGCTATTGCGCGTGGCAATGGTCCCGTGCAGCCATTCGAAATGCAGCATGCCCTTGGCCGTTCCGGCCAGATCCTTGTCCGTGTAGCCCACGGCCTGGATCTTGCCGTCCGCGTTCAGGACACCACCTGACCAGCTTTGCCCAATCAGTTCTCCCACGGCCCGGGCGCTGAGGTTCTCAAAGTGCCCTTCCAGCGTATAGCCGGGCTTGGCCTGGTCACTGGCCGCCTTTTCGAGCGTTCCCGATACCTCTACCTTCCCGCCCAGCAGTCCGGCATCGAGATCGGTGAACTGCGCGCCGGTCGAATCGACGCTGACTGTGGCCGCTGGTTCCAGCAGCGTGACTGGTCCCAGGATGAGTGAATCGGCCTTGACCGTCCCCTTGATTTCGGGCCAGGGCGGAGCCGACGCCGGATGCAGCCGGTCGAACAGATTCGAAAGCAGAGTTGCCTTCTGTGGAACTCCCAGGATCGCCGTCTGCAGCGTGGCCGCGTCAAGAGCTCCGAATTGGATCTCAAAATGAGGCTCGCAGGGAGTCGGGGTCTGGCAGTTGAGCGGCACGGTGAGGCTGCCGGTTCCCTTGAGGGGCCCATAGGTGAAAAACACAGGGTCCCAGCGCATGGGCCCGGTTCCGAGATGCAGTGTCGCCTGTTGAATCTGCACATGGCCGGCCAGGTAGTCGGCCTTCCAGTTGGCATTGCGAAGGGTCACCGTCCCGGTCAGGCTGTCCTCATTTTCCGCGTTGACCGGCGCAGCCGCGGCCCCAACCTGTCCGTCGGCCGGCGACGAAAACGCTTCTGTAGCTTCCGGCGCCTGCAGCCACGGTCCCGCGGCGATCAAATCGATTGCGATGGGGTCGCCGGCGAGACCATCCAATCCGGCACTATCCGGCAGCCCTGCCGCGCGCTCGAGTTCCCTGGCCCGGGCCACGCTCACCTGTCCGCGCAAGGCGACCTGATACCCCTGCCGCTCAATGCGGAAAGCGACCACGAGCGGTCCCGCTCCCCCCGCCGGAATGTTCATGGTCCCTGCCAGCGCCTGCTTTTGCCCTCCAGCTGGAGATGCATCGGCCACCGGAGCAAGCACTACCTTGGCCGCCTGCACAGGCTGGCTCAGGCCGGACCCGCTCAGCGCGAAGTCTTCCACCGTAAGCGAGCCCGTAAGCGGCCCCTCCGCAGGCGCGGGCTTAGCCTGCCTGCCGCGCCGGGCCCTGACAGGCTTGACCGGCTCGCTTGCGGCTGGCACATCGGCGTAGGCGATCTTGCCGTTCAGCGTCCCCTTTGCCTGCAGGTCCGGCGGCAACCCGCTTCGCATCGCCCTGAGCAAAGCCAGCCCCGCAGCCACAGGCACGCGATCCAGTTCCGCCGAGAGCCGCGGCGGACCGTCTGCATCCGCCACTTCGCCGGTCAAGTGGAAGCGCCCGTCGCCCAGCGGCGAATCGCATACGAGGCCCTCCACCGCCCGCCTGGAGAAGTGATACACGAGATTGCAATTGGCGTCGAAATCCAACGGCTCTGCCGGGCTGAATTCCACGCGATGTACCCCGGCCGCGCGTAGGCGAGCCTGGACCCTGGCGTCAGCCGCGGTGCCTTCCAGATGCAACTCTCCGGTCAGGTCGCCCCGCCAACCCGCGTCTGAGCCGGTGATCAGCCTCGCCAGCTGGCCTAGTTGCGCCTCACGCCAGTCGAGATCGAGACGCACCGGCACCTCGTTCAAGACTGGCGCCGAGCGCATACTCGCCTCCATGCGCAGAACGCCCGTGTCCTCCTCATTCATGCTGACGTCGGTTCGCGCCGGCTGGCCCCGCAATTGGAGCCGCCAGTCGCCCGGGTTCGCCTGCCAAAAAGAAAGGTCAGTGTTCAGCAGCGAAAACGGCAGCTTTTCCAGGCCGTTCCTAATGTTGATGCGGGAATTGGTCGCCTCCAGATAAGGCAGCGGCACCGGGCGGCGCGCCCCGGCGCTTCCCATAGCCCCGGCTCGCGCAGCCGCGGTCCGGAACAGCGGATCGAGATTCCATCTCCCCGGCGCAGTTCGTACCAGGTTCAGGCTGGCCTCGTCCACGCTGATGCGGCCTATCTCCAGACGCCCCCGCCATAGCGACAGCAGCCGGATGGAGGCGGTAACGGTGTTGGCATGAAGAACCGGCTCGGCGCCGTACGCCGGATCCTCGGCCACGCTGAGATCGGTGATCACAAACCCCGGGCGGGGAAGCAATCGCAGCTCCACCGAGGAGAGCCGCACCGGCCTTCCGAGCGATTGGGAGATAAGTTGTGTGATCTGGCTTTTATAGCGGCTGATGCTGACCAGTGGAGGCACCAGGACGACAGCCACAACAATAACCGTCAGCACCGCCACGATGAGCCTGAACCGTCTTCGCCCTCGGTGCCCGCCTTGCGCCTCTCCGGTCATGGTCTTCCCGTCTTCTTAGCGCACCACGTGGAACGTCCGCTTCCAGCGCGTGTCGGTGAAGAAGTGCAGCGCGACGTGGCCCATCCAGGCGATCCGGTTGCCCAGCCCGGTCTGTTCGTATTGTTCTTCGGGAGTCTCAAACGACCAGTAGTTGAACAGCGGGCGGCCCACGATCGCTTCCCGCGGCACAAATCCCCAGTACCGCGAATCCAGGCTGTTGTGCCGGTTATCGCCCATCATGAAGTACTTGCCCGGAGGAACCACCAGGTCGCCGTTCTGAATGTAGCCGGGAAAGGCAACCGCCCACTCGTCGGGAACGCCATCCGGCCCTGAAGCCTCAGGCGGCACGGATGGAAATTCGTCGAGGAAATCCTGGTGGTTGTCTTCGGTGGTGGGCTGAGCGTGCGGCTGGTCCTGGGCCACGCCGTTGATGATGACGATGCCGTTGCGCAGATGGATGTGATCGCCGGGTACGCCGATCAGCCGCTTCACCAGGAAGAGATACTCGCCCGCCGAGCTGGCCACAGGCTTGATGAAAACAATTACGTCGTTGTGCCGCGGCTCGCGGTAGTGAACCAGCGGCATCCATTTCGCAGGCGGAGCCAGCGTGATGCGATCGACAACCAGGTGATCGCCCACCAGCAGTGTCTTCTCCATCGAGCCGGACGGAATGACAAAGTTCTGCGCCAGAAAGGTGAGAATGAACAGGCCTACGACCAGGACACCGCAGATGCTGGCGACGGCCTCAAAAGGCGTCTCCTCCACCCGCTCTTGACTTGATTCATTTCTCGCCGAACCCGGCGCTTGCTGCGCATGAGTCGGCTCGTTGGTGGCCAGCGTTCTTTTCTTCGTCATCCAGTCGCTCTTTGCGGAAATTCCGGGGCTATCTCGGGCCGGTCTCATCAGTGAACCACCCGGAAGATGCGCCTCCAGCGCGCAAATCCGGTCAGCCGTTCGGAGAGTTCTCTTTCGTGTCCGAGTCTATCATCCGCAGCCTGTTGAACATCAGTCGTCGAAGGCCGCCGCAGGGAGAAGTAGATCACCAGCGGACGGGCCACGATCGCCTCCCGCGGCACGAATCCCCAGAACCGGGAATCGCTGCTGTGATTGCGGTTGTCTCCCAGCACGAAGTACTGGCCCTGCGGCACCGTCAGCTCGCCATTGTGCGACAGGCTCTGCATCTGGCGCCACCACTCGGGATCGACCGAGGGGTCGGTATAAACCCGGGCGGGAAAGTTATCGCGAAAGTCGTTCGGAGGAGCCGGCTCGAAGGCCGCATATGGCTCGTCCTGGGCAACCCCGTTTACCAGCACCCGTCCGTCTTCAATGCGCAGCCGGTCTCCCGGAATCCCCACCACGCGCTTGACCAGCAGAGGCGGCTTGGGATGATGAAAGACAATAATGTCTCCGCGCTCCACTGGCCGAGAAGGCATGACCCACCGGCCCACGACCCCCTGGGGCGCATACACCTGCTTGTTGAACAGCAGAAAATCGCCCACCAGCAGCGTATGTTCCATACTCTCGGAGGGGATCAGAAACGGCTGCAGCACAAACGTGTGCAGAAACATGGTCACGACGATCAGGGTCAGGAACGTCGCCAGGGCATTGGGGACGCTGGGCAAGTGCAGCCGCGCGCGCTCGTGCCCGCCGGGGATTGCGGTAGAAGCTTCGGCAGGGGTACTCATTGCGCTGCGTGATCCTCCTCTTCAGCGTCCTGCCCGCTGTCTCTCCCGGCTGCCTGGGCCGTCAGCCTCTCCAGCGCCCGCCGTGCCGCATCCTGCTCGGCGTGCTTCTTGGTGCTTCCCATGCCGCGCGCCAGCGGCTTGCCCGGCTCGCCGGCTTCGGCTTTTACACGCACCTCGACCAGAAAACGCTTGCGGTGATCGGGTCCGGTCTCGCCCTTTACACGGTAGACCGGCGTGCCCGCCCGCTCGGCCTGCAGCCGCTCCTGCAGGGCGGATTTGTAGTTTCCCAGCGCCGCTCCCAGCCGCAGGTCCTCGGCCAGTTGTGCGGCAGCCTCGCCCATTACCCGGCTGCGCACAAACACCCTCGCCGGCCCCAGCCCCCCGTCAAGAAACAGCGCTCCCATCACTGCTTCCATGGTATTCGAAATCACCGTGCTCTTGCTCCTCAGGCCGCTTCGATCCTCACCCCGGCTCAGGAGCAGATGCCTGCCGAGTCCGATCGATTCAGCCACTTTGGCCATGTGCTCCCGGCTCACCAGCTGCGCCCTGACCCGGGTGAGTTCGCCTTCTTGCCACTCCGGATGGGCCTCGAATAACGCCTCCGCCACGGCCAGGTTCAGCACCGCGTCTCCCAAAAACTCCAGCCGCTCGTTTTGCGCAGCCTCATCTTTTCCGGTTTCCTGGGCGACCTGATTGGCCAGCGAGCGATGAGTGAGCGCAAGCACCAGCAAATCGGGACTGGAAAACTCGTGCCCCAAAGCCGCTTCGAGTTGCATCAGATCGGTTTCCACGCGCTCCTCAAGGAGAGTTGAATCATTGCGGCTTCGCGGTCTGCGAGGCGCCGTCCGCTCCCTTGGCCTGGCCGGTCGGCTGTCCCGGCGCCGTCGAATCCGCCGCCCCGTTGTCGTCTGCATCGTCGCAGCCCTGGCCCTTGACCGTGTAGGCAGTCTTGACGCCCCGTTCCGCGGCCAGCCGCGTGTCCTGCTGCCCGTCGCGCGTCGCCAATGCCTGGTTGTACTCCGCCAATGCCTCGTCGCGCTTGCACTCCAGGTCCAGCATCCGGCCCAGGTAGATGTGAGACCAGGCGAGGAGGCGCTGCTCCTTGGTGGTCGCCAGCGTCTTCTGGAAGTCGTCAACCGCCGTGTCGGGATGTCCCGTCATCAGGTCTACGCGCGCCAGGATGAAATGCGCCCGCGCGCTGTCTGCCGTGGATTGGATGGTATCCGACTCGGTGGTCAGCACCTCGCGCGCCATGGCGGCGGCGGTGTTCACGTCGCCCGCCGCGAGCTTGGCCTCGGCCAGATCCAGGCCGGTAAGTTTGCGCGGTTTGCTGCGCTGCAAAACGTCCTGGTCAGCCTCCTTGTCAAAAATTGTGTTGCGTGCCCTGTGCACCTGCTGATCCACGTCCATGGTGTAGACCAACTCGCCGATGGTGTCTTTCAAGCTGGCCGGATCCTTTTCAAACTGGATCATCTGCTCGTAGAAGTACTGGGTCAGCACAAATCCCTGCGACATGTCGTGCAGCACCGCTTTCCAGCGCACTACATCCGCCTTTTGAATCGATTCCTGCCTCTCGTGCTCGTAGCGCGGCAACTCGGCACGATCGATATTGGCCGGTATCTTGAAGATCGGCACTCCGGTGTCCATGGTTCGCGCCTCGATGGCCTTGATCAGGCACTCGATGGTCAGCGGCACCGCATCGGAACGGTACCGGAACTCGAGGGGCGCGTCGCGAATCTCCTTCAATACCGGGTTGGTGCGGTCGATGGCGTTCGAACGCGCATAAAGCAAGGGGTCGATCATGTAGTGCAGATACGTGTGCCGCACATCGTTCATGCGGATCTGGCCGTTCTGGGGAGACACCACCACCACATAGTCCGTGCCGTAGATGCGCGCATTCACCGTTCCGGGCGAAAGCAGAGGCTCAATGATCACGACGAATCGCCGCCCATCGTAGGTCGAGGCCGGCATCTTCAGATAAAGATTGGCGGCGACAATCATTTGCGACAGCGAGTCGTGTACCTTGTCCGCCTCGTCGTCATAGGTGTGATGCACTGTCAACCAGGTCCCATGGAGATCGGTCGCGACGACAAACGCCTTCAGGATCGGCACAACCTCCGCCACCTGGGTCGCGTCTGGCGGCATCTCGGTCAAGTCGGCGGACATCTCCAGCTCCGGCGGGGGGGTGAGATAGAGCGCCAGCGAAATGTATTGCGATACGTCCAGCACCGTGCCGGTCATCTTGTGCTGTGCAATGTAAAGGCAGATCGCGTCGCGCCTGGAGCGGGCGTCCTCGCTTCTGGCCAGAGCCCGGTCAATCTCATCGCGCACCCGCTTGCGCACCGGCGCGCTGTCCTCCAGCCCCTCGTCATATCCGCAGGCATTCAGCGCCGCGGCCATCACAAACACGGGCTCGGAGCTGATCAGCGAGATCGTCGGCCCCGCCGGATCAATCAACGTGGGCGACTTTTCCTGCGCATAGGCGGACTGCGAGCTGGATGAGCTCTTTGAACCCTGTGCAGCCGCCGTAACAGCCGAAGAACCGGCCACCAAGAAGAAGAAGGCTGCAAATAGCGCCGAGCCAGTACGGATTTTGTAAATCGTCATGTTTCGAACCCTGCCTGCAAGTCTAGTTAGACGTACCGGCAGGGTCAAACGGGATAGGGACTGAGGGACTGAGGGACTTGGGAGATCAGCGCCTCAGATTCGGCCCAGCAGACGGAAGGGCCGTCCAGCAGCCCCGAGGTATTCCACAAGTCCCTACTCTCCAAGTCTCTGGCCGAGTGAAATGGTTCCTTGAATTCGCGCTTTCCCAGGTCTGAGAATCCAGACCTGGGGCACCGACATTACGCCATATTGAAAACAAATAAGTTATTGATTTTACAATGGGCTAAATGTGCTGAATGTGCGAGATGGCCAAGGTTCTGCCTCAATTTGCCACAAAAATTTGGGCCGTTGCGAGGCTCGGATAGCTGGAAGTATAGCCTTCACAGTCTGTTCGCCAAGTTGATTCTGAAGCACTGCCGGTCACATTTCCAGAACCTCTGGCGTGCCTTGAATCGGCCCACAATCAATTCAGAGGCGTTATGCTGGATTGCAGATCACTGACGGAAATCTGCATATGCTTCACGTTCGAGTGTTTCAGCTTGCGCTTAGATATGCCATCGCAGCATTCGCAGTCATGTTTCTCATCTACTGCGGTCTGCGTGTTTATATGGTCAACCTTGGGAGCAGAAGTATCACGTTGCTCAACGAGTCAGCGCGGATTCAGATCGGAGCTAGCGAGGATTCCATCCTTCCCCTCGTGACACAGTATGGCGGTGTTAAGTGGACACCCCGGCCTCCCGCGCCGCTAGATGATTGTTTCGACAAAACAGCCTGTGAGTACGCGAACGCGCAACGCCCCGATTATCAATACGAAATCGCGTTATCGCCCTTCGGAGTATTGCCAGCAACTCTCACCCAAGCACAACCGGGTCGGATTCATCGCATCTTGACCTTTCTGATGATCCGGATTCCCAGTGAGTGGCGCGATCCATTCTCATTGCGCGATATCTGGACCACAGTGGAAATCTCCATCCGCGCCGGACACGTAGTTGCTGTGTCCGGCAACCTCTATGTGGAGGGCAGGGATCGCTGGCTAGGAAACTCGTGGACGTTCTCCGCAGAGATGCCGCACCTTGATATGCGTTCGAAAGGCTACGTAATCGACGGAACCTTTCTGACCTTTCCGGGGCATGGTGGTGCTGGCACCAGACACTACCTTACTGCTGCCGCTACTCCTGAACAATTCAAGTCTGCACAGGACATCAATACGCGCTGCATCACGGGCTTTGTCCCCTGTCGCTGTCTTTCCGATCTCACGCCGCTCGCTTTCCAATACCTCAGCCGCCATCCCGACGTCGGCAGTAGTATCCAAACAGATGATTGTCCGTACCGACTTAATCCTCGCTAGTTCTTAGACTGGTAGCAACGAACCATTTTCTTTTACCGAGCATTTTGTCTCTTGCTCGCCGGTCACTTTGCGTCGGGCACAAAATTGCCACAAAACTTTAAGCATGATTTCTAGTAGGGTCATTTTATTTAACTTACGGTGCCGTCGAAATGTGGGGCACCCAGGTTGGTACAGAATCAGCCGTTCAGAGACCTAATCCCTACTCCCTCAGTCCCTTAGCCCCTTCGTACCTCGGTCCTTCAGCGCCCCGGCAGCCGGCAGCAGTCTCCGCCTTCCGGCGCATCAGTCGCTCCCGCATCGAGCGCCACCTTCCAGCTCCCATCCGGTTCTCTCCGCCAGATGGTGATAAACCTCCCGCTAATCACCACCGGGTTCCCGTTCGCGTCTTTGCTGTGCCCCTCGTAATGGCTCCACGTGTACCCGATATCCCCCGATGGCCCCATTACGGCATCGGTCGGCGTCCATGTCAGCTGATAATCCCTGGGGCTCCAGTTGGCTGTTTTGGCAATCGCCACTTTGCCCACCATCGGCGCCGTCCCGTTTCCAAGGAGCACACCATCCTCGGCGAACCACGATACAAAACCCGGGCCGCCGCGCTCCGCCACTTCTTTGGCAAACTTCGCCTCCAGGTTGAATAGAAGTACCTTACCCGGCTTAACCGTCGTATCGCTCAGCGGATTCGGCGCCGCCTGGCCGGTTCCCGCTTCCGGAAACGTCAACTGCCCCCAGGCCGCTCCCGATCCCGAGACCATCACGGCCGCCAACCAACACAAGCCGGCAAAAACTGTTCTTACACGCGCCACGTTCTCAGCTCCTTCAAAACAAACTCCACGCGCCCATCCTATAACGCCCGGCCCGATATCGCCTGCCAACCCTCTGGCTCCATCGCGGGGCGATCACATGGAAGTGGATTTTGAAGGGGAGAGGTTTCGCCGCGGCCCTACGGGGCGCAAAACACTTCTGCTGGGCTTATCCCAGGGTTTCCGTTTCGTTGGCCAAGGCGAAAGAATCTTCGACCCTGGGCTATCTTCGCTTCGTCCCGGGACGAAAGCCTGAGAGCAACGATGATGATCGAGAATTCGAATCTATTCGGTGCACAAAAAAACGTTTATGCGATTACCCGAGGCTCCATCGTCCAGCCTTTTCAGGCCTGGAGGAACCCGGCGCGCTCCCCACATCCAATTCGCTCCGACATGGCGTCTAACCCTCGCAGCCTCAACCCGGCATCCGGGTATACTAAAGGTAGAATGCGGGGAAGGAGATCGATGGCTACAATTCTGGACTCCATTCACTCTCCCGCTGATCTGAAACATCTGTCCGAAAGCGAGATGATCACCCTCGCCCAGGAAATCCGCGAATACCTCATCCAGACTCTCTCCAAGACCGGCGGCCATCTCGGCCCCAATCTCGGCGTTGTCGAGCTCACCCTCGCGCTCCACGCCGTCTTCAGCACCCCTGAAGACAAGATCCTCTTCGACGTCAGCCACCAGGCCTATGTCCACAAGCTTCTCACCGGCCGATGCGATCGCTTTGAAACCATCCGCCAGCCCGGCGGCCTCAACGGCTTCATGCTGCGCACCGAGAGCGAGCACGACTGCTACGGCGCAGGCCATGCGGGCACCGCTCTCTCTGCAGCCCTCGGCATAGCCGTGGGCCGCGATCTAGCCGGCGGAAATGAAAATGTAATCGCCGTGGCCGGCGATGCCGCATTCACCAACGGCATCTCCTTTGAAGCGCTCAACAACATCGCCGAGCAGACCCGCCGCATGATCGTTGTCCTCAACGACAACGAGTGGTCCATCGACCGAAACGTCGGCGCGGTGGCTCGCTATTTCCACCGGATCGTCACTAACGAGCACTATCAGCACCTGCACCAGAAGGCCACCCGAATCATCGAGCGCTTCGGCGGCAAAACCGCTGCCAAGGTCGTCCGCCGCGCCGAAGAAGCCGCCAAGAGCATGCTCTGGCCCTCCATCCTGTTCGAAGAATTCGGACTGGAATACTTCGGCCCCGTCGACGGCCACAACCTGCCACTGCTGATCGAATCCTTCAAGTTCCTCAAGGGCGCCGACCACCCGGTCCTGCTCCACGTGCTGACGCAGAAGGGCCGCGGCTTTCAGCCTGCCCTCGAGGGTCAGAAAAAATTCCACGGCCTCGGGCCCTACGATCCTGAAACCGGCGATACGGCCGCATCCGGCCTGCCTACTTACGCCGAAGTCTTCGCCAACACTCTCGCCGACCTGGCCGACAAAGACGACCGCATCGTGGCCATCACCGCCGCCATGCCCAACGGCACCGGCCTCGATCTCTTCCGGCCCCGCCATCCCAGGCGCTACTTCGACGTCGGCATCGCCGAGGAACATGCCGTCATCTTCGCTGCCGGCATGGCTACCCGGGGTTTCCGGCCCGTCTGCGCCATCTACTCCACCTTCCTCCAGCGCGCCTTCGACCCCATCGTTCACGACGTCTGCCTGCAAAAGCTTCCGGTCCTTTTCTGCATGGATCGCGCCGGCCTCTCCGGCGATGACGGTCCCACCCACCATGGTCTCTTCGACATCGGCTACCTCCGCTCCATCCCGGACATCGTCCTCATGTCTCCCAAAGACGAGGACGAGCTCGCCGACATGATGAAGACCGCCTTTGAAATTCCCGGTCCCTCTGCCATTCGTTATCCCCGCGGTGTGGTCACCGGGATCAGCCGCAAGCAGATTCCCGCCTCGCTCCCCATTGGCGAAGCGGAGCTCATCCAGGACGGCGCCGACGTCGCCATCCTCGGCCTTGGCCCCATGTTCTCGCTGGCCCGCGAGCTGGCCCTCAGCCTGGAGCACGACGGCTACTCCGCCGCCCTCATCAACCCCCGCTTCGTCAAGCCCATCGACCGCGACATCCTGGCCCGCTACGCCTCCCGAGTCGCCGCCTTCGTCACCTTCGAGGATCACGCAAAAATGGGCGGGTTCGGCACCGCGGTGGTCGAAGCACTCGACGAGATGGGAAGCCAAGTTCCCGTCATCCGCATCGGCTGGCCCGACCAGTTCATTGAGCATGGCAAGGTGGACGCGCTCCGCGCCCGCTACGGGCTCACCGCCGAAGCCGCCCGTGCCCAGGTCCTTCCCCTGCTTGCCCCTCGCCGCCACCCCACATTGATCGCCAGCTAAGGTCTGTTCACGCCACTAGAATGAAAAGCGCTCTTGCCTGCGGCGTGAACGGACCCTGGATTCCAGAGTCTCGCCCAGACACCCTGGAACCGCATTTCAGCTTCCTACCACCTTGCGGCGGGTCCAGCCACCTGCGGCGGGTCCAGCCACCTGCGGTGGGGCCAGCCACCTGCGGTGGGGCCAGCGATTTGCGCCTTGTCGGGCAGGCGGGCGTTTTGGGGCGACTTGCAGGTGGTGTGCGACAATCCACAACAGGCAAGGCGGTCTATGAGAAGTAGCCAATTCGTTCCAGCTTGTCTGATGGCCCTCGCCTTACTGTCTCCTCCAGCCGCTCCCCAGGCCGTCCCGCCCACCCCGCCGCCCGCCTCCGTTCCCCTCGTCCTAACCGGCGGCACCGTGGTCGACGTAACAGGTTGGGGCGAGTCCGCCCGCGACCTGCCCAACGCCGTCGTCATCATCCGGGACAACCGCATTACCGATGTGGGCGCAGCTTCAGAACTGCCCGCTCCCAAAGGCGCGCGGGTCATCGACTGCACCGGCAAGTATCTCATTCCAGGACTCATCGACGGTTTCGCCGGGTTAAACTCACAGGCCGAGGCCAACGCCAATCTCTATATGGGCGTTACCACTGTCGTCGCCCGCGCCGACAACGAGCGCGGCTACATCGACATGAGCGCCAACCCTGCACCCCACATCTATCCCATCGATTCCGTGGGTGTAACCGACAACTGGAGCCTGCTCGCCCATCGCCCTGACTGGATCTCCCGCCTCCGCGAAGGCACCCACCCGGTCGAACTCACCCCTGACGAAACCGCCCGTCAGATCGCGGATACCGCCGCGATCGGCACCCGCGTCCTGCTCCTCGGCCCCCGGGTCACGGCCGCCAACGCCCAGTGGATCGTCGCTCGCGCCCGCGAGCTCCACCTTGTAACCTATGGTGACTTCGTCTCAACACCCTACCGCGTCGGCATCGATGCCGGGGTCGATGTCCTCCTCCACATGGGCGACTATGAACTCGGCGTCATCCCCGACGAACTCCAGACTCCGCTGGTCGACGATCCATTCGGCCCTTCCGCTATCACCGCCCGCGACTACTCCGAGCGCATTCCCCCTACTGACGCGCACCTGCGCAACTACGCCCGCTTCATCGCCTCCCGCCACGCCGCCCTCATGCCCACCTTCAGCCTCTACTACGCCGAGCTCCCCGATCATCGCAACCTCTGGAAAGAGCCCGCCGCCTCGCTTCTCACGCCCAGCCGCATGTTCAACCCCACCGACCCCGCCACCGGCGACATGGATTACCCGCTGCCCCCGTGGACCCGGCATCTGCCCTCCGCCGGGCAGCGCTGGATGGAGGCCGATCTCCAGAAAAAGGCCGGCCAAGCTGCCCTCCGCATCTGGCGCATCAACCAGACCATTTTCGCCGCCTTCCCTCACTATCTGGCCGGTTCCGGCGCCGACGTATCCGGCTCGATGCCCGGAATCTCCCTCCACACCGAGTTGGAAATGCTGGTTCGGCTTGGTTTATCTCCACGCGAAGCCCTCGCCGCCGCCACCAACAACTACGCCCAGCAGCTGGGCTGGAACGAACTCGGCCAGATCGCACCCGGCCGCCGCGCAGACATTCTTGTCGTCGACGCCGATCCCACCCAGAACATCTGGAATGCCCGCCATATTTCCACCCTTGTCCTTGACGGCAACATCCTCGACCGCGACGCACTCCTGCACACCAGAAAATGAATCTCTGCCTGACTGACAACAGCCGGAAGAGTGAGGGCCCGGAGGCGAATGGTTGGCCTTTGCGGTCTCCCACCCATGGGACAAAAACAAAGACGCCGGATGGACGGGGAACCCAGGATCCGGATGAACCCGGAATCATCATTTAACGTAGGTAGAGGTACCCTGTTTTCCGCGATCATGACGCCATCCTCAGTGAAATCTCTCCCCGGAAGCCGCTCCCACAACCAGTGGCTCGTGCTGATCGCTCTGTTCAAGTTCGCAGAAGCACTCCTATTCGTAGCCATCGGCATCGGCGCCCATCGACTCTTGAAGAAAAATCTCGCTGACGAACTCCAAACCCTGGCAGATCATCTCCGCCACTTTAATCCGGAATCGCACGTCATCAACTTCATCCTGGTAAAGGCCTCTCTGGTCAACGCCCACATGCTTCGCCGCATTGGTTTTGTCGCATTCTGTTATGCCGCCCTCGGTTCAGCGGAGGGCATCGGCCTCTATCTCGAGAAAGCCTGGGGCGAATATCTGACCCTGATCATCACTGCTTCATTCCTTCCCTGGGAAATCTTCGAAATCGTTCACCGCATCACCTGGATCAAGGTCGGCCTGCTCACCATCAATGTGCTGGTCTTTGTCTATCTGCTTAAGATCGTTTTCGAGCGCGGCCGTCACGGTTTTCGCAAACGCTAAGAGTGATTTCGGTTCGCCAGCGCTTTAAGCGCGACCCCGGGAAAAATGCCACGGCTCAGGGCTTTGTCGCTTCGGTCCACTCCCCTGGTTCCCCTTGTCGACGGTCTTCCGGCATCCCCTCGCCGGCACCCTGAAAGCGGAGCTTTCGCTTTTCATTCGCTTATCACGAGCCCCGTCATCTGTCCAGACCAGGAATCAAAGGCGTTAACACTACCTATTGTGGTGTCTGAAATTGGGACATCTATTAGGGGACTTTCTCACAATTGATCTCCTTTCCTGCCACTTTCGATAGTTTTTCCACTTGGCGCGAGCAGGAAAAGAGCGCTACTATCGACCCTGAGGTGGGAATTTATGGAGTCCAGTGGAGTCTAGCGGAGTCTTGAGGAGCCGCTCGACACGTTTTTCAGCCCCCAGTCTACTCCCGCTTTCGGGGTTTAAGGCCAAATTTCCCCGGGGGAACCATCACGGATAACCGGAACTGGCCCTCCGACAAGGGAAATTAAGCAGGGGAATCAGCTCGCGGCCACCTTAGAATCGCCAGCCGCGGTAAGCAGAAGAGGCAGCAAATGTTTCGCGGTAATCACCCCGCCAAGGTCGATGAGAAGGGACGGCTCAAGCTCCCGGCTGCGTTCAAGCAGCTGCTGGATGCTCAGCATGTGACCCAGTTCTATATCACCTCGGCCGACGGCAAGAGCGCCGAGATCTGGCCTCTGCCGGAGTGGGAGAAGAAAGAGGCGCATCTGGTCGAGTTCAGTTCGATGGATGATGCGGTGGCCAAGTATTTGAACCTGACCAGCTATTACGGTCAGCAGGTCGAGATGGACTCGCAGACCCGGGTGCTGATTCCGCAGATTCTGCGCGGCTCGGCAAAGCTCGATGCCGAGGTGGCGGTGATGGGCAAGATCAACCACCTTGAAGTGCACAACCTGGCGATCTTTGAAGAGAATCTGCCAGCCAACGCAATGACCGCGGAGGATCGCAAGGCAGTGGCCTCCATCCTCAGCGGCCGGAACCAGTAGCACCCCCCAGGGGGAGCGCATGACAGAGCCGAAAGCCCGCCATGTGCCGGTTCTTTATCAGGAAGCGCTTGAACTTCTCCACATTCGCCCCGAGGGGACTTATGTGGACTGCACTTTGGGCCTGGCCGGCCACGCCGAGGGAATTCTCAGGCAGTTGGGCCCGGCAGGAAAATTGATTGGATTTGACCGGGACCCCGAAGCCCTGGCTCTTGCAAGGGGACGACTGGACGGGGTCATTGAAGAGCTTGGCGCTAAGGCGCCCACGGTAACGCTGATCGGTGAAGCATTCAGTTCCATCGCGCGGCATGTTGAGCCGCAAACGATCGATGGCATGCTGGCGGATTTTGGAGCCAGCAGCCTGCACTTCGACGAGGCGCGCAGAGGTTTTAGTTTTCAGGCGGACGGGCCCCTTGATATGCGCATGGACACGCGCTCCGGGCCGACCGCCGAACAGGTGGTGAATGAGACGGGTGAGCGCGAGCTCGCCAATCTCATTTACGAATACGGTGAGGAAAGGAGTTCGCGGACAATCGCCAGAGCCATTGTGCGGGGGCGGCCGGTTACAACCACGGTGCAGTTAGCCCGGATTGTAGCCTCAGCCGCTCCGCCAATGAAATTCATTCACCCGGCGACAAAGACTTTTCAAGCCCTCCGCATCTACGTCAATCGCGAGTTGGAAGAAATCCGGGACCTGTTCGAGGCCGCTCCAAAATTGCTTAAGCCCTCGGCACGCCTGGTAGTCATCAGTTTTCATTCTCTTGAAGATCGCATCGCGAAAGACAGCATTCGGGAAGGCGCCAAGCAGGGCATCTGGAAGATCTTGACGAAGAAACCCGTGACCGCCGGCGAAGAAGAGACAGATCGGAATCCCCGCTCACGGAGCGCGAAGTTGAGAGCGGCAGAAAGAGCGTAAGAACAGTGGACAGCGGACAGTTGACAGTGGACAGCAAAGACGGCTTGCCATCGATAGCAACCACTCGGAGACGGCAGGTGTGGCAAGCGTGGTAAGAAAGTCGATGCATTACCGGTAACTGTCAACTGCCGACTGTTAGCTGTTTCACCAAGGAGAGCAACATGGCAGCATGCGCCACAACTTATTTCGAATCTGGCCGCGGCTGGACCGCGCGCGTCGCCGAGCGCAACGCCGAACTGATGGCCCAGCAAGCTGCGCGGCGCCGCCGCATGCGCACGCCTGAATTTTACTTCACGCGGCATTTTGACAACTCGCGTCTGGTGAAGGCTCCCGATCCGGTTCGCATGCGCCAGATGCGCAGCTTTACGGCCGCGGTCGCGGTGCTGTTTACGCTGATCATGTTTTATGGTCTGCAACACTTCTACGCGATCGAGAGCGGCTATCGCATTGAAAGCGAGAAGCAGGCCCTCGAGCAGTTGCGGGAAGAGAACCGCCAGCTGCGCCTCTCCGAAGCGGAACTGACTCAGCCTGGCCGCATTGACGTCATGGCGCGCCAGCTTGGCCTCTCTGCGCCGCAGCCGGGGCAGGTGGTGCATCCGGGCATGCATCTTGACACGGGCGTGCCCACTCTTGCTCAGGTCACACCTCCGGCGCAGGGGCGGTGAGATACCGCCTTTAGCTTTCGACTCCTGTCACTCGCATTCTGCCGGAGCGTATAAACAGTGTGAGGCGATTCGCGAAAGCTGAGAGCTAAAGGTTCTTTACGTCATGCCGGCCACCGTTCGAGCCATACGCAATCGCTCCAACACGCCGCGTGCGATCCCATTACGGCGCACGCGGTTCTGGCTCGTCTGCCTGTTTTTTCTCCTCTGGGCTTTCGCGATCGCGGGTCGCCTGTTCTGGATCCAGATCGTTCGCCACAAGGAGTTTGTCGACCGCGCGGCAAAGCAGCAGCAGCGCACCTTTGAGGTCGCTCCCCGCCGCGGCATCCTTTACGACCGAAACCTCCACGAACTGGCCATGACCGTTCTCGTCGACTCCATCTATGCCGTCCCCACTGAGATCGACGACAAGCAGGCGGCGGCCCGCACCCTCGCCGCCATCACCCATACCGACCCGCAGGACGCGCGCACCACCGAACAGGAAATCGCTGCCCGCCTCGCCTCCGGACGCAGCTTCGCGTGGATCGCCCGCCGCGTCAAACCCGACGTCGCCACCAGGGTTCGCGCCCTCAATCTGAAGGGCATCTACTTCCAAAAAGAGTTTCAGCGCTTCTATCCCGACAACGAAATCGCCGCCCAGGTGCTCGGTTATGTGGGCGTGGACGACAACGGGCTCGGCGGCCTGGAAGAAAAATTCGATGCCGACCTGCACGGCGTGCCCGGCGAAATGTACACCGCCATGGATGCTCGCCGGCAGGTATTGGGATCCACTGAAAAGGAGCCACAGGCGGGCCGGAATCTCATTCTCACCATCGATGAAAACATTCAGTTCATGGCCGAGCAGGCCCTCGACCACACCATGGAGAAAACCCAGGCCCTCAACGGCACTGTTGTGGTGCAGGACCTTCATACCGGGCAGATCCTGGCGCTTGCCATTCGTCCCACCTTCAATCCCAACCAGTTCCGCCGCACCACCCCGGCGCTGTTGCGCGATCACGCGGTCAGCGACGTCTACGAGCCGGGCTCAACCTTCAAGCTCGTCACCTATTCCGCAGCCATGGACCAGCAAGCGGCCAAGCCCGACGACATGATCGACTGCCAGGGCGGCAAGATCACCATCTTCGGCCGCACCATTCACGACAATCAGGGCGAACACTTAGGCGTCGTTCCCGTGCATAGGGCGCTCGAAGAATCGAGCGATGTGGCCGCCGTCAAGCTGGCGATGAAGATCGGCCCCGACAAGTTCTATCAATACATCCGCGACTTCGGATTCGGCGCTCGTTCCGGCGTCGAGCTGCCAGGCGAGACGCGCGGACTACTGCGGCCTGTTAAGCGCTGGCAGCCCTCTTCCATCGGCTCTCTAGCAATCGGTCAGGAGGTCGCGGTGACGCCGCTGCAACTGGTCACCATGGTCTCCTCCATTGCCAACGGCGGTGTCTACCTGCCGCCGCACATGCTCATGCCCGACCCGCCCGCTCCTGTAGACCCCGCCAAAAAGTTAGCCGCACCTCAGGTGCCCGCGCCACAGGTGGCGCAGGTGCCTAGTCCGTTCAAGGCCGGCGGCGAGATTCCCAGTCCCCTTCTCCCCGGCGCGCATCGCGTCATCTCCACGCTCACCGCGGCCCAGATGCGCAAGATGATGGAGGGCGTAGTCCTGTTCGGCACCGGCAAGCAGGCGCAGCTCAACGGCTACTCCTCCGGCGGCAAAACCGGCACCGCGCAAAAGATCGACCCCGCCACTCACACCTACTCGAAGACCATGCACATCGCGTCCTTCGCGGGCTTCGCGCCGGTCAACAATCCCGTCATCGCCGTGGCCGTAATCATCGACACGCCCAAGGGAGCGTACTACGGCGCCAGCGTCTCGGCTCCCGTGTTCGCTGAAGTTGCGCAGCAGGTTCTGGAATACCTGGGCGTTCCCCACGACATCGATATGCGGCCCGCCAACGCGCCTGCAAAGAAGGCTCCGCCGGTCACCGAAGACGACTCGGCGCCCGAGGGCGAGGACATCCAGGCCCTCTACGACGCCGCCAACGATCTTCCCAGCGACGATCCGCAAAACCCCTCCACCGCGCAAAAAACCCATCCGCCCGCGCAGGCCGCACAGAACTCCAGCCTCGACGCCGCCCAAGCGCAACCCGGCGCGGCCACGCAATCTCCGCCTCAGCAGTCAGCCGGAGTCCAGCCAACCACCAAGGCAATCCTGCTTCCCGACCCGAATCAATTGCGGGTCCCCTCGCTGATTGGTCTTCAGGTCCGCCAGGTCATCGAGCAGGCCGGGGCTGCCGGATTTGAGGTCAAAATCACCGGCAGCGGCACCGCCCGCGAACAAGCCCCTGCCCCCGGCGCCATGGCCGCCCCCGGCACCAAAATCGTAGTCCGCTGCTCGCGATAAACAAAACGGCGCCTGAAGCCTTTTTATTGCGACGCGGGTTTGCCGGAATCGTTCTTTTCGGCTTGCGATGCGTTCGTGTCGTCTGGCGGCTTGGAAAGATGGAGCTTGCTCATCTCCCTGGCTCCGACCGATGGATCCTCCGCCGTGACCTTAATGCCGGTTGCCATGGCTCCGGAGGTCCACTTGTAGTAATAAGTTTTGCCCGCCTCCGCCTCAAACCGGGCCCGCTCGTTTTCTTTCTTCCTGGCCTCGGCCAGGGCCGCGCCGGTGGACTGGATGATGCCTCCGTAGTACATCTTGGGCAAACCGGCGATCACCACCGTCCCGGGCGGCACTTCAGCGAATTCGTACTCGCCGTTCAACAGTTTGCCGAGATGCAAGTCGTTTACAAAGATCTCGTCGTGTGCGGCGGAGCCGGTAAATCTGTACACGCGGTAGATACAGACGATGGCTTTGCCGCTGGACGGCGCAGGCAGCACGGCGGGAGACTTGGAATCCTGTGCTGCAGAGACGGGCCCTGTGCAGAATAACGTCATCGCACCGATTGCGAGCAGCAGGCTTGCAAGCGAGTTGCAAGCTCCGCTGAGGCAAGTCGCTGCGACGCTGCTGAAAGCAGTGTTACGCATGGGAGCGCTCCTTCCCTTCATTGGAAAATCTGGTCGAGCAATATAACAGATGGCGGCTACCAGCGCCGTGACGGGCGCCGCAGCCCTTGCCGTTACGGCCGGTTGGGCTGAGCCATATCTCCAAAGGAAGCAGCGCTGACGAGCCGCCTGCGATTCGGTTACGCTGTCCCGGTGTGGCCTGAAGACGGCGCAGGACTGACGTCAGACAGTGACGACCAAGCTCGCAGCGATCGAGATCGAGGGAAGCTGCAACTCACTTAGTCGCTTTCCTCTCTTACAAGCCTTTCGGCCATTGGCGCGTCGATTGGAGCGACTCGCCCGTCTCGAGCAAGCTCTTCAAGCTGGCAAGAATGCGCGGCCAACCTCCCCGCACTGCATCGATCAGCTTCGAGGCGCTCTTTTCCATCGCGTGGGTCAAGGTCAGCTTCACTGCATCGCCCTCTTCTTCCAATTCGTACGTCAAGCGCGAAAAGCCCTCCGCCGTCATCTCGGGAAACATGTGATTCTGCCACTTCAGCACCAGGCGTTTGTGGGGCACGACTTCAATAACCTCTCCACTGTCGGCCGTACTTCCGTCGGGCTTCACGATCCGCCATGCTGAGCCGACCTTCCAGTTAGACTCCTGCACCGTGTCATGCCAGAACTTGCGCGTGAACTCCGGCTCCATCAGCGCGCGCCACAGCTTCTCTGCGGTTGTGCGGATATACGTGACATACACGAACTCAGAGTGTTCCATCCTCTTCTCCCTCCAGTTTCTTTTTCAGTTCAGCGAGCGCACGAACGCGGCCCTGCTCAAATCTTCCAATCCATCGCTCGGCGATCTCGTGAATCGGCATCGGATTCAGAAAGTGCAGCTTCTCGCGTCCGCGCCAGATGCAAACCACGAGCATTGCCTCTTCAAGCAGCTTCAAGTGCCGGGTCACAGCCTGCCGTGTCATGTCGAGATGCTCGCAAAGTTGTCCCAGGGTCTGGCCGTTCTGAGCCCGCAATCGATCGAGCAGCACGCGCCGCTCCGGGGCTGCCAGCGCCTTGAACACCTTGTCGAAGTCCTTGCCCACTGCAAACACAATAGGCAACATTTTAGTTGCATGTCAAGTTAAACCTTCCGCCCGCCCATCTACAATGAACTTCAGAATGATTTGGAACGATCTGATCAAGGAAATCGCCGCGGTTGGATCGAGCGGCAGCTCGGATGAGCCCGTCATCGGCATCGAATACGACTCTCGCCGCATTCGTCCCGGCTCGGTCTTCGTCGCCATGAAGGGCGGCTCGACCGACGGCAATCGATACATCGATAAAGCTATCGCTGCCGGTGCGATCGGCATTGTTACCGACTCCGCGACAACCTTCGACCACTTGTTGGTCTTCCAGCCCGGGCTGCCCATTCTAGAGGTCGAGCACGGCCGGCGCGCCCTGGCGCAAGCCTCCGCCGCATTTTTCGGCCATCCCGAGCGCAGGCTCGCCGCCACCGGCATCACCGGAACCAACGGCAAAAGCACCACTGCATTTCTACTGGAATCGCTTCTCAATGCCGCGGCGCGCTCCACTATCCTGGTCGGCACCATCGAGTACCACGTCGCCGGCCAAACCCGTCCCTCCGTTCACACCACTCCCGAGTCGCGGGATCTATTCGAACTGATGGCCGAAGGCGTATCGCGCGGCGCAACCGAGCTTATCACTGAAGTCTCCAGCCACGCTCTCGATCAGGGCCGCATGGCCGGCGTTCAGTTCGACGTCGCTGTCTTCACCAACCTGACGCGCGACCATCTCGATTATCACCAGACCATGGAGAAGTACTTCGCCGCCAAGCGTCTCCTGTTCGATGGCACCGTCTACCCCGCTCCGCGCGTGGCTGTGATCAACGCCCACGATCCGCACGCCAAACAGTTGGCCGCCGCCGCGCGCAGGGCTGGCGCGGAGGTCCACACCTACGGCATCGCCGAGGGCGACTGGCGGGCCGCAAGTTACACGCTCACTCCCTCGGGCGCAACGATTGAGCTCGAAACCCCCGCCGGATCTGCCCGCATCACGTCGCGCCTGGCCGGAGAGGTGAACATTCTCAACCTGCTCGCTGCATTCACCGCGGCTCACGCCCGTGGAGTTTCATTCGGAGATCTCGCCGCGGCCGTTCCCGCTCTCAACCCTGTCCCCGGCCGCTTTCAGTCCGTCGACGCGGGCCAGCCCTTCACCGTGATTGTGGACTACGCTCACACCGACGACGCCCTGCGCAACCTGACCGCCCTGGCTCGCCAGATGACCGCGCACAACGAGACCGGAGCTCGCGTCATTACCCTGTTCGGCTGCGGCGGCGACCGCGACCGCACCAAGCGCCCGAAGATGGGCCTTGCGGCCGGCCAGGGCAGCGACTTCGTCATCGCCACCAGCGACAACCCCCGCACTGAAGATCCGCTCGCCATCCTGGCCGAGATCGAGCCCGGCCTCAAGGCGACCGGAACCCCGTACACGATCGAGCCCGACCGCGCCGCCGCCATCCGACTCGCGCTTCACGAGGCTCGTCCCGGCGATGTCGTTCTTCTCGCCGGCAAAGGCCACGAAAAGGAACAGATCCTCGCCGCCGGCCCCGTCCCCTTCGACGACGTCGAAGTGGGGCTCGCCGCACTCTCCGAGTTGGGCTACCGCGCCAAGGAAACAAATTGACGGGCAGACCTTTCGCTCAAGGCCCGAGCGGGTGTCGGCCGCGAACCATCCTGATAAATTGCATGAACTAAGGAAACGCCGTATCGTGAAGTGCAAAGTCCGGAACAGCGCTGAACCAGCTGGGACTGCATTCCAACAACTGTTCACTAAACACTGAAGACGATCACCGATCTCTGATCTCTGAAAACTGATCTCTGATAAAAGCATTCACGAGGCGCAATGAATCTGACCCTGGCAGAGGCGGCAATCGGCGCCGGCGCGGTGCTTGAAGCGCCGTCCTCGGTCTCGAATTCCGGTGCACTGGTCGCCCTCGGCTACTCCATCGACTCGCGTTCCGTGGCTCCCGGCGAGTTGTTCTTCGCTGTGCGCGGCGAACGCCTCGACGGACACGATTTCGTAGCCGCTGCCCTCGCGCGCGGAGCCATCGCTGCCGTCGTCTCCCGGGTCCGCGTCGCTTCCCTGCCTGACGCGGCGCTCTCCGCGCCCTTGCTCATCGCCGAAGACCCGCTTCTCGCGCTCCATTCGCTGGCTACGCATGTTCGCCGCCAGTGGGGCCGTTGCCTCGTCGCCATCACGGGCTCAGCCGGCAAAACGACCACCAAAGAAGCCACGGCCTCCGCCCTCGCGGCAAAATTCAACGTGCTCAAGTCCGAGGGAAATCTCAACAACGCCTTCGGTCTGCCCCTGCAGCTTCTGCGCCTGACTCCAGAACACGAATTCGCGGTTGTCGAGATGGGCATGAACCACCTCGGCGAAATCGCTGCCCTGGCCCGCATTGCCGCGCCTGACTGGGGCCTGGTCACCAATGTCGGAAATGCCCACGTAGAAAACTTCGCCGAGGGTCAGGCCGGCATCGCCCGCGCCAAATTTGAACTCGTCGCCGCATTACCCTCCAACGGCATCGCCTTTCTCAACTGCTCCGACCCTTACGTCTCGCAGTTCGGACGCGACTTCCCCGGCCGCGTTGTCTACTTCGGCGCCGGCCCCTGCGCCAATCCGCGGATCGTCTCCACCGCGGAAAGCCTCGACGGCCTCGAGGTCAAGTTTCGTGCCGATGAACGCGAGGGCAGCTTCACCCTTCGTCTGCTCGGCGCGCACAACGCCGCCAACGCCATCGCCGGCCTCGCCGTCGCCCTCGAAGCAGGCGTCGATCTGGATGCCGCCATCCATGCGATCTCCGCGCTCGCCGCCGGCGACAAGCGCGGCCAGTTGATCGAGATCGCCGGCGCCACCATCCTCAACGACAGCTACAACTCCAACCCCGAAGCTCTGCGCTCCATGATTCACACCCTGGCCGCGCGGCCTGCAGCGCGCCGCATCCTCGTCGCCGGGGAGATGCTCGAGCTGGGCGACCAGGCTCCGGCGCTCCACGCCGCCTGCGGTCGCGCCGCCGCTGAAGCGGGCCTCGACCTGGTCGCCGGCGTCCGCGGCAACGCCGAACATCTGGCCGCCGCGGCCTGCGCCGGCGGGGTCGCATCTCTGTTTCTGCCCGATGCTGAAGCGGCCGGACGCTGGCTGGCGCAGAATCTCCGCCCCGGCGACCAGGTGCTGGTCAAGGGGTCGCGTGGCGTTCATCTGGAGCGCGCCATCGAAATTGTCAAGGAACAACTCAACCCCGCTGAGGACCGATGATTCAACGACAGCGGACAGTTGACAGCGGACAGTCGTCAGTGGTCAGGGAACAACTCACCACCGGATGAGGATCGATGACTCAACGCTACGTTTTTGGCCTTCTTGTTGTGTTTGTTCTCGTCTTGCCGGTCTTCTTTGCAGACGTCACGCCACTCAGCGCGGCGACCAATCCCGAGTGGACTCAACCCTTTCCGGCTTTCCGCATCGCAGGCAATCTCTACTATGTCGGCAGCGGCGATCTTGCTTCGTATCTCATCGCCACTCCCAAAGGCCTCATCCTCATCAACAGCAATCTCGAGTCGTCGCCGGCCTTGATTCGCAAAAGCGTCGAGTCTCTGGGTTTCCGATTTACTGACATCAGGATTCTCCTGATCAGCCATGCGCACTACGACCACTGCGCAGGCAGCGCCGTGATACTGCGCGAGACCCACGCGAAGTATTACGTGATGGATGCCGATGTGCCGGTCGTCCAATCCGGCGGCAAAGCTGATTTCCAATATGGATCACAGCCAGACATGCTGTTCCCGCCGGCGCATGTCGATCGCGTTCTCCACGACGGCGACCACGTCTCGCTCGGCGGCGTCACACTCACCGCTCACCTGACTGCCGGCCACACCAGAGGCACAACCACGTGGACGCTGGAGGAAAATCAGGACGGGCGTGTGCTTCACGTCGTCATCGTCGGCAGCCCCAACGTCAACCCCGGCTACAAGCTCGTCGATAACAAAGTGTATCCGCAGATCGCCGCCGACTTCGCGCACCAGTTTGCGGTTCTCGCATCGCTGCCCTGCGATATGTTTCTCGGCGCGCACGGCGGCTACTTCGGTCTCAAAGAGAAGTATCAGCGCTGGAAGGACGGCGACCGCAGCGCATTCATCGATCCCGCCGGGTACAGAGCCTACATCGAGGAGCGCAAGCAGGCATTCGAGGCTGAGCTGCGCCGTCAGTCGGAAGCGAAGGGACGAAGGGACTAAGGGACTGAGGGACTGAAGGATTAAGGGACGGAGGGATTAAGGAACTAAAGGACTATGAAACGGCAATCAGTTAGGCCCGGTGCGGTGTGCCCCATCAATTCCGTTCCGCGCTCTTTGCGGAATGGGTGGGAGTGCAAGGGACTCAATTTGCCGCTTTCGAACCATCGCAATTGAGTTGAGCCGAAGCCAGTAGCGCCTCGGCGCGTTCGATCGAAACCCCGCGCAGCAGAAGCACCTTGCTCCGCGACAACTCACCGGTCACAACCTCAACCGCATTTCTGGGCAACGAGAAAACCTCGGCGAGAAACGCGATCAACGCCGAGTTGGCGCGCCCCTCAATTGGGGGAGCGTGGACCGCGATCTTCAGTTGCGCGGCGCTGCCTTCGCCATACACGCCCACGATGGCCGTCTTCTTCGCGCCCGGCTGCGCGCGCACTGCCAGCGTCACTCCATCGGAACCCGAGCGCAGCATTACCCCGGCACCGGGCTGCGCTTGCCGAACAGCGCCGTGCCCACGCGAATCCTGGTCGCGCCCTCGGCGATGGCGATTCTGAAATCGCCGCTCATCCCCATCGACAAAACTTCGAAATCCAATCGCCCGTGTTCCCTCGCCCAGCGATCGCGCCACTCGCGCAGGCTGCGGAAACAGGCCCGCGTTACGTCCTCCGCGACGCCCCAGGGAGCGATCGTCATCAGCCCGCGCATCGCAAGGCTGGTCAGATCGGGCAGCCGTTCCAGCAGTCGCGCCGCTTCATCTGACTCTGGCTCGATGCCGGCCTTGGTCTCCTCATCACTCAGCTTCACTTCAATCAGCACCGGCAGGCGCTTCGCGCCGTTGCTTGCTGCATCATTCAACCTCTCTGCCAGCTTGAGCGAGTCCACCGAATCGATACCGTCGAAGAGCTCGACCGCGCGCGCAGCCTTGTTCGATTGCAAATGTCCGATCAGGTTCACCAGCACGGGCGCATCTTCCGCCGCATTGCTGCCCAGAGCGCGCCACGAAGCCAGGGCGCTCGCTTTGGCCGCGAACTCCTGCACCCGGTTCTCGCCAAACAGCCTCAGCCCCAAGGCCGCGGCCTCCTCCAGCACCTCGGGCGGCTTGGTCTTCGATACCGCCATCAGCTCGATCTCGTTTCGCGCACGCCCCGCCGCCCGGCACGAGGCGGCAATCGCCTCTTCCAGCCGTGCGAGATTTTCCTCAAGCGCCGTCATTGTCAACGGGGGATACTCAATGCCCGCGCTCCTCTAAGTATTTCTCGGCCTCGAGCGCCGCCATGCACCCCGACCCCGCCGCCGTAATCGCCTGCCGGTAGCGGCGGTCCTGCACATCGCCGCACGCAAACACGCCCTGAAGCACGTTGCCCTTGTGCGTGGTCAGCACATTGCCCGTGGTCTTGATGTACCCATCCTGGTCCAGGTCCATCTGCCCGGCAAACATGGTCGCGTTCGGCTCGTGCCCGATGCCCAGAAACAGCCCGTTCACTTCGAGTTCGCTCGTGATGCCATTTTTCGTGTCGCGCAACCGCAAGCCCCGCACTTCCTTTTCTTCCACGCCCAGCACTTCTTCCACCGTCGTGTTCGTCCTCAGCTCGATATTGGGATGCGCGACCGCCCGCTCCAGCATGATCTTCGAAGCGCGAAAACTCTCCCGCCTGTGCAGCAGCGTCACCTTGCTCGCAAACCGGGTGAGAAACAGCGCCTCTTCCATCGCCGAATCGCCGCCGCCCACCACCGCAATCTCCTTGCCGCGAAAAAAGAATCCGTCGCAGGTTGCGCAGCTCGATACGCCGTGCCCGATCAGCGCCTGTTCGCTGGGCAACCCCAGCCACCGCGCGCTGGCGCCCGAGGCGACTATCAGCGTCCGCGTGAGCACCTCGCCTGCCGATGTGTCGAGACGAATGGGATGCGCGCCCAGCTCTACCTTGTTCAAATGCGCGAGCTGAAAGGTGGCCCCAAACCGCTGCGCCTGCTTCTTCATGTTGTCGATCAGCTCCGGTCCCTGAATCCCCTCCGGCCATCCCGGAAAGTTCTCGACAAGGGTGGTAATCGAGAGCTGCCCTCCGGGCTCATGACCCTCCAGAACCAGTGGTTTCAATGCTGCCCGGCCCGTGTAGATGGCCGCCGTGAGCCCGGCGCAACCCGAGCCAAGAATTACCGTGTCGCGTATCTCTGCCATAGCGTTTTCCATGTTGATTGTATCCGCTGCCGGCCACCCAGCGCGCCGACAGCCCGTCACCTGTCCACCGTCGTCTATACCCTGTGGGCTGCTGCAGATATGATGATGCACATGGCGAATCTGACTCTGATCTACGGCCTGCGCCTGCTTCCCGAGGGCGAAGTCATTGGGATTCAGGACGCGACACTCAAGCTTTCCAACGGACACGAGGCCCATGTGACCATGCATTCCATCGAAGGCTCGCGCGAGGAGATCGAGACCCAGCTCCGCCGCAGTCTCGATGCGTTTTTTGATTTTTACCCAGAAATCTGACGTTTGCGTCCGTACCCATCCGGACGTAATCAGCATTCTCTAATTCAGTTCCCGGTTCGCTGGTTGTCCGTTTGCCCCGTCATCGCCAACGGACGTTCCCAGTGTGCGCATTACTCACTCTTCAACGGTGCCGCGTCGCCGTGCACGCCCTCGCTCTTGTCTTGTTGTCTCCGGCCGCGCTTCTCGCCGGCGGACCTAAATACATTGCGGGCGCATCCTTCTTTAATCCGGCCGTCCTCGGCCAGCCCGTCCGCTGGCCACAGGGCCAGGTCAACTACTACGTCGATCAGGGTCCGCTCTCGGCTTCCATCTCGAACCAGCAGGCCACGGCCATGGTCGACGCGGCGGCAGCGCTGTGGAGCGAGGTGCCCACTGCCGGCGTCACGCTCACCGATATCGGCTCCCTCAAGGAAGACGTCAACGGATCCAACGTCGCCGTCAACTCATCGGGCCAGATCACTGCTCCCGCCGACGTCGCGCCTTCCGCCGCGGCCTACCCGCTCGCCGTCCTCTACGATGCCGACGGGTCGGTCATCAACGCCATTTACGGCTCGGGCGCAAGCGAGCCCACCTCCTGCCAGAACAACGGCGTCTTTTTCTGGATCGACAACATCCATCCCGATGCCACCATCGCCCACGCCGTGATCCTGCTCAACGGTCTCTGCACCTCGACCCCCGAACTGGTGGCCATGATGAGCTACGAGATCGAGCGCGCCTTCGGCCGCATTCTCGGCCTGGATTACTCCCAGGTGAACCCCGACGCTCTCACCGACAACCAGGCCGGGGGCACCCAAGGATGGCCTGTCATGCAGCCCTTGAGCGGTGTCTGCGGCCCATTGGGAGGCGTGTGTATTCCTAATCCCTCCGCCCTGCGCTACGACGACATCGCCGCCCTCAACCGCATCTACCCCATCACCGCCGACAACCTGGCCCAGTTTCCTTCGAAGCAGCTCACGGCCGCCAACACCATCTCCATCCAGGGCACCGTCGAGTTTCCTACCGGCTACGGCATGCAGGGGGTGAATGTCGTCGCCCGTCCACTCGACGCGAACGGCAATCCCCTCCTCCAGTACACCGTCAGCTTCGTCTCCGGCGCCTACTTCGGGGGCAATCACGGCAATCCCGTCACCGGGTGGGACGATGACGCCGGCACTCCCCTCTCCCAGTGGGGATCGAACGATCCGTCGCTCCAGGGCTACTTCGATCTCAGCGGTATTCCGCTCCCGCCCGGGGTCACCACCGCCTCCTATCAGCTCACCTTCGAGTCCATCAACCCTCTCTACATTCTTGAAGATTCGGTCGGTCCCTACGTCGAGGCCCAGGTCGCTCCTTCCGGAACGCTCAACGCCATCACCCTCCCGGCACTCTCCGCCGGCAGCGCACAGACGCTCACTATTACCGCCTCCGACGCTCCCGTTGCCGGCTATCAGGACGCCATTGGCGCTCAAAACCAGCCCCGCTCGATTCCCGCCACCGGCCTCTGGTGCGGCCGCCTGAGCCAGATCGGCCAGACGGACTGGTTCACCTTTCCCGTGCGCGGCAACCGCATCTTCAGCATCGTCACCCAGGCCGTGAACGAGTCCGGGATCCCCTCCAACCAGAAAGCCCTGCCCTCGATCGGCGTGTGGGACGCTTTCGACGCCGCGGGCGCAAATCCGATCGGAGTCGGCCCGGGGTTCAACGGCCTCGCGACCGGCGAAACCTGGCTCCGCGTTGCGTCGAGCGCCGCCGACATCGTCCGCATCGGGATCGCCGACCTGCGCGGCGACGGGCGGCCCGACTATGCTTACAACGGCTGGCTCCTCTATGCCGACACCGTAACGCCCCAGCGCCTGCCCGCCGCCGGTGGCCCCATCGTCATTCACGGCATGGGCTTTCGCCTGGCCGATACCGTCCTGGTGGGCGGCCGGGCCGCCCTCATCACCAGCATCTCTCCCAATGAGATCACGGCCATCGCACCTCCAGCCGCCGGCGTCACCGGCTCGGTCGATGTCGAGGTCGACGACCTGCCTATCTTCTACGCCGCCGCAGTCGTGCCCGCTGGCATCAGTTACGACTCCGGCTCGGGCGACGCGCTCAACCTCATCGCCGCACCTACGGGCCAGGTTCCCATCGGCATTCCCACCCCCTTCACCGTCACCGCCCTCGGACCCGACCTCTCCCCGGCCGGCGGAGTGACGGTCATGTACGAGGTCACGGGCGGCTCGGCCACCCTGGCCTGCGGGGCCCAGGTCTGCGCCGTCACCGCCAGCGGCGACGGCCGCGCCTCCATGCTCATCACCCCCACCGGCTCCCAGCTCTCCAGTGTCACCGCCATGCTCACCAATGGCTCCAGCCTGCAGGCGGTCTTCTCCGGCGGATCGCCTCCCGTCCTCTCCCCACTCACCCCGCAACTCTCGCTGGCCGCCGGCTCCGCCTTCACCTGGGCCGTTCAGGCCCTGGCCATCTCCGGCGGCCTTCCCGCCCAAGGCCAATCCGTCCTCTGGCAAAGCTCCCCGGGGATCGCCGCACCCGCCGGCGCCGTCCTCACCAACTCGAACGGCATCGCCACCCAAACCCTCACCGTCGGTCCGCTCGCCGAGGGTCAGCTCGCCACCATCTCCGCCTGCGTCAACGGCACCAACCATTGCGCCGCCTTCACCGCTCTCGGATCGCGACCCCAATCCGCCACTCTCCACGCGGTCTCCGGCACGTCCCAAAGCATCGCCGTCACCCAAACTCCCGCCCAGGTCGTTCTCCGCGTTCTCGACACGGACGGCAACCCCATGGCCGGCGCCACGGTCGATCTCTATCAATCCCTCTATGCCTGGACAGTTCCCTGCACCGCACACGCGATCTGCGCCCAGGGCCCGGTGTTGCTGACACAGGCCGCCACCGCCATCTCGGCCATCGACGGCTCGGTCGCCTTCACGCCGGCCTCGTTCCCCGCAGTCCCAACCATCCTCAGCGCTGAAGCCGCCACCGGCCTCACCTCCACCGTCAACGTCACTATCGAGCAGCATCCCTGACCATCTGCGGTAGGGCCGGCGGAGTTCTCGCTGCACAGATAACTGCTGACCTTGTGCTTGTACCTGGTTGCCCAGCAATGCAAGATTGGCCCCCTGCACCCTTGCTCAGTCAATGGTGAAGACGACGCGGGGTTTGCCCGTCGCCTTATCCCAAACCGCTTCCACATCCGAGAGCGGGACGGCCCGGGTAGCGATCTTCAAGCCGGCCGGCGCAACCGCCTCAAAGACGCTCCTGATGGATTGAATCAAGGCCTCTCCGCTCAGGCTGCCCAATCCGCTTCCCATCAGCGTGATTGCTGCGGACCTCAGCGCGGCTCCGGGTAGTTCAATGCTTGCTTCGCCGCTGGCGCTGCCAACATGAACAAAGCGGACAGGCCTCTCGTCTACCGTCTTCGCCAGCGCGATGATCGCTGTCTTCGCGCTCTCGCCCCACAAATAGTCGATCACGACGTCGATGCCGTGCGAGAACGTTGCCTTCAAAGCTTCTTCATACTCGCCGGCCCCCGATGGATGCTCCGCATCGAGAGCAAACGAAATCGTTTCATCTGCCCCGAGGGCCTTCAATTCTTCCAGTTCTTTCACGTTCCTGCCGGTCGCGATTACCCTGGCCGCCCCCAGGTGCCTGGCCAGCTGCACGGCGGTCCTGCCTGCAGTTCCGGTCGCGCCGTTGACCAGAACCGTTTCCCCGGCCACAAGATGTGCGCGCTCCACGAGTCCACCCCAGGCCGACATGCCGGGGTTTGCAATGGCAGCGGCCGTGATGTCGTCCAGCGAGTCGGGAATATCGACCGAACGCCGGGGATGGATCGGGCAATACTCGGCGAGCGAGCCGTAGGGCGGCTCAGGCATCGCGAAATAGACTCGCCTGCCATTTTGCGTCCGTCCTACGCCATCCGTACCGGCCACCGCAGGGAAAATATGGGCCGCACTGTAATCGGCGCCTGAGGCCCTTGCCTTGGTCAGGTTGCTAAGCGCGGCGGCTCGGACTGAAATGATCTCCTCGCCGTCCTTTGCGGCGGGCTTCTCGAAGTCGGCGTAGATGGGGGTCTTGCCTGCGGCGGTGACAACGGCTGCTTTCATCATGGTTCTCCTCTGCCCTCGGGACAGGCGATTTCAGGGTAAATCCCCTATCAAACTCTGTTTCATTGTCGAGGGGAAGTATCCCGCCAAAGGCATAGATGGTGAAGAAGGTCGGCATCCACATTCGCGTGCGTACCCCAGCCCCCAAAAATCGAGCCTGAAACGCGTTGGCCTGCTCTTGAAAACACAGGCCCACCATGGCGGATCAGCTAACGACGGCCGGCTTATGCGAACAAATCCGGTCGGGTCGGCATCATTCGGTTGCGAGAGGCTGCCAAAGCTCGACGCGGTTTCCTTCCGGATCGGTGATCCAGCCAAACTTTCCGAAGTCATAGCTTTCGCGTTTTGGATCGACGGTGACGCCCTCGCCTATCAGACGATCCAGCACACCATCGAGGTCGTCCACCTGGAGATTGATCATCGCCTTCTGTGCCGGAGGGAAGTATGCATCGTCCTGCTTGAAAAGGGCGAAGATGACCTGAGGGTGTTGCGTGGGGGCGGAGAACCCGTATGCTCCGCCGGAATTCACCAGACCGAGATGCCGCTCATACCATTGATACAGAGCCTTAGGATCATCCGCCCGCAGAAAGATTCCGCCAAAGCCAGTGATTGAAGCCATGCCGCCTCCTGATGGGAACCGTTTGACAGTTCAGTATACGGAAGGTCGAAGCTTGCGCCCCGGCCCTTTGGTTTATGGCTGCATGACCGCACGAGCAGCAGCAGGCTCGACTGAGGCCTTGCGGCGCAGGACCGCGGCGGAGATGAGGGTGATGATAAGTCCCACGGGCAGGGGCTCCATGAAGGTGTAGGCCATGTTGACGAAGGGGTTCTGGTAGAGCTGCTGAGAGCGCTCGATGGCAGCAACCTTCGCGGCGGCGGCGGCGGGGTCAAGTCCGGAGGACTGGATCCTGTGAATCTGTGCAGCGAAGTAGCTGTCCATGAAGTGGGGCATGAAGTTGAAGTAGAGGACCTCCCATGTGGCGACGTAGAAGACGGTGGTGATGAGGGCGATCAGGATGCCGCAGGCGAAGGCGCGGCCGAAGGAGATTTGGCCGGCGAGGGTGTTGTCGCGGTAGCTGCGGATGCCGAAGTAGATCAGCAGGAACGACGCCACCATCATGGTGTAGCCGAGAACCATGGTGTTGTGGCCGGAGCCGATCTTGTTGGCGAGGAGAAGCGATCCGTCCATAAGGACGGAGATCATTACGCCGGCGATCAGGCCGAAGGTGAGGACGGTTTTCTTCATGGCTGGCTCCTGTTTCGAGTGGGGATCGAGTGACGATGGAGTCACTGTGCGGTGGACCGGGGCCGGATGTCGTCATCCTTTCGGATGATTTTTGAGGAATGGAGCGGAAATCGTGCTTTCGGGTGAGGCTCGCTCACCCGGCTTCACGGCAGCAGGCCTAATTCTTTGCCGCGCTGCACTGCCTGGGTGCGGCGGGCCGCTCCGAGCTTGTCGAAAGCGCGGGCACAATGTGTCTTGACGGTGTTTTCGGAAACGAAAAGCTGGGTGGCGATCTCACGATTGCTGAAGCCGCGAGCGACCAGGTTGAGAATTTCGAGCTCGCGCGCCGTGATGCCCAGGGCCTGCTGGCGAGCGGTATTGGAAGCGAAGGGGGCGGCGGGTTCCGACGGGACAAGCACTTCCTTGACCACCACCGTTTCGCGGATGGTATCGCGACTGCGAGTGATGCGGAGACCGAGCCAGATGCCGAAGGTCGCGAACAGGATGGCGACCAGCGCGCTATAGAGCTCGACCGAATGATCAATGATGACGAAGCGGTATTCGGTGTACTGGAGGGTGGCGATGAGCAGGCCGCCGACGAGACCGAAGATGAGGACGTGGCGCTTCATGATCGGGTTGTGAAGAAGTATAACGGAGTCGGCGAACCACGCTCGACAACTTCTTTTTAGAATCATGATTTTGGCAACGGGGTTGAGACCGGCACGACTATTTATCCGGGGACACGCCAGTGAGAACGCCGGCCTAGTCGAAACTTCCGCCCGGCCTCTGCGTCATATCGAAGGTCGAGAACCGCTTGTTTTGTCCGCTGATCTCAGACCGCAGTTCCTGCCATAGTTCGTTGGGAATCTTCAGGAAAACTTCCACCACCGTGGGGTCGAACTGGGTTCCGGAGCATCGTAGAATCTCCTCCCGCGCGGCGTCGAAACTTCGCGACTTCCGGTACGGGCGATCGCTGGTGATGGCGTCCAGCGTGTCTGCCACCGCGAATATCCGGGCGCCGATCGGAATCTCCCGCCCTCGTATCCCGTTGGGATACCCGGTTCCGTCGAAGTGCTCCTGGTGACAGTAGACAATCTCCGCCGCTTCACTCAGAAACGGGATCTTCCGCAGCATCTGGTAGCCTCGCGAGCAGTGCTCTCGCATCACCGTCTGCTCCTCCCCGGTCAACGAACCTGCCTTTCGCAATATCTTGTCTGGAATCGCCATTTTCCCCACGTCGTGTAGAAACGCGCCTCGCGCGATCACCTTGATCTCGCCGGGAACAATCCCCATCGCCCGGGCCAGCGCGATCGTGTAAGCGGTCACGCGCTTCGAGTGCCCTTCCGTCTCTGAATCCTTCAAGTCCAGCGCATCGCCGAGTGCCTCAAGCGTCACATCGTAGGAGTGCTCAAGGTCTTCCATCGCGTGGCGCAGCATCTCCGTCCGCGCCCTGACCATCTGCTCCAGGCTCTGCTGGTAATTGTGGCTCTCTTCAAGCGACTGCCTGTGGTTCAGCGCACGCCGAACCGTGTTCAACAGGTGCTCGCGCTCGAAGGGCTTCAGCAGGTAGTCATACGCTCCCCGGCGCATTGAGTCGATGGCCACGCTGATATCGTGGATGGCGGTCACCATGACCACGGGAAGGTTTGGCTGTTGCGCGTGCAGCCGCTCCAGCAGCGCAATGCCGTTCACGTCCTGCATCACGATGTCCGTCAACACCAGGTCAAACGAATGCTCTGCCAGGATCTCCAGCGCCTCGCGACCGTTCGAGGCCAGTTGAACCTCGTACCCGCGCCGCTCCAGCGTTGAGCCGATCATCGCGCGCACGTGGGTTTCGTCGTCGACCACCAGCACCCGCGCGGTCTTTTGCGCCTTCACCGGGTCACGCGTTTCACCGTCCGATTGAGAGTCTCCCGGCGGCCCTGACTTGCTCGCTCCTGTGAGATTCAATGCCAAGCGGCATCCTCCCTAATCCTGTCGCCTTTTGAATACGTCCTCGCTTCAATTCGTCTCTCCAGTTCACCCTCTCCGCGCCTCCAAGAGTGACTGCGCCGCCCTAGTCCTTCCATTCGAGTTGATTCCAGATCCTGATTATCTCTATCGGCAAGTCGATTATTCTGTTCAATGTGGCTCGTCTTGGCCGGTCTCCCTGTTTCCGGGCAGCGGTCGTACGCGTCCCCGGAAGGATTCAACTCTTGTCTATACCTACCGCAAACCGCTCAGTCTAAACCGGCCAGCCCCGGATTCCTGGCCAAATCCCACCAGGCAAAGAAATCGGACGAGATGGATCGATCGACCTTTGCACAAAAATGAATGACAAGCAGAGGCTATCACTTTTCCCCCGGTCAGGAATCAATATGGGTATCAAAACGCTATTCACAGCGGCCGGAAGCCGATTTCCGCCTGACTCGCCTGGCCTCCGCCCAGCCTTCCTTGTTCACTTGCCGGCCCCGCCCCACCGCCAGCGCTCCGGGCGGAACTTCCTTTGTAATGCACGATCCGGCGCCGATATACGCTCCATCCCCAACCGTAAGGGGAGCCACAAGCGTGGTATCGCTGCCCACGAAAACTCCCTTGCCGATGCGGGTTACGAACTTGTTCACGCCGTCGTAGTTGCAGGTAATCACACCTGCGCCCACATTGGTGCCTTCGCCCACGTCTGCGTCGCCCAGGTAGGTGAGATGATTCGCCTTCGCGCCTTTGCCCAGCCGCGCTTTCTTGGTCTCGACAAAGTTACCCACATGCACGTTCTCGCCAATCTCCGTTCCCGGCCTCACGTGCGCAAACGGTCCAATCCGTGCGCCATCCGCCACGGTGCTGTCGGCCAGCACGCATGATTGCCTCACCAGCACATCCGCGCCCAGAGTGCAATTTTCAATCACCGTATAGGACCGGATGGTTGTGTCCGCGCCGATCCGTGTGCGCCCCCGCAATTGCACAAACGGCTCAATGACGGTGTCCGCTTCAATCTCCACCTCGGCGTCGATCAAGCACGTCTCCGGCCTGAAGATGGTCACTCCGGAGGCCATCAGCCGCGCCGCGGTGCGCGCACGCAGCGTAGCATCGAGCGAAACCAATTCGGCAATCGTGTTCGCGCCCAGCACCTCGGCCGCCTCGTGCGCTTCAATCGCCACCACTCGTTCGCCCGCCGAGCGCAAAATGCCCGCCATATCCGTCAAATAGAGTTCGCCATGCGGGTTATTGGAATGTAACTGATGCAGATGCTCGAACAGCGGAGCGGTGCGGAAAGCATAAATTCCCGAGTTGATTTCGCGAATCCCCTTCTGGCCGGCGGCCAATGATTTCTGCTCCACAATGGCCTCGACCTCAAACTCGCTGCATTCTCTGCGAATCACCCGGCCGTACCCTGTCGGGTCTTCGGGCGTGGCCGACAGCAGTGTCATTGCCGCGTTCTCGGCCTTATGAAACGCCCAGATCCGTTCAATCGTTTCTGCGGTGATCAAGGGCACATCGCCTGACAGCACCAGAACATCCTCGTAGCCCGCAATGGCTGCCCGCGCGCACTGGATCGCGTGCCCCGTCCCACGCTGTTCGATCTGTTCGATGAAGCTCACCCCGGTCGAAGCCAGGGCCTCGCGCACTCGTTCCGCCTGGTGCCCGATCACCACATAAATCTGCTCTGGCGCAACCAGCGCGCGCGCCGCGGCAATTACGTGCGCCACGAGCGGCCTGCCGCCAATCTGGTGCAGCACCTTGGGCCGCTTGGTCTTCAGCCGCGTTCCCTTGCCCGCGGCCATAATCACCACCGCCAGGCCTGCCTCGCCTTTCTGTTGTTCGCTCACTTTATTTCTCCGCCCCTCCCGACGCGTCATGCGTCCCTGGAATCGTAATATCCACGTTCTTGACCGCCCCCAGATCCAACGCTTCGAGACCAGGCTTGATCTCCGATTCGTTGCCCACCACCAGCACCGCCAGTTTTTCCGGATGAATATACTTCCTGGCCGCCGACTTAAGGTCGTCAACCGTCACCTTCTCAAGCGCTGCCTTGTATGTCTCAAGATAATCCGCCGGAAAGCCGTAAAACTCCAGCCGCTCCTGCTCTGCCAGCACCTTGTCGCGCGTATCGTAGCGGAACAGGAACGAGTTCAAAATGTCGTCCTTGGCCCGCTTCACTTCCGTCTCGGTGAACGGCCTGGTATTCAATCCAGCAATCTCGACGAGGGCGGCCTTGGTCGCGTCCACTGTCTTGGCACTCTGGGGCAGCACCTCCACGCGAAACATCCCTGCATGATCGTACGGCAGCGCAAAGCCGCCGCCCACCGAATAGGCCAGGCCCAGTTCCGTCCTGACTTTCTGAAACAGCCTTCCCACAAAATCCCCGCCCAGAATCTCGTCCATCACCGCCAGCGTCGCGACATCGGGACTGGTTCTGTCTGGTCCGAGCGCCACAATCTGCACATTCGACTGGTCCACATCGTCCTTATTGATGAGGTAGACACCGGGCTTGGGGCCGGTAAACTCGTCATGCCTCTTCGGCTCCGGAGTCACCTGCGGCAACACCTCGAACACGGCCCGTAACCTGGCCTCCATCGCCGCAGGGTCAAAGTCTCCGCTGATGCCTATGATCAATTTCTCCTTCAGCGTCCGATCGTGCCACTCCTCCAGGTCGTTCACCGTCACCGAGGAAATGGTTTCGAGCTCCGGTTGCCGTGTGTAGGGGCTGTTGGCGCCGTAGACCAACTTGGCCGACTCGCGTGCCGCAATCCCATCCTCATCGTCATTGCGGCGCACAATCGCCGCGGACTCCTGCTGCTGGGCCAGGGCCAGCTTCTGCGCGCTGAAGCTGGGATGAAACAGCAGTTTCATCGCCATCCCGAACACCTGGTCGGAGTCGTCCTTGAGCGAGTCCCACGAGATGGCTGTCGAATCCTCATCTCCCTCGGTCTCAATATGCGCCGCCTTGGCCTCGAGCAGGTCGTCCATCGCGTCCCCGCTCATTTTTTCGGTTCCGCTGGTCCGCCACGCCTGCTCATAGAGCCCGATCAGCCCCGCTTTGTCTGGCGGCTCTTCTCTCGATCCGCCCCTGATGAGCACCGCGCCGGAGACAAACGGCAATTCATGATCGGGCTGCAAGAACAAGACGATTCCGTTCTTCAGCTCGATCCGCTGCGGCTGCTGCGGCTTGAACTCATGCAGTCTGGGCACCGGAATCTTCTCCCACGGCTTGCTCTGCTGCGCTACGAGCAGACCCGGCAGCAACAGGGAGGCGCACAAGCCAAGGCTTAGGCCCTTCAATTTCCCCCTCCGCTCTTTTGAGGCGCGGTCTCGGTATCGATCTCCGCGCTGGTCCGGTTTGAGGCCACGAACACCTTGTTTGCCACCCTCCGAATATCCGCCTTGGTGACCTTATCCGCCTTGTCCAGCTCCAGGAACAGCTCACGCCAGTCCCCATACCGCGTCTGATACTCGGCCAGGGAGTTCGCCATCCCCTGGTTATCCGCGAGGCCGCGCAGCAGGTCGGCTCGCGCGCGCGTCTTGAACATCTCCAACTCGGCGTCGGTAACGTCGGTGGTCTTCAAGCGATCAATCTCGTTGTGAATGGCCTCGCGCATCTCCGAGGGGTTGTGCCCGGGCAGCGGAACCGCGTAAAACGCAAACAGGCTTGGATACTTTTCCCCTGGGTAGCCGGTAAACCCCTCAGCCTCCGCCGCAATCTGCTCTTTCTCCACCATGGTGCGGTAGAGCCGCGAGACTCTGCCGTTGGACATGATGTCCGAGATGGCGTCGAACACGACGTCGTCCGGGTCGCGGTAACTCGGCCGATGATAGCCCTCGATATAAAAAGGCTGCGACTGCTCCTTCACCACCACCGACTTCTCGGCAAACTGCCGGGGCTCCACGGTCGTCATGTCTTCAGGCTTCGGGCCGCCCGGAACCCGGCTGAAATATCTTTCCAGCATGGGCATCGCAGTTTTCGTGTCCACGTCGCCCACTACCGCAACCACAATATCCGCGCCCACGTAATACTTACGGTGAAACGCCATGGCCTCAGTCGCTGTGATCTGTCCCACCTCGCTCGGCCAGCCGATGTCGCTGCGCCCATACGGATGCGCCACATAGGCGGTTGCGGCAAACTGCTCGATCAGCCTTCCCACCGGGTCGGAATCCACCCGCATGCGCCGCTCTTCCATCACCACGTCGCGCTCTTTATAAAATTCCCGAGGGACGGCGTCCGCGAGGCGGCTGCTCTCCATCCAGGCCCACAGTTCGAGCCGGTTCTCCGGCATCGACCAGTAGTACTCGGTCTCGTCCATTCCTGTCTGGGCGTTCAATCCGTCGGCGCCGTTGGCCTGGGCAATCTGGGTGAACTGGTTTGGCACAACATATTTGTGAGCCTCGGCCTGCGCCTTCACAAAAGCAGCCTTCAACTCCGCCAGCCTCTTTTCGTTGCCGCCAGCCGGCTTCAGATATTCCGATTCATACGCCTTGTTCGCCGCTTCCACTTTATCGAGCGCGAGTTTCTCCGCCGCATAGTCGGTGGTACCAATTTCGCTTGTTCCCTTGAAGGCCAGGTGTTCGAACATGTGTGCCAGCCCGCCTTCGCCCATCGGATCGTTCACGTCCCCGGCGTCGATAAACGTCGTGTAGCTGAACACCGGGGCATCGTGCCGTTCGCAGACGATCAGCGTCAGCCCATTGCCCAGGACCTTCACCGCGGTCCGCTGCTCGAAGCTTTTCAGGTCCTGGCCGCTGGAAACCATCCATGATCCGCAAATGGCCATCATTGCCAGCACGGCCAAAGCTATCTTTGTAGACCGGCGAAAAACACTATGCATCCAACCTCCCCAGTGCACCGTAAGCTCGCTGCATCGAACCAACCACCAGTCACCATTATCCATTGCCTACCAGTTGCCCGCTCTGCCTGTGTCAAGCCGTAGCGCGCTTCGCGTACATGTGTCACGGGATCGCTCCTAGAAAATCGCTATAATTGGCTCGCAGAAAGCCGGGACAGTAACCCCATGATCAAATTACCGGTTTTGTTGCTCCTGGCCGCAATCGGTCACGCCGTTCCCGCGCAAACTCCTGTAACTGTCGAACAGTTCGAAAAGTTGTTGGCGACTCTCCACAATCAGCGAGATGCGAAGGCTGCAAGGCAGCTCGCGGGCCTGGAACTGACCGAGCGCGCAAGCTCTCCGCGCCTCGCGCGCTGGCAGACCGACTTCAAGGGCGAGCGCACCCGCCAGGTGCTCACCGCCGTCGCCGATCGATCTGCTTTCCTTCAGCTTCCCGCCGCAGATCTGCCCGCGGCAGCGACTCCGGATTTGCCCACGCAGCGGAAGATCATGTCACTCACTATCGACTACGTGAACAGAACGCTGCACAAGCTGCCGAACTTCTTCGCCCTTCGCACCACCATACGTTTCGAGGTGGGTACTGCCGCGCAATTGCTGCTGCAGAAGCAAGCCCAACTTGATGCACTGAATGATTCATTGAACAATTCGTGGAATGAGCACCGCGCTCTGGGAGCGGAAAACCAGGCCGGATCCAAGGGCCCGCGGCTCTTCTTTGCCGGTACGTTTGACAAGTTAGTGACTTACAGGGACGGAGAGGAGGTTGAAGATTCCCCTTCTCGCGGCAAGAAGCATTCAAAGCCCCTTCCGCCTGGACTTACCACAAATGGAGAGTTTGGCCCTATCCTCTATGTTGTCCTCGGAGACGCCGCCCGCGGCAAAGTCGAGTGGGACCACTGGGAACAAGGTGCTGATGGACATCTTGCCGTTTTTCGTTACCAGGTCCCGGAGGAAATTTCGCGGTATGGCATCGTTTCCGCGGCGAATGACAAGCATGAATATCCGGCCTATCACGGTGAAATCGCGGTCGATCCCGAAAGCGGAGCAATCCTCCGCATCACCATCGAGTCCGAGCCAACTCGATCTAGGTCGGTGAGCGAATCCGGCATCCTTGTCGAGTACGGCCCAGTCGTAATCGGTGGCAGCACCTACATCTGCCCTGTCCGCGGCGTTGCCATATCGAAGGTGCCGACAGGGCGCGCACAACTGAACTCAACCACCACGCTCGCGCCGCTTCTGACCGAATTGAACGACGTTTCTTTCACCAGCTATCACCTCTTCCGATCTGAAGTTCGCATCCTTCCTTAGACCTTGACCCCACCCCGCCGCCTTTCGTATTCTTCGAGCGTTTACGCTCGTTGGACTGCAACTCATCCAGCCGGCACAAGGGAGAGCCCGCATGAGCACCGCCCCCACGGCCGCAGCTCCCACCCCAGCCGTTCATGCCAAGCCGCTTCTAGTCCGCCGCGCCGCCGTCCTGGGCGCAGGAACCATGGGCTCCCGCATTGCCGCCCACCTTGCCAACGCGGGAATTCCGACCCTGCTGCTCGACCTCCCTCCAAAAAGCAAAACCGCGGAAGCGGCGCTGGGCGCACTGGCCAAGTCCAAGCCTGCTGCGTTTTACGAATCGGGGTCCGGCTCGCTCATCACCCCCGGCGACTTCGACGCCGATCTTCCGGCGCTCGCCCAATGCGACTGGATCATTGAAGCCGTGGCCGAAAGTCTCGAAATCAAGACCGGGCTGCTGGCCCGCGTCATCCCTCATCTGGCCAAATCCGCGATTCTCACCACCAACACTTCGGGACTGCCCGTCGCGCGCATCGGGGCCGGCCTCGCCAGTCATCGCGAGCGTTTCTTCGGCACCCACTTCTTTAATCCGCCCCGCTACATGCGGCTGCTCGAAGTGATTCCTACTCCAGAGACCGACCCTGACC
>Ga0182013_10000347_pt1 | contig 63606 bp, 53 predicted proteins | sample 612S2MmetaG_FD_120487 | JGI IMG/M metagenome (GOLD analysis project Ga0182013, IMG submission 120487) | Permafrost microbial communities from Stordalen Mire, Sweden - 612S2M metaG | ecosystem: Environmental > Terrestrial > Soil > Wetlands > Permafrost | place: Sweden: Stordalen | collected...
CCGGCGTCACCACAAATTCTTCCGGCGCAAAACGATTCAATGCGCCGAACGCGTGCGCGAAAACCGGTAGAGAACCCCCACCGTGAATCCTTGCGGATGAATCGGTTGTTCCGTTTCCGAGGGAGTCAGGCCAGTGCAATCTTCAAAGTGATGCCGATATCGGACAGCTTCTCGGCCGGCATTTCCACCCGCAGCGCGGCATCGTCCTGTTTCCAGCGCAGGTCGCCTTTGTATCCAAGAAGTTCAACGTTCGCGATCTTGCCGGGCGCGACGGAACTGGCAAGTCCGAGCGAATGGATGACTGCCGATCGCTCCGGCCAGCCCATAACGAATGCGTAGAGTGTGCTGTTCTTCGCTGTGAAACGGATGTCTTCCGCTGTCAGATCTTTCGTCTTGTCTTCGTTGAAATTGCCGGAATCGATCTTGACCTTGGTCGATGGGCCTTCGCCATAGATTTTCCACGGACGCGTACTGTAAATGCCCTCGCTGTTGACCTCCATCCAGGCAGTGATCCCTTCCAGCACCGACCTCTCTTCCCAATCGAGTTCTCCGGAGTTGGGAAGCGGAAAGTTCAGGAGAAGATTGCCGTTCTTGCTCACAATATCGGCAAGCAGATCGATCACCTTCTTCGGCGTCTTGTACTTCTCTCCCCGGTTGTAGTGCCACTGGCCGATGCACGTGTCGGTCTGCCAGGGATTTTTGGCGATGCCGTCGGCAACTCCTCTTTCATGGTCGAGCAGGCAGGTGCCGATGGCGCAATCCACCCCGTCCTTGCTGGTGTACACCGATTCCGCATGGCCGCCGTTCGCCTGCGCGCTCACGTTGTACAAGTGCGAGACGACCTTGAGTCCATAATCTTCGAATGGCAGATGGCCATCGGTATAAAGCAAATCGGGATGGTACTTGTCGATAAGGTCGGTCATCCGATCGACGTAGTGGCGCTTCCATGAATCGGGAATTCCATCGTCGTTCCAGTCCAGCTGATCGATAAAGCGCGCGCAGTCGCGGTCGTGGTAGAGGTCGGCATACTCTGGGTTGATGCCGTCATACGAAACGCCCGCGAGCGGTCCTGTCTTGTCGGCCCCGTGGCTCGTCGCCCACCACTTGTAACTGATCCACAAGTGTTCGCTCACGCCGAAACGCAGCCCTTGTTTCTGCGCGGCCTTTTGCCATGTCCCAACGACATCGCGCTTGGGGCCCATGTTCACCGCGTTCCAGCGCGTGTACTTCGAATCCCACAGATCGAAGTTATCGTGGTGCACGCCCATGCTGAAGAAGTACTTCGCTCCTGCTTTCTTGTAGAGCCCCATCAAATGATCGGGATCCCACTTCTCGGCTTTCCAGTTGTTGACCAGATCCTTGTAGCCCACCTTCGAGGGATGCCCGTATGTCTCCGCGTGATAGAGATACTGATCCGAGCCTTCCATGTACATATTGCGCGCATACCAGTCACCGCGTTCGATGGCCGATTGTGGACCCCAATGCGCCCAGATGCCGAACTTCGCATCGCGGAACCAATCGGGAATCTGATAACCCTCCAGCGATTTCCTTGTGGGTGCAAATGCATCGGCTCGCCCCGCCTGTGTTCTCGCAAATCGCGGAAGAGCCGCAGCGGCCGCTACGCCGCCCATCAGTTGGAGTGCTTTACGCCGATTGACTGCCATCGTTGTACTTTCCTTTCGAGACGTGGTCTCACTCACTTGGTTCGCAAACAGACATGGCTTCGCGGAGCCTCTCTTCCGCGCCCGGATGCCAGTAGCCGCAATCGAGTTCGAAGAAGACAGATGTGTACGGGATGGTCATGTTCGTTTTCAAAATCAATATCTCAAAAAGCTGTGCCGACTGATCGAGCTTGTGAATGATCTGTTCGTGAAGAACCCGCGAGATGTTTCTGACCTTGAGCAAACTTCCCAGTTGGTGCCGAAAAACTTCAACACCGGGCGCATCCTGTTCGGCGACAAACGCCAGTTCGCGATCCAGGTAGATGCGCGGCCGAACATGGCGGGAAGCGAGGATCATGCCGAGAACTTTCTCGACAACTTCGAAGTGGTCCATATCGGCGAGCAACGTTCGTATGCCCGGTCTTGCCTGTGCCGGGTAGGCCGCGTCGGCAACCACAATCCAGTTGCGATGACCAAACAGAGACAACGCCGCTTCGACGTGCCGCTCCCATTCGGGCTGCCCTTCTGACTTGAAACGGCTCATACAGCACCATCCGGCAAAACCACTAATTCAGTTCCTCATCCGCGCACACCGCCACCTTGCCGCACTTGCCCGACGCCATCAGCGCGTATGCCTCGGCAGCACGCCCGAGTTGAAACCGGTGCGTAATGATGTCGGCCGGATGCAGTTTCCATCGCACCAGTCTTTCAACCAGTTCTTCCATCAGCCATGTTGACGTAACCCACGAGCCATAGATGGATTTCTGATCGTGGATCATGTCAGGCGATGGATTGAGTTCGACGACGCCGCCCTCGCCAATAAAAACGATCTTTCCCCATTTGCGCGTCGCCCGCACAGCCGTGGCGCGCGCCGCAGCATGCGCGGAGCAATCCACTGCGCGCTCGACACCAGGCCCGCCTGTCAGTTCTTTCACCTGGGCCACATTGTCCGGCCCCGACGCGAGAACATGATCGCAGGCCCCCACTTCCAGGGCGATCCGCATGCGCTCCGGGACCACATCGATCCCAATGATCTTCTCTGCGCCGAGTTTGCGGCATAGTACCCCGGCGGCAAGGCCTACCGGCCCCAATCCAGTGATCAGTACGGCATGATTGCCATCGATGCCGATCTTGGCCAGGCCTTCATAGACCGTGCCAAACCCGCAGGCAACCTGCGCACCGTCGGCATACGAGAGCTGATCAGGCAAGGCAATCAGATCCTTCTCTTCGGCCAGCATGAACTCTGCCATGCCGCCATCGCGCTGCCAGCCGTAGGCACGGCGGTACTTCTCGCTGGTGCACGAGATCATGTAGCCGCGGCGACAATCGTTGCACACGCCGCACCCGGAAATGTGGTAAACGATTACACGATCGCCCGCTTTGAAGCGGCGGCAACCCTCGCCGGTGGAAACGATCTGGCCACATGGTTCGTGCCCGGCAATAACACCCTGGTAGCCTTCAGGCCCCTTGCCCAGATGCTCGTGATAAATGCAGCGGATGTCTGACCCGCAAATCGTCGACGCCTTGATGCGTAACAGAACTTCGCCATGGCCCGGAGTGGGCACGGCTACCTCGCGCATCTCCACGCTGCTGTTTCCCGGCAAAAACGCTGCCAACATGGACTTGCTCATGGCGTCAATCCTTGCTTACCCTCTCGCTTCCATCGGCCAGCCTTACTTGTTCCTCGGGTCGCTATGGAGGCGAAATCTCTCCCGCGGGGTCCCATAGATCTTCCCAACTCTGGCCTTCTTTCCATAAAAATACCTGCCCTTTGATCAAACGGCAGTTGCGGTCAATGGCGGCAAGTTCGTTCATCTCGGATTCGCTCAGCGGTTCGCTAACCGCACCGGCAAGATTGGCATGATAGTTATGAATCGAAAATGGAATCGGCGTTTGGCCGCGTTGAATCGCCCACTGGATGCAGACCACGGCGGGATGAATCCTGTGCCGCCTGGCGATCTCCACAACAACCGGATCTTGAGTCGGCGTCGTATCGTCAGGAGTCCGGTCACGCTCCGGACGCCCCGGGGAACCGATTGGACAATAGCCTACGGGCTCGATGCCATGGTCAACCACAAACTTGAAAAGCTCCGGCTGCTGGAAGTGCGGATGCAGTTCCATTTCGTTGACCACCGGTTTGATCCGCGCATCGCGCAACACAAGCCTGAGCTTGGGAATGGTCATGTTCGACGTGCCGATATGCCGAACGAGCCCGCGGTCCACAAGGCTTTCCATCGCCCGCCAGGTTGTCATGTAATTTTCGTGAATGTACGACTGAGCATCGGCGCTTCGCGCAGTCACATCGCACCCCGGAGGATGAAAATTCGGAAACGGCCAATGCACCAGGTACAAGTCGAGATAGGTGAGCCGCAGATCGGCGAGCGATTGCCGGCACGAAGCAATCACATCGTTTTCCGCATGCTTGTCATTCCACAATTTCGAGGTAATCCAAAGATCCTCGCGCCGCACGCCGGAAGAAGTGACTTCCTCGAGCGCCGCACCCACCTCAGCTTCATTTCCGTACACGGAGGCACAGTCGAAGTGCCGGTATCCACAGGCAGCAGCACCGCGAACGGCCTCGGCCACCTGCGCCGGGGTCACGTGGTCGGAACCAAACGTCCCCAATCCTATGGCGGGCATACTCGCGCCCGTCGCGAGCGTTCGTTGTGGAACGGATGCCGGATCGATGGAATTGGATGAGAGGTGCGCTCTGGTGCCCATGTCGCCCGCCTGGGTTCAATGCAACGATTGATCGCTGAGACTTGGGAAGAATACGCGAAGGGAGGACGCAACCGCAATGCGCGTCAATCTACTCGCTGGCGCGCACCAGGATGCAGGTGATGTTGTCGTGGCCTCCGGCTTTTTTCGCAGCCTCGACGAGGCGCATGCACAACTGATCGAGCGGCAATTCGGCGCAAAGCAAAAGCTGGATTGAGGAGTCGGGCAGTTCCCTCGTCAATCCATCGGAACAGAGCAAAAAAAGATCACCGGTCTCCACCTCGAGCTCAAAAATATCGGGCGTGACGCGGCTCTGCGTACCCAGCGCCCGTGTAATCACGTTTCTGATCGGCGAACGTTGCGCCTCAGAGCGGCTCATGCGACCCAACCGCACCTGCTCTTCCACCAGCGAGTGATCCAGCGTGATTTGTTCAAGATTCTGGTTGCGGAGCCGGTAACATCGGCTATCTCCGACGTTGAAGACCCACACGCATCGCTCTTCCACAATCAGGCCCACAAGCGTGGTGCCCATTCCGCTAAGCTTGTAGTTCCGCTGCGATCGCGAGTAGATTGCCTCATTGGCCGCCGCAATGGCCTCTTCTGCCATGTCCGGCATGGTCGCGGGTCTTTTCTCGTCTGCCGGAAGCGGATCGAGAAGGCGCAGCATCTCGTCTACGGCCAGAGAACTCGCAATCTCTCCTCCCGCGGCCCCGCCCATTCCATCACAAACGAGAAAGACACCGCTTTCGATAGAGAAGCCAAACGCATCCTCATTGGAAGGGCGTTTGCGGCCACGGTCTGTGGCGGCCGCGGCCGTATAGTGAAGGAGCGCCGTCGACAATCATTCATCTCCCATCGCCCAGTTTACACGCGTCCCCGCGTCCATCCAGGCACGGTTTTCTAATGCGATGGCGAGGCCTCTGCGGGGGTTGCCGCCGGCGTTGGCGCAGGCAGGTCGAAGACTTCAATTGCTCCTTCATTGATCACAGCGACGCGGCGTCCGGACGGCGAAATCGCAATATTGCCTCCGGCATCGAGCGGTGGACTGGCCGGCGTTTCCAAGGCAATCTTCCCATTGTCGGCATCGAACACGCGCACCAGTTGCCCCTTGATATCCTCCGCATCGATCGGGTTGAACGCATTGACAGGGTGATTGATGACCAACGTTTCGCGCGCCAGGCGCGAGCCGTCGGGCCCCATCACGACCAGCGGCCAAATCGACTGCGGACCGCTCCAGTTGTCCCACATGTGTCGGCTGTCGGTGGCCATCGCCGTCAGTTGCTGGCCACCACTTCGGTCGCAAACCGTTGCCAGGAACTCCCGCTTTGAGATGAAATCGAAGCGGGGCGAACAGGCGGAATTCACGCGCCCCAGCATCGTTCTGCCCCCGTTAAAGAAGTTCAGGTTCAGCTGCCACTGCTCGGCGCTGCCGCGAAGACTTTCAATATACCCCTCGGAGTTAATCGCCAGATGCACATCCGGAACGCGGGAACGGCTCACCAGCATCACCTGTCCCGATGCACGGCGCACGATTCGCACCACGAATTCGGGAACGCTCCCCCGCTTTTCTCCATCGACCGTCATATCGGCTTTGGCCGTCGGGGGGCTGGCAACATCTCCTGGCTTTGCTTGAGTCTCGATCGGCTCGCGCGAGGTGGTCACAAGATACTGCTGGTCTGGGTCCATTTGGAGCCAGAGCAAAGGGCCCGGAAAATGGAGCAGAGGCTTCAGGGTGAGCGATGCGTCGCCTTGGCTCAGCCCATCCTGATCACGGAACAGAAAATGACCATCTTTGAGCATCCACAGATACCGCACACGATCGTGCACGGTCCAAAGCGCTTCGGCAGATACCGTTCCGGCAGGGAGCGCGAGCACGACGGCGCGGATCTGCCGCTCGTCGCTCCCTGCACTCTCCCCGGATTCACGATGCATGAGGCCTGGGACCCGGAAGGAGAAAAGCAGTCGATTCTCGTCGAGAAAATCGAGCGAAACCAGGCTGTTTCTTTGTCCCAGATAAATGGGTCCCGGCGGCGAAAAACCCAAAGGCTCAACCGGGATGCTGAACGAAGGCGGAATGGATGGTTTCTCTGGAAACCGGTCAGGCAAGCCGCGCTCCCGCCCCGGCCGGGACTGGCCAGAGGAATGATTCGCGGACGATTGGGCCATTGCCGGCGGTACTGCGCACCACGGCCCAGTCAGGACCGCCAATTGGATCGCGGCAAACATCGGCCACGCATAAATCCTGCCGAATCTCATGCGAAACGGTTCCACCATCGAAACTATTGTCGCCGATGCGGCAACATCCCGCTGGAACAGAGCAATCAAATCCTTTCAAAAGACCCGCACCAGGAGAGTCTAATCCGAAAATGCGGACTCAAATGCAAGATCGAAACCTCTGTCTCGGCAGTCCACGTCAATCGTGCTCATCTTTAACTATGAAGTTTCCCGTCACCACCGCGCTGTCCTTTTTGCCGGTCGCGCTGGCAAATGCCTTGATCGTCAACTCCGAACTCTTGATTACGATCGGCGCTTCGTATTCGGCCGAGCTGGCCGTCGGCTGCGATCCGTCTACGGTGTAATGAATTGTGGCGCCTGCTGTCTCGCTCCGTAAGGACACTTCCGTTGCGCCAGGGCGTGGGCCCGGCTTCGGCGAATATTTCGGTTCCGCAGTCGCATCCAATGTGCGCGATAGACCGGGTTGACCTGCCAACGATTGCGGCGATTGTGTGGCCCCACCGCTTTGAACGCCGCCGGCATGGTCAGGCGTGTCGAGGGCTCTCGAAGCGTTTAAGGCCTTCGGATCCAGCACCAGCCATTCAAGATAGGCGCGCTGCAAATCGTGGGTGGGCCATGAAGTGTAGTTCTCGTTCCACCCCGCCATCAACTTGCCGGCTTTCCGGTAAGCCTGATCGATGCGCTGCGTCTGCTCCGTCTTGATGGCAGCAACAAACAAATCGACCCGCGGCATATCCAGATCGTCGCGGACGGTGATGTCGTAAATACCGGCAGAAGGAACCGTGACCGTTAGAAATGGGCTGTCCTTCTGAACACCGATGTGGAACGTGGGTGGCTGAGATGAATCGAGCGAACGAAGGTTGCAGGTGTAATAACCATTCGGAAGCTTTTCCGCCAGACCGCGGATTTGAACACGATTTTCCTTATCCAACACCGCGACAGACTCATCGTGTGGCAACCGGGGAACTGGCGGTCCGCCGGGCTCTATTTCAGGCGCGTCCTTCCTGTGGGCTGAAAGAATTTGCCGAACGTCCGTAAGAAACTCGACAGCGAATGGGTCGACAACCGCGAAGAGTGGCGGGACACGAAACCCGCGTGCGCAATCGTCTACCGTGTAGCATTCGTAGATAACTCGCTGGCCGTCGGGCAAGAGTAATTCAATGGATTGGCTCCCTGCGATGGCCGACGGCTGCAAGAGAGCGCCCGGTGGCACAGCGTCCCCCAGATGCACTTGCTTCCCACCCACCAGCCACGAGCCCCGCACCAACCACGCCACACCTTCCGGCGTTACGTCGATTTTTTGAGAAACTGAGGCTTCGGTCAACCCAAGGCTTGTTAAGGCGAGAAAAATTCCATTACAAAAAATCGTGAAAATTCCGGAAGTTTGATGTCTGAACATACTCTTTCAATCCACGTGAAAACTGGCCCGTCTGTAATCCACTCCCGTTACCGGTTTTTGCACGGGAATGTTACTATCGCACCATATTAATTGCACAGGGGTTAGTATAGTCTTTCTATTGTTGGATAGTGCCTTTTCCCGCAATCAGATACAAAGTAATTTGGGACGTAGAAGCAGGAATCGTGTTTCGTCGGATTCCCTTCTGCGCCGAACAGAAAGAGGCCCTGAACAGGGCCCGGTTCAGTTCTCAGATTTCGTACGCTTCTCGCGAACGTGGCAAGCGAGTTAACTTGTACTTCATTTTCCTTGGCGAAGGTGCATTTTCATGTTTCAGTCCCCCAGTACCCAGCTTCCTGTTGCAGAATCCGGCCGTTCGAGCAAATCGAGCACTTTCGCGGCCATCGTTTCGCTCCTGCTTCTTGCCGTGTCCGCTTTCTGGTCCGCGGAGCCGGCGATGGCGCAGACGGCCATCCCGGTTCTCACCTGGCGTTACGACAATACACACGCCGGTCAAAATACGAGTGAGACAACGCTGACCCCCGCCAATGTGAATGTAAACACGTTTGGCAAGCTGTTTTCGCTCGCGGTGGATAGCACCATCTACGCTCAGCCCTTGTATGTTCCGGGGCTCACGATGGTCGACGGCAAGGTGCATAATGTGCTTTTCGTCGCCACTGAGAACGACTCGCTTTACGCGTTTGACTCAGACTCCAACGGCGGCGCGAATTCCAAGCCTATTTGGAAAGTCACTCTTACCGACACGGCGCACGGAGCCCAGGCAGGCGCAACGTCGATCCCGTGGAATCAGCAAGACGCCATCTACGGCCAGGGCGACATCGGTCCGACAATTGGTATCACGGGCACGCCCGTCATCAATTCTGCGACCAACACCATGTACGTGGTCAGCAATACAGAAGAAAGCGGCGCCTTCTACTCGCGCCTGCACGCAATCAACATCATCAATGGCGCCGAGCAGACCAGCCCCACGGTAGCGCAGAGCCCCGTCGTCATTTCTGCAACCGTGTCGGGCACCGGAACAAGCAGTACTGGCGGGAAGCTTTCTTTTGATCCGCTGGTCGATAATCAGCGTCCCGCGCTCGACTTTTACAACGGTTACGTGTATATCGGCTATGCGGCACACAGTGACATCGGTCCGTGGCACGGCTGGCTGTTCTCGTATAACGCCACCACAATGCAGCAATCGGCGGCACTCTGTCTATCCGCCAACGGCGGAGGCGCAGGAATTTGGTCTTCCGGCGCCGGCCTTCCCATCGACACGGATGCCCCGGGCGGCAGAATGTTCCTCGTCACCGGAAATAATGGCCCCGGTGACCTCGTCGCTTATGACTCATTCGCCGCAGGCGCACAGCTTGGCGAAAGCATCCTCGACATTAGCCTCGCCAACGGCGGCCTCACTCCCACAGATGCGTTTACTTCTTTCAATTCTGAGAAGCTCGACGACGGCGATCTCGATCAGGGTTCCGGCGGCATTCTCATGGTGCCCGATGCAGCTCAGTCGAACCCGCCTATCCTGATCGAAGCCGGCAAAGAAGGCCGAATTCTTGTGCTCAACCGCAACAACCTGGGCGGGAATAACAGCGGTGCGAGCGCCAATTCCGGCGACCTCCAGGACATTACCGGCGAGATCGGCGGCATGTGGAGCACGCCCGCTTACTGGAACGGCAATGTCTATTTCTGGCCCAGCAAGGACTATCCCAAACTCTTCTCTCTCACCAACGGAGTCCTGAGCGGTGAGCCAGCCACCCAATCAACCATCTACTCAGATTTTCCAGGCCCGTCTTTGTCGATCTCTTCGAACGGTACCTCGAATGGCGTTGCGTGGGCGGTGCGCTCCGATCAATATGTCACCTACGGCGATGCCGTCATGTACGCGTTTCCTGCAAACAACCTGACCACGCCGATCTATGAGACGGATACAGATTCTTCTCGCGACGGAATGGGTGAAGCAACAAAGTTTTCCATCCCCGTTGTCACAAACGGCAAAGTCTATGCCATTGCCCACTACGCAGTGAATGTCTACGGACTCTTGAACGGCGAGGCGACGACGGCCGCGCCGGTGATCGCACCCAATGGCGGCACCTTCACAACAAGCCAGACTGTCACACTCACGTCGGCCACCGCGGGCGCGCAGATCTACTACACGCTGGACGGCTCAACGCCCACAACGAATTCATCGCTCTATTCTGGCGCCATCACCATCAGCACCGACACCACGCTGAATGCCATCGCCAGTGCGGCCGGCGATATTCAGAGCTCAATCAGCACCGCGGTATTTAACTTCTCCAATGAGGCACCGACGCCGACCTTCTTTCCGGCGGCCGGGACCTACACCAGTGCGCAAAAAGTGACAATCGGGGACACCGATGCGAACGCGCAAGTCTACTACACGCTTGACGGCTCCACTCCCTCGGCCTCTTCCACGCTGTACACGGGCCCCATCACAGTCGCTGTAACTGAAACCGTCAACGCCATCGCCATTGACCCAACCCTGGTAAAAAGCGAAGTGGCGACAGCCGGATATTCGATTCAGGCCGGAGGGTCAAGCATTGACTTCGGTAATGGCTTCTCGCTCACGACGGGGTTGACTCTCAATGGAAGCACCCTGGCGGTGAACGACTCGCGCATGCAGTTGACCGACGGCGGGTTGAATGAAGCCGGAAGCGTGTTCTGGAATACGCCCATCAATATTCAGGCTTTCACCACAAGCTGGGAGTTCCAGCTCTCAGAGGCGCAGGCCAACGGGTACACATTCACAATCCAGAACGCGCCCGCAGGGGCGAATGCGCTGGGCGGAAACTCCGCGGGGCTCGGTTATCAGGGAATCACAAACAGCGTTGCGGTCAAGTTCAACTTTTACAACTACGAAAACGAGGGTAACGATTCAACCGGGTTCTACACCGATGGTCAACCGCCGCTGACTCCGTCCATTGACATCAGTCCGAGCGGTATCGAACTGAACAGCGACGACCTGATCCAGGCGACGCTGCTCTACGACGGCACGACGCTCACGTTGACTCTCTTCGACCCGGTCGTCAACAAGACCTTCACCACATCGCAGGCAATCAACATTCCGCAGGTCGTGGGTGGCAATACTGCCTATGTCGGTTTCACCGGTGGCTCGGGTGGGCTCTCCGCAAGCCAGAAGATCGCCTCCTGGACATACACGACACAGGCCGTTCCACCAGCTTTCGCGCCCGCGGCGGGCACCTACTCTGGCACGCAAAACGTCTCACTGACCAGCGCAACCCCCGATGCCGTTATCTACTTCACGACAAATGGAACAACTCCCACGGCAGCATCGGCCAAGTACTCCGGCCCCATTGCCGTTGTGACGTCGGGAACGATTGAATCCATCGCCATCAGCCCGACGATGGGCACCAGCGTAGTCGAGACGGCGGCCTACATCATCCAGTCGCCCGCTTTCTCGATGAGTGCAACCACGCCCGCAAATGTACTTCAAGGGGCGTCGACAACCTCGACTGTGACCATCACTCCTGCCAATGGATTCACCGGAAGTGTGGCTTTGACGTGTGCGGTCACACCAAACACTGCGGGGACTTCGGACACGCCAACCTGCACTGCCAGCCAACCCGCATCGATCACGGGAGCTACGGCGGTGACGTCAACCGTTACCATCGATACGCAGGCTGGAACCAGCGCGGCGTCCTACACGGCAACCGTGACAGGCACATCTGGAGCCACGGTTCAAACGGCGAGCATCCCAGTGACCGTGAACGCCGTCACTGCCGCGACAGGGTTCACAGTCGCCGGGCCTGCAGTCACCATCGCCTCGCCGGGAGGCACAGGGACTTCCACAATCACCATTACTCCCACGGGCGCATTTGCGGGAACCGTGGCCATGACCTGCGCAATTACATCCAGTCCATCCGGTGCGGTCGATCCGCCCACATGCTCGGCAAGTCAGCCCGCGGCCATCTCGGGCGGAAACGCAGTCACTTCGACACTCACGATCAACACGACGGGGTCGTCCAGTGCCGTTCTCAATCAGCCATTGAAGCATCTCTTCACATTCGGCGGCGGCGGAACTCTTGTAGCGGCTCTTGTGCTGTTTGGTTTGCCTCGACGCAGACGGAAGCTGCAAGCGCTGCTGACCCTGCTTGTGCTGTCGGCAGTTGCGATGGTGGCGGTTGGCTGCGGCGGCTCCAACACAAACATTACGACAACCAATGGGACAACTGCCGGAAGCTACACCGTGACAGTAACCGGCACCAGCGGATCGACCACTGCGAAGACTGCTATCGTCGTCACCGTTCAATAAACCTGCCCGTATTCGAAATCACCCGGTCCCAGTTTCCAGGCGCCGGGTGATTTTGTGTTTCGTCCGGTTTCCCCCAACCCTCTCCTTCATTCCTCTCGATCGATGCGCAAAACTGCGCAAGCCCGTGTCACTTGCGCATGGCAAACTTGTCATGGAGGCAAACGATATGAGATCGGCAAAGCTCTTATTGCTTGCGGGCGACTACGTTGAAGACTACGAAATCATGGTTCCGTTTCAAGCCCTTCAAATGGTCGGCCATACCGTGCACGCTGTTTGCCCGGGCAAGAGGGCGGGCGAGAAGGTGCGCACCGCGATCCACGACTTTGAGGGAGATCAAACATACAGCGAGAAGCGCGGGCACGACTTTACGCTGAATGCCTCATTCGACGATATCGATGCGTCGGTATACGACGGCCTGGTCATTCCCGGCGGTCGCGCCCCCGAATATCTGCGCCTCAACTCCAAAGTGCTCGACATCATCCGGCATTTTGACAAAGCAGGTAAGCCGATCGCCGCACTTTGTCACGGGCCGCAACTACTCGCTGCCGCGGGCGTGCTGAAAGGTCGCAAGCTGAACGCGTATCCAGCATGCGCGCCCGAGGTTGAGCTCGCTGGTGGGACGTTTGTCGCTTTGGACTTCTTCGATGCATTTGTCGATGGGAATCTTGTTACCGGACCGGCATGGACTGCTCATCCAGCATGGCTGGCGCGATTCCTTGAAGTCCTTGAAGCGCATCGGACGCCGACCGCCGCGTGAGAAATTCAGAGACCGCACCCGCTCCAAGTCCGAGAGCGAAGTATCAAATTGAGCATTTGGATTCCTCAGGTTCCTCGCGCGTGTCGTCGCGCGACGCGCGCTGCCTGGCCATCGGCGAGCATCCCCGCATGTGTTACATTAGCGCCATGATGCGAAAGGTCTTGGAGACCGTCACCGCTATCCTGACCATCGCCCTCGTGGCCACATTGGCCACCGCTCAAACTGACAAGCCCTCCGCCGCGCCAGGCTCATACACGGCATCCTACAAGGCTCAAACGCAACCGCCTGCCGATTGCAATGGAGGCCCCTGCGAAGAACAGCAGCCGCACATCGTTGTGACGCTTCCTGCACCGGCGCCAGAAAAATGGCCCATCCACGACCGCATCTCCTGGGCGGCCTATTTGGTGCTTGCCATCCTGGGCTATGTGGGAATCATGCTCGCCCTATCCACTCTGAAGAAGATCGAGCGCCAGACAGCGGCGGCAGAAACTGCCGCTAAGGCATCTGCCGAGTCTGCCCAAATCGCGCTGCTTCATGCGCGCAGCCTCATCGCTGCGGAGCGGCCGTGGATCATGATCAGCGTTGAGCCAACACTCGGAGTCGAGAACAGCTTCAATGTAACGGCGACAAATCGCGGCCGGTCACCGGCCAGAATCACATCCGCGCTCGACGACACTGTTTTTGCAGTCGACGAGGCGCATCTGCCCGCAGCGCCCATGTTCAAGCCTGCCGACACAAGTACTCCGTTCGTTCCCATGATCCTGCTGCCAGGAGAATATGCCGCGATCAAAACCATCAAGCGCGACGACGCGAAAGAGTTGTGCGGATCTGAGGAGAGGTTCAAAAAACTAGAAGCCTGGGACGAGAGGATCTTTCTCTGTGGGAAGGTGCTCTACAACGATCTCATTGCGCCCTCGGGCGCTGAGACCCACGAGACCCAATGGTGCTGTTGGTACATTCACGGACGCCAGAAGAGCGGGCTGGTCATCGCTGGGCCGCCATCGTACCATGCGCACAGCTGATAGGCTCTGCCGCAACCTTCAAAACCCTTGCGGCGTGTGCATCTCCGAGAAATCAGGCGTTGACCGTTTCCCTCAGATCCTGGTCGAACATCGGGTCGGGCTCGGCAAGGCGGATCAGACGATGCAGGTAGGCGCGGGAAATGGAAAGGCTGCGTGCCGCCATTGTTTTGTTTCCATGGTTTTCGCGCACGGCCGTTACCGCCAGCTTGACCTTATAATCGCGCAGCTGCCGCTCGAAAGAGCCTGCCGGATGATAGTCGCCGATATCGACAACATCTTCGTTCTCGACCCCATCTTCTTCGGGGAGAGTCAGCGTCAAGTCCTCATAGCGAATGGTGAGCCCAGGGGAAAGAATGATCGCCCGCTGCATCACATTTTCCAATTCGCGAACGTTGCCGGGCCAGGGATAGCTTTGCAGCGCATGCATTGCTTCCGGTTCGATGGCATCCATCGGCTTCTGGAATAGATTGGAGTAGTGGCGAAGGAAATGCTCGGCGATCTGCGGAATGTCTTCCGGGTGGTCCTGCAATGGCGGCGATTCAATCCGCATCACGTTGATGCGGTAAAACAAATCCTGACGGAATTTTCCTTCAGCTACCAGTTGGGTCAGGTCGCGGTGGGTGGCGAAGATCAGGCGCGCGCGCAGCGGGATAAGCTTGTTGCTACCGAGGCGGCTGAACTCCATCTGCTGCAACACGCGCAGTAGCTTGACCTGCGTAAACAGGCTGAGATCGCCAATTTCGTCGAGGAACAGCGTTCCGTCGCCGGCTTGCTCAAAATATCCCTCGCGCGCACCAATGGTTCCCGTAAACGCGCCCTTCTCGTGACCGAAGAGTTCGGCTTCAATCAATGTCTCTGGAATCGCTCCGCAGGAAACCGCGACAAACGGCCGCTTGGCGCGCGAACCCATATTGTGAATCGCTCTGGCGATCAGTTCTTTGCCTGTGCCGCTCTCGCCCGTCACCAGCACGGCGGCATTCAAATTGGTGACGCGGTGCACCATCTGGTAGACACGCTTCATCTGCGAGCTCGATCCAATCAGTTGATCGCATTCGCAGGGGTCTTCCATCCGTTGTTGCACGGTCTCAAGTTGACGCTTCAGCAGCGAGTTCTCATACGCCCGGCTTAGCATCGTCTTCAGATCGCGAATCGAAGGGGGACGGCGGCAGTATCCAAAGGCGCCCGTGCGCACCAGCTCAAAGGCTGTTGAACGCAACCCATCGCCGGCCATCACCACGGCGGGAGGGGTGGAGGCGATCAAGCGCCGCGAAAAAGCCACTCGAGCCTCAAGCAATTCGTGATTCGAATCCAGATCGAGAATCACGACATCGCATTCCCCGGCCGAGACGAGTTCACTCATCCCTTCCTGGTCCGACCTCAGAAGTACTTGAAACTCCTTACCAAGGGCAGATGAGAGAAGAGGATGCAATGTGCGGTCCTCTGAATATAATCCGATGCGGATCATGGATAGTCGACCTTTCCCACGGTGTGCCGTTCTGTCGTACAACGGGGTATCGGTTACGTGCTCTCATCATCGTTAATCGACTGCTGAGAGCAAATGACTGTTTTGCGTTATTTTGCTGCAACGTTGGTAATCGAATCGTGCAAAGACCCTTACCTTGGCGGCAACAGACTTTTGCTGCGTGAATCGTGCCCTTTCGGAATCCGGTTACGCGGGCACGGGCCCGTTCAGTTGAATTCCTTAAGCGCAAGACTAAAAACAACCTACGGGAGGGTCAATGGCGCGTTCGTGATAGTCGGTCTCTTCGCAGCGAGCGCACAACTCTGCAGTTGAATCAAAATGCGAAAACAAAAACACGATCTGAAGGATTTCCGTGCCCCAAGACACGCCTTGAACCTTATCCTTTTCAGTGATTTATATCGATTCGATGGAGTGTTATAAATGCCGAACAAAATCGCTCTATCGAACTCCGTCCCCACGAACAGCCCATACAACGTTTGTGTGATCGCATCTGCAGTTCTCGTAACCAGAAGCATTCCGCTGCGCACCGGTTTGGCCCCGAAAGTGGCTTATCGATTGCTACAGTTTGATAGTGATCTCTCGGCAAAAGCTTGAACTGAGCCTATTGGCAACCGGTGTGGCCGTGAGTCGGCTCGCATTTCGCAGTCAGGACCTTTACGACCTTGACTCAGTCAACTTCGCCCTCGCAATGGCTCGCTTCGACCCGCGCGTGCATCAACCGCACCCACCCGGCTACTTCCTCTACGTTTGCCTGGGGCGCCTATTGAATCTCGTCGTCCACGACGCAAACCTCGCGCTCGTTTTGCTGAGTGTCCTTGCAAGCATCGGGTCCGTCGTTTTGATTTACCTCCTGGCACGCGAATGGTTCGGGCCTCCAGCGGCTACATTCGCGGGGCTGCTCTTCCTCGTCTCGCCCCTGGAGTGGTTCCACGGAACCGTCGCTCTCACCTACAGCGTCGAGGGTGCAGCTTCCGCACTGATGGGCTTCTTATGCTGGCGTATCGACCGCGGCAAAGTCGAAGCGGTTCTTCCCGCCGCCATTGCCATGGGCATATCGGCGGGCATCCGGCCGTCGTCGATCCTTTTCCTCGGACCGCTGTTTCTCTACTCACTGCGCCGCGTTTCGTGGAAGAGCCGATTGGCAGGCATCGCGGCACTTGGAATCACGGTAACTGGCTGGTTCCTGCCCATGATCTGGGCCAGCGGTGGTTTCCATACCTACTTCGGCGCCTTGCAGTCGCTCTGGCGCATGGTTCCTTCCAAAGGCACCATCTTCAATTCCTCTCCCGTCAACTCCGTGGCCCGTGCATTCACCATTGTTTTCATCTACTTCCTTTGCTTTGGCGCTGCCGCCATTGCACCCTTCGGCGCATCGTTCAGTGCCGCGCCGGCAGAGAAGAGCAAGAAGCTTTTCACCGCGGTTTGGGTGGTTCCCGCGCTATGCTTCTTTACCTTCATCTTCCTGAAACTCGTCAATAGCGGATACCTCCTGCTCGTCGCTGCTCCAGGCTGCATATGGCTCGGCGCATGCATTGCGGACTGGTACCGCGGATGCTCCTGGCAAAAGCCGCTCAAGCTAGCGCTCCTCGGCGTTGGCAGCGTAGTCAACATCGCTATCTTCCTTGCCTTCCCTGCCTATTGTTCCTACGGATCGGTGCGCCATTTCGAGCGAGAACTTCAAGCCACTGAGGCGGCGCTGCCTCAGATTGGGAATCCAGACAACCTGCTGATCGTGTCGTTTGACAATCACCTGCTGGGCTATCGCCACGCCGGTTATTACTTCCCTGGCTATCTGACCATCGAGTACCCTGAGGCCAATTTGATTGAAGGAAAGCGGATCTTCGCCATGCGGGATCGGAACACTTTCCTTCTTTCCAGCTTGCCAGCCAACATTCCAGCCCGCTTCGTCTTGTTCCCTCTTCCCGCCGGGCAACCGGAGTACGACGCATACCTCGAAAAAGTCGTGAAAATGCTCCCCGCCCAAGACCTGAGCAGCGTCGATTTGGGCGGCCATCGGTTCGTCACGGCACCCACTTCCGACCTCGGTTTTCTGTTCCCAAATGCCTCCTCAAATCCAGCTCAAACCGGCTCTTCGCAACTGTATACGCCCCACTCCACTCCCTCTGAGCACCAGTAAACGCGCGTGTACACCCTGCCCACATGGCGCGATAAGCTATTGATTTAAAGCAATTTTTACCCCCTCAAAGTTTGGCTAACTAATTGCACTGATCTCTGTGTCTTCTTCTGTTTCGCCTGGAGACATGGAGCTTTTGCATGCACTCGATTGCCTGGTGGCCCACCCTCATCGTTCTCTGCGTGGCCACTTTCACCGACCTGCGCACGCGGCGGATTCCCAACTGGCTGGTGGTTCCTTTCCTGGCGCTCGGGATCGTCGTTTCGACCTGGCTTCACGGATGGCACGGGCTGGGACAGAGCTTTGCGGGCATCGGGCTGGGAATTCTGCTTTACGGCTTTCTTTTCTGGATTGGCGGCATGGGCGCCGGCGACGTGAAGCTGGCAGCAGCCATCGGCGCCTGGATCGGGCCCAACCAGTTGTTCTTCGCCCTCGTGGTCACCGCGATGGCTGGCGGCATTATGGCCCTCGGTTGGGCGGCGTTTGGTGGTTGGTTGAAAGAACTCTTCAACGGAGCAAGCGATTTGACCTTTGGTTTCGGAAGCGCGGCGGTCCGTCAGGAAATGGCCCTCGCCAATCCAGCCAAACGCAAAATGCCCTATGCACCGGCGATCGCGATTGGAACTTTGATTTCATTTTTTGCTCGATAGGGCCGCGAATTGATGCGAGGCGAGGTCGGATTCGTCGCTTCAGTTCAAGGTAATCAAACGTAACACGTTGCAAAAATCAGGGAGCAACACAAGCATGAACACGGGCATTTCCACTTTCGAAGCTCCTTCCGCGGCAGCCGCTGGATCGGATATTTTGTCGATCGCGCTCATCGGCCCCGAAGAGCAACGGCGCAAAGAGGCGGCCACCGCACTCTTGCTCTGCGAGAACGTCGAAGTTCGTGAGTTTCCAAATTACCCCGCAACTCTTGAAGACGTTCCCCGCCTTCTCGAACAGAACAGCGATGTAATTGTCATCGATATCGACGCGAATCCGGAGTACGCGCTCGAACTCGTGGAGGCCATCTGTGTCAACGGTGCGGCCACCGTCATGGTGTACTCGTCCAAGCTCGCACCCGATCTATTGATGCGTTGCATGCGGGCCGGCGCGCGGGAGTTCCTTTCCCCGCCCTTTGAACACAAGACGATTGCTGAGGCCATTGTCCGCGCCTCATCTCGGCGGACGACCGTTACCCGCCAACCGCGGAAGACAAACGGCCGGCTTCTGGTTTTTCTGGGCGCCAAAGGCGGCGCTGGCGTCACAACGCTGGCTTGCAACTTTGCGGTCGCCCTGGCACAGGAGTCAGGCCAGAGCACTCTGTTGATCGATCTCGATCTCCCCCTGGGCGATGCCGCACTCAACCTTGGCATTGTGACCGAATATTCGACGGTGAACGCTCTTCAGGAAGCCGGTCGCCTCGACGCCTCCTTCCTGAACAAACTTCTCGTCAAGCATAGCTCCGGAGTCTCGGTGCTCGCCGCACCTGGCAAGTTCCCCCAGTTTCACGCCGACAACGAATCCATCAGCAAGCTGATGACCGTGGCGCGCCAGGAATTCGACAACGTGGTTGTGGACGTGGGTGCCCGCCTTGACCTTACCGATTCCGCCCTCTTTAAGGACGCGTACACAATTTACCTGGTGACCCAGGCGGGAATCCCGGAACTCCGGAACTCGAATCGTCTGATCAGCCAGTTCTTTACGGTGGGAAGCCCCAAGCTCGAAATCGTGATCAATCGCTATGAACCGCGTGCTTTGGGTGTGTCGGACGACGCCATCGCCAAGGCTCTCACGCGGCCGGCGAACTGGAAAATTCCCAACGACTATGCAGCCGTGCGGCAGATGCAGAATACCGCTACGCCGCTTGCTCTCGGCGACTCGCCGATCTCGCGGCTGATTAAGCAGATGGCCACCGCCATTTGCGGCCAGCGCGCAACTCAACCAAAGAAGAAAGGCTTCAGGCTCTTCGGATGACATTTTTTGAATTGAAACTTTCGATCCCCATGGAAGGTGCGACGTGGAACTGCTGAATCTGGAAAACTACAAAGCGGAAATTCACCGGACTCTGATCTCCAAGCTCGATCTGGAAAAGCTGTCCCGCGTCAACTCCAGCCAGGCGCGCCAGGCCGTCTCCGGCATCGTGAAGGAAATCATCGCCGAACAGCGGGTTCCCCTTAACTTCGATGAACAGGAGAAGATTCAGGCAGACCTGCTCGACGAAGTTTTCGGCCTTGGTCCGCTCGAGCCTCTGCTACGTGACCCAAAGATCTCCGACATCATGGTCAATGACAAGGATCATGTATTCATCGAAAAAGGCGGCTTGCTGCAGAAGACCAACACCACTTTCCGCGACGATCGCCATCTTCTGCAGATTATCGACCGCATCGTTTCGCGGGTAGGCCGCCGTGTCGACGAATCTTCGCCGATGGTCGACGCCCGACTCCCCGACGGATCGCGTGTCAACGCCATCATTCCTCCACTCGCCCTGGACGGCCCTTCGTTGTCCATCCGTCGTTTTGGCACCGGCCCTCTGGCGGCGAATTCCCTCGTCGAGCTGAAAAGCATTTCGGCTGAAATGATGGAATTGCTGGCGTCGGCAGTGAAGGCACGCATCAGCATCGTCATCTCCGGCGGCACTGGCTCCGGTAAAACGACGCTGCTGAATATTCTTTCGCAATACATTCCCAACAACGAGCGTTTGGTCACCATCGAAGACGCCGCGGAACTCCGCCTTGCGCAGGAGAACCTGGTTCGCTTGGAAACTCGTCCTCCGAATATTGAAGGCAACGGCGCAATCAAGCAGCGCCAATTGCTCATCAACTGCCTTCGTATGCGCCCCGACCGCATCATCATGGGTGAAATCAGAGGCGAGGAAGCCTTCGACATGCTCCAGGCCATGAACACTGGCCACGAAGGTTCGATGACTACGATTCACGCCAACACGCCCCGCGACGCAATCAGCCGTCTGGAGTCCATGGTCGCCATGGGCAACATGAATCTTCCTGAGAAGTCCGTGCGTCAGCAAATCTCCTCTGCTATCAGCATTGTGGTGCAGGCTACGCGCATGAGCGATGGAACGCGCAAGGTGACAAGCATCGCCGAGATCACCGGCATGGAAGAGCACGTCATCAGCATGCAGGAGATATTCACGTTCAACAAGAAAGGCATTGGTCCGGACGGAAAAGTAATCGGAGCATTCCAACCGACACGAATCCGCCCCAAGTTCCTCGAACGGCTGCGCGTCTCCGGCATCGTTTTGCCGCCCAGCCTCTTCGAAAAGGAAACACCTGTCAACTACTGACAAAGGAAAGGAGGTAAACCGTCATGGGACTCATCATCGCACTCATCTTCGCTGGCGTTTTCGCGGTCGTTGCCCTGGTTCTATTCGCAGGCAGCTCCGGCGCCGCTCAAAAGGCCAAGCAGGTGCAAGCCACGCTCGACTCCGCGCTTGCGACTGAGAGCCAGGCGGCGCGCGAACAGATTGTCAACCTGCGCAAAAACGAGCAGTTCAGCGCCATTCCCTGGATCAACAGCCGGCTTGGAAAATTCGAAGTCGGTCCAAAGTTGCAGGCGCTCATTCATCAGGCCAATCTTCAATGGAGTGCGGGAAGTCTGCTTGCCATGTGCGGCGCTTGCTTCGCGATTCCTGCGTTCGTTGTGCACTGGAAGACGGCATCCATACTCTTCGCGGCGCTGGCAGGCTTGATCTTTGGTTTCATGCCCATCTTTTTTGTTCTTTTCAAACGGAGCAAGCGCTTTGGTGCATTTGAGAAGGAACTGCCCCAGGCGTGCGATCTCATGGTCAGCGCATTGCGCGCCGGACAGAGCCTCATCGCGGCCATGGGCATGGTTTCGCGTGAGTGCACCGACCCGCTCAGCGGCGAATTCAGAACCTGTTTCGAAGAGCAGAATTTCGGCCTCGAACTCAAGACCGCGGTCGACAACCTGCTCCACCGCGTTCCCTTGCAGGATCTGCGCATCGTCTGCACAGCCATCCTGATCCAGAAAGAGAGCGGCGGCAACCTCGCCGAGGTGCTCGACAAGACAGCCCACGTCATCCGCGAACGTTTCCGTCTCAAGCGTGAAGTCTCCACGCGCACGGCGCAAGGACGTATGACCGGATGGGTACTCACTTTGCTTCCGATCGTGTTGGGATTTGCGCTCTACTGCGTCAATCCCGACATGATGAGCCTTCTCTGGAAGCGCGACATTGGAATCAAGCTGCTTTATGCCGCTTCCGCAATGATCGTCGTTGGCGGTTTGATCATTCGCAAAATCGTCAACATGGATGTTTAAGAGGAAACCATGGGAATCACTATTGCTGCATTTGTTGTCTCATTTCTGTTGATCGCGAGCGGCGGCCTGCTCCTGTTTTATCGGGAGACCATGCTGCAGCGCATCTCGGAAGTGATCAATCCGCAAGCCAAGCAGAAATCCCTGCTGACTTCGTTTCAGGAGTCGGGGTTCTCGATCGGCGACGTCGTCACGCATTTCGACAGCGTCCTCCCCAAGAGCCAGGCCGAAGTCTCCGTGGTCAAGCAACGCCTCATCCGCGCCGGCTACCGCAAGGATTCGACCATCCGGATCTTCTACGGATGCAAGGTAATCATTCCTCTCTTTCTCTGCATCGTCGCACTGGTTAGCGGTCTTGGCGCTCTGAGCCCCTTCTTCGTTTATGCAGTTTGTCTCGGCCTCGGTTATCTGGGACCGGACTTCTGGCTCAGCCGCAAGATCAAAAAGAGACAAAGCAAAATTCGCCGCGCCCTGCCTGACGTGCTCGATCTGCTCGTCATCTGCATCGAGGCCGGTCTCAGTATCGATCAGGGAACGGTGCGCAGCTCTGAAGAGCTGGCCCACGCCGCACCTGACCTTTGCGACGAATTGCACGTCGTCGTACTCGAACAACGCGCCGGCCGCCCGCGCCAGGATTCGTGGAAGCACCTGGCCGAACGTACCGACGTGGACTCTGTTCGCAACCTCGTCACCATGATGATCCAGGCCGAGCAATTCGGTACCAGCATCGGCAAAACCTTGCGCACACATTCTGACACGCTCAGAACGCAGCGCATTCAACAGGTGGAAGAGCAAGCAGCCAAGACCACGATCAAGCTCATCTTCCCCCTCGTGTTTTTCATCTTCCCTTCGCTGTTCCTGGTCACATTGGGCCCGGCGATCATCATCATGATGGATTCATTCAAGACTTTGTTCCACAGCTAAGGAAAGGAGAACCGAAATGGACCAAACAGCGATTATCCGGATTGTCTCCGGCGTGCTCTTCGCGATCGTTCTGGGCATTTTGATCCAGCGCCGTCGCTCGCGCGTGAACTAAGCGCAAGCGCACAGTTCTTCTGGCGGCGTCTGCAACTGCACGCACGCCGCCAGCCAACTCAATAACCGTCGCCGGCCCTGACACTTGACGCTTCCAGCATCGGTCCAGAATCCGGATATGCAATCAACGCACGAATCACAGCGCTTCACAAAAGGAGAATCGCAATGGACCAGACAGCAATTATCCGCCTCGTTTCAGGAGTTCTTTTCGCAATCGTGCTCGTCATCCTGATTCAACGCCGCCGCACCCGCGTTAAGTAGTTGTCTTTATCGCGGGTGATCGCATGCCGCTCTCTGAGCCGCTCGCCCACCCCGATACCGGGAGCAACGGATTCCACGCTGGATGCGCCGGCACATCGGTTTTTCAGCCATAGAAATTTCACAAATTCACTCGAGAAAGAGGAGAACTGAAATGGACCAAACAACAATTATCCGGATTGTTTCCGGCGCGCTCTTCGCAATCGTCCTGGGTATCTTGATTCAACGCCGCCGCACCAGCGTCAAGTAATCACGCCTGACGCATCCGCTGTTGGCTTATTCGCTCTAGGCAGTCTGCAGAAATAGGCCGCTACTCGATCGACACCCGTTGCCAGGACATTGGACCGGCGATCGGCGGATGAGGCGCAGTAACCAGGACGCACTCCGCGGCTCTAGCTGCGAACCGGCACTATGCCGTGCGCCTTAATGAAGTACTTGAACCGGCGACTGAATGTCGCCTTTAACCCAGGCCGCCGGGCGCTCGTTGAAGGCGGGAGGCAAAATGGAATCACGGAAACTTTGCGCGTACAACCAGACTCGTGAATGCTTCCTCGGACTGGAAGTGGATGTGGCCGATCTTTCTCTGGCTAAGTTGAAAGAGCGGATTGCGTCCCTTACCCTTAAGTCCGGCGAAGGCCTCTGGATGGCGCCCTTTCGAGGGTTGCCCGAATGGGGTATCCGGGTTCCGCTCGACCTGCTTTACCTTGACCAGGAGTGCCGGGTGATCGACGTTGTCGAGTCGTATCCGGTTTTCCGCGCTAACGCGTCCACGCCGCAACCCGTCAGCGTGCTGGCGCTGCCTACCCACTCCATCTACTCATCGCAAACCCAGCCTGGCGATCAGCTTGTCTTGTGCGCCGCCGACGAAATGCAACAAAGGCTCGAACGCTTCACCGGCCTGAATGGCGGAAATGGAGCGCCGGCTTCAGCCGCTGGAACGGAGGCGGCAGTTGCCCCCCAAAAGCGCGCACCCGTCACCGAAACGCACATGCAGATTCAGGAGCAGCCACGGAAGAGTGGGACGAAGGTCGTCCAGAGTGCCGTACTGCTGAGAGAAAAGCCGCTTTGGAGCGGGGGTCCCGGGCTCCTCGAATTGGAGAACCGTTCCGAAGAGGAGGCTCCGCCAACTCGCCAGACCCATTTGATGGGCCTGATCCAGCCGGAGATGACCGATGTTCGTCCGCCGCGTGGATGGCTCGAGCGGTGGTGGTCTCCCGATCCAAGAAAAGCTCCACGCGAGGCTTCCCCGGGCTTAGCCGCATACTACTGGACCGGCGGCCCACCCGAGGCTCACCAGATTAAGGACATCAGTGCAACAGGTCTGTATGTCGTAACCGAGGAGCGCTGGTATCCGGGCACCCTCGTCCTCATGACTCTTCAGGATTCCGGAGCTGGCGAAGAAGTCAAGGAACGCACCATCTGCGTCCACTCACGGGCAGTCCGCTGGGGCAAGGATGGAGTCGGCTTGCAGTTTGTGCTTCAGAAGGATCCTGGCGACCCCACAATGGGCGCTGCGGACCGAAAGGCTTTGGATAAGTTTTTGCAACGGCTGCGCAAGAGCAGAAATTGATTGTTCCTGCACTGGCCGGCTTGAAATACGAAAGAAGGCATCGTTCGAAGAGGAATGTCGGATTCGGCGATGCACGGAGAGTAACAATGAAGGTTCAATTCGACTCACTTGCACCGGTAAGCGCCAAAGGGCTCGTTGGCAAGCATGCCGCCACGCACACAGACACGCGCCACAAGCAATCCTCTTTGAAGGCACGCATCTCTTTCTTCCTCTGCGCGGCCGATCGAGGGAGCGCTCTTGTCGAGTTTGCCCTGATTCTCCCCATGATGCTTCTTCTCACCACCGGCATCCTTATCTTCGGCGTGGCCATGAACAACTATCTGCAGTTGACCAATGCCGTAAGTATCGGCGCGCGGACTCTGGCCGTGAATGCGCAAGTCACCCTCGACCCATGCGCCGTCGCGTCTTCCGCCGTCATCGCCGCGGCCCCTGGACTCAACCCAGCCAACCTGACGTTTTCTTACACACTGAATGGCGCCAACTATAGCGGACTTTCCTGCAGTAGCGGGTCTGTCTCTTCCGGGGCGGCTGCAATGCTCTCTTCGGGATCAACTGCAACGGTTACCGCAACCTATCCCCTGAACCTCTCCGTCTTCGGGCAAGCGTACTCAGCGAGCAATGCTGTGCTCCAAGCCACAACTACGGAGTTAGTCCAATGAACGCTTTCAAACAGTTTTCTTCAAGACGAACATGCCAGGATCAGCGAGGCCAGGTGCTTCCCTGGATGGCTTTCATGATGTTGCTGTTCGTCGGCATCGGCGCCTTTGTCCTCGACATCGGCCACGCCTTTTACTGCTATCGCGAGTTGCAGTCCGCATCGGACGCGGCGGCGCTGGCCGGCGCTCTCCAATTGAACACCAACAACACCCTGACGACGGCGACCAGCTATAGTGCGACCGCGGGAAGCCAGAATGTATATCCGGCACTTAGCATCAACGGCTCAAACAGCGTCTCCATGGTTCCAGGCTATCCCGTCCTGAAATGCCTGAGCACCATCAAGTCCATGGGCATTGGCTGCACCGCGCCCAACTACGCCAACGCCATCCAGGTGAAGGAGCAGGCAGTCATCCCCACCTTCTTCGCGCGTGTCTTCGGTATGGGTCAGATGACCATTTCCACTACATCTACCGCGGCCATCTCCGGCGCCAAATCGCAGCCATATAACGTAGCCGTAATCATTGACACAACGGCTTCGATGAAAACAGTCGACACCAATTGCGACGGCGGCGCGGAACGAGTAATTTGTGCGGAGATGGGCGTTCAGACACTCCTTCAAAATCTTTATCCCTGCTCTTCCGTGCTCGGATGCGGATCGATAACCAATGGCGTATCGCAAAATGCGCTTGATTCGGTCGCCATCTTCACTTTCCCTCCCGTCACCAATGGCACTGCCTCCAATGACTTCAACTGCAGCGGCTCGAATCCGACAATCGTACCCTATACACTTCCTGACATCGGAGCCACGAGTTACAGCCCGACCGGTTCCAACATGGGCAACTATCAAATCACGCCGTTTGAGAGCGACTACAAATCCTCAGATTCATCGACAACGCTGGTCGGCAGTTCCAACATTTCGATGACCGTAGGCGGAGGAACAACGACTTCCGGAGCGAGTTGCCCCGGCATGCAGGCTCCAGGCGGCGATGGCACTTATTACGCCGGTGTGATCTATGCTGCCCAGGCGGCTCTCATTGCGCAGGCTGCATCAGAAACAGCGGCCAACGCCAACGCCAACCCGCAGAACATCATGATTATCCTCACCGATGGCGAAGCCAACGCCAGCGCGTCAAAGATGAACGCATCCACCACAAGCGGCACGGCAATCGCGACAACCAACACCTTTCCGGGCGGCGGCGCAACGTCAAGCCTCACGAATTACCCATCGCCATTCGATCAATGCCAGCAAGCCGTCGCGGCGGCAAACTACGCCAAAGCGCAAGGCACCATTGTTTATGCCGTCGCCTACGGATCTGAATCATCGGGCTGCACCACCGATTCGAGCGGACCCCAGGCAAACATCACGCCTTGCCAGGTGATGTCGGAAATGGCCTCGGGACCGCAGTATTTCTACTCCGACTACACCCAGAGCGGATCTGGAAGCACTTGCGTATCCACCGGCACGCAGGTATCTGACATGAACGATATTTTCCAACAAATCTCGGCGAATTTTCTGTACGCTCGTTTGATTCCCGACGGAACAACCTAACTGGAGAATAACAAGCTTTCCGAATTCGAGAAGGCCTCGCCGCAGTGTAGCGCGGTCTTTCTACCAGCAAGAGGAGTTAGTTCAATGAACGTGAGACGATTCACTCATCAAACACTCAGCGATCAACGCGGCCAAGTGCTGCCGTGGGTCGCCTTTATGATGGTGTTGTTCCTTGGTATCGGTGCTTTCGTGCTCGACATAGGACATGCCTACATGAGCTATCGCCAGCTTCAGGCCGCAACGGACGCGGCCGCGTTGGCGGGCGCGAGGGACATCTATTCTTCGGCTGCCATTTCAACAGCTTCAAACTTTGCCGCAACCACCGGAGGCAGTAACTCCTACTCCACTCTGCAGAATGTCTCCATGGCTCCCGGCTGGCCAAAGCTTGAGTGCCTTACCACCGTTGCGAATATGGGAATCCTCTGCGAGGGTCCCGGCGCGGCCAATGCGATCCAGGTCAAGGAGCAGGCAATCGTTCCCACCTTCTTCGCGCAGATCTTCGGTATCAAGCAAATGACGGTGTCGGCTGTCGCCACCGCGACAAAAGGTAAGCCCGTTCCTCTGAATGTCGCGCTCCTGTTGGATACCACCTTGTCGATGGATGATACAGACTCGAACTGCGGCAGTACGCAGCTCGGCTGCGCCATGACCGGAGCACAAAACCTGCTCGCCGGTCTCGCGCCCTCCGTCGATGCGGTGAGCGTGTTTACCTTCCCAAACATTGACCCGAATACAGCGAACAACGATAAGAACTGCTCTCCGCCGCAGAGCCTGAACCCTTCGTTCTACAGCACGCCGACACCCGGCCTGGCCACCGCACTTCCCTACTCGTTTCCAACGCTTCCCAGCAGCGCCAGCACGGGATACCAGGTGCCAACTGGAACCGGTACTTATCAGATCACAAGCTTCAGCAATGATTACCGCTCCTCCGATGCGAGTAATTCCCCGAATTCCAATTCGACTCTTGTCTCAACTGTCGGGCAGCCTGCAACGAGTACCACACCCGCCGTTTCCGGATGTCTCGCGCCGCCTAATCAGGCCGGCGAATTTGGCACCTATCTTGCAGGCGTTATCTACGCAGCGCAGGCATCGCTTGCCGCCGAATATGCGCAGGAGATTTCCGCGAATCCGACGTCTCAACCCATCAACATTATGATCGTGCTCAGCGACGGTAACTCCAACGCATCCACCCGCTACGGAGTTTCGAACCAGTTCTTCGTCACGAACAACCCCTCGGCCAGCGGAACTTATCCTTCTGACGTCGGAGATTGCGGACAGGCAGTTGTAGCCGCTTCGGCGTCGAAAAGCGCCGGCACTCTCATTTATGCCGTCGCATACGGATCACCCGCGACCGGAAGCTTTAGCTGGAATTCGAATGACATTTCCGACAGCATCAACAACGCCGGTTGCCCGACCGATCAAAATTCATTCTTCTCCGCGTTCCATCTAGGCTCAAACACCAGCGCCTATCCTGGCATCAGTCCCTGCCAGACGATGCAAGACATCGCATCGACCCCGAATTCGGAGTACTTCTATTCTGACTACAATCAGTCGGGCTCTAACAGCCAGTGCTACTCTTCGAATACGGAATCGCCTTCGGCTCTCGCGGATATCTTCGCAACGATTGCAGGGAAGCTAAGTAAGGCTCGATTGATTCCAGACAGTACCACTTAGGCTTCACTGCAACGAAGCCTGCGGTCTGCTCCCTTCCGGCCTGCTGTACATAAGTGGCGGGCCGGTTGGAAACTCAATCCTCGCGCTCTTCGGGGATGATCAGAAGAACTTCCACTTTTTGCATCAGCCCATTCCGCGCGGCGGGCCTGAATTGCCACTGATTCAGAGCGTCTAAAACAAACTGCGCCGCTTGGAAATCGGGCGGAAACGCAACACCAAGCGACTCAAACTTCCCTGCTTCGTTCACATAGCCATGCACCAGCAGCGCATCCGCATTCAGCGAATCGGGCGCTAAGTTGGGCCTGACTATGTTGTAAGGCCATGGCGCTTCGAGTCGGCTCACGTTGCCCGAGTCCTGAGCCTCCGTCGAGCGTGGAAGCGAATACTGCAGGATCCAGCTTTTCGACAGACCCACATGCAGGTAAACGGTGTAGGCGACGCGATCGCTCCAGACTCCCGACAGTTCGGGATACTTGGCCTCAAGCGAAGCGCCGACGACAACTGCGCCAAACTGTCCGTTCTTCGGCAAATTGAATTGCACGGTGGTCGGCCCATCATCCGTTCCTGAGCCTGTGCCCGAGCCCGTACGAGTTCCGTTTCCTGGCCCCGGAACACCGCCAGGCTGGCCCGAGTCTCCGGCTGGGTGTTCAATGCCCTGGCCGCCTGTAACGCTCGATCGATTGCCCGTTGACGGTTGGCCGGGAGCAAGGGTTCCAAATTCACTCTGCGCTGCGGTTTCGTTGATCGGCGGCAATGTCGCCGTCCCATCGGGCATGCGGAGATCGGAGATGGACATGACCGCGGTCGGCGTTGGCTGAGCCGATGGCTGTGTAGCCGTCACCGGAGAAAGCTGCACTACCTTGGGGCCGTGAACCGTTAACGGGGATGTCGAACTCGGAAAAACCGGCAGCGCCTCCGTCGGATAATCGGTTGATGAAATCGGGAGATCGGCGAGATTGACCTCAAGATTTGGCGCCTTCACCGATGGCTTTACGTCTGAAGCCGTCGCGGGTTGCGGTTGCGGCGCCACGATAACCTTCACAGGAGTCACCTTCGGCGTCCAGATTGTCACCGACGGTACCGGCGTTTCGACCTTCAGTTGAACGGGTTCTGAAATATCGGGCTGGATGAGTGTTTGTGGGCCCTTGTCGGCGTCCGCCGTTAAACGCATCACCGCTTGCAACTGAGCAGGCTTAATTCCCGGCGATGTTTTGTGAACTACCGCCTCATGCGGGCCCGGATAAACAACACCCTTCGAAGCTGACTGACGCACGGGCGTTTTTGGCGTTCGCAGGTCAAGGTGGCGAACGATGTAGCGCTTGGTGACAATTCGATCGTTGAGCTCGGGAGTATAGATAATTCCAAAAGACAAAAGTAGCGTCGCCGCGGCGTGCGCCACAATTGAGAACGCAAAGGACGCTGGCCGTTGCCTTGGTTCCGGGCGTGTGGAAAAAAGCGAGATGATGCGCGCATCGCTCATGTACGAGAAGACTTCTCCTAACGCGCTTTCAAGCGTTGCACCGCTTGTCCGGTGATTCGATGGACCATGCCAACTCCGGCAAATTTGAAATAGGCCGCATCAAGCACTCAAAATTTCATTCTAACCGTTGCCACAATCAAGATAGGCATCCATCTTCCTCATAGCACTCTTGATACCCCGTTCTATTTCAAGCACCCTTCCAACCTCAATTATGAGGTCGACAGCGGCTACACTGAATTCGCGTTTGAACATATCTGGTTCTAAGTGATTTCTTGCCCGGTTCGGCGCGCATGCGAAGTTTGCTTCCTTGGGTGACGAAACACTCTCGGGACAGAAAGGCGGAGCTGGCCAGGTAGCCAGTTCAAGCGGTCTTCAGATGAACAAAAGACTACTAACGATCCTACTCCTCGCGTTCGTCATTGCAGGGGCGTGCGCCTTCCTGGTGTTCAAGGTGATCGGAAATCGGCTGGGCAGTTCGGCGCCGAGCACCACTCGGATTGTTGCGGCCGCCGCAGATATCAAGCTGGGCACCGTACTCACCGCACAAAACTTGACCACGGTCGATATCGCCGGCACAGCTCCCAAGGGAGCGATCCTCAAGCCCGAAGCCGCCATAGGACGCGGCGTCATCTCAGACCTCTATCAGGGCGAGCCGATTCTGGAAAACCGTCTTGCTCCCGTGGGCTCAGGCGGCGGTCTGGCCTCAACCATTCCAGATGGAATGCGCGCCATCGCGGTCAAGGTCGATGAGGTTGTCGGCGTCGCTGGATTTGCAACTCCCGGCATGCACGTCGACGTTCTCGCCTCCGGCACTCCCCCAGGAACGAATAACGCTCCCAACTCGCCTGAGGCCTTGGCCGGAACGCTCGTTCGAACCATCCTTCAGAACGTCGAAGTTCTCTCCGCCGGCATCAACATTCAAAAAGACGCTGAAGGAAAACCGCAGCAGGTCCAGGTTGTCAATCTTCTCGTCACTCCAGAACAAGCCGAGACACTCACTCTGGCCGGCTCCGGCGTCAAGATTCAGCTCGTCCTTCGCAATCCGCTCGACACCAAGACAGAGCCGGTCGTCGGCACCAACATGGGCAACATCTTCACAGATCAAAATCAGCCGCCTGTTAAGGCAAAAACTGTTGCGCGTGTGCAGGGGCCGCCAAAATCGTCGCACGTCTCCATCGAAATCTACAACGGTTCAAAACGTTCTGAACAAAAATTTTCCGTTCCCGAGGCAAAGCAGTGAGAGCGAAAACAGGCATAACCACCGCATGTTTCTGCGCATTGTCCGTTTTCCTGTGCGCCCAATTGGAGCTGAATGCTCAGGTTCCTCCAGCCCCATCGACGGCGCCATCGCAGCCCGGCGCCGCCCCCGTACAGGATTCAACGAATGAAGTTGCGGTCGCCGTAGGCAAGACTATCCTGATCGACTGCGCCCAGCCGATAGCGCGCGTATCGATCGGCCTCGGTGAAATTGCCGAAGCTTCCGCCGTCAGCCCGACAGAGATTCTTGTCAATGGCAAAGCGGCCGGCGAGACCAGCCTCATCATCTGGGATCGGCGTGGGGGTCGGCAGTTCTTCAATTTGACTGTGCGCCCCAGCCTCGCTCTTTCCACAGACAATATGGACGCCATCCGCCGCGAGCTCTCGCTTGAGCTTCCCGGACAGCCCTTGAAGATCACATCCGAAAACAACATGCTTTTCCTGCGCGGCACGGTTAAGGATCTGACTTCCTCCGCGCGCGCTGTGCAGATCGCATCCACCGGCGGCAAGGTGGTCAACCTTCTCAATGTCCAGGTTCCCGCGGCCGATCCGCAGATCCTGCTCAAATGCCGCTACATGAGCGTTGACCGCAGCAAAGAAAAGCAGCTCGGCATCAACGTTTTCAGCACCGGCCTTGGCAACACCCTCGCCACTGTCGGTACCGGCCAATATTCTCCTCCCACTGTCGGCTTGCCCTCCTCCGGATCAGGCGCATCCGCGACCATCGGCAACGAGTTGCAGCTCTTCACCTTTTTCCCCGGATTGAACCTCGGCGCAACCATCGAGGCTCTCGAGCAGCGCGGACTTGTTGAGACCCTTGCAGAGCCGAACGTCATGGCAGTCAACAAACAGGAAGCAAGCATCCTCGCCGGTGGAGAATATCCTTATCCCGTCGCCCAAGCCTCTGCCGGTGGCCAGTCCGCAATTTCCATCATGTTCAAGGAGTATGGGGTTCGCCTCAACTTCATTCCCACCATCACGCCGCGGGGCACCATCCGCCTCCAGGTCGCTCCTGAAGTCAGCGCTCTTGACTTCACGAATGCAATCGAAATCTCCGGCTTCGATGTCCCGGCCATCACCACCCGCAAGGTCAAAACCGAAGTCGAGCTGAATGATGGGCAGAGCTTTGTTCTCGGCGGACTGCTCGACAACACTGAAACCGAATCGTTTCAGAAAATCCCTTTCATTGGCGACATTCCTTTCATCGGCAAGTTCTTTCAATCGATGCAGAGGACCAAGACCAACACCGAGCTGATCATCATTGTGACACCTGAGATCATTGCGCCGATGCCAGCCGGCACCAATCCGCCAGAGCTGAAATTCCCTGAGAAATTCCTGCCGCCGAACTCCGGCATTGCCATGAACAATCCGGACGCCAAGACGCCCGAGAACACAGCGGCAACACCCCCCACGACCATTCCCATTGAGAAGCTGATCGAGAGCATGAGGCCCGAAACGCCACTCGTCATCGAAGGGGCCAATGGCCAATTCGGCTCAGCGTCCTCGTCTTCGGCCACGACTTCTTCGGCACCCGCAACCCCGCAGTAAATCAGACGCGGGCCTCCTGATTCGGGAGGCCCGCGCATCCATCCGGCTCCGCTCCCCCAGGAAAACCCAATGCAGGTCCTGAATAGCACCCGCGGCACAACGCTCGCGACTTCTCTCGAAGTCGCAGACAGCGGGCCGAAGCGCAACAAGGGCCTTCTCGGCAGAATGAGCCTCGAACCCGGCGGAGGCCTCTGGATCGTCCCCTGCGAGTCCGTTCATACCTTCTTCATGCAATTCCCCATCGATCTCGTTTACATCGATCGCAACAACAGAATCCGCAAGGTACGCGAAAGCGTTCCTCCCTGGCGGCTTTCTGTCTGCCTTTCCGCGCACTCCATTCTTGAACTCCCCGCGGGAACGATCCGCAGAACCCAGACGCAACGCGGCGACACGCTGCAGATTCTTCCCTCTGCCCATGCACCGCAGGACGCAGACTCTCCGGTGAGCCAAGCCAGCTGACGTCTTCCATCCATCGGGTGCAGCCATTCCCTCGCATGCAATGCAAGCTTGCTAGCCTGCGGTGACCCGTTGCGTGTTGGATCGAGTGGCGAACAGATACCATGCCAACCACGCCGGCGCTGTCCATAGATACAGCGCAGAAGGCAGCTTCACTCCGAGTACCATCCCGACTTCGATCGCCAGGCTCGCCAGTGCAAGCAGAACCAGAAGCACGCGCGAACGAGTGACATACGCTCCGCACAACAGCGCCGGAACGACGAGCGCCTGATCGAAGAGCCAGCAGTACGGTGCCGCAAGAATCGAGACCACCATAACCAGGCCGCCATCCATGAGCCAATCCCAGCTTTGGCGTCGCTTCCAGAAGTACGCCAGTGCCCAGGCGCACCCAAGTGCAGGCAGCAGGTACTGGATCCACGTCGCCTGAGGGCGAGTCCATAGCCTGAGGACCACGCTCCAGCACGGAATGAATTCCCTTTCGATTCCGTATGTGCGCATCATCCGTCCGTAGTTGGCCCACGCACCGGGGTCCATCAGCCACGCAGCCGTGCAACTCGCGGCCATCGACGATACGGCGCCCAGCAGAATCGAATAACTCCGATGAACAACGATCCATGCCAGCAGAACAATCGCGAAAGGCAAAAACAAATGCGGCTTCAGCGCGCAAAGCCATAGCGAGACGCCAGCCAGAAACGGCCGCGTTTGATGCAGGCGCAAAAACAGAACCAATCCCATCAGAGCGAATAACGAAGTTTGGCCGACGATGAGGCACACCAATGCCGGCGCAAACGATAGCCCAAGAAAATTTAAGAGATAGCGCGGACGGCCGCTCATCTCCCAGACCATGCGCACTGAGCCCCACAACAAACCGAGCAATCCCAATGACCAGATCAACGCACCAACTCGCACACCAACGAAACCCAAAGGATACGCGATCGGAAGTCCCCATGGGGGATTTCGCATGAACAGAACGCCGTAGCCCACTGGCAGACCCGCGCCTCGCTCAACGCTCATCATGGCCTCGCCGTCGTAGGGATTCGCATGATGAACCAGTTGCTGGCCCGTAGCCCAATACACAACAAAATCCCGGGCGCCGGCAATTTGGCCCGTCAACGGCGCTACGCAAATGAAAAGCGCCGTAATGGCAAGTGCCAATCCACTAACCAGTGCGATTGAAAGTTCTGCGATGTCATACCGGGTCTTGTTCGTTGAAGTTTGCGTGCTTGCCATGACCGCTATTCTACGTTCCCTTCAACGATCTCAATGGCGCCTTCGAGCCCCTCCCACAAAAGAGGCAGATCGCCGAACGGTCCCATCCCCCGTGGAATCCGCCCTTGTTGGAACTTTTATGGAATGTATACGAGGCGGGTCTTTGCGCGCGCGCGCTGTAAACAGGCGTTTACAGCGCTATATAGTTTCTTCCTTACCCGTAAAACCGTAAGCTATTGACTTATATGCATATTACGCGATTTGCGCGATTGGCACGTAGCTTGCTATGACCAAGGTGCCCAGGCAGATGCTGGGGAAACGAACTTCACGGAGATACGCAAACACCATGAATACCATGCTTCTCAAGCTTTACATCAAGCTTCAGGATTTGGCTTCTCGCGAAGAGGGTCAGGACCTGGTTGAGTATGCTCTGGTCGTTGCTCTCATCGCCTTCGGCGCAACCGCTGGCATGAAAGCATTGGCCAGTGGTCTGAACACCGCTTTTGGTCAGATCAGCACGACACTCGGCAGCTACGTCACGTAGTCTTCACCCGGATTTAGAAACTCGCTCCAGGCAACTTCGCTCCTTGGCACAGGAACCGTTCACCGCATTCAGGGCCAGAGAACACGTTCCTTGCAAAGGGATCCACAACTTACTCGCAACCTCATTTGAAAACGGAGAAAAAAATGAACACAGCAATTCTGAAGATGTACATCAAGTTCCAGGAACTGGCGAGCCGCGAGGAAGGTCAGGATCTGGTCGAGTATGCTCTGGTTGTCGCCCTGATCGCTTTCGGCGCAACGGCCGGCATGAAGGCACTGGCTGGCGGTCTTAACACCGCTTTCGGCCAGATCAGCACCACTCTGGGTAGCTACGTTAGCTAGCCTTTGGCATAACAACGCATCGCAGCGTTCACCCTACTATCGATCTATGCTGGGGAGAAACGACGCACTGCCAGTCGGCTTCGCGTCGTCCCCCTTGCCGGGTGACGTATAGGAAATCAATCCCCAAACGAGGCTTTCCAATGCAGTCTGCAATATTCAAATGCCTGAAGCAGCTGCGCCTCTTGTGGAAACAGGAGCACGGTCAAGACCTGGTTGAATACGCCTTGGTCGTAGCTCTCATCGCATTCGGCGCCACTGCCGGAATGAAGGGTTTTGCCGCTGGTATTAACAAAGCCTTTGGCCAGGTTAGTACGACCCTCGGCAGTTACGTGACCTAACTTCAGCTAGATCGAACATTGGGTCTCACCATCGAGTTTGCTGCACCACTTGGGAGAGTCGCGGCGGGGAGTTCACTTCCCGATACGTGCCTCTCCCTTTCCTTTGCTCTTTCGCGCTGCGTGATCGACAATCCTTGTAACGGAAACATCTTGCCTGAATCTTAAGACGTTCGTTGTCTCAACAGGATTCTTTCGCAATCAACCCGCCGCGCGGATCAAGTGTAGATATGCTCCTTTCTTCAGCTCCCGACAATGGCCTTTCGTTGATGCTGCTGGAAGGCGGGCTTACGCTGATCGCTCTGGCGGTCCCCTTCGCGCTGCCCAACCTCGGGAATTCACTTTTTTTTCGAATCGAGCGCCCGCTCGGACGACTGGCGCGCAGTCGCCGAATCGCTGTCCTGACCGTGGGGCTGGCCGCATTTCTCCTCCGCCTTGCCATTCTTCCCTTCTGCCCGGTACCGCTGCCTTTCATTCCCGACGATTTCAGCTTTCTGCTTGCCGGCAACACCTTCGCACTGGGCCGGCTCACCAACCCCACTCCCCCAATGTGGATCCATTTTGAAAGCATCCACATCACCATGCAGCCCACCTACATGTCCATGTACTTTCCCGCCGTGGGCCTCGCTCTCGCAGCGGGAAAAGTGCTGCTTGGCAGTCCATGGCTCGCCATCCTCGTCACCAGCGCCCTCATGTGCGCCGCCATCTGCTGGATGCTCCAGGCCTGGCTCCCCGCGGAGTGGGCTCTGCTCGGCGGCATCCTCGCCATCCTGCGCATCGGCCTCTTCAGCTACTGGGTCAACACGTACTCAGCTGGTGGCGCCATGGCGGCGCTTGGAGGCGCACTCGTTCTGGGCTCTCTTCCGCGCCTCACCCGAACGCCGCGCCTGCAGTACGCCCTGCTTCTCGCTGTGGGGATTGTCATCCTCGCCACAACCCGGCCGTATGAAGGCGTGCTGCTTTGCATCCCTTCCGCTGTCTATCTCGGTCACTGGCTCTTGAAGGGCAACAATCGTCCCGCGCCGACGCCTCTCCTCCGGCTCGCTGTCCTGCCCTTCGCACTTCTCATCGCAGCCGGTTCGTGGATGGCCTATTACGACTACCGCGCCTTCGGAAGCCCGGCCACTCTTCCGTACTCCGTAGACCGCGCCACCTACGCGGTTGCTCCTTATTATGTGTGGCAGTCGCCGCGGCCCGCTCCCACGTATCGCCATGAGTCTCTGCGCTACTTTTATGAGCACAACGAGCTCGATTCCTACGCCAAGATTCATAGCCTCGCCGGCTTCCTTCCTCAAACGCTGATCAAAGTTATTCGCAGTTTCAAGTTTTACGCGGGATTTGCGCTGCTCCCCCCGCTATTCATGATCCGAAGAGTGTTTCACGATCGGCGTGTGCGGTTTCTGGTCCTGTGCGTCCTCGTCCTGTGTGCCGGCATGGTCATTGAAATCTTTCTCATCCCCCATTACCTCGCGCCCTTCGCCGCGGCTTTCTACGCTATCGGTCTTCAGGCCATGCGCCATCTCCGCGTCTGGAAACCCGGTGGCAACCCCGCGGGCCGCGCCATGGTCCGGCTGATCGTCTCAATCTGCGTGATTCTGTCCGGATTGCGCCTCTTCGCCGGCCCACTCCATCTTGCCCTTCCCGAGTGGCCTGCCTCCAACTGGACCGACACCTGGTACGGCCCTGATCACTTCGGCACGGAGCGCGCTCGCGTTGCATCGGACTTGGAAAAGCGTCCCGGTCCGCAGCTCGTCATTGTTCGCTACTCCCCCCGCCACAACCCTTTAAATGAATGGGTTTACAACGCCCCTGACATCGATACCTCCAAAGTCGTATGGGCAAGAGAGATGGACGCCGCCCATAATTTGGAGTTGATGCACTACTACGCCGCGCGCACTGTGTGGCTGGTGGAACCAGATTCGCTGCCGGCAACCGTCTTGCCCTATCCGGCGACCCTGGAGCCCGCTAACGGCTCACATTGAGCTTCATGCGAATGCGCATCCGGGCCGATGTTTCCTTCAGGGGGAAGAATCATGATCAACGGAAAACGCATCGCGGTCGTCATGCCGGCCTACAATGCCGAGCGCACTCTTGAAAAGACCGTGGCCGAATTGTCCGATGTCGTCGACATCAAGATCCTCGTCGATGACTCGAGCAAAGACAACACCGCCGCACTCTCCCGGAGACTGGGCGTTCAGACCTTCGTCCACGACGCCAACTATGGTTATGGGCGCAACCAGCAGACCTGCTATCGCGAGGCTCTGGCTGCCGGCGCCGACATCGTCGTCATGGTCCACGCCGATTATCAGTACACGCCCGCTCTCGTTCCCGCAATGGCCGGAATGATCGCCAGCGGCGTCTACGACATGGTGCTTGCTTCGCGCATTCTCGGCAACGGCGCGCTCAAAGGTGGAATGCCGCTTTATAAGTTCGTCTTCAACCGCATGCTGACGGCCTTCCAAAACCTTTGCCTCGGCGTGAAGCTCTCTGAATACCACACCGGCTTCCGCGCCTTCTCGCGCGAGCTCCTCGAGAAACTGCCGCTGCTTGAAAACTCCGACGACTTTGTCTTCGATAACCAGATGATTGCCCAGGCGGTCGTCTTCGGCTTCAACATCGGCGAAATTTCCTGCCCGACCAAGTATTTCAAGGAAGCCTCTTCTATCAATTTCAAGCGCAGCGTCGAATACGGCTTCGGTGTCATCGGCACCACTCTATCGGTTGTCGCCCACAGACTCGGCCTCGTCCGCATCCAGAAATTCGCCAAGAGTGGCAGAAAAGTGGTCTCGTTGTATTATTCTCAGGTGACTGAGGGACACTAGAATTGCCGGACTGCTCAAAGGTGCATCGCCAGGGAGTTGAACGAACGCAATGACAGGAACTCCCCGCTTCACCGTGATGCCGCTGACGGTTGAGTTTGGTCTGGTCGTCTTATCCATCCTTATCTCTATCGGCTGGCCGCGCCTCGGAACGTCCTTCTTATCCTCTATCGAGCGAACCTTAGGCCGTATAGCGCGAAGGCGTGGATTGGCAGTCGCGATCGTCGGCCTCTCCTCTCTCTTGCTTCGGCTCGCCATTCTCCCTTTCTGTCCGATCCCCATTCCCTTTATTCCTGACGATTTCAGCTTTTTACTCTCGGCCGATACCTTCGCGCATGGACGCCTCTCAAATCCCACTCCTGCCATGTGGACTCATTTTGAAAGCATCCACATCACCATGCAGCCAACATATACGTCCATGTACTTCCCCGCGCAGGGACTGGTTCTCGCCGCAGGCAAGGTGCTTCTAGGCCATCCCTGGTTTGGCCAGTTGCTCTGTTGCGCCCTCATGTGCGCCGCGATCTGCTGGATGCTGCAGGCATGGATACCCGCAACCTGGGCATTTCTTGGCGGCATGATCGCGGTCCTGCACCTGGGGCTCTTTAGTTATTGGATGAACACCTATATTGGAGTTGCGATTGCTGCGCTTGGCGGAGCCTTGGTGCTGGGCGCCCTGCCGCGCTTGATGAAGTCGGCACGCCCCTTATACGGTTGGGTTCTCGCCATCGGTATTGTCTTTATGGCGCTTTCGCGTCCCGTTGAAGGCCTGATTCTTTGCTTGCCCGTGTCGGTCGCGCTTGGCCGGTGGCTCTTCTCCGGGAACACCAGGTGTGGGAAGAGGTCGCTAATTCGCCGCGCGGCCTTTCCGATGGCGCTCATCGCTGTTTCCCTGGCGTGGCTTGGCTACTACGATTACCGAGCTTTCGGGAACCCTCTGGTTCTGCCCTACACGATCAATCGCGCTACCTACGCAATGTCGCCCTACTTCGTTTGGCAGGCCCCGCGGCCCGAACCAGCCTACAGGCATTCTGTCATGCGCTACTACTACGAAGAAAACGAACTCAAGGTATCCTCCGGCAGTCGTTCCATCTCCGGCTATCTGCTGGCGAAGCTAGTCATGGCCGGGGCAACTATTCAGTTTTTCACCGGCGTTGCGTTGCTTCTTCCTCTCATTATGATTCGCCGCGTGCTCCTTGATCGACGGATTCGATTCCTGGTTCTAACCGTCCTTGTTGTTGCGGCGGGAATGGCAGTTCAGGTTTTCCTGCTTCCCCATTACCTGGCCCCTTTCACCGCGGCTTTCTACGCCATCGGCTTGCAGGCCATGCGCCACCTCTGGGTCTGGAAACCTGAAAACAGGCCTGTAGGCTTGATGATGGTCCGCTCAACCGTGCTCGTCTGTCTCATCATGTCTGGACTGCGCCTCTTTGCAGGACCACTCCATCTCGCGCTGCCCCAGTACCCACCAACTTCCTGGAGTCTCGTGTGGTACGGCCCAGATCACTTCGGAACGGAAAGAGCTCGTGTTGAAGCAGGTCTGAACCGGCTGCCCGGGAAACAACTCGCGCTTGTTCGCTACTCCTCCAGGCACAATCCGCATAATGAGTGGGTCTACAATTCCGCCGATATCGATTCTTCCAAAGTCGTCTGGGCAAGAGAGATGGACAACGCCGATAATGCAGAATTGATGAACTACTACCGCGACCGCCAAGCCTGGCTGATCGAACCGGATTCACTCCCGGCGATAGTCACGCCGTATCCAGGAATACAGAAATCAGCCGCTGGCCAGCACTGAGTCTCATGCACATTGGCCGGCCGATTTGAGGAAGTGCGGTAATCTGGTTAGGTGTCATCATCCATCTACTGTCCAGTCTGCGGAGACCGCCGGGACTGCATTCAAGTCTTCGTCCGCGACACCTTTCCGATTGTGCGCTGTTCCACTTGCGGCGTAGGGATGACTCAACTGCCTGAGAATTTTTCGCCAGACAGTATTTACACTGAAGCATATTTTCAGGGCGGACAGGCAGACGGATACTCGGATTACGCCGGAAGTGAGAATGTTTTGCGCGGCGAATTTCGGTCCGCCGTTCAGGATCTCCGTGAAGCAGGCTGCAGCAACGGCAAGTTGCTGGAACTCGGATGTGCGTATGGGTTTTTTCTCGCCGAAGCGAGCGCGCATTTTGAAGTGCAGGGGATCGAAATGAGTGAAAGCGCGGTGCGCTTCTGCCGCCAGCGCGGTTTCGATGTCGACCAGGGGACACTTACGGCAGAGTATGTTGGGCATCATGCGCCCTTCGATGCCGTTGTGATGCTCGACGTGGTCGAGCATCTGACAGAGCCGGACAATACAATGGAGCTCATCTACAGCGCAATGAAGCCAGGTGGCAAGCTGATGCTCACGACAGGCGATTGGGAATCGTTCTTGAGCCGCCGCATGGGAAAAGATTGGCGACTGATGACGCCGCCACAACACCTCTTCTTCTTTTCACCACGCACACTTTCGGCAATGCTGGCGCGAGTGGGGTTCGACGTAATCGAGTGCCGCAAACCCTGGAAGACGGTGCCATTCGGATTGATCATTTATCAACTAGGTCGTATCCTGGGCATGCATCGGCCCCCCCGATTAAGTGGAATTCACTTCGGTATACCGGTCAATCTCTTCGATGCGTTCAGAGTGGTGGCAGTGCGACGCTGATAGGCGTCCATCACTACAACGCGTTAGACTGGCGCGGCACAAATTCAAGCACCACAACTCCATCGAGTTCGCCCAGCTGTCGAACAGAGTACGTTGCAGCCGCAATCTGTGTGAGCCAATCGAGGGTCTTGTCGGAAGAACGTCGTGCAAGGACAAGGAAGCGCTCGTGCTTCCCGGCGGCCTCGTGCAAGAACGATGAACCGATCCGAATCGCTTCGTCGTTGAGCTCCCTGGGCATGGGAATAACCGGCACACTGACCTTGTAGTAAGAGAGCGGGGAGAACAGTTTGCTGCTTTTTGCCGAATCAACCGGCATTGTTACGAAATCAGACTCGGGGAACTCACTGCAGATCATCACAGGCGCCTGATCGGTGCTCGCGTTCTTTTCGGCGTATTGGAGGGCATCTCTCCATGAAGGGTTATGAAGCCGTGCAAGCGGAGAGCTGAATTGGAAGAATGCTGTCACCGCCACCAAACTCACCATGAACAATAATCGCAGAATGCGGGAACCAACACGACTGAGGATGAATGCCCAGCAAAGCGCGATTCCTGGAATCGCGTCCAGACAGTGACGTAGTGGAAGAAACGGATGAACCGATGTTTCAACGCTCACGCCATAGAGAAACAGGCTCGGAATAAACGCCAACGACGCGCAAATCAGCAGATGAGATGGCTCCAGCCGGTTCGACGAATTGCGTTGCCGTCCTGAGGCGTGCATGAGAAAGGCAATGAAACCGGTGACGCATACCCCCACAATGAGCCACCCTGGCGCAAATAAGCGGAGCAGGTCCGCCGGCGTCGGAGAAAGTTCGACAACGTGAGTCTTACTGGTGCGGACCAGGAAGAGCATGATGGGAATCACTGGCAGGAACGCCAGCATGAAGGCCGAGAGGGCAATTCCAAACTGCCTCCACAGGGTCTTCCGGTCGCAATTCTTGACAACGAAAAAGCAAATCACCAGGGCCGGCAAAATCACTACGAACAGGTCCTGGAACCACACAATGCATCCGGCCGCGATGCCGAATAACGCCGCCAGCCAGTTTGAATTGTTATTGCGCAAGCGGAGCAGGATCAGGATGGTGAAATTTACCATCAGCGCTCCAAATGCGTAGGGCCGCGCATCGATTGACTCGAAAACGATAACTGGGTGGAGGCAAAAGACTATGGCAGCGATGATGGCGATATCGCGATCGAATAGCTCGCGTGCGGCAAGATAGAGCGCATAGACGGCGCCCAGCATGGCGATGAGAGAAGGGATTCTTAAAGCGACTTCGCTGGTCCCGATCAGTTTGGTTGAAAACCAAAGAATGAAAGCATGCTCGGGGGACGAAAGCGTCACGAAATGGCGAGGCCATATTTGTGAGAAACCGGCACAGATCTGCCAATACCCCCCGGTCTCATCAATCCACAGTGGCGCGCGGATGGCGATAAACCAGATGGAAATCGCGGTGGCAAATGCCAAAGCGTAAATCGTGTACGTCAGGTTCCGGTGTGCAAACTGGGAATCTCCGGGAAGCGCATCCTTTTCTCGTGGTTTCTCTACTTGAAGTGCTGACGCAGAACCGTGCATTCCCATTCATTAACTCCTCACATGTGCACCCGGCAGACATTCTATTTGAATGCACCTGCGCTCTGCGTACCTGCGTCGATTTTGAAAATCTTAGTTGCGCCTCAGGCCGAGAATGCTCAGGAAGAAGCTGCCGCAAACGATCTGCACGCCCAAGGTCAGGGAGAAGACCGACGGCATGACAATGCGCAGCAAATGCGCACTTTCCAAGGCGCCGCAGCTTCCGTTGACACAATCGGAAACGGCATAGACTGAGCCACCAAGTCCTAGAGCGATCAATAGACAACCGGCAAGCAGACCCGCTTCCAGCTTGATGTAGCGAAAGACGCGATTGAGACGCGGGTCTTTAGGCAGCAAACCCTCGGAGATGGCGAATATTTTGGTGAAGACGGCAAAGGCTACAAGTTGAAAGCCCAGGAGCACGGAAACGAACGCATAAAGCAGGGTATGCACGTCGAATCCGATACCACCGATGAACTGAGGCCCAGGCAGAAGCCAGACGCATCCAGCCAACCCTGCCAATATCAAGGCAAAACCTGGATAGAGAAAAAGCCAGCGCGGGCTGTACATCAGCAAGAACCGCAAGTGACGCCATCCATCCTGCCAGGTCCGCAGATGCGGCGGGTGATTTCGTCCGTCGGGCAATTGCGTCGTTGCCACCTCGCTGATCTTCATTCGCAGCAAAGACGCTTTCACTACCATCTCGCTGGCAAACTCCATCCCAGTCGATCGCATGTCCATTCGCCGGTAGCTCTCCCGCCGGAAACCTCGGAACCCGCAGTGAAAGTCCCCACACTTCGACTTGAAAAACAGCCTGCCTATCCCCGTCAGCACCGGGTTCCCCAGGTACTGGTGCAGAAACGGCATCGCTCCGTCGGCAATCCCGCCGCGGAACCGGTTGCCCATTACGAAGTCCTGTCCCTTGCGCAACTCCGCAAGAAACCGCGGAATATGCGTGAGATCGTGGCTCTCGTCGGCGTCGGCCATCAATACATACTCGCCCCGCGCTTCAGCAATTCCGGCCATCAACGCGCTGCCGTATCCCCTCGCCGCCACCGCCACCACCCGTGCGCCTTCGGTCGCGGCAATCTCAGCCGACCCGTCCGTCGAACCATTATCGGCAACAATGACTTCCCCCGCCACGCCGGCTCCACGTAGCTCACCCAGGGCCTGCCGCACGCGCTTCCCGATAGTCAGCGCCTCGTTCAGGCAAGGAATCACTATCGATAACTCAATTTGGAAGATGCCCGTTTTCGTAGCGAAATGGGCGCTTCCCTCGACCTCCATGACAAGAACATTCCCAGCTGCCATTTCACCATCCATATTCGCTGCGGCATTCTTGCTGTCCTGGCGGGAGTTCAGAAAACCGTAGATCCCCTGAAAGGGGCTAGATTCGAACGACTTGTGGCCACAACCCCTTCGTCATTACTTTGACTGCACGACCAAAGGTTACAGACGCCGTCGCTCGACTAACTCATACATACACGCCTGTGAACGGGATTGGCATCCCCCAAAAGTCCGCCGTAAATGCCACTCTCAGCCTGCCCGTCGCGCCTAATTACCAAATGGATACTGGAGTTCCATATAATCGCGGATGAAGCCTCCTCGGTCATTCATCCGCACGATGCCGTGGTCTTAAAACCATGCTCGGAATAACAGCCGAAAGCATCAAGGTACGTGACCTTTGAATTCCCGATGAGTCGTCGAAGTCAGTGAGACCGCCAACACCCGCAACCAATCGCTAAAATATGTTTGTGAATCCAAGCCCCGACACAGGTCCTTCGCTCCTTTTCATCGAAGGCTGCTTTACGATGACCGTGTTCGCCTTGGCCTTTGCACTGCCTCGCGTTGGCTCGTCCTGGTTTTCTCGCGTCGAAAAAACGTTCTCCCGCATCGCCCGCAAAAAAATCCTCTCCGTCGTTTTGGTCGGCGCATCGGCATTCCTTCTCCGCCTGGCCATCCTGTCCATCTGCCCGATTCCCCTTCCGTTCGTGCAAGACGACTTCAGCTTTCTTCTAGCTGCCAATACGTTTGCGCTGGGTCGCCTCACCAACCCCACGCCCGCGCTGTGGACTCACTTTGAAAGCATACAAATCACCTTGCAGCCGACTTATATGTCAATGTACTTTCCAGCGCAAGGTCTCATCCTCGCCGCCGGCAAAGTGCTCTTCGGACACGCATGGTTCGGTCTTCTCTGCGTTACCGCACTCATGTGCGCCGCACTTTGCTGGATGTTGCAGGCGTGGCTTCCGCCTGCATGGGCACTCCTGGGCGGAATACTCGCAGTGCTCCGCATTGGTCTCTTCAGCTACTGGATCAACACATATTCCGGAGGCGGCTCCATTGCCGCATTGGGCGCGGCTCTCCTTCTCGGTGCTCTCCCAAGATTTTTGAGGGCCCCCCGCCTGCGCTACAGCATGCTTATGGCGATTGGCCTCAGCATCCTTGCGCTCAGCAGGCCTTTCGAAGGACTGCTTCTGTGCGTGCCAATCGGATTCGTTCTCCTACGCTGGGCCTTTTTTCGCTCCGGCAGGCCTTCGCTCGCATCCTTACTGCGCTACTCGGCATTGCCCCTCGCAATCATCTTCGCCGCATTGGCTTGGCTGGGATACTACGACGCTCGCGCCTTTGGCAATCCGCTTACCCTTCCGTATAGCGTGGATCGCGCGCAATATGCCGCTGCACCCTATTGGATATGGGAGTCTCCGCGTCCTGAGCCCGCTTACCGGCACAAAGCCCTGCATGACTTTTACATCAACGTGGAACTCGCTTATGCCAAGCGCCTGCACACTGTTCCTGGCTTTCTTACTGAGACGCTGCTAGCCAAGCCCGGGCGCACGCTTCTTTTCTTCGCCGGCATCGCGTTGCTTCCGCCGCTCCTGATGATCCGCCGCACCTTCCTCGATCGCCGCATCCGGTTCCTGCTCGTCTGCGTCATCCTTGTCTGCACTGGCGTCGCGCTCGAAACCTGGCTCATTCCTCACTACTTCGCCGCCATTACTCCAGCCTTCTATGCGCTCGGATTGCAGAGCTTGCGTCATCTGCGTCAATGGAAGCCCGGCGGACAGCCGGTGGGCGCGGCGCTTGTCCGCTTTACGGTTTTGAATTGCGTAGCTCTCGCAGCGGTTCGACTTGCCGCCCAGCCGCTGCATCTGGTGCTTGCCCCCTGGCCCAGCGCGGCTTGGGCATCAACGTGGGCAGGCCCCGGCCAACTGGGTCTTCCTCGTGCACTCGTCGAGAAGAGGCTGAATAACACACCCGGCAACAAGCTCGTGATCGTCCGCTATGGCCCGAATCATAGTCCGCTCGACGAATGGGTTTACAACGCTCCCGATCTTGATCGGGCTGCGGTCATCTGGGCTCGCGACATGGATGCGGCCGCCAACGATGAGCTGATCCGTCTTTACAAGAATCGTTCGGTGTGGCTCGTCCAGCCGGATCAGAACCCGGCCGCCCTCGAGCCGTATTCGAGCAGTCCTCGTTGAAGAAATGCTACGGGATGCCGAGCAGCTTATGCGTTTGCAAACTCAGCCGCCACTGCGGATGTCCCATGCAGTATTCAACCGTCAGGCTTGTATTTACACTCTGATCCGGCCCATCCATCGGCTGCAGAAAGAAGTGTCGAAAATCCAACTGCTCGAACTCGCTTGGATCGAACCCCGTCTGCGGATGAACCAGTTTCAACTCGTCGCCGCTGAGTTGTTCCAGTTTCGAGCCCGCCTTCGGGCTGACGCATACCCAGTCCAATCCCAGCGGAGCGGCAATCGTCCCATTCGTCTCTACGGCGATCTCAAATCCCCGCGCATGCAGCGCATCAATCAATGTCGAATCCAGTTGCAGCAACGGCTCGCCGCCGGTACAAACCACAAATCGCTTTCCGCTGTGTGCGTCCTTTGGCCACTTCGTTTCAATAGCTGTGGCCAACCCGTCCGCCGAGGGGAACCTCCCGCCTCCTGGCCCATCCACGCCCACAAAGTCCGTATCGCAGAATTGACAAACGGCCGCAGCTCGATCCGCCTCGCGTCCTGTCCACAAGTTGCATCCCGTGAATCTGCAGAACACCGCTGGCCTCCCTGTCTGCGCCCCCTCGCCCTGCAACGTGTAGAAAATCTCTTTAACCGCATAACTCATAAGTGCAACCTTTATCCGCTAGCTGCTAGCTTGTTCTTGAAAATTACGAGTCAATCGACTCAGCACGATAATGCTGATAGCTGAAAGCTGACAGCTAGCTCTTCCTCAACGGATCCTCAATTCCATTTTCACGAAATCCCTTCTCCCTCAACAAACACGAGTCACACTCCCCACAAGGCTCGCCTGTAGACGAAGGATCGTAACAGCTGCTCGTAAGCCCGTAATCCAGGCCCAACTCAATGCCCTTGCCAATAATCGCTGCCTTCGAAAGCGCAATCAGCGGCGTGTGGATCTTCAGCATCTGTCGCCCTTCCACTCCCGCCTTGGTTGCCAGGTTCGCCATCTTTTCGAACGCTTCAATGAACTCCGGCCGGCAGTCGGGATACCCGGAATAATCCAGAGCATTTACGCCAATAAAGATATCGCTTGCTCCCAGAACTTCAGCCCATGCCAGCGCGAACGACAGAAAGATGGTATTCCGCGCGGGAACATACGTGATCGGAATCCCATGAGCCATGTCCTCCGTCGATCGCCCCTTGGGGACATCGATCGCAGCAGTCAGCGCCGAACCGCCAAAGGCGCGTAGATCGATTTGCACCGTGCGATGTTGCGCAACGCCAATCGCAGCGGCCACGCGCGTCGCCGCCTCCAACTCCCAAATGTGCCGCTGCCCGTAAGAAAAAGACAGCGCATTCAGTTCGTAACCCTGTCCGCGCGCAATGGCCAGCACCGTGGCCGAATCCAGACCACCGCTCAGCAGAACCACAGCCTTTTTCCCCAGTCCCTCTTGACTCGCTGACAACCTTCACCCGCCGTTTCGTTTGCTGCAAGCACAAACTCACAAGTTGCGCTGGAGGCTAATTTCCCAAACCCTTGCCGATATCCATGGATGCCGGCAAGGGATTGCTTTCATCGATCGATTTCTCAATCGCCGTTTGCAGCAGCCCCTTTGCCGCAAGAATGAACTCGATTGCATCTCGTCCCGCGCCCGCGCCGCCCGCATGGGGCGTCACATAGTGGGCCTCGGCCTTCACTTCGCTGCGAGCGTTGCTCACGGCCACTGCAAATCCGACTGCGCGCATGACGGGCAGGTCCACCACATCGTCGCCCACATAGGCAATCTCGTCAAGCGCCACGCCCTGCTTCTCAACGATGTCGCGCACGGCCTTCATTTTGAAGGCCTCGCCCTGGTACACAAACTCCATCTTCAGATCCCGCGCTCGCGCCGCCACCGTCTCGCTGATGCGTTTGGTGATCACCCCTACCTTCATGCCGCCAATGCGCGCCAGCGTCATCCCCGCGCCATCGTGGGCATTGAACCCCTTCGGCTCCACGACCTTGGTACCTGTTGTACCGTCGGGGAGCACAATCGGAAGGGGATACACCCAGATCGTCCCATCTGTCAGGACACCATCCACATCGAAAAGAATAATTTTGATACGGCGCGCACGATCTTCAGCCGAAACGGTCATTTTTCAATTCTATCCATGTTGGCGCTCGTTCTCCGCGCCCCACGCCCCGAATCAGGTGAGAATAGAAATATGCCGCACACAGAACAACCGGTAAGTCTCGACCCTGGAGACTTCTATTTGGAAAACGGCAATCTCGTCTTTACGGCGGCCTATCACCTCAGGCGCGGCGCATGCTGCGGCAATCATTGCCGGCACTGTCCCTACGGATTCGCGCCACCCGAAGCGCCTGCCGCGCCCCCAGAACCCGCGTCGCCAACGGACTGAGTCGCCGGGGCAGCCGCTGCCGCGTCGCGCACAAGCACCGCAAAGCGCGGGAACGCGAAGCTCCCGCCAGCGTCGTCAATCACATTGAGTTGGCATAGGTACGGCCCCGGCTTCAGCCCCGCTAACGGCACGTCCAATTCAATTGCAACGGCATCCCGCCCCTCTACGTTGATTGTCTTGGCCTGCACCATAGGCGTCTCGTACACCTTGGTCGACCCCTGAATCAACTCCAGGCTGCTCAACAGGTCGATGCCCGCTTTGGTCCCCTTGGGTGCATCGGCCGCCGCTTTCTCGCGTGCGGGACTATAAATCTCATACAGCAAATACAAATGCTGATCCTGACGGAAGACGTGGCTGATGTTGGGCACGTACTCTTCGCCGTTTCGAATCAGCGGACTCGTCTTCTTACTCGGTTGCCTCATGGAGGCGAGCACAATCGAGCTCATCTTCAGCGGAGATTTCTTCATCTCCGGCAAATTGATCTCAGCCACAAACGACCCCATGCGTCCCGTCTGATTCTCGCGCACCACAAACTTCATCTGGTACTTGCCCGGCGGAAGATCGAAGCTTGTTGTGTATTGGATGTTTTTCTGCCTCGCCTGAAGGCTCGGGTCAAGATTCAGCTTCACCGTTTCTCGTGCATGGCCGATCGGCCGCTTCACTTCGTCGATAACCGAGCCGATGATATCCAGCGTCGCCTTGTCCTTGTCGCCGCCTTTCACAAACGGAATCTGCGACCCCGGCACAATCAGCGAAACAGGCACATAGAACCGATTCTCGTCTAACCGGAAATACATCGCGTCCATGTACACGGCCATGTCTGTCGCCGGCAAATCGCTGGCCAACTGCTCCTCGAGATCGCGCTCACGATCCTCATGCCCGGAATGCTTGAAGTCTGCCGGCGCGTAATATCCCGGCCGATACTCAAGCTTTACGCCGGGCCGATTCACCTTGATCGTCAGCTTGCGGTACTTGCCGTCGCGCACCAGGTTCGTACTTCTGAATCCGATTGCATAATAGGCCGAAGTATCGCGTTCCACCTGCGCAAATGCCGGCGCAAAATCGTTCGAGTCGAAGAACGCTTTGCCGCCCGTGTCCGAACTCAGCGTCGCCATTACTTCCTGCGTCGCAAAGTTCGAGTTCATGTTATTCAGCAACGCTCCGCCGCTGAAGCCGCCCGTGCCCCGTAAACTCCCCGTCGAAGCGTCGCCAAGCGGGCCAATCGATTGCAAACCACGCGTGTCCACGCTGTAGATTGCCAAATTCGCGCGTACTGCCGCGTTGATCGCCGACCGCAACGATGCCTGGTTCTCGATTCCATCGCGCTGGATCCCGCCGGAAAAATACAACAGCGACTTCTTTTCGGTAATCTTCTCCAGCGAATTCGCCACCGCCCGCAACGCAAACAACTCGCGATCGGTATTCAGATCGTTGTATTCGCTTTCATCGGGCGTATAGCCGGTTGTGTCCTCAACCTGGTTCGAATTTGCCGTAGCGCCCGCCGCGAATCCCTGCCCTTCCGTGCCGTTATAAACCGCCACCTCGTTGATCAACGCCTTCTTGTCTGCTGTAAAATCCTGGTCTACCTTCAGCGTGTCACCCAACGAAACCAGCGCCACAAGATCCGCCGGCTGCATCTTGTTCTTGAGGAACTCCTGCGCCGCCAGTACGCTCCGATCCAGATCTTCAGGCTGCATCGAAGTGAGATCGAAGAACATCACGATCAGCCGGTGATTGCGCAGTTCCTCAGGCTTTGCGACCACTACCGCCTTGCTGCCGTTCCCCGTCGCGCCCGTCGCCAGCCCGCTCACGGTGGCTTCATTCAAGGGCGTCGCGCGGTCTACACTCTCGAAATCGAATGTCTCAATGTGCTGCGCTTTCCCACTCTCAAGAATGGTGAAGTCGCTCTGCGTCAATCCACGCACCACCTCGCCGGTTTTTGAATCGCGCGCCACCACGTTGGTGAGCACCAGCTCACCATTCATCTTCAATACAAATCCGCCCTGCTGCGTTGTCGATACCGGCGTGCTTCCCGCCTGGTCGGAATTCTGCGCAGACCCCGGCTGTGCGCCCGGCCACACAAGCGCCAGCGCCACAACCCCCGCTCCGATCCTTTGACCCCAACCCGTCATTCCCTTCCCTTCATCTTGCCGTCTCACAAACGCGACGACACCCTGCGATCTGGCCAACCGCGCATACCGCTAGAACCTGAATCGCGCCAGAAACTGAAATGTCCGCATCTGTCCCGCCGATGTCACTTGCCCAAATCGCGGCTGATCTTCAACCGTGCCCACACCCGCATATTGAACGGTGTTGAATGCATTGTTCAGCGTCGCCCGGATTTCCATACTGCGCGTATCGCCGAGTCCAAGCGTCTTTGACAGCGACACGTTATTCGTAATCGTGCCAGGCCCCGCAATCGAGTTCCGCGCCGCGCTGCCGAATGCATTGCAGTAGCCCGGTGTACCCGTCGGCAGCGAGAATGCCGCTGGATTGAACCACTCATTCAACGATCCGCCGCCCGCCTTCACTGAAGTCCCGGTACGATCTGGCCGCAGCGCGCCTGCGGTTCCGCAGGCAATGCTCGATACCGCCGCGGAATAACTCGGCGTCAACGGTTCGCCCGTCGCAAACGTATAGCTGCCTGAAACTGAAAGCCCCTCCAGGATGTGCGAGCCCGTCCCCGTCGTAACCCAGAACTTGTCTTTGCCAAACGGCAATTCGTAAACATACGTCCCGCTCACCTGGTGGCGAATGTCGAAACTTGAATTCCCTTCTTCTGCGTCAAGGTTCTGCCAGTTTTGCGCCACCACCTGCGAAACTCCGTTCACCGCGCCGGCATCGTCGATCGAATGCGAGTATTGATAATTGGCGCCGACCGCAAATCCGCTCGAAAGCCGCTTGTTCACCCGCACCGTGCCCGCACTGAACTTCGAGAAAGCTTGCGCCTGGTCATACGTGAAGACCAGGTTGGTCGGGTCTGTTCCCGGATTCTCCGGCGTAGCGCGCGGCGCGCTCCGCATATCCAGATGATTTCCCTTCGAACCGTTGTAGCCAATGTTCATCACAATTCCCCACGGCAGCGTCTTCTGCACATCGAGGTTCCACACTTGCAAGTACGGCAGTGAATAATGCGGTTCAATCGCGTAATTACCCGTCGTATTTGGCGCGGGAAATCCATTCCCCAGCGTGAAGCAGCTCGCCGGTATCGTCCTGGCGCACGCCGAGGAAGCCGTGTTCCCCTCCGCGGCTTCATTCGTCTGCTCGTTCGCGAATGGCGGCTGAGTCGCCATCGTAGTGGCGAAGTTTGCGTACTGCCCCACCGAATAATTCATTCCGAATCCAGCCCGCAACACGGTCTGTTTTGGAAGGCGGTACGCCAGGCTCACGCGCGGCGCAAACGCAGTGCGGAACGGGTACACCAGCGAATTGGGCAGTGAGCCGCTGAACGGTCCTTTTGCGCCCGCAGTCACTTCGGTTTGTCCAGTGAATCCAGAATTCGCATTGGTGTCGACAAATGCCAGGTGTCCGTATTTCTCGGAGTAGGGCGCATAAAACTCATAGCGCACGCCGAAGTTCAGCGTCAGGCTCGGCAACACACGCCAGTCGTCCATGGCATACGCGTCCATCACGTTGTCGCGCAGGTAAGCTTTGTTCACAAGCGCATCGATGGATGTTTCCTGCGGCAAGCCAAGCAGGAAATCCGCCAACGACAGTCCAGTCGAGCTATCGCCGCTCCCATCCTCGGTAAACAGACCGCTGAACGTAAAGTTCCCGGTCGCGTTCGTGCCTGTTTGAAAATCCCGGTGTACGCGCCGGTAGTCGCCCCCGAACCGCAGGTTGTGCTTGCCGTGAATCCAACTCAGCGTCTCCGAAAGTGAAATCGTCTGCGACAGCGACAAGCTCGGCTGCTTCTCCGACAGTCCGGTGAAATCGCTCAGCGCGACTTGTGGCAGTCCATAATTCAGTGGACTCGCATTCAGCGCTGTGCCATTTGGCCCCAGAATGCCCACCTGGGTTGCTATATCCACGCCGTTGGTGAAAAAGTTCGAGGCCTCGCTATTCGATCGATTCCAGCCCGCATTGAAGATGCTCGTCACCTTGTGATATCCGAGCGTATAGCCGGCCTGCACCGAGTTCGAACCGGATGAAGTCTTGCCGCCCAACTGCGGAAAGATATTCGTGCTGTCCGCGGCGGAATGGCTCCAGTTGTAGTTGGCGGTGATGCTCTGCCGTAGCCCCTGGTTCGTGTTCCTGCGGCCGCCACCGCCGCCGCGCCCACCGCCCGGTTGTGTCGCGTTTGCGCCCAGGCTGCGCATATAGCGCACACCCGCCTGCGTGGTATTCGTCTGTGCCGTGGTCAACAGGTGATAGTTGTTGTTGTCTGTGCCGCTCGGGGTGATGTTGGGCTCGGGATAGTACGCAAGCAGCGCCGCGGCTTGCGGTGAAATGCGCGTGGCGGGAATCACGTTGGCCGTTCCGTTCGACGTGAACTGCTGCAACGTCGTCGGATCGTAAATCGCCGGAAGTCCTGCCGCGGAAAAATCTCCCGCTCGCTCCGCTGCCGTGGGAACAATACCGTACTCATCCTCCGGCGCCGAACTCCGCGTACCTGAAAGCGTAAGGAACATCGTGTCCTTGCCGCTCGGCTTGGTCAAATGCGGAATATACGGGGCGCTCATGAACGTGATGCCGAACCGATTGCTGCCGGAAGCGGGCTGCTCCTGCGTTTGCCCCTCAATCGAAAACGGCTCCGCGTTCAATGCCGAGTTGCTGCCCGTCCAGAAAATCGCTCCATGCGGCTGCCCAGGATTAAACCCCCGAAAATTTCCCCGTCCACCGCCGAAACCTCCCGGCCCGCCACCGCCAGGTCCAAACCCTCCGCCTCCGAAGCCGCCTCCAAATCCCCCACCCCCGAATCCGACACCGCCAAATCCGCCGGCTCCCGGAGCGCCCCCAAATAATCCGCCCGCCTGTCCACCAGGAATTGCCCCTTGCGCCCGCGCAGTTTCCATCGCGTCGCGAATCCGGTCCATATCCATTCCGGCAGCCGGGCTCACCTGCCCCGACTGCCCGGCAATCGCTACAGAATCTCCTCCAAAATCGTTATTGCCGGCGATCGACGGCAACGCTGCTCCCGATCCTGCGCTGGGCGATCCCGCCTGCACTTCCGCGTCGCCTCCCATGGCGCTCATCAAGCTCAGGCTTTGCGCACCGCTTCCGGCTAATTGCCGAATCGCCTGCCTCGCCGCCGCATCGGCCCCCATACCGCTTTGTCCGGCAAGGCGCGCCTGCTCCTCAGCCCGCGACGCCAGAATCAGATTGAAGCTCAACACCTGGTCGTGGTTTGTGGCATTCAAAAGCGCTTCCTGCGAGCCCGCCGCAAAGCCCGCAAATTGTGTCCGAATCACGTAGCGCCCATTCTGCGGAATCGTCAGCGACCACGCCCCGGTGATATCCGTTGTCGTCGTATAGCGCTTGCCGGTCAGCGTGTTCTGCGCTGTCACCGTTACGCCGGGCAGCGGAATGTTGCCGCTCTTCGCCACGCCATGAAGCTTTCCACCGGCGGAAACCACCTCAGCCGAGGAGGCCGGAGCCGATTGTTGCGCATCAGTTGCAGTCGATGTTGCACTCTGCGCCGGCAAAGGAGCCTGCGCCGCAACAGCCTGTGGGGCTCCGGCCGTCGCGCAGGCCGCGGCAGCTGTCCACACCCAGACTACCCACGCGGCTGCTCGCTGCATCTGCGCTCCTGGCCGCATTCGCTGGCCTATGTCCTGTACTCAGTCAGACGCTGTCCTTGTTGTCTGAGTTTACGTGCCGGCGCGCCGCGACGGCTCGCTGCGTAGCTCACCCGCCATCGTAAACTCAGGCATGGGAGCCCGGGAATCCGCATCGCCTCCGTTCACAATCGAGGAGATACGATCAGACTCATCTGAAACTACCCTCGCATCGGCGCGCGCCTTGCTTCTCGAATATGGCCGCTTCGTCGTGACGCAACCCGGCGCTGCCCGCTTTTGCTTCGGGACCCTTGAAATGGAAGCCGCACGCCTTCCCTTCTCCTACCTCGAACAAAATGGCGGATGCCTCATCGCACACGTTCAAGATTCGCCTTCCGGCTTTGTTGCCTGGCGTGCGCTTCCTGAAACGATCGCTCCCCAGGCTTGGGAGCTGAAGCGCTTGTGGGTCAGACCGCAGGCACGCGGCCTGAATCTCGGCCGCGCGCTCACCCAGCAAGTCCTGGACCGGGCCGTTGCGGCCGACCGAAAGTCGATTTATCTCGATACCGCTCCAGCAACCATGGCCTCAGCCCACCGTCTTTACTTGAACCTGGGATTTGAACCCTGCGCCCCCTATAATGACAACCCCGTCGAAGGGCTCGCTTGGCTGCGAAAGACCCTCTAAACCCCAGATTCGTCTCGATCAGGGGTTCCTGCTACCTGGAGTATTGCTTTAGTAACCATTCTCGCCAACCCGTCGGTGTACCGCCATTAACCCAAACGTACTGAGAGATACGGATTTGCTATTGATTTCTGTTTTCGCACATGTTAACTCTTAAGCCAACACTCATCTGATCGCTGCCAGGGATAAGTATTGCCTGGCAGCAGACAGGACACAACTTCCGACATGAAAATTGGCACAACGATTCGCGCTCATCGGCTCCAAAAGGGCCTCTCACAGGGCGATATCGAGAAGAAAACCGGACTCCTGCGCTGCTATCTTTCCAGGGTTGAGAACGGCCATACCGTCCCCTCGCTCGATACCCTGTCCAAGATCGCTCTTGCGCTCGACATGCCCATTGCTCAGTTTTTTGCCGATGATTCCTTTGGGCACCAGTTCAACTCGCATAAGCTCACTGACGAGGAACTCCGCTTCCTCACCCAAATCCGGCGCTACTCTTCGAACCTGAATGAGAGCGACCGCAAACTTCTGCTTGCAATGGTTAAGAAATTCGCGGCGACCGCGATTCGCTAACTCAGCTCCCCCGCTGAGTTTCCCCACTCTATACGTCGTTACCCAGGTGGAAGATCGGCTCCGCGCCGTGGCCGCCGCTCAGCAGCGCCTGTTCCTCGTGCGCCTCCAGCGGTTTGTAGCTCTGCGCTACATCCATGGCCAACCGGAAGTACCGCTCATCCCCCGGCGGAATTGCGGCCGTTATCGGATGTCCCAGCGTCCAGCGCAATCCGAGCGAAGCCTCGTCAGGGAACGCCGCTGGCTGATACCAGCACTTCGGCTCAGGATGGTTCTGCTTTTGCTCCGCGGCCCACACCGTCTTGGCCATCCCTTTCAGCGCCAGAATACCCATCTTCTTCTCTTGCGCCTTCTTCAAAATTTGTGGACCAAACCCGGCCTGCGTGAACAGCACCCAATTCACCGGAAACAACACCGTGTCGAAGTTGTAGCGGTCCATCGCCGCCACAGCCGTCTCCACCGAATGCACTGAGAACCCGATGTAGCGGATCTTGCCTGCTTTCTTCGCCGCTTCCATTGTCTCCATCGCGCCGCCCGGTCCCAGCACCTTGTCCAGCTCCGCCATCTTCGTCAGTGCGTGGAATTGATACAGGTCGACGTGGTCTGTCTTCAGCAGCCGCAGTGAGTCTTCCAGTTGCTTGCGGCAGCCGTCCTTGGTGCGATCCTCGGCCTTGCACGCCAGAAAACAATTCTTTCTGTAAGGCGCAAGCGCTGGTCCCAGTCGCTCCTGCGCATTGCCGTAGCTCGGAGCAATGTCGAAGTAGTTGATTCCCCGATCGACAGCCTCGGCTACAATATTGCCGGCCGCGCCGGTCTCTTCGTTCATAACCACAATTCCACCGAACCCGATAATGGATAACTGCTCGCCCGTCTTACCCAGCGTGCGCCTGGCAATCGGTTGCGTAGCCTTGACTGTGGCGGCTTCGATCTGGCTTGTGGATGCGACGGCTGCGGCGGTGAGCCCAGCCTGCTTCAAAAATTCGCGGCGCTTCATGGTCTTCCTCCTGGTTTGGGATTCGACGTTCCGCGTGCTTGAAAAACTCGTAAATGATCTCAGCTGTTCAGGAAGTGCGACAATCCCGCCGGCGGGGTCACGTTGTTGATGTAGAACGCAAACAAAACCAGCAGTCCTACGATCATGCCCACCGCGACTCGCAGCCGTGTATTGAACACACTCCGCGGCGACCCCAGCCTCGGCACCATCGGCGCAGCAAACAGCAGCCCGCAGGTGAATCCGCCCAGGTGAGCCATGTTGTCGATGTTCAGCCCGGAATGCAAAAACAGGTTGCCCCCGCTGATCGACAAGCCAAGCACAAGGTTCAGCGCCGCAAAATAAATCACCGACCGGCGCAGCTTCTTCAACTCCAACGGAGGCACCGGCAGCCGGTTCGACTTGAGCAGGACAATCAACGCACCGGCGATCCCGAATACCGCACCCGAAGCACCCGCACCCGCCGGGAAAAACACGCCGCCCGCACCGTCCCGGATGGGAAAAAGCCAGTTGATGTCGGTCGAAAGCAAATTTCCGGCCGCACCCGTCAGAAGGTACACCGCCAGCACGCCCAGCGAACCCATCAGCGGCTCAGCCAGCAATCCCAGGTTCCACAAACACCACATGTTCGTGGCCAGGTGCAAAATGCCCACGTGCACAAACATCGCGGTGATAATGCGGAACCATTCCCCATCCACGAGCACCGACCCGGCGTTGTTGGCGCCCCAATGCATCAGCTGCTCAGTGGTTGGAGCACCGATGCTCACGCCCTTGGCCGCCATCACCAGAAAAACCAGGCAGTTGATACCCACAAGAAGATACGTCGCCGGCGCCGACTGCCACCCCGGCCGCGGCTTGCGCATCACCGGCTGCTGCGGCATCACAGGTCCCGGCGGCAAGATCTCCGGCTCGCGGCCCATGCCGGCGCGCCCGGCAGAATCTTCCAGCGATGGCGGCATCGGCGGGTAACTTCCCATGCTTCAACTCTAAAGCATCTCTCATACCCCGGTAGCTCTGTGGATTCCTGTGCCGGCCGCCGCTCTCGTCACGCGGAATGCCCGACCCTTCGATGTACTCTTTAAGTTGAGCCGCAGCATCGATCCCACCCATCGTACCGCAATGCGCACCGCGCCTAACCCTTCAGAGGAAGCACATCGTGAGCGAATCTCCTGCGTCTGTAAAACCCATTCATAGAGCCTTGCTGAGCGTCACTGATAAAACAGGCCTGGTGGAGTTTGCCCAGGTTCTGGCCGGTTTTGGCGTCGAACTCATCTCCACCGGAGGAACAGCCCGCACCCTGCGCGAAGCCGGTCTCCTGGTAAAAGACATCAGCGACCTCACCGGCTTTCCTGAAATGCTCGACGGCCGCGTCAAAACCCTCCACCCCCTCGTTCACGGCGGCCTGCTCTACATCCGCGGCAATGCCGAGCACGAAGCGGCCGTCGCCGCTCATGCCATCCAGCCCATCGACATGGTCGTCGTCAACCTCTACGCCTTCGAGAAGACCGCTGCGACTCCCGGCGTCGCCTTCGGCCACCTCATCGAAAACATCGACATCGGCGGCCCCTCCATGGTTCGCTCCGCCGCCAAAAACTTTGAAGACGTCGCCATCGTTACGCGCGTCTCCGACTACCCGCAGTTGATCGACGAGCTCAAGGCCAATCAAGGCGCCTTCACCCGCCCCACCCGCTGGCGTCTCGCCAAACAAGCCTTTTCGACCACCGCAGCCTACGACGCCGCCATCGCCAACACCCTCGACACGATCGAAGAGGCGCCAGCGCCGCAGGCGTCTGCCGCACCGCAGGTGCCTGACGCGCCACAGGCGCTGCCCTCGACAGTGCGCGTCAACTTTCCGCTGGCCCAGTCTCTCCGCTACGGTGAAAACCCTCATCAACGCGCGGCTCTCTATTCCGATGGAACCGGTCTCGGCATCGCCGGAGCCCACCAGCTCCAGGGAAAGGAACTCAGCTTCAATAACCTCGTCGACCTCGACGCCTGCTGGGAGTTGGCCGGCGAATTCAACGAGCCCGCCGTCATCATCGTCAAGCACACCAACCCCTGCGGCGCGGCCACGGGCCAGACCGTCCTTGAGGCTTACCAGAAAGCGCTCGCCTGCGATCCCATCTCAGCATTCGGCGGGGTCATCGGCATCAATCGCACCGTCGACGCCGAGGCCGCATCTGAAATCGCCAAGCTCTTCGTCGAAGCCATCGCCGCACCTGCATTCACTCCCGAGGCCCGCGAGCGATTCGCTTCCAAAAAGAACCTGCGCCTGGTTGAAGTCCATGCCGCCCCGCCCAAACCCGTAGTCAAGCACATCTCCGGCGGCCTTCTGCTTCAGGATGCCGACACCGCCCGCGTCGCCGAATCCGAATTGGACGTCGTCACCTGGCGTCCGCCTACCGCCGAAGAGCTACGCAGCCTGCTCTTCGCATGGCGCGTCTGCAAGCACGTCAAGTCCAACGCCATTGTTTACGCCAAAGACGGCCAGACCCTCGGCATTGGAGCCGGTCAAATGAGCCGTGTCGACGCGGCAAGGTTCGGCGCCGTCAAAGCCGTTCTCCCACTCGCTGGATGCGTCGCCGCCTCCGACGCCTTCTTCCCCTTTCCCGATGGACTTGAGGCTGTAGCTGCCGCCGGCGCAACCGCCGTCATCCAGCCTGGCGGCAGTGTCAAAGACCAGGACGTCATCGCGGCCGCCGATAAGCTCGGCGTGGCAATGGTTTTCACCGGAATCCGCCATTTCCGTCACTAAAACCATCCAAACTCGTCGATCCCCAGCCGCTCGCCAAACCCACACATGGGTTCGACTGTTGCGCCTGCGCGTATCGTGCGTGACTCTCCGCCACAAATTCCCGCGTTCCGCCGCTTTTTTGCGACAAATGAACGGTAAAATCGTCTTTACAGTAGGCAGAGTCGCTCATATCGGCTGCCTTCCGCTCGAAAAGCCGCTCGGAGGTCTAAAATTTCGCTTCCCCTCGGTGCAAGGAGCCTCGGAATTCCTGGAATGATGACATCAAAATCCGTTTTTATGCCCTGCCGGATCTCCAATGCCGCCGCTTTGTTGATTTTGCTGCCGGTAACCGCTGCCTTTGGCCAAGCCCCGCAAATCAAGCCGGCGCTCCCGTCATCCACGCCCGCCGCCACACCGGCCGCGTCGCCATCCACGGGCGATGCCCAGGCGCCGAATCGCGCTGTCGCCTACTATCACCTCGCACTCGCCAATATCTACGAGGACGAAGCCCTCGAAAACGGAAACGTCGATGCCTCGCGCCTGGCCGTCGATGAATATAAGAATGCACTCAACGCCGACCCAACTTCGCCGCAGTTGAATGACGGTCTGGCTGACCTCTATTTCCGCACCGGCCACATTCACGAGGCCGAAGTCACCGCGCGCAACCTGCTCAAAAACACTCCGGACAACATCGACGCGCACAAGCTGCTGGGCCGCATTTATCTGCGCCAGTTGAGTGATGCGTCGAATGCGGTTTCGTCCACCTCGCCGTCAGGCAACGTCCTCGACCAGGCCATTGCCGAATTCGAAAAGATCGTAGGCTTGCAGCCGAAGGACGTCGAAGATCGCATGGTCCTTGGCCAGCTCTACACCGTCAAGCACGACACCAAAAAAGCCGAAGAACAGTTCAAGACCGCTCAATCCATCGAGCCTGATTCTGAAGAGGCGGTTCTCAACCTTGCCCGCCTCTACGCCGAGAGCGGCGACATCGCCCATGCCGTCAAAGTGATCGAGTCCGTTCCTGTCAACGATCGCAGCCCAAAGGTCGAAGTTGCCCTCGGCGCCGCCTATGACCAGTTGAAGCAAACCAAGAACGCCATCGCTGCCTACCAGCGCGCTGCGGACATGGACCCCGGCGATGCGCATACTCTCGACGTTCTCGGCCAGGCGCTGCTCGCTGACAATCAGCTCGACGAAGCCCTCAAGCAGTTCAAGCTCCTGGCCGAATCGGATCCGGAAAACACTGAAGCTCTCATCCACATCGGCGAAATTCAGCGCCGCCAGGGCCACTACGAAGATGCGCTGGCCACCATCCGCAAGGCGCGCAAACAGGACGCTACTTCGCTCGAAGCCGGCTACAACGAGGGCTTGCTTCTCGATGTGCTCGGCCGCTTCGACGAGGCCGCCCAAACCTACGCGCAGATGGTCGAATCCACTTCGCACGCCAACGGCGCCTACACCGGCGAAGAAAAAACCAATCGCAGCTTCTTCCTTGAACGGCTCGGTCAGATCTACCACGAAGAGAACAAGACCGATCAATCCATCGCCACCTATCAGAAGATGGTCGACATGGGCGGAGACGCAGCCCTGCGCGGCCTTGAGTCCCAGGTCGAAGTCTATGGCGAAGCCAAAATGTTCGACCGCGCCTCCGAAATTGCCCGCAAAGCTTCAGACGCCCATCCCAAAGACCTTGACCTCAAGCTGATGCTGGCCGGAACGCTGGTTGAGGCCGGTAAGAACGACGAAGGTCTTGCCATGACCAAGGCGCTTCTCGATACGCCCGGGCTGACTTCAAATAAAGGCCCGATCGAAAACTCTGAGAGAGACCGTCTGATCTGGATGAAGGTCGGGCAATTCGACACGGAGTTGCGCCGCTGGAAAGACGCGGAAGACGCCTACGCCAAGGCCACTCCGCTGGCCACGAAAAATGACGATAAGGCCTACCTGCTTTTCCTGAAGGGTGCCCTCTCTGAGCGGCAAAAGCACTACGAGCCGGCCGAGCAAATGTTCCGCCAGGCGCTCGAACTCGACCCCAGCAACGCCATGACCCTCAACTATCTCGGATACATGCTCGCGGATAAGGGCGTTCGACTGCCTGAAGCTCTCAAGCTCATTCGCAAGGCCGTGGAGCTTGACCCGATGAATGGCGCCTACCTCGACTCACTCGGCTGGACCTACTTCAAGCTCGGACAGTACGAAGAGGCCGAAGAAAATCTGCGCCAGGCAGTCGAGCGTGAGCAAACCGATCCCGCGGTCCACGATCATCTCGGCGAACTCTACGAGAAAACCGGACGCATCCGGCTGGCTGCCGCGCAATGGGAGCTGTCCCTGGCTGAATACGCCAAGTCGGCCCCTTCCGATATTGAGCCGGGCGAAGTCGCCAAGGTGCAACGCAAGTTGGAGAGCGCCCGCGTTCGCCTCGCCAAGCAGGACAGCGCCGCCGGCAGCCCCAAGCCGGAATAATCGATGCAGCTCCCTTGAGCAAGGCCGCGACCTTGCGTCGATCAAATTTCGCTCACTCCTGCGCTTTGCATGAAAGGGATGCTACCGCGGGCCGCAACACGGAATCCAAATCTTTGCCGACTCGAACCACCAACGGCAGCAACGACTCAACATCCGCCAACGTGGTTCTGAAGTTCACGATGCAGGCGCGCAGTGCAAACTTTCCATGGATGATTGCATTCGAGAGATAGGCCTCCCCGCTGTTTTGCAGGCGCGTGAGCAGTTCGCAATTCAGTTGATCGAGATAACCATCCGTCCCCTTATCGCAGGCATCGAGATCCCCAGGCACAAATCGGAATGTGGTGATGCTGAGCGAATGAGTGAATGCCTCAAGTTCAGGAAACCGTGAAATGCGTTCGTAGAGGTGGCCTGCCAGGCGAACATTGTCCGCGATCATCCGCACATAGCCCTCCCGCCCTGCCTGCTGGATTGCGAGCCAGACCTTCAGAGCACGAAAGCCACGGGAATTTTGCGGGCCTAGGTCGAAGTAATTGATCGCTTCGGTGCCGAAGTGATAGTAGGGCGGATGGTAGGCAAAGGCGTTGCGCAATTGTTCTCGATTGCGCACCAGCGCGCATCCTGCCTCCAGTGGCGCGAACAGCCATTTATGAGGGTCCACCGCCACCGAATCTGCCTCACGCAATCCGTCAAGATCGGCAGGCGCCTCTGGCAACAAAGCGGCTAAAGCGCCGTAGGCGCCATCCACGTGAAACCAGAGACTGAACTCGCGGCATACCGAAGCCAGTTCCGGCAGCGGGTCGATGGCACCTGTGCTCACCGTGCCTGCTGTGCCCACCACGAGGAACGGCTTGTCGCCTGACTGGATATCGATAGCGATCTGTTGCCGCAGAGCCGCAACATCGATGCGCATTCGATCATCGGTCGGAATCCAGCGAATGGCCTCCGTTCCCAGGCCGGAAATGTCCGCGGCCTTCTGAACCCACGTGTGCGTTTCCTTCGAACAGTAGACGCGCGGGCGGGTCCCGGCTAACCCTTCCTTGCGCACATCCCGTCCCGCCTTTGCCTGGCGTGCAGCCAGAAAACAGACCAGGTTAGCCATGTTTCCGCCGCTCACAAAGAGACCGCCGCATTCCGGTGGGAAGTTGATCATTTCGGCAATCCAGCGTATGGTCTGGGCTTCAATTTCGCTTGCCATGGGTGAGAGCGGCCAGGCGCCAACATTGGGATTGACCGCGGCGGCAAGCAGTTCTGCCAAGGCGCCGATGGGTGCGGCGGACGAAGTGATGTATCCCCAAAATCGAGGATGTCCATTGAAGAGTGAGTGTTCAAACAGCAGGTCGGCCGCACGATGAACTAGCAGCGCGGGGTCGGTGCCTTTGTGCGGCAACGACTGCTCCGCGCCCAACGCTTGGCGAATATCTGCAGGCGACTCACCGCGCGTCACCGGCCGCTCGGGAAGGAATTCGATGAAGCCGGCTATGCGGTCAATGAGCTGATAGCCCAAAGCTCGGAATTCGTCGGCGTTCATCGCAAGCGGTGAACGATCTTCGATGACATTCGCTTCGAGCACGGCGACCCTCCTGCGTGCGATTCGGTTCGGC
>Ga0182013_10000348_pt1 | contig 63555 bp, 63 predicted proteins | sample 612S2MmetaG_FD_120487 | JGI IMG/M metagenome (GOLD analysis project Ga0182013, IMG submission 120487) | Permafrost microbial communities from Stordalen Mire, Sweden - 612S2M metaG | ecosystem: Environmental > Terrestrial > Soil > Wetlands > Permafrost | place: Sweden: Stordalen | collected...
AATGAATGCCACCGCTCAGCCCAGGCCGTGTTTCCTGGGACTTAGGCTCATGCGGGCGTTACCCACAAAGCCCTGTCCCAGTCCAGCGATGCACCTCGCGGACCGGTCATAATGCCGGCCGAAGCGATGCCCGGACCGCCCGGGAGCGGGGTTACAAGCCCCACCCGCAGGAACCGCACCCGCCCCATCGCACGGCTGTCACCGGTCGACGCCCCTCGATGGGCGGGATGATCGTAAGGTATTTTTATCAGCGACCAATGTCAAGATCGTAATTACAATAATTGTGACAAACGGTGACAACGCAGGGTTAGGAAAATCCCGCGCCGTCACCGGGACGCTCGGCGCGGCTCTGGATTGCCTCGCGGCGCTTGTCATCGCGATCGATCAGGCGATCGCCTTGAATGCGGGATTGATGGCGGCAAGCAGCCCCCTGACTTCCGCTGCGGGCTGCGGCGGACTGAACAGGAAGCCCTGCACTTCGGTGCATCCTTCCAATTTCAATTGCCTGAATTGCGCGGTGGTCTCGACCCCCTCGGCAGTGGTCGCAATGCCGAGACCGCTACCCATGGCGATCACGGCCCGCACGATCGCAAGGCTGTCGCTGTGATCCGACATGTCGAAAATGAACGATTGATCGATTTTGATCTTGTCGAAAGGAAACTTGCGCAAATAACTGAGCGAGGAATAGCCGGTTCCGAAATCGTCCATCGATATTCTTATTCCGAGCTCTCGCAACTCGTGGAGCATGGCGAGCGTCGCATGACCGTCCTGCAAGAGGACGGATTCGGTAATTTCCAGCTCCAAACGGTTTGCCGACAAGCCGGACGCCGCAAGCGCCGACACGACGGACAGCAACAAACCTTTGTTCTTGAATTGAACCGGCGACAGATTCACGGCGATCTTCACATTGCGCGGCCAAGACGCGGCTTCCGCGCAGGCTTGACGCAACACCCAGTCGCCAATCTGCACGATGAGACCGGTTTCTTCAGCAACGGCGATGAAATCAATCGGCAGGACCAGGCCGCGCTCAGGATGATGCCAGCGGATGAGCGCCTCGAAGCCCGTGACATACTCGGTCTGCATATCGACCAGCGGCTGATAGAACAGCTCGAATTCGCCATTCGCGATCGCCTTGCGCAGATCGATCTCAAGCGCTCGTCGTGCCTGCATGCGGGCATCCATTTCCGGCTCGAAGAAGCGAAACAGCCCGCTGCCATCAGACTTGGCCCGATATAATGCGAGGTCGGCGTTCTTGAGAAGCCGTTCCGGATCGAGTCCGTCGCCCGGAGCAAGGGCAATTCCAATGCTCGAATCGATCGAGACCTGATGGCCGCCGATTTCATACGGGGCGCCGATTGCCTCGATCAGACGTGACGCCAGCGAGGTTGCGTCTGTCGGCTGCGACGCGCCAGACTGTACAATGGCGAACTCGTCCCCACCAAGGCGCGAGACCATATCGGCGTCTCGAATGCAGTGGCGCAGCCGTCGCGCAACCGACTGGAGCAGAAGATCGCCGATCGGATGGCCGTGCGCGTCATTGACATCCTTGAAACGATCAAGGTCAAGACAGAACACGGCCACCTGGTCTCCCCGCTTCGGCCTCGCCAGCACTTGCCGCAACTGCTCGTAAAGCTGCGCGCGGTTGGGCAAATCGGTCAGCGCATCGTGCTGCGCCATGTATGCGATCTTCGCCTCGTTTTTTCGCCGCTCGGTGATGTCTTCATGGGTGGCAACCCAGCCACCGTCGGCCGTGGGCGAAGTCGTCACCTGCACCTCGCGCCCGTTCTCGCCTTCGATGATCAAGGTCGTGACCTTGCCCAGCGCCATGGCCGCGCGGTGCCCGGCACGATAGTCCTCAGGCTCACGACGCAAGAAATCGCCGACCCCGGCGCGGTAGCGAAGGATATCCAGGAATGGGGAACCCGGCCTGACGATCTCGCGCGACAAGCCGTACATCTTTATGTAGCTGTCATTACAAACGACGAGCCGCTCCGCCGCGTCGAACAGCACCAAGCCTTGCGACATGTTATTGATGGCGGTATCGAGCCGCTGCTTTTCCAGCGCCAAGCTTCGCATTGAGATTGTATGGGCTTGCGCCAGTTGTCGGGCGATCAGCGCAATCATAATCGCCACCGTCAAGGCTGCCAGACCTCCCGCGCCGAGAAGTATGTCCGTTTGTTTTTGCCAAATGGCAAGCGCTGCGGCGGTGTCCTCGGCGACCGAGAGTACAACCGGGAAATGGGCGAGGCGGCGAGCGGCCAGCAGACGATCCTTGCCGGTTATTTCGCCGATGAAACGCGCGGTACCGCCATTGCTCTCGCCTGAAGCGACGCCAACGGCAACGTCAAACGTTTTTCCGATGGTTGGTTCGATTTGCGGAAATCGCGTCAACAAGGCGCCGTCACTGCGAAACAAGGTGATCGAGCTGCCTTGGCCAAGTGAAACGGCGCCGAAAAGCTTATCAAAATAGGATAGTTCGATGGATCCCAGCACAAGACCCAAGAACTCGCCATTCGCTGCCACGACCTTGCGGCCGAGGAACAGCGTCCACGCGCCGTCGGTGCGATTGTGCCCAGGCAGGCTCGTGTATGCGGTCAATCGCGGATCGGATTTAAGCGCGTTAAAGAATTCCCGATCGGCGACGTCGATTGACGGAACCGGCCAAGACAGCGAGAAATTGATAAGATGCCCATCGGCATTGATGAGCGACATAGCGTAGGCTTGGGCCGAGCCACTGACGCTGGTCTTGAGCATCAGATGGACGTCCTCACCCGACATCCGGCGCGCAAAATCCTCGCTTGAAGCAATCCCGAGGGCTTGTATCTTCTCGATCACGCCGCTTTGAACCAAATCAATGCCAAGAAGCACGCGATCGATCTGTTCGGCAAGTATCAACGCGGTGTTCTTGAGCTCGCGCTCATTTTCAAACAATGCGCGATCGCGAAGATTGACGGCCATGATCGCCGTGCCAGCCACAATCGCTGCAATGAGCGTCAGCCCGCAAAGCACGAGATAGCGGATCGGACGGTTGCGCCACACGCCCAGCCCGGAAATGGCGTCCTGGTGAACTCGGCTCGTTTTAGCTTCCGACACACTTTTACTCCCAGAAGGGCGAGACCGCGGTCGGGTCCGGCGGCCAGTTCAGTGTTCGTAAGCAGAAGGGACAGATACCCAGACCCTCGCGCCGGGCAGTCGGCTCGGGTCGTCTGCCCGTTCACTCCATGGTCAGCGCCTCGGTCGCGACGACCCTGCGACAACGCATGAGGCCTCGATTCGACAGGTTGCCGAACGACGCTTTCCGCCAACAGCGTTAGGATGAGGTGAAATACGGGCCGCGCCGTAGCGTGCGTACAACTACCCAGGCCGCTAGCGCGCGCAAGGCCCCTATTCCCGATACACCGCCTTCGGATCAAACACCCGATCGTCGCGGAATTCGAGCGTCACTGCCCCAGGTTGGGCAGCGGCTTTGCCGAGCGGCACGGCGCGATAGAAGCAAGAGCGGCGTCCGGTGTGGCAGGCGCCCGCCACCTGTTCGACCTTGATCCAGATCGCGTCCTGATCGCAATCGATGCGCATCTCGACGACGCGCTGGCTGTGGCCGGAGCTTTCGCCCTTCTTCCACAGCGTACGGCGCGAGCGGCTGAAGTACCAGGCTTCACCCGTGGCGATGGTCTTTGCCAGCGCCTGCGCATCCATATGCGCCACCATCAGCACGTCGCCGGAGACCACGTCGGTGGCGACGGCCGTGACGAGCCCGTCGGCATCGAATTTCGGCGTCAGCGCCAGACCTTCTTCAAGATCGGCGCTCGGTCCGGGCGGTGCGAATGGTGCAAATGGTAATTGGTTCGACAACAAAGCCCCCGCCTCTCGCCGGCGCGATTGTTCAGCGCGCGACTTCGCCTGAGCGATCCCCTGCCCCGCGCACCAAAGTGACAAAGCGCATCTGGTCCTCGGCCGAGTCGCGGAACGATCCGATAAAACGCGTCGTCACGGTGGAGACGCCCGGCTTGCCGACGCCGCGCACCGACATGCAAGTGTGCTCGGCCTCGATCAGCACTGCGACGCCGTGCGGTTTCAACACCTCGTCGATCGCGGCAGCGATTTGCGAGGTGAGGTGTTCCTGGGTTTGCAGGCGCCGCGCATAGACGTCGACCAGGCGAGCGAGCTTCGACAGCCCGACCACCCGCTCGACCGGGCGGTATGCCACATGCGCCTTGCCGTAGAACGGCATCATGTGGTGCTCGCAATGCGAGGTGAAGCCGATGTCGCGCAGGAGGACGAAATCGTCATAGGTCTCGGTTTCGCCAAAGGTGCGCGACAGCGCATCGGCCGGCACTTCGCGGTAGCCGCGATAGAGCTCGTCCATAGCCGCGACAACGCGCTTCGGGGTGCCTACAAGCCCCTCGCGAGACGGATCGTCGCCCAGATAGGCGATCAGCGCCCGGACGGCTGATTCCGCCTCCTCGCGCGAGGGCCTGGTCTCGACCGGCGCCGGGGCAGAACGAACATGATCGGTCAGCGGCCCGCGGGGCCATGACTTGACGGCTGGTTTAATGACGGCGTCCATCGTTGCTCCAGTAACTTCAAATCCATCCGAACAGCGCCTATATAGTCGATTGCCGGGGCGACACAATAAACCCTGGCCTTTTCGGGTAAATTCGCGATTTCGCAATGCTCAATGAGGTCTATAACCGGCGGATTATCGAGCTTGCGGGCACGATTCCGCGGATCGGGCGGCTGCCTGAGCCAGACGCCACGGCGACCGCGCTGTCGAAATTATGCGGCTCGACCGTCACCATCGATTTGAAGATGGACGGCGATACCGTGACCGATTTCGCCCATGAGGTGAAAGCCTGCGCGCTCGGCCAGGCGTCGTCCTCGATCATGGCCCGCAATGTCATCGGCTCGAAGGCCGACGAATTGCGCGCGTTGCGGGACGACGTACGCAAAATGCTGAAGGAAAACGGCGCACCGCCGGCCGCCGCCAAATGGGCCGATATCGCCGTGCTCGAACCGGTGCGCGATTATAAAGCCCGCCACGCCTCGACCTTGTTGACCTTCGACGCCGTGGTCGACGCCATCGGCCAGATTGAAAAGAAGCGTGGCGTTAAGGCCGGCGCAAACGCCGCGGCAGAGTAAATTGGCGCCGCTCGCCTCGTCCTGGCGCCACGCCCCTCGCCTTCTCGGCCGCGGGCTGGTGAAACTCTATCGCTACACGCTGTCGCCTTTAATCGGTTTTGACTGCCGGCATCTGCCGACCTGTTCGGACTATGCCGATCAGGCGCTCGACCGCTTCGGCTTGTGGGCCGGCTCATGGATGACGCTGGCGCGGCTGTTACGCTGCCAGCCGTGGGGCACGTCGGGGCTCGATTTCGTGCCCAATGCGGTGGCCCCGAATGCGCGGTGGTATCTGCCGTGGCGCTATGCGCGATGGCGCGGGACGAATGCCTCAGCCCACGCCATCGAAGACGAAACCTGATCGCTCAGGCCGCCGCCCGTTCCGGCGGCGCCATGAATTCCGGACCGAGCGGCGTGCGCACGTTTTGCGCCACGATCTTGTCGATCTCCGCCATCGCGCCGGCATCGATCTTCCAGCCCAGCACGTCTTGGACCGGATCAAGCTGAGCCGGATGCCGCGCGCCCCACAGCGCGATCGTGTTCGGCGCGCGGTCGAGCACCCAGCGCAGCGCCAGATGTATAGCGCGCTTGCCGAATTTCTCCCGCGCGAAACGGTCAAGCGCTGCCACCGCCGCGAGATATTCGGCATAGCGCGGTGGATTGAATTTCGGATCGCCGCTGCGCAGGTCGCTTTTTGGGAAACTGGTCTCGGCCGTCATGCGTCCCGACAGTAAGCCGCGGCACAGCGCGCCATAGGCGAGCATGGCGAGGCCTTGTTTTTGCGCGTAAGGAAACACGTCGGCCTCGATGCCGCGCTCGAACAGATTGTACGGCGGCTGCACCGCATGCAGCGGCGCCACCGCGCGAAACGCATCCATCTGCGCCGGACTGAAATTGCTCACCCCGATGGCGCGGATATTTCCGGCCCGCAACAGATCGGCCATGGCCCCCGCGGTCTCTTCGATGGGCGTGCTCGGATCGGGCCAATGCACCTGGTAAAGATCGATCGTGTCGGTGCGCAGCCGGCGCAGCGAATCCTCGATCTCCTTCATGATGCGGCCGCGTTTGGCGTTACGGAACGGCTGCTCGTTATTCCAATCGAGCGCCACTTTGGTGGCAAGCACAACGCGGGCGCGGCGGCCGCCTTCCGCGAGCGCCTTGCCGACGATCTCCTCCGAGCGGCCGAAACCGTAGACCGGCGCGGTGTCGATCAAGGTAATGCCGCGGTCAAGCGCGGCATGAATGGTGCGGATGGATTCTGCCTCGTCGGTCCCGCCCCACATCCAGCCGCCGATGGCCCAGGTGCCGAGACCGATGCGCGAGGGCGCGAGATTTGTTCCCGGAATGGTGAGAGTTTCCTTTTGCGGGGTGTTGATCATTCGGGAGACTCCGATGGTTAGGTCGCCACCCTACCGCCCACAGCTCAGAGGTAAGTCTCGCAAGGCCAGGGTAAAGGGGCTGCATGGGTCTTGCTGCATTGCCGCATGGCTCTGGCAGCTGCCCGTTAGAGCGAGCAAACTCCGGTTTCGGCTGCATGAATTCGCCATGCAGGGCCAAACAATCTAACATATTGAAACAGATAATGTTTTTTCGACACCGCGGCACCATGCGCATAGAAAGATTGTACTTCGGCCGCGGCGAGCCAGCACCGTGAATTCCAAAAATAACGACTAATCATTTGTCATCATTGAGATATTTCTGTCGAGCCGAACCACGGCACAGCTGTTGCTAGGTAATGACGAAAACCACGTGGCAACGCCACCGCCGCGAGCACCACAGCAACGTGAAAGAAAAATACCAATGAAGAAGAATTCCAAAATTCTCCTGGTGTGCGACGACGAGGCCCTCCGTGGCGCCTATCTGAAGTCGTTGGCCTACATCTCCAGCAATGTCGAGTTCGTCGGCGACGCCGACGGTGCCCTGGACGCCGTGGCACTGCAGCCGTTCGATCTCGTGTTGCTCGACCTTCGCAGTTCCGCAACGGCGATATTGCGCTCGATCAAACAAAACAGCCCGGAAAGCGAAGTGCTGGTTCTTACCAGCGACCCGCATCTGGCGGGCGCGAAGGAGGCGGTCCGGCTTGGTGCTTATGATTACATTCCGAAGCCGGTGGGACCGGACGAAGTGATCAGCCTTTCCGGCGCGGCGCTAACGCATAAAAGCTGGGCCTTGCATTCGGAACAACGAGTCTAGTCGCGCCCGCTTCAATAGATCTGCTCAATAGACCTGCTCAATAGATCTGCGGCACGAAACGCTGGGTCGATCTCTTAGGCCGCCGATAGCCGGTGTCGGTCTGGCGCGGCGGCAGCTCGATCTCGATCGGCCGCATGTCCCGATAAGGGATTTGCGTCAACAGATGCCGGATACAATTGAGCCGAGCCTGCTTCTTATGGTCGGCGTCGATGACATACCACGGCGTCTTGTTGCGGTCGGTGCGGGCGAACATTTCGTCCTTGGCCATCGAATATTCGACCCAGCGCTTGCGCGATTCGATGTCCATCGGGCTCAGCTTCCAGCGCTTGATCGGATTGCGGATGCGGTCCTGAAATCGGCGCTCCTGCACCTCGTCGCTGACCGAGAACCAATATTTGATGAGATAGATGCCGGAACGAACCAGCATCTCCTCGAACAACGGACAGGAGCGCAAGAACTCCTGATATTCGTCGTCGGTGCAAAATCCCATCACCCGCTCGACGCCGGCGCGGTTATACCAGCTGCGGTCGAATAGAACGATTTCGCCGCGCGCCGGCAGCTCGGCGGCGTAGCGCTGAAAATACCACTGCCCGCGCTCGCGTTCGGTCGGCGTGCCGAGCGCAACGACCCGGCAGATGCGCGGGTTTAAGCTGTCGATGATGCGTTTGATCACGCCGCCTTTGCCGGCGGCGTCGCGGCCTTCGAAAATGACGACGACTTTGAGGCCCTGCAGCCGAACCCATTCCTGCAGCTTGATGAGCTCGAACTGCAGATGCGCGAGTTCGTCGATATAATCGTAGTTCTTCGGCGGTTGGCGCGGCTTGGGCAGTTTGCCGGTGTGCCAATAATGCTCGATAGCCGCCTCTTCCCTGGCGCCGCGCAACACGTATTCCTCGGGCTCCGCCGATTTGTGCTTCCCGTTCCCGTTCTTGCGCATGGGTTCCCCGCAAGTTGCTGCCCGCAAGCTCGCGCGCATCACGGCGATTCGTTTTATTCTAGCAAATCCTCCCACCCGGCATTTGATAGGGGTCAAAGCCGCGGCGGTATTGAGATGCCGCTACGGCGGTCGGCTCGGTGACGCGTTCGCCGCTGCAATTGCCGCGAATGAGCCCGGTTCCCTTGGCGGCCTTCTTGCGCTAAAAGCCGCCCTCAGAATCACGCTTACGCTGCACGCCGTACGCAGCGAGTGAGCAACAGGAGTGAAGAATGGTCGCCCTGACCTTTCCCGATGGCGCCCGTCGGGATTTTCCGCAAAACATCACCGGCCTCGACATCGCCAAGGGCATTTCGCCCTCGCTCGCCAAGCGCACTGTCGCCATGGCGCTCGACGGCAAGCTCGCCGATCTTTCCGACCCGATCGACCACGACGCCGAGATCGAGTTCATCAGCCGCGACGATCCGCGCGCGCTCGAATTGATCCGCCACGACGCAGCCCACGTGCTCGCCGAAGCCGTGCAGACGCTGTGGCCCGGCACCCAGGTCACTATCGGCCCGGTGATCGAGAACGGCTTTTATTACGACTTCTTCCGCAACCAGCCGTTCACGCCCGAGGATTTCGCGGCCATCGAGAGCAAGATGCGCGAGATCATCGCGCGCGACAAACCGTTCACCAAGGAAATCTGGTCGCGCGAGCAAGCAAAGAAAGTCTTTCGCGACAAGGGCGAGCTGTTCAAGGTCGAGCTGGTCGACGCCATTCCTGCAGATCAGCAGCTGAAGATCTACAAGCAGGGCGACTGGTTCGATCTGTGCCGCGGTCCGCACATGACCTCGACCGGCAAGATCGGCAGTGCGTTCAAGCTCTTGAAAGTCGCCGGCGCCTATTGGCGCGGCGATTCCAACCGCGAGATGCTGTCCCGCATCTACGGCACCGCCTTTGCCAAGCAGGACGAACTCGACGCCTATCTGAAGCAGATCGAAGAGGCGGAGAAGCGCGACCACCGCAAGCTCGGCCGCGAGATGGATCTGTTTCACTTCCAGGAGGAGGCGCCCGGCTCGGTGTTCTGGCACCCCAAAGGCTGGACGCTGTTTCAGACGCTGGAGAACTACATCCGCCGCCGCCAGCTGGAAACCGGCTATCAAGAAGTCAACGCGCCGCAGCTGATCGACTCTTCGCTGTGGGTCGCGTCCGGCCATATGGCGACCTTCCGCGATTCGATGTTTCTGGTGCAGCCGCGCGAGGAAGACGACCGCACCTACGTGCTCAAGCCGATGAACTGCCCGGGCCATATCCAGATCTTCAAGAACGGGCTGAAATCCTATCGCGACCTGCCGTTCAAGCTCGCCGAATTCGGCAAGGTGCACCGCTTCGAACCGTCCGGCGCGCTGCATGGACTGATGCGCGTGCGCGCCTTCACCCAGGACGACGCGCATATCTTCATCACCGAGGAGCAGATCGCAGCCGAAGTGATCAAGGTCAACGATCTCATCTTAAGCATCTATCAGGACTTCGGCTTCGACGACGTGCGCATTAAATTCTCCGACCGGCCGGACAAGCGGATCGGCGAGGACGCGGTATGGGACAAGGCCGAAGCGGCGCTGAAAGAGGCGCTGGAGGCGTCCGGCCGGCCGTGGACGCTCAACAAAGGCGAAGGCGCCTTCTACGGCCCGAAGCTCGAATACGTGCTGCGCGACGCCATCGGCCGCGATTGGCAATGCGGCACCGTGCAGGTCGATCTCAATATGCCAGGCCGGCTCGGCGCGTTCTATATCGACGAGCATTCCAACAAGATCACGCCGGTCATGTTGCACCGCGCGATGTTCGGCTCGCTCGAGCGTTTTACCGGGATCATGATCGAACACTATGCCGGACATCTGCCGCTGTGGCTGTCGCCGCTGCAGGCTGTGATCGCCACCATTACCTCGGACGCCGACGATTACGCCCGCGAAGCGATCGCGGCGGCGCAACGCTTAGGATTGCGTATCGAAGGCGATCTGCGTAACGAGAAGATCAATTACAAGGTCCGCGAGCATTCGCTGGCGAAAGTACCGGCGCTCCTTGTCGTCGGCAAAAAGGAAGCCGCCGAGCGCACCGTCTCGATCCGCCGCCTCGGCAGCGACGGTCAACAGGTGCTGCCTCTCGACGCAGCGCTCGCGGCGCTCGCCGCGGAGGCGGTGCCGCCGGATGTAGCGCGGCTGAAGAAGGTGGCGTGATTGCCGCTCGCTAAGCAGCCACCTTGAGCTTGAGGCCGAGCGCGCGCATTACCTTAAGCACGGTGGCAAGTTCAGGATTGCCGCCGCGTGAAAGCGCTTTGTAAAGGCTCTCACGGCCGAGGCCCGCCGATCGGGCGATTTTCGCCATGCCTTTGGAGCGCGCGACATCGCCAAGTGCGGCCGCCACCAGGGCCGGGTCGCCATCTTCGAACACGGCTTCGAGATAACCGGCAACGTCTGCGGCGGTCTTCAAATAGGCAGCGGAATCCCAAGGCAAGGTCTTGGTTTTTGTATTGCGCTTTTTTGTTTTAGGCTTATTCGCGTTTGCGGTCATGAGAGCTTCCTAAAAATCGCATGCCAGCCCGAGCGCCGTCGCGATGTCTTGTTGTTGCGTTCGCTTATCGCCACCGGCCAGTAAGATGACGAGTGAATCGCCGCGTTGAATGAAATAAACGCGGTAGCCGGGGCCGTAGTCGATCCGCATCTCAGATACGCCCTCGCCGATTGGCCTTACGTCGCCGGGATTACCCAGCGAGAGTCGGCGAATGCGGGCCTGAATCCGCGTCCGCGCCCTGGTGTCGCGCAAGCGTTCAAACCAACGAGCAAAGCGCTCGGTTTGTCGAATTTCGAGCACGAACCACTGTATTCTACAGGATACAGAAACTCAAGCCCACCTCACCGCGCCAGCACTTCGACTTCGCCGTCGACTCCGGTTATGACCTTGAAGTCGCGCTGGAAGGTCTTGCCTTCGTTGCGGGCGATGACGTGATAGTCGCCTTCGGCAAGGACGAGGCGCGGGAAAGCGCCGATCGATTCCTTGATCACGTCGCCGCCCGGCGTGAGTATCGTCCATTGCGTGTTGGCCAGCGCCTCGCCGCCGGAATTGTTGACGAGTTTGAGCGTGATGACGGCGGCGCGATGGGTGACCACGATATCGGTGAGCTTGGCCGCTTCGATATGCACGTCCGAACGCACCACCGAATTGCCGTCGCCGTAATTCGATACGATGTAATAGGTGCCTTCCGGCAGCAGCACGACGTCGCCCGTCATCACATTTTGCGCGATCGGCCGGCGCTCGGTGGTGTCGAACTGACTGCCGGTATAGATGTCGAACACGATCTGGCCGCCGGGAATGCGCGCATCGCCGACGCGGCCCTCAAGCCGCATGCCGCCGGCGGGAATCTCGAACATTTCATGGACCGTTTCGGCGCGCAGTTGAACGGACTTGGCAGCGCTGGCGAGGCCTAAGCTCGCATGCACGACGTAGCTGCCGGGCGGCAAAACAAACGTCGGCGCTGCCGCGCGGTCTTCCTTGACCAGCCGGAACACCCCGGTGGGGTCGGGCTTGGCGTCATAAACGCGCCAGATGAGGCCGCCGTTGATCAGCGGCGCGTCGCGGCCGTAGCGCGCCGCAACCGCGAGCGCCACACGCCCGGCCGGGACGATAGGGACCGCCTGCGCGACTGGCGGCGCCGTTTGTGTCGGCGCCGATGGTGCCGGCGCCAATGGTGCCGGCGCCAATGGAGGCGGCGCGGGTCCTAACGGCGTCGGCGAGACGATGCTGGCGCCGGGCGATCCGGAGCCCGGAACAAGCGGCGCCGGGGCATTCAATTCCGGCGACGCCAGGCTGCGCATTTGCGCGGATGCATGCACCGGCGGCAAGAGAATGATCCCTGCCGCCGCCGCTGCCGCGGCGCACCGCCGCAAAACGATCGATCCCCACCCGAACATCGCGTTTTTTCTCGATCTAAATCACGGCATTTTCATGCCGGGTGCTATGCGTCAAGCCGTTGGGGCCATGATCCTTAAAGCGGCGACTGGCTGACTCGCCACCGCTTTCACCCTAATCTGCAGGAGTTGTTGTGACCGACTTCACCGCGGCCGCCTGCGGCGGGACAGACGCCGCGGGACAAATTACGTGAGAAACGCGTGAGCAGGATCGATGCCGGAACCGAGGCCTCCGTCGACAGCCAAGTCGGCGGTCATGCCGGCGGTAAACGCGACCGACCTTCAATCGGGCTCGTGCTCGGCAGCGGCGCAGCACGCGGCTTTGCCCATATCGGCGTTTTGCGCACGCTTTTAGCCCACGGCATCATTCCGGATATCATCGTCGGCACGTCGATGGGCGCATTGGTCGGCGGCTGCTACGCGACCGGTCAGCTCGATACGCTTGAGGAGTGGGCGCGATCGCTCACGATGCGCAGCATCATCGGCTATCTCGACGTGCGGATCGGCGGCGCCGGTTTGATTGGCGGCGGCCGGCTGGCGAGCCGGCTCGAACAGTCGCTTGGCAATAAAATGATCGAGGACTTGCCGATCCGCTTTGCCGCGATCGCAACCGAGATCGGGACCGGCCACGAGGTATGGCTGACGCGCGGTTCGCTGCCGATAGCGGTGCGGGCCTCATATGCGCTGCCTGGAATCTTTCCGCCCGTACAGCTCGGCGGCCGCTGGCTGGTCGACGGTGCGCTGGTCAATCCGGTCCCGGTGTCCGCTGCGCGAGCCTTCGGCGCCCGCGTCGTCATCGCGGTCAATATGGATGCCGACCGCTTCGGCCGCGGCACCACGATCGCCAGCCACGGGGCCGAGCCTGGCGACAGCCTGCCCGTGGCACCGCCGGAGCCGCGCAACGGCTTGGCACGGCTGCGCGGCATATTCACCGCCGAACACGCGCTCAAACGCCAGATCGTCGCCGACGCGGCGCGGCCGAGCTTCTCCACGGTCATGGTCGAGTCATTCAACATCATGCAGGATCGGCTGACGCGCATGCGGCTCGCCGGCGATCCGCCGGACGTGCAGATCACGCCGCGCATCGGCCACGTCGGCTGGCTCGACTTTCATCGCGCCGCAGAATCGATCGAAGTCGGCCGATCCGCGGCGGAAAAAGCGATCGACTCGATTTCGGGATCGATCGCGGATTTAACCTGATGCGATCTCACTGCGACGGCGATGTCCGCGCGCAAGTGGTCTGGCAGGCAACCTGCTGCGTCGAGCAACCGAGCTGACACGAGACGCTCGCATTCGCGTTACCGTTCGCGGTCGCAGCCCCGGTCGGCGGCGTGCCCGGAACGACGCAACTGGCCTGGCAGCTCGCGGCTTGGGAATTGCAGAGCATCATGCAATTGGTAACGGTGGATGATTGCGCCAGCCGAATCTTGTCGGCGGCGGCGCTCGCGGATCCGCCGCTTGCGAAGCTCACCGACAAGACGGTGAACAAAAGCGTCAACCACCGCATGACTGCCTCCCGATTCCCCGTCGCAAGGCAACATCATAACGCCGCGGCCGCAGCCGGGAAATGCCGCACCAGGACATTCCCGGTCCGATTTCCAAGCGCCCTTGCCGGCCGGCCGAGCCTTTTATCGGTTCATGGGTTAGGCCGACAGGATGTAATCGTGCATCGCCGCCGTATCGCGCTCCATCTCCTGCAAGCGATGCTTGACCACGTCGCCGATCGACACCATGCCGACAAGCTGCTCGCGAGAATCGACGACGGGGAAGTGGCGGAATTTGCCGGCCGTCATGCGCTCCATGATGCTCGCGATCGTCTCGTTCTCGGTGCAGGTCGAGACTTTGCGGGTCATTGTCTGGCTGACCGGCTCGTCGAGCGCTGCGGCGCCGCGTTCGGCGAGCACGCGCACGATGTCGCGTTCGGACAGAATGCCGACAATGCGCTGTCCGGCGCCGAGGATGATTACCGCGCCGATGCGCTTCTCGGCGAGAAGTCCTACGGCAGCGGCGAGCGTGGCGTTGGGTTCGATGCTGACGACCTCGCGGCCCTTGCCGGCGAGCATGATGCTGACGGTCATTGAAGCCTCCCTGTCCTTCATTGCGCCGCGCCTCAGGGCGGATCGGCTACGATGCAGGTGAGGGTTATAATGTCTGGAATAGGCGCAAGGTTCCAGAGCTCCGTCCGCTTCCCACGCTGCGGCGCAACATCAGATGCGTATTGCGCTGCAGCGCAGCGTCGAATCGATCCGGGTCAGGTGTTGGGTTCGGTATCGAGTTTGTCGCGCGGAACGACTGGATCGAAGGCGTTGAACAGAAATAAGCCGGCGAAAAAGCCGCCGATATGCGCCTGCCAGGCGAGTTCCTGCCCTGCCTCTTCGCCGAACGAAACCGTGCCAAGGCCGAACAGCACGTTCAATCCGAGCCACACCGCCAGGAACAAAAGAAACCGTGGATCGCGCAACGTCACCGCGAGCGGCGCGGCCGGCTCGCGATAGGCGTCGCCGGCGTTTTCCCGCAACAGCCCGAGCGGGCCGCGCTCCTGGAAGACAAATCGCATCGCCGCCGCCATGGCGCCGGAGATTGCCGCCGACGCGCCAATCATCGGCTCCATGGCGCCAAGATGGGTGACGAGGTGAGCGAGCGCGCCGGCCGCCGCCATTACCAGCATGAAAACGCTATAGCGCCAGGCTCCGAAGCGCCGCGCCAACGCGGTCCCGAATGGCACCAGCCAAGCGAGATTAAGGCCGAGATGCATGAGATCGGCGTGAATGAAGGCATAACTGAAAAAGGTCCACAAATCGGCGCCGAAACCGCCCGGAAAGGCGCCGCTGACCGCGACATCGGTGCCATACCGCGCCGGGATGAAGGCAAACGTCAGCAAAAACAGGACGTCCTGTTCGTCGGTCAGCACCCATATGCGCAGCACATGGACGAGCACGAGCACGACCACGGTTGCAATGACAACCCGCGGCACATTGAACATGGGCTCAGAGAACATGGGCTCAGAATCTTTGGGCTCAGAATTTTTGGCTCAGGGATTGGCTTGGAGAAGTCAGGCTCGCGTTGCTGCGTCACTGGCGCACTTGCTTTGCCGAGATAGGCCGACGCCACGGCAAGAACAAGCTGGACGCAACCACAAACGGCAAGACAAAAACAAAAGGGAGGACGTAGCGTCCTCCCTTTTGCGCGCTGCGCGGGGTTTCCGCGGTCGACGCCGGCGATGCATTCCCGCATCGCGCGGCGTCGGGTCACATCCCCTCGCCTCCCGTAATTCGTGAACCGAGCCTAGTCCGGCCGGCCGGCGCCGCCAACGTCAACGCTTTGTTAAGTTTAATTTCGCGTTAGCACCGCGCCGCCGGTTCCGCCGCGCATGCGCGGCACGCCCCCTGCTCCGTACCCCGCCACGTAGCCCATTTGCCGCAATTCTTGTCCCGAACCGGGACAGTTGTGCGGTAGCGGCACGATGGCAGGGAGCGGGGGTATATGAAACACGCAGCCAGTCGCGAACTCTATGCGTATTGGGACGAGCGGCGCGGCACGCGATCGGCGCCCGAACGCGCCGAGATCGAGCCCTCAGCCATTCGCCAGGTGCTTAGCGACGCCTTCATCCTGACACTGGACGGTGGCTCGGGTCACCCGTTTCGGCTCGCCGGCACGCGGGTTTGCGCCCTGTTCGGCCGCGAGCTTAAAGGCGAGTCCTTCATCGGACTGTGGGCCGCCGCCAGCCAGCCGACCATCGGCGACCTTCTCGCCATCCTCAACAATGAACGCGTCGGCACCGTTGCCGGCGTGACCGCGCAAAGCGGCGACGGCGAACCGATCGAGCTCGAGCTTCTGCTCTTGCCGCTCGGCTCAAGCCGACCGAGTCTCGCCCGCACCATCGGCGTTTTGGCCCCGCTCAAAATACCGCAGTGGCTCGGCTCAAGCCCGATAGGCGCCCTCACCCTTGGCAGCCGCAGGCATATCGGCGCGGCCATCGAAACCCGCCTATTGCCGCGCTTCATGGCGCCGCGCCGGCGTCATCTCGTGGTGCACGAAGGCGGCCGCGTTTAACCGCATCCGCACCGGTCGCATCGCAGCCATCAGGTCGAATGCGAAGGAAGGCGGCTAACGGGCCGTTAACACCGCCCGCCTACGCTTGGCTCTTTCCCGGCCAGGCGCAAAGCACAGCATGTCGCTAGCTGCACAAAGATCGAGTTTTCGGGCGCTGAACCAGGACCGCCGTCGCCATCAGCGCGTCAAGGTCAACCTGCTTGGCCGCTACATGCTTGCGGATCGGCGCGAATTTCCTTGTCAGGTCGTAAATATGTCGCCGGGCGGCATGGCGCTGATTGCGCCGGTCGGCGGCGAGCCCGGCGAGCGCGTCATCGCCTATGTCGACCACTTGGGCCGATTGGAAGGCAAAATCGCGCGGCTGTTTCAAAACGGCTTCGCCATGACGATTTCGGCGACCGCGCGCAAACGCGAGAAGCTTGCAGCCCAGCTCACCTGGCTCGCTAACCGCCATATCCTCGGTCTGCCGGAAGACCGCCGGCACGGTCGTATCGTGCCGCGCAACCCGCTCGGGCGCCTCATCCTGCCGAGCGGCGTCAACCTCACATGCCGCATCATCGACGTATCGGAATCCGGCGCCGGCATCGCGACCGATCAACGGCCGCCGATCGGAACGCTGGTCACATTGGGCAAGGTGACCGGGCGCGTGGTGCGCCATCTCGAAGACGGCTTCGCCATCGAGTTCACCCGCCTGCAGCATCCGGACTTTCTCGAAGAGAACGTCACCATCGCGTGAATCCCGACGCGACAATTGTTGCTGCCGCGATTGGCGTAGCGTCCCGCTCAAGCGCGCTGTTCGCCGCCATTTCATCCTGACCAACAGCTCCCGTCCCCGCACTGCGACCGCAGCCTGCACCGGCAAACCGGCGTGCGGCGGGTGTCGCGCCGCTTCGTATACAATTTGAATCAAAACTGTATAGTTCAACTTTTATACAATATTCGCGGCGAATATCGCGCCAGTTTTGCTGTCTCTTGAAGCTTTTTTACTTCAAATTGAACGACTCAACTTAGCGGCACGGCAAAAGCTTTGTGCGAAACGTGACCCCCGACGAGATGGGAAGGGGCCACCATGAGCGCGGGCGCAAAAACTATCCTCAAACACTGTGCGGCGGCCGGCATCGTGGCGGCCGCGTTGTTCGCGGCGCCGAGCGCAAGCTCGGCGGATGAGCGCGGGCGTTTTATCGTGGTCGGCGACGTTGCCCGCGCGCCGATCGGTTGGGTCGAGTTCTGCGTCGAATACGACCCGGAATGCAAGACCAAGGCCTCATTGCCGCGCGACGTGGTGCTCTCGGCGCAGGCCTTGAAGGACCTCCAGCGCATCAATCTGTGGGTCAACACCAACGTCAAGCCGATGACCGATATGGATCATTGGGGGGTCGTCGAACGCTGGAATTATCCGGACGACGGTTACGGCGACTGCGAGGACTATGCGCTGCAGAAGCGCAAAATGCTGATCCAAGCCGGCTGGCCTCGCGAGGCGCTGCTCATCACCGTGGTGCGCGACAAAAACGGCGACGGCCACGCCGTCCTCACGCTTAAGTCCGACAAAGGCGAATATATCCTCGACAACCAGACCAACGACATCCTGCTGTGGTCGGACACCGGCTACCGCTTCGTCAAGCGCCAATCGCAAGCCGATCCGAACGTCTGGCTATCGCTCGGCGACAGCTACCCGGCGCCAGCCACCGCATCGTCACGCTAAGCCTAAAGGAGCTACGCGACCCCGGTCACGTCCCCACCCCTCCCCGTCCCCAGACCGGGTTCGCGCGCGGCCGGCTCTCCCCCAGGAGCCGGCCGCACCTTTTTTTGAAAGGCTCCTCGCTTTTTGCAGAACTCCCTGCTTCTTTGAAGTCTCCCCGTACATCCTCGGCAATGCCGTGTTTATGGCAGCGCATTCTTTATTGCAGTGCACACAAAGCAGATTTCAATCGAGCTCCTGCCACGCTCCGGGCGATATAAACGCCGCGTAAACAACCCATTGTTTTTAGATGCTTATTGATCGCCGCCGGCGAGTACAAAAACGATTTTGTGAGTTGTCGATTCTGCCGATTCTGGTATTGGTGCACCGCAGCGACGTCGGTCGCTGCGGGGTGACGGTCGGGCCGACCGTGGCGCTTGCCATCTTGGGCAAAGCCAAGCGCGTGATTGGGGAGTCCCTACCGGATGGTTGCTCTTGTCCGCATCGCACTGCGGCGGCCATACACCTTTGTCGTCCTGGCGTTGCTGCTCCTGATCATTGGGCCGCTCGCGGCCTCGCGCACGCCGGTCGACATCTTTCCGGAAATCCGCATCCCCATCATCGCGGCGGTCTGGCAGTACACCGGATTGCCGCCGAAAGAGATGGCCGGACGCATCGTTTCAAGCTACGAGCGCTCCCTGACGACGACGGTCAACGACATCGAGCACATCGAGGCGAACTCGTATAACGGCGTCGGCATCGTCAAGATATTCTTTCAGCCGGGCGTCGACATTCGCATGGCGAACGCGCAAGTCACGGCGGTATCGCAGACCGTGCTTAAGAATATGCCGCCGGGCACGACGCCACCGCTGATCCTGAACTACAACGCCTCGACCGTACCTATTATTCAGCTTGCGCTCTCCGGGAAAGGCTTGTCCGAACAGCGGCTCGCCGACCTCGCCCTAAACACCATACGTCCTTCGCTGGTCACGGTGTTTGGCGCGGCTATCCCCTATCCCTACGGCGGCAAAACGCGGGAGGTGCAGCTCGACCTCAACTCGGCGGCGATGCAGGCGCGCGGCCTCTCCGCCCAGGACGTCGCCAATGCGCTGGCCGCACAGAATCTGATCACGCCGGTCGGCACCGAAAAGATCGGCAATTTCGAATACAGCATTCAGCTCAATAACGCGCCGACCCTGATCAACGATTTGGGCGACTTGCCGATCAAAACCGCGAACGGCGCGATGGTCTATATCCACGACGTGGCGCAGGTTCGCGACGGCAACCCGCCGCAGACCAACATCGTGCACGTCGAAGGCAACCGCTCCGTGCTGATGCAGGTCTTGAAGAACGGCGCGGTGTCCACGCTTTCGATCATCGACGGCATCAAGAAAAAAGCGCAGGAGGTGAAAGCGATCCTGCCGGACAATCTCAACATCGCGCTGCTCGGCGATCAGTCGATCTTCATTAACGCCGCGATCGGCGGCGTCATCCGCGAAGGCGTCATTGCCGCGGCGCTGACCAGCCTGATGATCCTTTTGTTTCTCGGCAGCGTACGCTCGACGCTCATCATCGCGACGTCGATTCCGCTGTCGGTGCTCGGATCGATTGCAACCTTGTGGGCGCTGGGCGAGACGCTCAACATCATGACGCTGGGCGGCCTGGCACTCGCTGTCGGCATCCTGGTCGACGAAGCCACGGTGACGATCGAAAACATCAACTGGCATCTCGAACAGGGCAAAGAGGTCGAGACCGCCATCATGGACGGCGCCGCACAGATCGTGGTCCCGGCGTTCGTTTCGATGCTCTGCATCTGCATCGTGTTCATTCCGATGTACCTGCTCACCGGCGTGTCGCGCTACCTGTTCGTGCCGATGGCCGAAGCGGTGATGTCGGCAATGGTCTGGTCGTTCATCCTGTCGCGTACGCTGGTGCCGACCATGGCCAATTACCTGCTGCGCACGCATGCACCGCACACCGATTTGCATGGCCTCGACGGGCCGCTGCCGCCGTCGCGCAATCCCTTTGTGCGCCTGCAACGCAAATTTGAGGTCGGATTCGAGCGGTTCCGCGGCTCCTATTTAGACCTGCTGGGCTTGGCGCTGCGGCATCGCACCGTCTTCGTCATCTGTTTCCTCGGCTTCGTGGTCGGCTCGTTCGCGTTGGTGCCTTATCTTGGCCGCGACTTCTTTCCGTCGGTCGACGCCGGTCAGGTCTTGCTGCATGTGCGCACGCGCGTCGGCACCCGCGTCGAGGAAAGCGCTCAGCAATTTAACGAGATCGAGAAGGCCATCCGCCAGATCATTCCGCCCGAAGATCTCGCAACCCTGGTCGACAATATCGGCATGCCTGTATCGGGCATCAACATGACCTACAACAACACCGGCACCATCGGCACCCAGGACGGCGAGATTCAGATCAAGCTCAACGAGGACCACCGGCCGACGGCGCAATATGTTCGCACGATGCGCGAGGAACTGCCGGCGCGGTTCCCAGGTACGACTTTTTCGTTTCTGCCGGCGGATATCATCAGCCAAATCTTGAATTTCGGCGCTCCGGCGCCGATCGATCTGCAAATTCGCGGACCGAAAATCGACACCGATTACGCCTATGCGGAAGCGCTGCTGCGCAAGCTCCGGCACGTTCCGGGACTGGTCGATGCGCGCATTCAGCAATCGCTCGGCGGTCCCGCCTTCGATGTCGATGTCGACCGCACCCGTGCGCAATATGTCGGCATCACCGAACGCGACGTCACCAACAGCATGGTCGTCAACCTGGCCGGCAGCAGCCAGGTCGCGCCGACCTTTTGGCTCAATCCCGACAACGGCGTGTCCTATGCGATCGTGATGCAGACGCCGCAGTATCAGATGGATTCGCTGAACCAGTTGAAGAATTTGCCCATCACCGCGGCGGGAGCATCCTCGCAAACGCTGGGCGCGATCGCCTCTATCAATCGCATCAACACGCCTGCGGTCTACTCGGAATACGACATCCAACCCCTGGTCCAGATTTATGGCACCACGCAGGGACGCGATCTCGGTGCGGTCGCAGCCGACATCCAGAAGATCGTGGATGAAAGCGCCAAAGATCGACCCAAAGGCGTGCGGGTGCTGATGCTCGGCCAGGTCGGGACCATGAACAGCGCATTCTCGGGCCTGCTGTTCGGACTGCTCGGCGCAATCGTGCTGATCTACCTCCTGATCGTGGTCAACTTTCAGTCCTGGACCGATCCGTTCGTGATCATCACCGCGCTGCCGGCGGCACTCGCCGGCATTGTCTGGATGCTGTTCGCCACCGGAACGACATTGTCGGTCCCCGCGCTCACCGGCGCCATCATGTGCATGGGCGTCGCCACGGCAAACAGCGTTCTTGTCATCAGCTTCGCCCGCGAGCGGCTTGACGAACTTGGCGATCCGGTCTCGGCTGCCATGGAGGCGGGCCTGGTGCGTTTCCGTCCGGTGCTGATGACGGCGCTCGCCATGGTCATCGGCATGTTGCCGATGGCGCTCGGATTGGGCGAAGGTGGCGAACAGAACGCCCCGCTCGGCCGTGCCGTGGTCGGCGGCCTTATTTGTGCGACGATCGCAACGCTGATGTTCGTGCCGGTCGTTTTCAGCCTCCTTCACAAACGCCGTGACAAGTTGCCAGCCCCGGCAATTGGAGAACCGCATGCCGCCTGAATCTGGTTCGTCTGTCGTGTCGCGCCGAGGGCTCTATCTCGCCGGACTGCTGACCGCCTCGGTCGCCGCCATCGTCGTCATCATGGGCCTCACGACGCGCAAGATGGCCGATGCGAAATTAAGCGAATGGACCGAGACCCAGGCGACCCCCGTGGTGGCGCTGGCAGCGCCGGACACGCACGTCAGAAAGTCGACATTGGACCTGCCCGGCCGGTTGGAGGCCTACACCCAGGCGCAAATCTATGCGCGCGTGAGCGGTTACCTCAAGGAGTGGAAGGCCGATATCGGCACCCCGGTCAAAGCCGGCGAGCTCCTCGCCGAAATCGACGCGCCGGATCTCGACCAGCAGATCATGCAGGCCGAAGCGGACGTCGCCAGCGCGCAGGCGAATTCCAAACTCTCCGACGCCACGCTGTCGCGCGGGCAGCAATTAATCCCCTCAGGCGCCGTGTCGAAGCAGGATCTCGACCAAAGAGCCGCCGATGCGGCCAACAAGCAAGGCCTGGTCAAATCGGCCCAGGCCAATCTCGACCGGCTGCGCGTGCTCGAACAATATAAACGGATTACCGCGCCATTCGACGGGCTCGTCACTGTACGCTCGACCGACGTGGGCCAGTTGATCAACGCCGGCAACGGCGGCGGACCGCCCATGTTCGTGGTTTCCGACACATCGAGATTGCGCGTCTACGTCAACATTCCGCAAAACTACGTGCCGAGTATCCGCGTGGGTACCAAAGCCCGGATGTCGGTTCCCGAATATCCGGATCGAACCTTTTCCGCGACTGTCGAAGCCTCGGCACAATCCGTCGATGTTTCGTCCGGTACGACGCGGATGCTGCTGGTGGTCGATAATGCAAGCGGCGAGCTGATGACCGGCGCCTTTACCAATGTGAGCTTCGATCTGCCGCACCCGGAAGTCGCGGTCAACGTGCCGGCGAGCGCCCTGATTTTCGATCAGGGCGGCCTGCGCATCGCCACCGTAAACAATGACAACCGCGTCGTGGTTAAGCCGGTCACGATTTCGCGCGACCTCGGCAAGATAATCGAGATCGGATCGGGTCTCACCGCCGACGATCGGATTATCGAGAGCCCACCCGACGGCATCGCCTCAGGCGACCATGTTCGCGTCGCCGGCGAGGCCGGAACGCCCGGCGAGCCGCAAACCGCCGCGGCGAGCGAACCGCGGTCAGCACAATAAAATAATACCACGTCGCACTGCTGCGGCCGTCAGCCGGCTCCCGCAGGAGCCGGCTGCAGCCTTTTTGGCTGACGTTCGGATGTCATTTATTGGATGTCACTTATTGGATGTCATTTACCTGGGCGCCGGCATATGGCATCGACCGGTCGATCGAAGGCGGGCTGCGACAGACTTGAGCCCGTGCCCTTTGCATGACCAAAGTCCGCGCTGGAGTTCGGTTCTGACCTACCGTGGACTTCTCACTTCGATCGTTTCGCGGGCCGGCGCCGGCAAGGTGCCGCCCGCTGCGATCGTCATCGCGATGGTTATCGTCGTCGCCGCAACGATCCGCGGCGCGGCGCAGGCTGAAAATAACGAGATCAGCAGTCGGCGAGCCGCCCAACAAACAAGCTTCAGCGATCAAGAAATCAAGGACGGCTTCTTCAAGACGGCGTTCCATGCGGAACTGCAATTCGATCGACCGGTCGATCGCATCCGCAAATTCGACGGCGCAGTGCGCGTATTCGTCGTCAATGGCGGCGCGGCCGATCGTCGTGCCGAAATCGCGGCGATCGTCGCCGACATCCGCGCCCATGTGGATCACCTCGACCTGGCGATCACGAATGACCGCCGAGTTGCGAATTTCGTCGTGACGCTGGTGCGGCAGCGCGATCTCGCGCGGACCATCCGTTTGCACTTCGGACGACACGAGGCGAAGCAGATTCAACGCTCGCTCCGCCCGCAATGCCTGTCCGGTTTCGCCAAGGATCAGAACTATCGCATCCTGCGCGCCGAGGCGATCCTGCCGGTCGACGCCGGGGACTTTACCTTTCACGACTGCGCCTACGAAGAATTGCTCCAACCGTTGGGGCTCATCAACGACGACAGTTCGGTGCCCTGGACCATGTTCAACGACGAGGTCCAAATGGGATTCTTCGACGTCTACGATCAATACCTCGTCAATATTCTTTATGACCCGCGGGTCCGGCCGGGAATGACCAAAGACGAGGTCGACAAGCTCTGGCCAGACGTTTTGCCGACGGTGCGCGCGTGGCTGGCCGATGCAGCAGGCGCCAAGCGAGCGCCCAGCAACAAATAGCCGGGAACAAAAGTCCCCGGCTTAAGCAGTGCCGTCAGCAAGATTGAGATACGGCAAAGCGGACACTGCCGCGCCTGGCCGACGCCACGGGCGTCGAACAGCGCGCTGACCCCTTGCCGTTCGTCCGACCTCAGCGATGCGCGACGGAGCTTTTTGTCGAAGAAGACGAGAATTCAGTAATCCGCGCAGTATGGATTGCAGAGTTGTACTTCGATGCCGCGCTCGCGGACGATCCGGCTTGCGCGCGATCGGATACCAGCGATCCAAGGGACACGATCGCGAGTGCAACGGCGATCGTAAGAATGCTCTTGCACATTGTTTCCTCCATCGGGTTCAAACTGATCCGACGTTTGCCCGGAGGCGTTTATCGCCTCAATTAATGAATATGATCCGCGTTCCCTAACGGCGCAATAAACGATCCGCGTTTGCTTATAAGATCAGCAGAAGATCATCGCGATTAAAAAACAATCACCTAGCTAATACACACCAAAAATCGCGAAATTAGTATACTGCATTACCGTCGTGCGGCGACGCTCAGCGGCTTCGCTTTGCCGCAATGCAGCAAACTCTCACCCGATCGGCTTCAATCCCTTCGCATATTGCTGAAAACGCCTGACATAAACGTCGGCGCCGCCGGCGATCATTTTGATCGCCGCGTCATCGAGCGTGCGGACCGCGCGCGCGGGCGCGCCGACGATCAGAGATTTGTCGGGAAAGGTCTTGCCCTCGGTCACGAGCGCGCCGGCGCCGACCAGACAGTTCTCACCGACACGCGCGCCGTTGAGCAAGATCGCGCCCATGCCGATCAGGCTGTTGGCGCCGATGGTGCAGCCGTGCAGGATGACGTTGTGGCCGATCACGCAATTCGGCCCGATTGTCATCGGGTAACCGGGATCGGTGTGCAGTGTCGCGTTGTCCTGGATCTGCGAGCGTTCGCCGAGCTCGATCCATTCATTGTCGCCGCGAAGCACCGCGCCGAACCAGACGCTGGCATCGAGCTTGAGCCGCACTTTGCCGATCAGCGTCGCATTCGGTGCGACCCAATAACGGCCCTCTTCCGGCAGTTCGGGCCGGCTTCCGTCAAGTTCATAGAGCATGGGGAAACGAATATCAGACGTTGAGCAGCACTTGAAGCGCCAGCACCACGACCGTGCCGGACATCAGGCTCCATAGCCCGGCGATGACGGTCGCCACCATGACGATTTCGGTGCGGCGGCCTTCCATCCTACGGCCGCGCAGCGTGTTGCGCATGATGATGAAGGGCGCGGAGAACATCAAAAGTGGGATTGCGGCGAAACGCGCCGGCACCGGCCCCACTTCGAGCAAGCGGAAGCTCGGGAAATGGCGCATGAACAGCCGATAGCCGCTCGCGCACATGCCGGCGACGGCAAAGCCGATGGCGAGCGAGAAAAACGAAGCAATGGTTTGCGGCGACATCGTCGCCAGGGCGTCGAGCATCGGGGCACTTCCTTCCGCTCCAAGCCATTGCAGACGGCGCCGCGCGCCGCTACGAATTGATTAAAGAAAGGTTAACGGTGACAATTAACGATTTGGTACCCGGGGGTTAGCCGATGGCTTTCCGATTGCGAGCCAACGTCCTGAGGGCATTGAAGGTCCTGAGCGCATTGAAGGTCCTGAGCGCATTCGCAGTGGCGGCAGCGCTTATTGCCGTCTCGCCGCTTCAAGCTACCGCCTTCAACATCGTCGCCATCGGCGCCAGCAATACGTCCGGCTGGGGCGTCGGCGCGCAGAACGCCTACCCCGCGCAATTGCAGGCGCTGTTACGCAAGAGGGGGATAGCCGCTAATGTCAGCAATGCCGGCGTCCTCGGCGATGTCACCGCCGGCATGTTGAGTCGGCTCGACACCGCCGTGCCCAAGGGCACCGACATCGTCGTCCTGCAGCCCGGCGCCAACGATCTTCGCTTCTTCGGCACCAAGGCGGCCCGCGCCGCCAATATCGCGGCAATGGTGGCGCACCTGCGCGCGCGCGGCATCCGCGTCATCGTCTATGACCCGGACAAAATCCCGGCGGATTTTTATCAGTGGGACGGCATCCATTTCAACGCCGCGGCGCATGCCAAGATCGCGGCGACGCTGGCCGCGCAAATCGCATCGTCGATAAAGCCGCAGCCGGCGGCAGCAGCGGGAGCGGCACAGCCCGCGGGCAAGCCGTAGAGCGCGATCTCATGTGACCGTCCTTCGTCCGCCGAAGCGGGTTTCGCGAAGGCGGAAACCCGGTTTCCACTTTTCGGAATCGCGCTCTCGCCCATGCGATACTGGCCGCTGATTCGCCAAAGGGCGGTACGAAGCCATGACGGCGCGCGCGGTTCCCAGACGCAAAAGAAAAAAGGTAACGCGCGCCGTGCTCACGCTGCCGTTCGCGCTCGCTGCCCTTTTGGTGGCAACGGTTGCGGGTTTCGTTGCCTATGCACTGTGGCCGACTTGGCCGAGCAAACCCACCGCCCTGGACGCGCCGACTATTCCGATCAGCATCGCAGGCGTGCTGTTCGACGTGCCGCCGGCGGCGATCCGCGCCGCGGTACAAAGGCATCCGGGGCAGCAAGAGCGCGTCGATCTCGCCTTTGACTGGCCGTCGCTGACCCCACCGAAACCGGATGACAGGCCGAGCGACAAATCGGAGCTGAATGTCGAAAACGCCGCGGCGGCGGCCGCGGCGAGCGAGAATAAGCGCTTGTTCCTGACCATTGCCGCGTTAGGCGCCGTGCTGCCGCCGCTCGAGCGGCTGCGCACGATCTATCTGCGCTACATCGAATCCCAGGCGTCGGCAGGAGCGGACGGAATAGCGGTGCTGCCATTCCGCGCCGGCACGCCCTATGCAGGCGAGGATCTGGTCTATGCCGGCAGCAATCCGGAACAATTCTTCGCCCGCTGCACGCGTCCGGGCCGTTCCGTGCCCGGCACATGCATTCACGAACGGGTCCTGGGCGGAGCCGTGATCACGCTGCGCTTTCCGCGCGACTGGCTCAGCGACTGGCGCCATCTTGCCGCCGGCTTCGACCAGCTTCTCGCGCAACTGCATCCACAAGGAAGTGAACACGGAAATTGAGCAAGGCAAGCGAGGCGAACAGCTATTCCAGATCAGTGGCGAGAATGGCCATCTGGAAATTGTAGGAACGCTCATCGTCCTCGTCGTCGACGAACAATACGCCGATGAATTCCTCGCCGACATAGACCTCGGCCGAATCGTCCTTTTTCGGCCGCGGCACCACCCGGATGCGCGCGTTGCCGAACAGCTTCTTGAGATAGGCGTCGAGCTTTCTGACTTCCTGAACGTCCACAGCGTGTCTCCTGGAGCATGAGTTCGAAACCGGCCGCGGTTCGGGAAAGATCATGCTCGAACAACATGTTCTATCCCGCATAGCACGCAGCGGCGACGGCAACAATCAAACCATCAAATCTCGTCTTGAAACATCTGATCCATGGTCCGCGCCGGCTCGGGGCAGCCGGCGACGCCGATCACCTTGGCCGGAACGCCGGCGACCGTCACGTTGTTCGGCACCGGCTTGATCACCACGGAGCCGGCGGCGATCCGCGCACAATGGCCGACTTCGATGTTGCCGAGGATCTTGGCGCCGGCGCCGATCATCACACCGTAGCGGATTTTCGGATGGCGATCTTCGTGTTCCTTGCCGGTGCCGCCCAGCGTCACGTCGTGCAAAATCGACACGTCGTCTTCGATCACCGCGGTCTCTCCGACGACGAGGCCGGTGGCATGATCGAGGAAAATGCCGCGGCCGATCTGGGCTGCGGGATGGATGTCGCACTGGAACACCGCCGACGAACGGCTCTGCAGGTAGAGCGCGAAATCGCGGCGGCCCTTGGCCCACAGCCAATGCGCCAGGCGAAAGGTTTGAATGGCGTGGAAGCCCTTGAAGTAGAGTATTGGCTCGATCAACCGATGCGTCGCCGGATCGCGGTCCGCCGTCGCCATAATGTCGGCGCGGAAGGATTCCCCGATCGCCGGCACATCCGCGATCGCATCGGCATAAGCTTGCCGGATCAGCCCGCCGGACACCGCAGCATGGTCGAGCCGGTCGGCCAGCCGGTGGATGACGGCCGCCTCCAGCGTGTCTTGGTGCAGAATGGACGAGTAGATGAAAGTGGCGAGCTCCGGCTCGCGACGCACCACATCTTCCGCCTCGCGGCGGATGCGGGCCCAGACCGAATCGACCTTATCCAGTGCTGGCTTGACCTGTGACTGCGCCATCGACTGCCTCTCGGAGATTCCCGCGAGCTTCTACCACATTGGTTGCCAAAAGGGCCAAAACCAAGAGCCACGGTTTATAGGCCAATGACCGAGAAATTAAGCCCAAACGTAGTGCAATGACCTAGTTTCAAGGCCGTTCCGACAGGAACGCCGCCACGCCGGCCTTGAAGGCCCGATCGCCGACCGCCAACATGTGATCGCGATCAGGGATGACAAGGGGCCGCGCGCCGGGGATGAGGGCTGCGAGCTCTTCCGGCGAGCCGGCAATCGGGTCCTTGCTGCCCACCGCTACCAGAACCGGCGTCACGATACGGCCGACTTCGGCACGGCTGAGCGTCTGCCGTGAACCGCGCAAGCAGGCGGCTAGTGCGCGCAGGTCGGACCTCGTCTGTTCGGCAAAGGCGCGAAACATGTAGGCGGTCGGATCGGAGACGCCGGCGAGCGACGGCGCTTCCAGCGCGTCGGCGATCGTGTCCGGTAGCCCGACACCCTCGACCAGGCGGATGCCGAGGCCGCCGAGCACCGCCGAACGGACAAAGCCAGGATGCGATAGCGCCAGAAACGCGGTAATCCGCGCGCCCATCGAATAGCCCATGACATCGGCCCGGCCGATACCGAGATGCTCGAGCAGCGCCCGCACATCCTCGGCCATGATTGCGCTGTGATAAGCGGCGGGTTCGTAGAGCTTGGTGGAGGCGCCGTGGCCGCGGTCATCGAGCGCGATGACGCGGCGGCCGGCGCGCAGGAGCGCGGTCACCCAGCCCGGACCGACCCAGTTCACTTCCTTATTGGACGCAAAGCCGTGCACGAGCACGATCGGCTCGCCCTCGCCTTCGTCGAGATAAGCGATCTCGACGCCATCATGAGTGAAACGCGGCATGACCCGACCATACGATCAAGCGGCGATACGGCAAAGTCCGACCCCGCCACGCCTTGCTGGAAATTGACCGCCGGGCTCGCTATGGTGGCGCCGAAGCGTTCTTCGGCTACCCCCGGCAGGACTGAATCAAGCAAGACTAAATCAAGACTGAACAAAGGCTGGAACCGAGAAATGACCGACACCACCATTCCGCACTTCCATAACGACTTAGGCGTTGCGGTCATCGAGATCGGCGCCAAGGAATTCATGTGCGTGGGCGCCAAGCCGCCGTTCGACCACCCGCACGTGTTCTGCGACATGGGCGACGATGTCGACTATGTTTGCCCGTATTGCTCGACGCTCTACCGCCACGATCCGACGCTTGCTCCCAATGCCGCGCGGCCGGCGGAGTGTGCCCTGATAAGCGAAACCGTGTAACCGTTTGTCGAGCGCGACGCCCTCTCGCATCGTCATCGTCGCAGGCGCCGGCATTGGCGGATTGACCGCGGCGCTCGCTTTGGCGCGTAGCGGCTTTCGCGTCACCGTGCTGGAGCAGGCCGAGCGGCTGGAAGAAACCGGTGCCGGAATCCAGCTGTCTCCCAATGCCACGCGCATCCTGATCGATCTCGGCCTTGGCGAGCGGCTGCGCCCGCACGTCGTCGCGCCTGCGGGTTTGCGGGTGCTCAGCGCCAGAAGCGGACGCGAAATCCTCCGGATGCCGCTCGGCGTGGCTGCGGCGCAGCGTTACGGCGCGCCGTATTGGATGATCCATCGCGGCGACCTGCAGGCGGCGCTTGCCGCCGCGGTCGGGCAGGAGCTCGATATTTCACTCAAGCTCGGCATGCGCATGGAGGATTTTGTCACCCATCCGAATGGCGTCACCGTGTCGGCACGCGGCTCGACCGGACTGTGGGACGAGCGCGGTCACGCGCTGATCGCGGCCGATGGACTTTGGTCGACATCGCGCGCGAGGCTTGGCTCTACCGACGCGCCGCGCTTTTCCGGCCGCACCGCCTGGCGCGCGCTCATTCCGGCAAAGGATGTGGCACCCGAATTCCGCGAACCGGTGATCCAGCTCTGGCTCGGCCGCGATGCTCATCTCGTGCACTATCCGGTCAAGGGCGGCAAACTGATCAATGTCGTCGTGATCACGTTGGACAATTGGAATGAGCCGGGCTGGAGCGAGCCGGCGGCCCGCGGCGAGCTGTTGCCGCGCCTTCCCACTGCGCGCTGGGCACCGCGGGCGAGGGCGCTGGTCCATTATCCCGAAGCGTGGCTGAAATGGGCGCTCTACGACCGCCGTCCGCTGATGAATTGGTCGCAAGGCTCCGCCGCACTGCTCGGCGACGCTGCCCATCCGATGCTGCCGTTTCTGGCGCAAGGCGCAGCGATGGCGATCGAAGATGCTGCGGTGGCGGCGCAATGCCTGGCCCGGATGCCGGACGATGCGGCCGGTGCGATGAAAACCTATACTGCGGTGCGGCGGGCGCGGACCCGCAAAGTGCAACGCCAGGCGGCGAAGAACGGCGAGCGCTATCACCTCGCCGGCCTGCCGGCTATGCTGCGCAACGCGGCAATGCGCGTCATCGGCGGCGAGCAGCTGCTGCATCGTTACGATTGGCTCTACGACTGGCGGCCGCCAGCCGCTTAGCCGATCGGATGATTTGCCACCGTCTTGATTCCGACCGGCCTAAATCCAACCGTCACGATTGCGACCACCATGCCAGCGAACGAAACCGTGCCATTGTTCCCAACGACGATGTTCCCAACGACGATTGCCGGCAGTTTGCCGAAACCGTCCTGGCTAGCGACACCGAACAAATTGTGGGCGCCGTGGCGGCTGGAAGGCGATGAGCTCAACGCCGCCAAGGACGACGCTACATTGCTGGCGCTCAAGCTGCAGGAGGATGCCGGGATCGATATCGTCGGTGACGGCGAGCAGTCGCGCCAGCATTTCGTCCATGGTTTTCTCGAAGCCGTCGAAGGCATCGACTTCGATAAGCGCGTCGAACTTGGCATCCGCAACGACCGCTACAAGGCGATGTGTCCGACCGTCGTCGGTCCGCTGCGGCTGCGCGCGCGCGTGCATGCCCGCGAAGCGCAGCTGGCGCGCGCGCATACCAAACGCAAGCTCAAATTCACTTTGCCCGGACCGATGACCATCGTCGACACCATCGCCGATGCCCATTACGGCGACCGCGTGAAGATGGCTTTTGCCTTTGCCGCGCTGCTCAACGAAGAAGCGCGCGGCCTGGCCGCCGACGGCGTCGACGTGATCCAGTTCGACGAACCGGCATTCAACGTCTACATGGACGCCGCCGCCGGATGGGGAATCGAGGCTCTGCACCGCGCCATCGACGGCGTCGCTTGCAAGAGCGCCGTGCATATTTGTTACGGCTACGGCATCGACGCCAACATCGAGTGGAAGGCGACGCTCGGCGCGGAATGGCGGCAATACGAAAAGTTTTTTCCCGCACTAGCGAAAAGCCGAATCGATCAAGTCTCGGTCGAATGCATTAACTCGCGGGTGCCGATGAGCGTGCTCAGACTGCTCGACGGCAAGGATGTGCTGATCGGAGTCATCGATGTCGCCACGGAAAAAGTCGAAACTCCCGAAGAAATTGCCGGCGTGATTAATGAAGCGGCAAGATTCATTCCTGCGCAAAATATCATCGCTTGCACGAATTGCGGAATGGCGCCGATGCGCCGCGAAATCGCCGCAATGAAGCTTGAAGCACTCGGCCTGGGCGCAGCGCTTGCGCGCAAGGGATTCAACTGAGCCGACGCAAGCACTATCAGTTTCAATTCACCTTCCAATCCAAACTTTGGCGAGTCCGGACCGCGGCGGATGCCGTTGGTAGCATTTTGTTAAAGTTTGCCCGGTTGGATGGGCCAAAGCTGAAAAAGGGAAGTGTAATGCAGTTGCCGTTCGTGACCACCGTTTCGTTTGCCGACCGTGATGGGATGACCGTGCATCTGCAGTACGGCGTGGCCGCGCCGAGCGAGCACGAGGCGCGCACCGAGATCAGGCGGCGTCTGATCAATCAGGAAGTTTACAATTATCGGATTTCGGAAATAAGGCCGGCGACCTCAAGCGAAGCCGAATCGCTCAACCTGCCTGCCGGCGCCATCATTTTACTGAACTGACTGGGCTCCCTTAGTCCCTGTCCGAATCACCGATCGCTGCGCGAAATCACATCGATCAATTCGGCGACCTTGCGCCGCTGCTCGGTCTTGTTGCCGGACGCGATGGCGTGCTCCACGCAATGCGCCGCATGATCGGCGAGTATCTCCTCCTCGGCGCGGCGTAACGCTGCGCGCACCGCCGAGAGTTGCGTGATAATATCGATACAATAGCGGTCGTCCCCGACCATACGCGAAAGCCCGCGCACCTGGCCTTCGATACGCTGCAGGCGTTTCAATACAGACGTCTTGGCAAGGTCTCTCATGCCATCTATATACCCCTACGGGGTACAGGTTACAAGACGGTATCATGGAACGATTGATCCAGGATGACAGCACGCCACGGGACGCGGCCGTGGACCCGGTCTGCGGCATGACGGTCGATGCGGCGACGAGCGCGCATCGCCACGTCCATCAGCGTCAGACCTATTACTTCTGTTGTGCGGGCTGCCTGACCAAGTTCGCAGCCGATCCGGAGAAATATATCGTAAAGCGCGCGGCGCCAGCCGCCTCCCCCGCTCCGTCCGAGGGCGCAATTTACACCTGTCCGATGCACCCGCAGATCCGCCAGATTGGGCCGGGCAATTGCCCGATCTGCGGAATGGCATTGGAACCGGTGACCGCGACGGTAGAAGCCGGCGAGAACCACGAACTGGTGGATATGAGCCGGCGGTTCTGGATCGGGCTGGTTCTGGCTCTGCCGGTGTTTGTGCTGGAAATGGGCGGCCATATCCCCGCGCTTGGCCTGGACCATCTCATCGCGCCGCGGATTTCCAACTGGATTCAGTTCGTGCTGTCCACGCCGGTGGTGTTGTGGGCGGGGTGGCCGTTCTTTGAACGGGCCTGGGCCTCGGTCGTGCATCGCAGCTTGAATATGTTCAGCCTGATCGCGCTGGGGACCGGCGCCGCGTACCTGTACAGCGTCTTTGCGACCTTTGCGCCGGGATTGTTTCCGGCGGGCTTTCACGAGATGGGCGGCGCAGTTGCAGTTTATTTCGAGGCCGCGGCGGTGATTACCGTTCTCGTATTGCTCGGTCAGGTGCTGGAACTGCGCGCCCGCGAACAGACCGGCGGCGCGATCCGGGCGCTCCTCAAATTGGCACCGAAAGTGGCGCACCGTCTAAAGCCCGATGGCGAGGATGAGGACGTGGCCCTCGAACTGGTTGAGGTCGGCGATCGTCTGCGGCTGCGGCCCGGCGACGGCGTGCCGGTTGACGGCGAAGTGCTTGAGGGCAAGGGAGCCGTAGATGAGTCGATGGTCACGGGAGAGTCGATGCCCGCGGCCAAGCAACCCGGCGACAAGCTGATCGGCGGGACCGTAAACGGCACCGGCTCTCTGGTCATGCGCGCCGATAAAGTCGGCGCTGACACTATGCTCGCGCGCATCGTGACAATGGTCGCCGAGGCGCAGCGGAGCCGGGCTCCAATTCAGCGGATGGCAGACACTGTGTCGGGCTACTTCGTTCCGGCCGTGCTCGGCGTGGCTTTCGTTGCGTTCGTGGTGTGGGCTATCTGGGGTCCCGCTCCCGCACTTTCTTACGCCCTGATTGCCGCAGTCTCCGTCCTCATCATCGCTTGCCCCTGTGCGCTTGGCCTGGCTACCCCGATGTCGATCGGTGTGGGCGTTGGCAAAGGCGCCGGTGCCGGCGTCCTGATAAAGTCGGCCGAGGCTCTTGAGCGCATGGAGAAGGTGAACACCCTGGTCGTGGATAAAACCGGCACGCTCACGGAAGGCAAGCCCAAGGTTATCGCCATCGTTGCGGCAGCGGGACTGTCGGAGTCCGAAATTCTGCCGCTGGCAGCCGGTCTTGAGCGATCCAGCGAACATCCCCTCGCCGCGGCCATCGTCGCCGCCGCTCGCGATCGCGCTGCTTTGCTCCAAGAGCCAACGGACTTCGCCTCTGTCACTGGCAAGGGCGTTACCGGCAAAAGCGGTGGCAGGTCAGTGGCGCTGGGCAATGCAAAACTGATGGCTGATCTCGGTATCGCGTTCGGCGAACTTGAACTCAAGGCCGACGCGCTTCGCAGCGACGGGGCGACCGCCCTGTTTCTCGCCATAGATGGCAAGCCGGGCGGCGTCATTGCTATTGCCGACCCGATTAAATCGACCACGCAAGCGGCCCTCGATACCCTGCGGAAAGACGGCATCCGGATCGTCATGCTGACCGGCGACAACAAGACGACCGCCGAAGCCGTCGCCCGCAAGCTCGGCATCAAAGAAGTCGAAGCCGATATTCTGCCGCAGGACAAGAACCGTATCGTCAAAAAGCTTACGGCCGAGGGACGCATTGTCGCCATGGCCGGCGATGGCGTGAACGACGCCCCGGCTTTGGCGGAAGCCGCAGTCGGCATCGCCATGGGAACGGGAACCGAAGTCGCGATCCAGAGCGCCGGGATTACTTTGGTGAAAGGCGATCTTGCCGGTATCGCGCGGGCCATCGTTTTGAGCCGGGCGACGATGCGCAATATCCGGCAAAACCTGGCGTTTGCCTTCGCCTATAATATGATCGGCATCCCGATAGCCGCAGGCGTCCTCTATCCCGCATTCGGTATTCTTCTCAGCCCGATCGTGGCGGCGCTTGCGATGTCGCTTAGCTCCGTGTCGGTTATCGCCAACGCGCTACGTTTGCGCAGCCTGCAACTATGATACGGCACAAAATGCTTCAGGTCGCCGCGTTGGGCCGGCGCTTTAGCTAGCCCCAACTCCGCCGCACACGCTGGCGGAGATCGACGGGCGTGCGCGCGGATTTCGGCACTGCGTCGCTCGCCGCAGGCGACGGCCAGCTGCAGCATTCGAAATGCTCGAGGAGGCCAGTCGGAACGAACCGCGTTCGCGACGCGTACATGTGGCGGTCGCCATTATTGCGTTGGCCGTGCACGAAGAACCGCTGCGGCACGATCACGTCGAGATGATCCCGCGCCCGCGTCAGCGCGACGTAGAACAGCCGGCGCTCTTCCTCGATTTCCGCACCCGATCCGGTCGCGAGATCGGACGGTAGGCAGCCGTCGACAGCGTTCAGGACAAACACCGACTTCCACTCTTGCCCTTTCGCCGAATGGATTGTCGACAGGATGAGATAATCGTCGTCGCGCAGCGGTTCGCCGGCGCGGCCTGAGGTGGCATCCGGCGGATCGAGCGTGAGCTCGGTGAGAAAGCGCTCGCGGCTCGGATAGGTCGAGGCAATCTGGACGAGTTGTAGGAGGTCGGCCTGACGCACTACGGCGTCGTCGTGGATGCGATCGAGATGCGGCTCGTACCAGCGCCGGACGAGATCGAGTTCCGCGGGCCAGCCGGCCGCGCCGGACCGCACGATACGAAGCGCTTCCACGAACAAGGGCCAGTGTTCGGCTGCTGCAGGCGGCGGTTTAGTTTCAGCAAGCCCAGCCACCGGATCGGAGCGTTCATTGACGCGATCCAGCGCCTTGGCCGCCGTTGCCGGGCCGATACCGGGCAGCAGTTGAATGACGCGGAAACCTGCCACACGGTCGCGCGGATTCTGCGCAAAGCGCAGCAAAGCCAGCATGTCCTTGATATGGGCTGCTTCGAGGAATTTCAGCCCGCCGAACTTGACGAACGGGATATTGCGTCGCGTCAGCTCCACTTCGAGCGGGCCAGAGTGGTGCGAGGTACGAAACAGCACGGCCTGCGCTTTGAGCGCCAGTCCCGCCTCGCGGCCCGCCAACACCTTCTCCACCACGTAGCGCGCCTGATCCGCCTCGTCGCGTACTCCGACCAGCCGAGGTCGCTCCAGGGAGATGCGCTCGGACCACAGGTTCTTGGTGAACCGCTCCTCGGCCAAGCCGATCACCGCATTCGCCGCCGCCAAGATCGGCTGCGTCGAGCGATAATTCTGTTCCAGCGTGACGACATCGGCCGGCGGCGTGAACTGACCGGGAAAGTCGAGGATATTGCGCACGGTCGCCGAGCGAAACGAATAGATCGCTTGGGCATCGTCGCCGACCACGGTCAGGCCTTTGCCGGTCGGCCGCAGCGCCAACAGGATCGAGGCCTGGAGCCGGTTGGTGTCCTGATACTCGTCGACCAGCACATGATCGAAGCGGGCCGACACCTCGCTCGCGATCGACGGTTCCTGCATCATATGCGCCCAGTACAAGAGGAGATCGTCGTAATCGAGCACGTTTTGCGCTTGCTTGACCTCGACATAGCTGCCGAACAAACGGTGCAATTCGTCCTGCCACAGCGCGCACCACGGAAACGTCGTGCCGAGCACTTCGTCGAGCATGAGCTCGCTGTTCACAGCGCGCGAATAGATTGCGAGGCAGGTGCCTTTGGTCGGAAAGCGCTCTTTGGTCTGGGATAAGGCAAGTTCGTGGCGAACCAGATTCATCAGATCGGCGGAATCCTCGCGATCGTGGATCGTGAACGCACCCTTCAGCCCGATATCGTCCGCGTACTCGCGAAGCAGCCGCGCGCCAACCGAATGGAACGTGCCCGCCCAAGTCATTGAGTCGGTCATTGCACCCGCCGCGCTGGACGCGCGCGTCAGCTCAGTGAAAATCCGATCGACCCGCCGCGTCATCTCGGCGGCAGCGCGGCGCGAAAACGTCATCAGCATGATGCGGCGCGGATCTGCGCCGTTTTCGATGAGGTGAACGACCCGATGCGCCAACGTGCTGGTCTTGCCGGAGCCCGCACCGGCGATGATCAGGAGCGGGCCCGCATCGGCAAGCGGAAGCCCGCCGTGCTCGACGGCGCGGCGCTGTTGCGGATTGAGCTTCTCAAGGCGCGCCGCCTGCATCAGCCGAGGGTGAGTTCCGAATCACGGAGAACCAAATCCGACTGAATCACGATCCTGTTTTGTTCGCAACTTGCGGCCGGCCGACAATGCCGAGGTTCCGTTGCGACGGCACTTGTCCGCTCAACGGATAGTCTGATCGCTCTGGAATTCGGGGTTGAAGCCGCAATTCTTCTCGGCAGCCGCGCGCTGCAATAGCTTCTCCTCGGTGAGGATGGATTCGTAATCGGTGCGGTAGGCGAGCGACCCGATCACGGTGCCGCCAGCGCCTTCGCTGGCTTTTTCGATCAGGCCGTGGAGCTCCTTCTCGCGCACGACCAGAACCTTCCACCGCGCCGCGAGCTCGTTGCAATGATAGGCGCTGTAGCGGCCCGGATCGACCAGAAGCGAGCCCGCGCCATCGGTCATACCGCAGCCGCCAAGCGCGATGGCGGCAACCGCGACGGCCGCAAGGCTCCGGAGCGCGCGGTACATTCTCATCAGAAACGCCCACTCGCGCTCGTTCTTGCGTGAATTTCCCGCGCTTTGGTGCCAGCCTGCTGCGCCGCAAATATGGCAAAGCCTGGAAAGACCGCTCCGGGCGTTCGGGACAAAGCTGCGGACGGGCATCGACCGGCAGCGTCAGAGCGCGGCTAGGCGTCATCTTGCGGAAATTCGACGCCGACGGTCAACCCGTCCCGCCAAACCACACGGCAGTGTCGCTGCGTGCGGCCATCTGCCGTCAATAGCAGGACGAACTTGTCCGGAAGCGTCTCGTCAGCCGCGAGAGCGAGCCGCGCACCGGATTCCGAAATGTCGGCGATCGAACAACCGATCGGCGGCGACTCCTGATCGGTTACGATTCGCGCCGTGTAATGGAAGTGCCGTCGTGGCTTTTTGCGGAGTTCGGTGCGGTTGCGGTAATTGCCGATAACAACCATCGAAACACCTCCCGTCCGCCGCATGACCGGCAAAACGGCCCGACAATCGATAAACCTAGATTAAGCACATTAATGGCCTGTAAATCGGACCAGGCTCGGCCCGTCAGGGGGCCGCTGCCGCGGCTACACGCAGCGACTTACTCTGGCCATATGTGTCGATAGTGTTACGATCTTATGAGGGAGCGATGACGGCCGCGTGAGCGTATCAGAATTACCCCATGAGAATTACCGCATGAGAATTACCGCATGAGAATTACCGCATGAGTGTTGCCTGGCTGACTTGGTCGAATCCGGTTGCGATCTGGTGGGGCTTTCTGATCCTGGTCAGCGCCACGAACATCGTCCTATGGTTTCAGCTCCGCGCCCTCCTCTGCAAGGCGTCGCCCATGCGGACCCAGCCGCTGGTGCTGTTGAGCGCGGCCTACGTGTTCGGCTGCGCATTCCGCTCGATCCTGCCGCGGGCCGATGTCCAGCGGATCTGTCTGTTCGACACCTGGCTTTCGAGCGTGCTGGTCGGGCGAGCCGTCGCTACCATCGCCGAGCTCTGCTTTGTCGTCCAATGGGCCATCGTTTTGCGAGAACTGGGCAAGATCACGCGGTCGGATACCGCGAACAATATTGCCACGCTGATCGTGCCCTTGATCGCGCTCGCGGAATGCTGCTCCTGGTACGCGGTGATCACGACGGATTTTCTGGGCAACGTCTTGGAAAACTCGCTATGGACCGTGACCTTCATTCTGATCGCGATTGCGCTGCTGCGCCTCATCCTCAGCTTTCGCGGCGCGGCCCGCTTGGCCATCGCCACGGCCGCGGTTGGCGTCACAGGCTACGTCATCTTCATGTCGACCGTGGACGTGCCGATGTATGTCGCACGCTGGCAGGCAGAACTGACGCAGGGCGGCCAATTCCTCGGCTTCGCGGCCGGCCTGCACGACGTCGCCACCCGTTGGGCGGTCACCCACAATTTTGTCGAATGGCACAACGAAATTCCGTGGATGTCGCTTTATTTCAGCGTGGCGGTATGGACCAGCCTTTTGCTCGGCGGCTTCAGTCTGGCCAAAACCCATCTGCCCCGCTACCGCGTGCGCTGGCCGCTCCTCAAACGACCGCGGCAACCACTGGCGATCCCAGTCCGGACATCCTGAGCAAAAAGAATTCGGGCGCCATAAAGATAGGCAGCCCGCCCCGAATCCGTTAGCATCATCATGCCGAATCGCTCCGCGCTGGCTTATGTGCAGCGCCGCTTTGTAACAGCGTCATTCTTTACAGAGCCCTGGAGGTGACGAGCATGATCATCACGGTAGCCACCATGAAGGGCGGCAGCGGCAAGAGCACCGTGGCGAGCTGCCTTGCGGTCTATTGGCATTTGCGCGGCCGGCATCCGTCGCTGATCGACGCCGATCCGCAGCGCTCTATCGTTCGCCTCGCCGCACGTGAGCGGGCGCTGGGCGGGGTCGCTGTGGTTGAGGACGCGACGGAGGATGCTTCGAAGACGGCGCGGCGCTTGGCCAGCGGCGGCGGCCTTGTCATCATCGACACGCCGGGGTTTCGCTCCAGGATGACGCTCGATTGCATCGCGGCGGCAGATTTTTTGCTCGTTCCGGTCAAGCCGTCACCGTTCGATGTCGACCGCATGCTCGATACGATCGGCATCCTGACCGACCGTCCCGATGGGCGGCGGCCAGTGTTCCGTTGTCTGTTGACGCAGACGACGCGCGATTCCGTTATCGCCAAACACATCCGTTCCGAACTCGCCGAGGCCGGCCTGCCGGTACTTACGAGCGAGATGACTAACCGGGTCGCCTATCCCGAGGCGAGCCTCTGGGGCGCGACCCCGAGCCTCATCAGCTGGAAAGGACCCGCAGCGAAAGAGATCGCTGCCATCGCCGATGAGGTCGACATGGTGCTTGGCGCCCAGCAGGCCGCAGCATGACGCGTAAACCGCTGCCCAAAGCCATCACGCGACCGATCGCGAACCTGAGGACGACCTCGGCCGCCGTTGCGCGCGACAACGAAGCGCCGGCCGGCGCGACGGCCTACGATAAAGTCGAAGCCGAACCCGCACTCGCGATTTCCGCGCTGCCCGCGGCCAACGACCCGCTGCCGGCCGGTTCGGAGGAAGATCGAGCGAGGACGCAAGCGCTGGCGGCGAAACGGCGTTCGTTCGCCCGCAAGATTGTCGAGCGGCACCGGCTATATGCCGCTGTGGGCGGTCTCAACCCGCTATTGGTGGTCAATATCGCCGGCGTAACCGCCGTGAACCTGCGGATGGTCAAGCAGCTGAGCGAGCTTTATCAGGTACCATTCCAGCGCGACCGCTCAAGGGCGGCGATCATCGGACTGATCGGGGGCGCCGTGCCCACCGGCGCCGGCGCCGCCACCGCTGCGACGCTCGCCTTCATTCTGCCGGGCGGCGCGCTGGTGGGCTTGGGCGTCTCCGCCATCACTGCCGCGACGCTGACCCGCGCTATTGGCCGCGTTTTCGTCGAGAGTTTTGAAAACGGAGCGATCGCGCGCAGCGGCTGAAGCTTAGCGTCGTCAAATACTCAGAAAGCTTTCCGCCACCTCCGGCATCTTGAACAGAACCTCCGGTCTGTCATGGTAACGCACGCGTCCGGTCTGCAGCACGTAAATGCGATCGGTGACGTTGCCGGTGAGATTGGCATTCTGTTCGGCCAAGAGGATGGTCATGCCCGATGCGCGCAGCAGCTTGAGGCGCTCGCCGATCTCGCCGATGACGATCGGCGCCAGCCCGAGCGAGGGCTCGTCGAGGATCAGAAGCTGCGGCTCGGACATCAGCCCCATGGCGACGGCCAACATCTGCTGCTGGCCGCCCGACAGTGTACCGGCGAGCTGATGCCGCCGCTCGCGCAAGACCGGAAACAGACCGAAGCAGCGGTGCATATTGGGCGCCATGCGCTGGCGCTCGGGCAGCGGATAGCCGCCCATCATTAAGTTCTCCTCGACCGACATGCGCGGAAATAGCCCGCGCCCTTCGGGAACGAGCGCAATGCCCATTCGGTTGCGTTGATACGCTGGCTCAGCGCCGAGTTCCTGGCCCTTGAACACCACGCGGCCGGATGCCGCCGGTACCAGTCCCGCGATTGCGCGCACCAGCGAACTCTTGCCCGCGCCGTTGGCGCCGATGACGCCGACGATCTCGCCCTCGCCTACTTTGACGCTGACACCGTCGAGTGCGAGGAACGGACCGTATTTGATGACCAGGGCTTCGACGTCAAGCATGGGCGGTCCCGAGATATTGCTCGATCACGCGTTGGTCCTTGAGGATGTCGACGGGCGGCCCGTCGGCGATCTTCTCGCCGGTGATGAGAACGACGACCCGGTCCGCAAGCTCGCGGATCACCCGCATCGTATGCTCGATGACGAAGATCGAGCAGCGCGCCTTGAGTTCGTTGAGGATCTGCATCATGGCGCGAATTTCGCCCGGAGCCAGACCGCCGACCGGTTCGTCGAGCATGATCAATTGCGGCCGCATCATCAGACGCATGGCAAGCTCTAACCGGCGCTGCTCGAACAGCGTCAGGCTTCCGGCCACGGCGTCGAGCCGGTGATCGAGCTTGAGCCAATGCAGCAGTTCGACGCGTTCCTCAGCCTCGAGCGAATTCGCCGCGTCGTCGAGAACCAGCATGGCGGTCTGCAGATTGTCGCGCACCGACAGCCTGGCGAAGATACGCACCGCCTGGAACGTCCGTGCGAGCCCCGCCCGCGCCACCTTGTGCGGGCGTACGCCAGTGATATCGCGACCGGCGAAATCGATTGTGCCGCTATCGAGCGCGAGTTCGCCGGTCACCGCATTGACGAAGGATGTCTTGCCCGAACCGTTGGGTCCGATCATGCCGAGCGTCTCGCCGGCGCGCTGCACGACGTCGACATTGCGCAGTGCCTGCAGGCCGCCGAAGCGCTTGCAGAGGTCACGAGCGACGAACAGATCCGTCATTCGGAACACCCCCACGTTGTTTGGATAGATAGCGTTTCAGCGACGGCAAGCGCCGGACATAGGCCAGCAGCGTGCCGTAAACGCCGCCGGGCATCAGCACGATCACCGCGATGATCAGGGCACCGTAGATCACGTCCTTGAGCGTGTCGTATTGCTGCAGCATGAAGGGAACCGGCGCGAGAATGAGCGCGCCGACGACCGGCCCCATGAAGGTCCCGCGGCCACCAAACGCGACCATCAGCCAGATGCTCAAGCTCGACAACAGATCGAAGCTTCGCGGCGAGGCAAAGCCGACATAGGTCGCATAGAGCGCGCCGCCGACGCCGGCGTAGAGCGAGCCGACGAAAAACACCAGCATCTTGTTGCGTATGACATCGATGCCGATAGCCTCCGCCAGCACTTCGTCTTCGCGGATGGCGACCAAGCGGCGGCCGAACGGCGAATGGGCGATCGCCCAGGTGGCGGCGAGGCTGAGCCACGCCGCGAACGTCAACAGCAAGTCGAAACCGATACCGTGGAAAGAAACGCCGGTCAGCGGAATATCGGGCGGTGGAATCTGGCTGATGCCGGTGTCGCCGTTGGTGAGGCCTATGAAATAGACGAAGCCGAGGCTCAGCACGGTCTGGATGACGAGCGACGAGAGCGCGAAGTAGAAACCTTTCAGCCGCAATGACGGCAATCCGAGCAGCACGCCGACGACCGCCGCACCGAGCACCGCGACCGGCATCGCCAGCCAGAACGACCAGCCACAGCGCATGACCAATCCCACTGTGCCATAGGCGCTGATGCCGGCGATCCCGGCAAAAGCGAGCGAGACCAGCCCGGTATAGCCGGTAAGAAGATTCATGCCGGCGGCCCATAGGATACTGATCATGGTAATGCCGAGGACGAAGGCGAAAAACCGGTTGCCGCTCACAACCACGGCCAAGGCGATTGCGGCCGCCAGCAACAGCAGAAGCTGCGGTGTGATCGCGCTGCGCAGATAGCGCCTCATCGTGAAAATAGCCCGGAGGGCTTGAGCAAGAGGATGATGAGCATCGCCGCGAGATAGGAAAAGGTCGCCAAAGTCGGACTGGTGAAGGTGCTCACCCCGGCCTGCGTAAAGCCGAACACCATGCCGACCACGACCGCGCCGAGCACCGAGCCCGGCCCGCCGACGATCATGATAGCGAAGGCGGTCACCGCCATGGTCCAGGCCACCGTCAAATCGAAGCTATAAGCCATGCCGTAGAGGATGCCGCCCGCGAATATCGACAGCATGCCGAGCGCGAACGACAGCCTATAAATGGCGCGCACATTGACGCCGCGCAGCGCCGCGGCCTCGCGATTTTGGAATACCGCGCGCAACGCCCGGCCGTAGGGGTGGAACCGCAGCATCGCGAACAACAGCGCGAGCAGCACGCTCGCCGCGCCAAGCACGAAGATGCGGTTGTTGGTCATCGGGAACGGGCCGATGAACGTGACGCCCGCGATCATCGGCGGCAGATTGAATTGGTCGCTCCAGCGGCCATAGGTGACGGAAAAGATGCCAGACAGAATCTGAGTGACGCCGAGCGTCAGTACGAAATAGGCGATATTGCGATCGGGCACGTCGTAGAAGCGCCGGATCAGCGTCGCCTCCAACAGATAGCTGATCGGCAGACTCACCGCCAATGTCAGCAGTGCCGCCACCCAGATCGGTACGGCGAGCCAGGTGACAAAGCTCCAGCAGATCAACGCCGCGGTCAGGAAGAACTGGCCATTCGACGCGTTGGGCAGCCAGATGCTGCCGTAAACAATAGTGACGCCGGCGGCGACCAGGGAAAAAATGACGCCGAGCACCAGTCCCGTCGTGATCACCGATATCGCGATCAGCAGAATGGCGCTTGTGGTCATGACATCGACGTGACTTGGCTTTGGCGATCTCGGCCGCGCCGCTGGCAGGCTTACTTCACAAGGTCATAGACCGGCAGCGTTTCCGGGGCCCATTCGATATAGAATAGCCTTTTTGCGGTATAGCTCTTCGCGGCGATGCCGGTGAGCTGCATGTAATACATGTACTCTTTGCGCGCGCCGTTCTTATCGAAGGAGATCGGCACGCCCGAGGTCGGCTCGACCATATTGAGCGACGACATCGCGTCGCGGAATTTCTCGCGATCCGCACCACCCGCCTTTTCGATCGCGGTCTTGATGATATAGGCGGTGTTGTAGCAGTAGTTTTCCACGTAAGACGGGATGCGCCCGACCTGTTGAACGAAGTCGTCGATGAATTTGTGTCCTTCCGCCGTCACGTTGTCGAGATTGGCGTCGAAGAATGTGCCGTAGTTCGAGCCGACGCTGCGGGCGCCGTAGCCGAGCAGCGTGCTGGTCGCGCCGACATTGTGGATGATCTGCTCGGGCTTGATACCGAGGTCGAGCAGCTGGTTGGTGGTGGTGACGTCGAAGGCGCCGACGGTGGCGAGATAGACGAAATCCGGCTTCGCCGCTGCCACTTGCGCCGCCTGCACCGTGGCGTCGTTGCTGCCCTGCGGGAACAGGATATCGGCGACGATGCTCACATTCTCCTTTTCCGCCTGGTATTTGATGCCCGCGGTGATGGCGCGCGCCAGCGCATTGTCGGTGTACATCAGCGCGAGCTTGGCTCCGGCTTTACGCGCGGCGACGAACTTCGCCGCGGCATAACCCCAGCCGACTGCATCGGGCTCGACGCGGAAAGTGTATTTGGTGCCCGGCTTGGTAAGCTGCGCAAAGGCGGCCACCGGCACCACGAAAGGCACCTTGTTCTGCTCGGCATAACCGTAGATAGCGAGCGCGATATCCGAACTGGTCGGTCCGGTCAGCGCTAGAACATTGTCTTGAACGTCGAGGCTGCGCGCCGCGGCGACGGCTTGGGCCGGATTGGTCTGGTCGTCCATGACCTTGAAGGTCAGCGGGCGATTGAGAACGCCGCCTTCGGCCGCGATCTTCTTCTCGGCAAATTCGAGGCCTTGCTTGCAGGACGTGCCGAAGAAAGAGTAAGGCCCGCTCAATTCGCTGATGAAGCCGATGGTGATGGGCTCGCCCGATTGCGCCACGGCCGGCGCGGCGCCAAACGGCGCCAACCCCATGCAGGCTATGGCGAAGGCTGTAACCGCGCTTTGTCTCCAAGCGCCACTTGTCACGGTGTCCCGGCTCATCGATCGCTCCCTTGTCAAGCTTTTGATTTTAGTTTCTTGGTTTTGGCTTTTTGCCCTGCCGATGGGGTATCCGAACTGACCAAACGCTGAACTCTTGCCGCACCCTAGGAACAGCACCGCCCAGCCATGGCGACCACAAGGCGTTCCTCCGCCGTCAGATCCTGATGCTGATGGCGATGATGGCGATGATGATGCTCGTGGCCTGCCGCGGCGGCTTCCGGCGGTTCGGGATCGTCGATCGGCAATCCTTGGGCTCGCATGTCTTCGCGCCGCGCTTGAGTGCGGACGATATCGACATCGAGCGTGCCGTCGCGAAACACGATGCCATAGTGGCGTTCCGCCGATTGCCGCGTGATGTAGCCTTGACGCACGTCGTGAGCGACCTTGTCGGGCTCACGCTCAAGCGGCGAGCCGTAGCCGCCGCCGCCGCCGGACCGCAGAATGTAGGCGTCGCCCGGCTCAAGCACCAAGTCGAAGGCCTTGCCGTTGTCGAAACGACGTTCGTCCTCGCCGAAGCGATGGATCGCGACTGCATTGCCGAAACCTGCGAGTCCGCCATAGAGGCCCCAGGGTCGGCACTTCACCCGATCCATCTGCGCATTGAATGAGATCCTGCCGCGCATTTGCACGACCTGCTCGGTGCCAAGCCCGCCGCGGAATTTTCCGGCGCCGCCGGAATCGGGGCGCAGCGCGTAACGTTCCACCAGCAAGGGAAACTTCGCCTCCACCTGCTCGCTTGGGCCGTTATGGGTATCGCCGTCGTTGATGGCGATGGTGGCGTTGATGCCGTCGCTATCGTGCTTGGCGCCCCAGCCGCCGCCAATCAAGCCGCCAAGGTAGATGTAGAAGCTATTGTCGGTCGGACGCCGGCCATTGACGCGGCCGACGACGAGGTCGGCATGATGTCCGGCAATCACGCGATTGGGTATCGCCGGCGCCAGCGCCTTGAAGATCGTGTCCACGATTGTCATCGGGAACGTCATCCACATCCGCATCGCGGAGGGCTTGAGCGCGCTGACCACCCGGCCGGGCGGCAGGATGACATCGAGCGCGCGGAACTGACCGTCGTTGATCGGCAGGTCGAGCGCCGAAGTGAGGCATTTGAAAGCCACCTGACAACAGGAACGGCCGGCCGTTTCGCCGGAATTGTAGAAGCCGGCAACTTGTTTCGACACGTCGGAAAGATCGACCGTCATGCGGTCGCCCACGACCTCGATCTTGACGCGAATAGGAATGCGCTTGCCGATGGCGACGCCGTCGTCGTCCATGTAAGATTCGGCCTCGTAGACGCCGTCAGGTATCTGACGCACCCGTTCGCGCGTCACCGCCTCGCTCTGGTCCATGATGGCTGCGATCGAGCCGAGCACGGCATCGATGCCGTATTTCTGGATCAGCTCCAAAAACCGCTTCTCGCCGGTCCTCACCGCGGCGATCTGCGCGCGCAGATCGCCCATGGCATTGTCCGGCACCCGCACATTCATGCGGATAATGTCCATGATCTCTTCGTTCGGCTCACCTTTGCGGTAGGCCTTCACGATCGGCATTTGCAAGCCTTCGGAATAGATGTCGGTGGTCACGCCCGAAAGCGTGCCGCCGATGTCCGGCCAATGCGCCATGCAACTCGAGAAGGCGACGACCTTGCCGTCGTGAAAGATCGGCACCGTGAAGGTCATGTGATTGAGATGGCTGCCGGTCGTATAGGCGTCGTTGGTCAGAAGAATGTCGCCCGGATCCATTTTCTGCAGGCCGTAATGCTTGATCTTGGCCTTCACCGTGTCGCTCATGCCGCGAATGAACATCGGCAGTCCCAAACCGATCGACACGGTATTGCCGCGGGCATCGAACAGACCCACGGTGAAGTCGAGCGCCTCGTAAATGATCATGTTGTAGGCCGTGCGCATCAGATTGGTCTTCATCTCCTCGGTCACGGCGATGAGACCATTGCGTACGACCTCGACGGTGACCGGATCGACCGCGCGGGTATCCGACATCTGCGCTTTGGGCTCGAAGGCGACATTCATCGTCAGCTTCTCCCGGTTTCGATGATGAGGTTACCGAAGCCGTCCACCTCCAGCGTGTCGCCGGGGTGCAGGACGGTGGTCGAGGCATATTCTTCGATCAGCGCCGGGCCGCTGATGCGGTTGCGCGCGGTCAATTGCGCGCGATCGTAGGTCGGCGTGTCGACAAAGCCCAAATCTGCGAAATAGACGAGGCGATCGCCGGCGAAAGCCTGCGGCGGCGGCGCGGCGGCTCCCGCGGTCATCGCTTCTTGCGGCGGCTTACGCATCACGCCGATGACGGCGCAACGCAGACTGACGATCTCGGCGGCTTCGCCGGGGGACGAATAGCCGTAGCGCGTCTCGTGCACGGCGTCCAAGCGTCGCTTGATGCCGTCGCGATCCTGCGCCGCGAACAGTTCGGTCGGAAGTTCAACAGTGACGGCGTGCTCCTGACCGACATAGCGCATGTCGGCGCCGCGCGTGACGACGACATCCTGCAGCTCGACGTGAGCGTGGCTGACGCCTGAGCGGCCGCGCTGCGCCATGTCGAGATAGATCGCCTCCATCTCTTCGAACGACGCCTTGTTAAGCGGCGTAAACCAGGTGTGGACGAAATCGCGTCGCAGGTCGGCCATCAGCATGCCGTAGGCGGAGAAGTGTCCCGGCGCGCGCGGAATGATGACTTTGCCGATACGCAATTCGCGCGCCACCATGGCGGCATGGAGCGGGCCGGCACCGCCATAGGCGACCAGCGCGAAATCCGCCGCATCGAGCCCGCGCTCCGTCGTGACCCAGCGCACCACATGCGACATCTTTGTAGTGGCGATCCGCAGGATGCCCTCGGCGGCTTGCGTCAGCGTCAGAGCAAGCGGCTTTGCGATCTTCTCGACCAATGCGGTCTTGGCGCCTTCGAGGTCGAGGCGCATCTCACCGCCGAGAAAGCGGTCGGCGGCAAGCCGGCCGAGAATAAGATTGGCATCGGTGATGGTCGGCTCGACGCCGCCGAGCCCGTAGCAGACCGGGCCTGGCACAGCTCCGGCGCTTTCCGGACCGACCCGCATGGCGCCGGCGAGACCGGCGCGGGCGATGCTGCCGCCGCCGGTGCCGACCTCCTGAATGTCGATCATCGGCATTTGTACCGGCAAGCCGGTCGCATAGCCGCCGACCAGCGCGCCGCCGGTCATCAGCACATGGCCGTTGTGAATGACGCCCGCTTTCGCCGTGGTGCCGCCCATATCGAAGGCGATGGCGTTGCCGAAACCCATGCTGTCGCACAGGATCTTGGTGCCGATGACGCCAGCCGCGGGTCCGGACTCCAGCATGCGGATGCAGGAGTCGCGCGCTTCGTCGACGTCGAACAACCCGCCAGTCGACTGCACGATCAAAAACGTGCCGTCGAAATTGGCTTCGCCGAGATGCGTGTTCATGACCGAAAGATAATTGCGCACGCGCGGACCGACATAGGCATTGGCGGCAACCGTCGAGGAGCGCTCGAACTCACGGTATTCCTGCGATAATTCGTGCGAAGCGGAGACAAAAAGCCCCGGATAGGCGTCCTGCACGATCCGCTTGGCGGCCAATTCGTGCGCCGGATTGCGGTAGGAGTGCAGGAACAGAATCGCGATCGCGTCGATGCCGGACCTGACCAGATCGTCGACGATGGTACGGACTTGATCCTGGTCGAGCTTGACCAGCACGTTGCCCTGGGCGTCGATCCGCTCGCGGATTTCGAAGCGCAGCGCGCGCTCGATCAGCGGCTGATGCTTTTGAAAAAACAGGTTGTAGGACTCCGGCCTATTGACGCGGCCGATCTCGTAGATGTCGCGGAAACCTTGCGTGGTTAGCAGCGCACATCGGGCGCCGGTACGCTCGAGGATCGTGTTGATGGCAATCGTCGTGCCGTGCAGGAACAGCCGCGCGGTTGCAAACGTCGCGGCCGCCTTGCTGACGCCGGTCGCAATACCGTCAACCAGACGCTGTGGCGTGGTCAGCGTCTTGCCGAGACGAAATTCGCCGGTCCTCTCGTTGAACGCGGCTATATCGGTGAAGGTGCCCCCGACATCCGCCGACAGACGGATCCGATCACTCTGCGCGTCCAACCCTAAACTCCTTGTTTTTTTGGGCAGCGCCGAAAAAGTTTCCCGCGTTACCGTTGACCAGTCATGCCTATTTTCGCCGCCGGCCGCAAGCGCACGGCATTGGCGCCGTCAGGCGGCATGCCCTGCGGCGTGGCGTGGCGACGCAGAAATTCATGGTGCGGACGGCCGGACTCGAACCGGCACGGGGTTTCCCCCAAGGGATTTTAAGTCCCTTGCGTCTACCATTTCGCCACGTCCGCGGAGCGGACTTCGAAACGAAGTCCGCGGAGCGGGCCTCGAAGCGAAGCCCGCGAAGCGGGCCTCGAAGCGAAGCCCGCGAAGCGGAAATCCATAGCACGTCCGCTGCACGATTCCCGCGCGGCGACGGTTTTAGTGCATGCTTCGCAAAAGTGGAAACCAGGGCTCCAAGAAGACCATCGCCATCCGCGCACGCGCGCGGGACGCGAAGCGATCTTATTGCGGCGGCCTCTTGGCCGATGGCGTAGCCGGTGCCGGACGAACTTCCGACCATGGATCGGCCGGCGCCTTGCGGTCCGGAATCTTGTTGGTCGCCGACTTGTAGGCCTTATCGATCGCGTCCTGTCTTGCCTGCTCTTCCGGGCTCAGCGGAGGTCTGTCGGCGCCGATCGAGAATTTGGGCTGGAGTGGCGATTGCGCCGAAGCGGTCCCCGTGAGCACGGCGAGGATCGCCGCCGCCGGCAGCATTTTCCGCAGCATTTTTCGGGTCCAGCTCATGTTCAGTCCTTGAATACGTGCCCCCATAAGTGGTCCCAGTCGGTGCCGGAAATGTCGGTCACCCTGCCGTCCTGTTCGAAGAACTTATTGGGCACCTGAAACATGGCAAGCATGAGCCCGCCTTCAGGCGTCCAGGCGACATGGCGGCTACCGGCTTCGCGCCATACGAATTCGCCGGGGCCGACGGTCAAACCTTGCGCCGGGCCTTCTTTGTCCACGAGTTTGCCCTCGAGAATGTAAGTTTGCTCGATTTTGACGTGCTCATGGTCCGGCAGTGTGGCGCCGGGAGCGAATTTCATCAGCGCGGTGACGACGCCGCTCTCTTTGTCGAGCAGAAGACCCTTTACCTCGCAGCCGGCAAACCGCGTCTTCTTCCATTCCATGTCGGCCGGACGCACGACGTGGGAATGGGTATCAAGGGTGTCGTGCTTGGCCTTGGGAGTGACGGCATCCATGACGGTGTCCTCCAGTAGGTCGCTGTCGTTTTTCGTGCCCAGATAATAGCCGATCCCGGCCGCGCCCTACAATCCGGCCTCGCGGATCGGCGGCTGGAAGGCAAGCCCGGTGTCCCATGGGAAATAAATCCAGGTGTCCTGCGACACTTCAGTGATGAAAGTATCGACCAGGGGCCGGCCCATCGGTTTGGCGTAAACGGTGGCAAAATGCGCCCGCGGGACCAGCGCCCGCACCACCTTCGCGGTCTTGCCGGTATCGACCAGATCGTCGACGATGAGCACGCCCGCGCCCTGCCCGCCGCCGTAGGCGACGATCGAGGCGGCGACGTCCTTGAGCACCTTCAATTCGCCCTGGCTGGTATGGCTGTAGCTTGCCACGCACACTGTCTCGATCAGCCGGATGCCGAGTTCGCGCGCCACGATCGCCGCCGGCACGAGGCCGCCGCGGGTGACGCAGACAATGGCCTCGAACGGGCCGGCGCCGTGTATCCGCCACGCCAGCGCCCGGGAATCGCGATGGAACTGATCCCAAGACACTGGAAAAATCTTGGCTGGATTTGGTGGCTTTTCCGGCTCAGGCTGCGGCATCGCCATAATGTTGCTCCGGTGAATACTGGATCGACCTCAAAGCCGATATCAGACCGGAACCACAGCGCGCAATCAGGGAATTTCGTACACCGTCGTCTCGTCGGCGATACCGCGCAGTGCCGCGCGTTGCTCCGACGGGCGAAGGCCCGAGCTTTGCAGGATTTTCGCCGCTCTCGGATCGTCCACCACGGACTTGGTGACGAAGATCGCGCGCGACGAGGCTAGCCCCTGTACGCGCGCGGCCATGTTCACAGTCTGGCCGAAATAATCCTGGCTGTCGTTGAGCCGCACGGCGAGGCACGGCCCTTCGTGAATGCCGATCTTCAACAGCAAATCCTCGTTTTGGCGCTCGGCGTTAAAGAGCGCCATTTCTTCGCGCATTCGCAGCGCCGCCGCGAGCGCCCGGTCGGGCGTTGAAAATGTCGCCATCACCGCATCGCCAATCGTTTTAACGACCGCGCCCGCCTCCGCCGCCACGATGTCGTGGAGCACACGAAAATGCTGGCGCACCAGATCGTAGGCCACAAGATCGCCGACCCGCTCATACAATGCTGTCGAGCCTTTGAGATCAGTGAACAAGAAGGTGAGACTCGTGATCTTGAGCCGCTGGTCGACATCGAGCGTATCGGTGCGAAAGATGTCGCGGAACGTCTGATTGGTGAGTAGCCGCTTGGCCGTGAGGAACGGCCGGCGCTTGCCCAGCAGATGATGGAGCGCATCGCCGGCGATCCACAGCCCCGGCAGAACGCGGCGGTCGGTACGGTTCTCGAGCGACAGCCGCAACGGTCCCGGACGCATCTCCACCGTTCTGACCGGCGTTTGCACCCGGTCGAACACCATCGATAGCGTCTGCCGCTCGCGCGTCGGCTCGCCCTTGACGTCGATGAAGAGAGTGCCGTGGGTGACCGGATCGAACGCAATGACGAATTCACCGGGCAGTTGGACCGACAGCACCGCCTTCTCGCGCGGCGGCAGTTCGATCGAGTCGATGGTGAACTCGGCAAGACTCTCAGCCAGATTCTCCGGCAGGTCGGCCCCGGAGCTCCAGAATATCTGACGATAATATTCGACCTCGGGAAGCGTATCCGGACTGTGGGCGGTAATGCGACGAACTCGCGGGCTCACCGTGAAGGTCACTTCGACCATTTCGTCGAGCGTCGGCTTGTAGCCGGTGGCGCAAAGCCCGCAGTCGTATTCGTCGCGATTGATGGTCTTGAGCGTCGTACCGGCGTCGAGCACGCCACCGCAGCCGGGACACAGCACATTCCACGACAGCTCGAACAGGCCAAGCCGGGCGGCATGGAGGAATGCCGTGATCGCTCGTTCTTCCTCGAGGCCGTGCTTGCCCGCGAAATCGAGAGCGTTGACACGGCAGAGCTCGCGATCCGGCGCGTTCGTAACCGCGCGCTCGATGGCGGCAGAGCAATCGGCGTCGGCCGATTGCCGTAGCGCGTCGAAGAGAGTGTCGGATTCACTCACCGCTAGCGTTTCCTACCCGATCGGAATCGATATGACCAATTTAGATAGGGAACGTAAGCACGCGGTGCCGTCGCGACAAGGCGAATAGCCGTGACCGCACTCGTCGTCGCCATCACAGCGAATTGATCCATTCGACGACTTGCCGATGCGCCACCAGGGGCGTCGTCAAATGGCCGGCGAAAACCTCGATATATTTGCTCTTCGGATTTTTGGCGCCGGCGTTGAACGCATAGTCGGGGCCGCGACGATCGATCGGATCGAGCTTGCCGGCAACCCAAAGCAACGGCACCGGTGGCGCCCCTCGTCCTATCGTCACGGTATTTTTCGGGATCACCGCCGGCCCGTCGGGATCGAACATGCTGAGATAGACTCTGGGCGTCGCGGTCGCGGTCAGCGGGATACCTTGCGCCATGTCGGGAAAAGTCTGCGGCACGTCGCCTTGACCCGCGGCGATCAGCGCTTTGGCGCGATCGACCGCGTCGCGCACGAAGCTGCGCATCGGGTCCGCCTCCGGTAGATGGCCCGGCGCAAGCGCGACCACACCGACAAGCTCGGGATGCCGCGCGGCATAGCCGATCGCGGCATTGGCGCCGAGCGAATGGCCGATCACGACGATCCGGCTGGCGCCCTTGGCGCGCAGCCCGGCGACGACCGCGTCGATCTCGGCCATCGCGTCGTCGTAAGTCGCGGCATAGCGGCGGTGAAACGACCACGGCATTTCCGGCTTCGCCACCTGCGCGCCTTCGTCTTCGAGCGCACTTAAGATTCCGCCGTCAAAGCCGCCCGGCCAAGCGCCTTTGCCGTGCAGAAAGACGATACCCAAACCTTGCAGGCTCGCAGCCGGCGCCGCTCCGGCAAAATACGGCGTCAACAGTACCGCGAGCGCCGCAAGTGCACGCGTGAGAACGACCGCAATAATCCCGCGTCGATTCATGGTGCGATCGTTGCATGCGGCAAGGGACGAATCGATGCCGCGATTGCGCCGCAGCCGTCAGGCTTTGGCAAGCTCCGTCTTGACGCGCAGCAACATGACCTCAACCGCCGCTTTCGCCGCGGCGATCTTTTGCGGGTCGCGGCCCCGCACCACGACGTGGGTATTGGCGGCGTTGCTTTCGTCCTGGAACGGGTAGGAACCGATCACCACGTCGGGATGCTGCTTGGCGATCGCGCCAAGCTCGGTGCCGATATCGCCTTCGCGGCAATCAGCGCGAACGGTTTCCGACAGCATCCTCGCGCCGGTCTTGAGCTGCGGCGTGACGAATTCGAGCATCGCCTGCATGACGCTCGGAATGCCCGCCATGACCACGACATTGCCGATCCAGAAACCCGGGGCCGCGGAGACTTTATTGAGGACGAGTTCGGCACCGACCGGGATGCGGGTCATGCGCATGCGCGCCTCGTTCATCACACCGCCGGTTTGGGCGAGCCGCGCGCGCATGATCTCGACCGCCCCCGGGTGGTGTTCGAGAGCGACGCCGAAAGCCTTGGCGACGCATTCGGCGGTGATATCGTCGTGGGTCGGTCCGATGCCGCCGGTCGTGAAAACATAGGTGTAACGCGCGCGTAGCGCATTGAGCGCGGCGACGATCTCCGGCTCGTCGTCCGGCACGACGCGGACTTCCTTGAGATCAATACCGATGCCGGTGAGATTTTCGGCGATATAGCCGATGTTCTTGTCCTTGGTGCGCCCCGACAGGATCTCGTCGCCGATGACGAGAACCGCCGCGGTGACGGGCGCTGAAGACGTTTGCCCGCCGGCGGCCGGGGCCGCGTCATTGGCCATTGCTCAATCTCCGTGCTCCGCCTCCTCTAGCGCGGCAAAGATGGCGGCTCAAGCCGGCCAAGCCCAGGCTAGTCTCACGCAGGATGTTAGACGGGGCCTTCGGGAACTTCGGGATAGCCGAGGATGTCGCCTCGCTTCTGGAGATATTCGTCGCGGTCGATCTCGCCGCGCGCATAGCGCCGCGCGAGGACATCGAGCCCCGGCAGCTCGCGCCTCGCCAGAGCGCGTGCTTGCCGGCGCCTGTACTGCAGGTACCAGGCAAGACCCGCAATCACGATTGCGACGACCAATAGCCACTCGAACATGGACCTGCATCCCCACTCCCAGCCTCACTCTAACCCTCGACCCGCCGTGCAAGTTCCCGGGAACCAAGGCTTCGCCACAGCGTTAGTCAGTCCGCCTAAAACATGAGCAACGGTGTCGGCCTGGCGACCATTCGGGTGGATGGCCGCCGATCCGAACTGGCGCGAAGATTGCTACAATTTGAGATGCCGCAAAGCGTATAACCCTCAGACGATTATGGTTTTAGGGGGCCGGGGTTAGATATGTTCGACGAAATGGAGGGCACCGGGGACAAGGTGCGGCCGGCTTATGCCGAGCTGTCGCGTTGGCTCGGAGAGGTCAAACCGGACGTGCTCGACTTTCGCCGTCGCGAGGCCGAGCTCCTGTTCCGGCGCATCGGCATTACTTTCGCGGTCTATGGCGACCCCGAGGCCCAGGAGCGCCTGATCCCCTTCGACATCATCCCCCGCATCCTTGCGGCGAAGGAATGGGAACTGCTGACGCGCGGCCTCGAGCAGCGAGTCAAAGCCATCAATGCCTACATCAAGGATGTCTATGGCCGCCGCGAGATTCTCAGGGCGGGAGTCGTTCCCGAACAGTTGGTGTTTCAGAATCCGGTGTTTCGGCCGGAGATGAACGGCCAGAAGGTGCCGCACGACATCTACGTTCACATCGCCGGCATCGATATTATCCGGCTCGACGCCGATACTTTTTACGTGTTGGAGGACAATACGCGCACGCCGTCGGGGGTCTCCTATATGCTGGAGAACCGCGAAATCATGCTGCGGCTGTTTCCCGAATTGTTCTCGCGTTACCGCGTCGCCCCGGTCGAGAACTACCCCGACGAACTGTTGGACACGCTGAAATCGGTCGCACCGCCGTCGGCGTCGGCCGAGCCGAACGTCGTTTTGCTGACTCCCGGCGTCTACAATTCCGCCTATTACGAGCACTCGTTCCTGGCCGACAAGCTCGGCATCGAGCTGGTCGAGGGCCGCGATCTCGTGGTCAAGGGCGACATCCTCTACATGCGCACGACCGAAGGGCTCAAGCGCGTCGACGTCATCTATCGCCGCATCGACGACGATTTCCTCGATCCCTTGGTGTTCCGATCCGACAGCGCGCTCGGCGTGCCCGGGCTGATGTCGGCCTACCAAGCCGGCTCCGTCACGCTCGCCAATGCGGTGGGCACCGGGATCGCCGACGACAAGGCGGTCTACAGCTACATGCCCGAGATCGTAAAATTCTATCTCGGCGAAGAGCCGCTGTTGAAGAACGTGCCGACATGGCGCTGCCGCGAGAGCGAACATCTGTCTTATGTGCTCGACAACATCGCGGACCTGGTTGTGAAGGAGGTTCACGGCTCCGGCGGCTATGGCATGCTGATCGGTCCGAAGGCCGACAAGGCGACGATCGCAGCCTTTGCCGCCAAGCTCAAAGCCGATCCGACCAATTTCATCGCCCAGCCGACGCTTGCGTTGTCGACCTGCCCGACCTGTGTCGAAGAAGGCATTGCGCCGCGCCATGTCGATCTGCGCCCGTTCGTGCTGTCCGGCCGCGACCGTATCCGCATCGTGCCCGGCGGCTTGACGCGCGTTGCGCTGAAGAAAGGCTCGCTCGTCGTCAATTCGAGCCAGGGCGGTGGCACCAAAGATACGTGGGTCCTGGACGGCTAATTCGGGCGCTAGCCGGATAAATTGGATTTTGGATGGATTGCCTGGGTGTTGGACGAATGAAGAGATTGAACGATGCTGTCGCGCACGGCCGATAACCTGTACTGGCTCGCCCGTTACGTCGAACGTGCGGAATATATCGCGCGCATCCTCGACACGACGCTGCGGCTCACCGCGCTGCCGCTCGCCTATGTCGGCACCACCAACGAATGGGAATCCGCGGTGGCCACGGCCGGCTGCGCCAACGCCTTCTTCGAGAACTACAAGGAGGCTAACGAGGAGACCGTCACCGAATTCCTCGCCTTCTCCAGCTCCAACCCGTCCTCGATCCGCAACTGCTTCGAAAGCGCCCGACTGAACGCGCGCTCGGTGCGCACCGCGCTCACTATCGAGATGTGGGACGCCATCAACAGCGCCTGGCTCGAACTCAAGCGGTGGGGCAACGGACCGCGCTCGCGCGAGGAGTTCGCACGCTTCCTGCGCTGGGTGCTGGGATCGTCGCTGCGCTTCGATGGCTCGGCCTACCGGACCATGCTGCGCAACGATGCCTATTGGTTCTCGCGGCTCGGGGTCTATATCGAGCGCGCCGACAACACCGCGCGTATCCTTGACGTCAAGTATCACTTGCTCTTGCCCGCCGAAGAGCATGTCGGCGGGCCGCTCGATTATTACCAATGGTCCTCGATTCTGCGCTCGGTGTCCGCGCTCACCGCCTATCACTGGGTCTATCGCGAAAACGTCAAGCCGTGGCTGGTTGCCGATCTCTTGATGCTGCGGGACGAGATGCCGCGCTCACTGGCCAGCTGTTACGAGAATCTGGTGCATAATCTCGACCGCATCGCCAACGCATATGGCCGCCAGGGGCCGGCGCAACGCCAGGCCCGTACCGTGCGCGCGCGACTGGAAAACGTCCGGATCGAGGAGATATTTCAGACCGGCTTGCACGAATTCATCGATGATTTCGTCGAGGACAATAATCGCCTCGGTACCGCCGTCTCGCAGCAATATCTGCTATAGTCGGGGTCGCTGGTCAGTGGTCAGTCATCAGAAGTTGGCGGACAATAGAGCCCTATGTCGTCTATCGTCGGCCTCCTCCGCCATCTGACTACCGTCATCTTACAACCGGCTTCTGATTGCTAACTCCCGATATGCGCATCCGCATCGCCCACCGCACCACTTACCGATACGATCCGCCGGCCGCGGGCGTAATCCAGGTTCTGCGCGTCACGCCGCGAAACTACGAAGGCCAGTACATCGTGCATTGGCGCATCGATGTATCCGCGGACGCGCGGCTTGCCGCGCATGAGGACGCGTTCGGCAACGTCACACACGTATTCTCCGCCGATGGGCCGCTGGGCGAACTCGCCGTCGAGGTCGACGGCGAGGTCGAGACCCAGAACACCAATGGAATCGTGCGCGGGACCGTCGAACGATTTGGGCCCACGTTGTTTCTGCGCGACACGGCTTTGACGCAGGCCGACCCGGCGATCCGCGACTTCGCGCAAAGCATCCGCGCCAACAAAGGCGGCGAGGTTCTCGCCGAGTTGCACGCGTTGCTGGACGCGCTCTACGAAGAAATGGAGCATGATTCCGATGAACCGGAGGGCACGGCGAACGCGGCCGAAGCCTTTACGCTCAAGCGCGGCTCGTCGCGGGACTTAAGCCACATTTTCATCGGCGCGGCCCACGCGCTCGGCGTTCCGGCCCGCTATGTCGCCGGCTATTTTCGTGGCGGCGACAGTGACGCGACGGGCCATGGCGGTCACGCCTGGGTGGAGGCTTTCGTGCCCGATCTCGGTTGGGTGGCGTTCGATCCGGCGAACGGCTTCTGTCCGACCGATGCGCATGTGCGCGTCGCTATCGGGCTCGATTCACTCGGCGCGGCCCCGGTGCGCGGCGTGCGCTATGGCCCCGGCGCCGAGACGCTCGCGGTCGCCATTACGGTCGGCCAATAGGCCTATCACGCTGTCCCGCGACAGCGGGAAGGATGCTATAAGCGCCGCACGGGGGAGCAGTTGATCCGATGACTTATTGCGGTGGTATTCTGGTGCGCGAGGGACTGGTGATGTTCGCGGATACGCGGACCAATGCCGGCGTCGATAACATCTCGACTTTCCGCAAGCTGCACGTGTTCAAGGACCCAAAGAAGCGCGTGATGGCGATCGCCACGGCGGGAAATCTGTCGATCAGCCAATCGGTCATCAGCATATTGGTCGAAGGCTACGACAATCCCGAAACCGGCGAACGCGAAACCCTGATGAACTCGCCGACCATGTTCCAGGCGGCGCAACGCGTCGGTCATGTCATTCGCACCATCCACGCCACCGAAGGCAAGGCGCTCGAATCCTCCGACGTGAATTTCGACGTCTCGTTCCTGTTCGGCGGCCAGATCATGGGCGAGCGCATGCGCTTGTTCATGGTGTACTCTGCCGGCAATTTCATCGAATGCACGACCGATACGCCGTATCTTCAGATCGGCGAGCACAAATACGGCAAGCCGGTTCTCGACCGCGCCATCAATTACGAGATGGACCTTTATGACGCGCTGAAAGTGGGCCTGGTCTCCATCGATTCGACCATGCGCTCGAATCTGAGCGTCGGCATGCCGATCGATCTTCTGGTAGTACGGCGTGACACCTGCGACCCAGAGTTGGTCTACCGCATCGAGCCGGGCGAACCTTACTTCACGGATCTGCGCGAGAGATGGTCGGGGGCGTTGCGCGCTGCTCATATCGGTATCCCGCGGCCGCCCTATACCAACAAGCGGTAAGGCTGCATTTTACCCGCCATTAACGAACGCTGCCGGAACCGAGCCGCGCTCACGCCAGAAGCCTCTACAGCGCTAAATTGCAAGTGATTTTCAATATTTACACCTTAGGGTCGGGCCGAGACAGAACGTCCAAAGGGTGGTTAGGTGCCTTCGGCGCGGTCGAAAATCGCGGCGGAAAGCAAACGGTCGGGGTGGGATCAGGCCCGTTTGAGCCTGGTCGTGCCGATCGGCGTGATCGTTGCTATCGCCATCCTGTGCGTGGCCGTTGCGGTGCTGATCGCCGCGCAGCGGGCCAATGAAGCTGCCGTCGATTCCGAACAGCGACTGATCGCCCACGCGATCGCCGATCGCGGCGAGCGCGCGTTGCGCGTCGTCGAGAACGTTGCCGCGACGCCCCACGCCACGCTCAAGGTCCGCGACAGCTACAATCCGGAATGGGTCGATCGCCGCGTCGGAAATGAGATGACGGAGATTTTCCATTTCGACGGCACGGCGATCGTCGGCGCCGACGACCAGATCGAATACATGCACGACTTCGCGGCTGCCGGCCCGAGCGACGCCGAGCTGCGTGCGGCGCTGGCGCCGATCGTCGATCTTTTGCGCGGCCGGCTCAGCGCCGTGCCGCTTCACTCCATCACCGTGGGCGCTGCGCGGGACGCCAGCAAGCCCGGCCGCAGCGTTGCCCTGATCCAGCGTTTCCTCGACACTCCCGCGATCGTTACCGCGGTCGCGGTCGGCTCCAACGGCGATCTCGCGCACGGCAACGCCGGCGCGCCGATCGTAGTCGCCGTGAAAAACGTCGGCGATCGGCTGTTGTCGAAGATAGGCGAACGCCTCCAATTGGACGGACTGCGCGTGAGCGACCAGCCGGTGACTGCCGCCAACGAGCGCGTCGCCGCACTCGTCGACGCCCAAGGCGATGCCATAGCGCGCTTCGCCTTTCGGCCGAAATTGCCCGGCGGCGCGATCGCGATGAGCGTGGTGCCGTTCATCGCCGTAGCCCTCGCGGGTATCATCATCCTGGTCGCTTTGGTCATGCGCACCATGCGACGCACCATGGCCGCCGTCGCGGTCGGCGAGCGGCAACTGCGTCACCTCGCGCTGCACGATCCGGTGAGCGGCTTGCCCAACCGCATCTATTTCAGCGAGCGGCTCGAACAGGCGATCCGCGAGGTGCGCAGCGGCGGTCAATCGGCCGCGGTGTTCTACATCGATCTCGATCACTTCAAGGACGTCAACGATACGCTCGGCCATCACATCGGCGACGAGCTGATCCTCAACGTGACGCAGCGCCTGAGCCGCGTCATGCGCGCCGAGGACCTGGTGGCGCGTCTCGGCGGCGACGAGTTCGCCATCATCACCGAATGCGAGTCGGATTCCTATTCGCTGCAAGCCATCGCCGGGCGCATCATTGCTGCGGTCTGCGCGCCCTACGCCATCTCCGGCCACAATATCATCATCGGCGCCTCGATCGGCATTGCCGTGATCGACCGCCGCAACGAAGCCGCCGACATCCTGCGCTACGCCGACATGGCGCTCTATCGCGCCAAGAACGAGGGCCGCAATCGCGCCTGCATTTACGACGCGGCCATGGACGCCGATCTGTCGAACCGCAAACTGCTGGAGGGCGACCTCCTCCACGCCATCAAGAACGATGACCTGCGCGCCGCCTACCAGCCGATCGTCAATGCCTCGGGCGACGCCGTCGTCGGCGTCGAGGCGCTGGCGCGCTGGACCCATCCGACGCATGGCGAAATCCCGCCGGTTCGCTTCATCCCGATCGCCGAGCATTCCGGTCTGATCATCGAGCTTGGCGAATGGATGCTGCGGCGCGCCTGCCTCGACGGCCGGGACTGGCCGGGCTTGACGGTCGCCGTCAACGTCTCGCCGCTGCAATTCCGCCGTTCGGACTTCGTCGAACTGGTCGAGCGCATTCTCACCGAGACCGATTTCGACGCCAACCGGCTCGAACTCGAACTGACCGAAAGCACGCTGCTTGGCAATCTCGACACCGCCGAACTGTCGATGCTCCGTCTCAAGGCGATCGGGGTGCGCTTTGCGCTCGACGATTTCGGCACCGGCTATTCGAGCCTGCTCTATTTGCGGCGTTTCCCGTTCGACAAGCTCAAGATCGATTCGAGCTTCGTGCGCTCGATCGAGAAGGCGCCCGACGCCGCCGCGATCGTTCATGCGGTGGTCAGCCTCGGCCGCGGGCTGGGCATGAAGGTGACGGCGGAAGGCGTCGAGACCGCCGAGCAGCATCTGTTCCTGCGCGCCGCCGGCGTGCACTCGATGCAGGGCTACCGCTTCGGCCGGCCGGGCACCGCGGCCGACCTCAGCGTGCGGCTGCAATCGCCCGACGACTACCGCGTCGGCAGCCCGGACCTCGAAGTCGCGATGGCGAGCTGAAGGCCCCGGCCATTCTTCTGCATTCTTCTGCATTCTCCCGCCTCGCCCTCTCCCCGCCCGCGCGCAGAGATGGTATCCCGGTCGTCCAGAAACATGACGGGAGGCCACGATGACCGCGCGGAAAGTTGCATTGGTGACGGGAGCCGGCACCGGCGTCGGCCGGGCGGTGACGCTGGCTTTGATGCGCGAAGGTTATGCGGTGGTGCTCGCCGGACGGCGCAAGGACATGCTCGAGGCGGTGGCCAAGGAAGGCGCGCAGACGCCGGGCGAAGCCTTGACGGTGCCGACCGACGTCGCCGACCCGGCCGCGATCAAGTCGCTGTTCGCCAAGACCAAAGAGACCTACGGGCGGCTCGACCTGCTGTTCAACAATGCCGGCATTGGCGCGCCGGCCACCTCGATCGAGGACATCCCGCTCGACAAGTGGCTTCAGGTCGTCGCGACCAATCTCACCGGCGTGTTCGTCTGCACTCAGGAAGCCATCAAGATCATGAAGGCGCAGGATCCGCGCGGCGGCCGCATCATCAATAACGGCTCGATCTCCGCGCATGTGCCGCGCCCGGGAGCGGCCGCCTATACCGCGACCAAACACGCCATCACCGGCCTGACCAAGCAGACCGCGCTCGACTGCCGCGGCCACGACATCTGCTGCGGCCAGATCGACATCGGCAATGCCGCAACCCCGCTGACCGATCGCATGGTGCAGGGCGACGGCGTGCTGCAGCCCGACGGCCGCAAGATGATCGAAGCGCGCATGGCCGCCGACGATGTCGGCCGCGCCGTGGTTTACATGGCGGGCCTGCCGCTCGACACCAATGTGCTGTTCATGACGGTGATGGCGAACCTGATGCCGTTTATTGGAAGAGGTTAAAGCATGATGGCAAGATCGCATCACGGCGCACGAGCCGTCATCCTGAGGTGCGAGCGAAGCGAGCCTCGAAGGATGCACGGCCCGGGCCGTCGCCCTTCGAGGGCCGCTTTGCGGCCGCCTCAGGGTGACGGTATCGCGCGCGAATAAGATCCTCCCATGCTCGACGGCTGGCACGAATTCTATGGACTGCTCGGCACCGCGGCCGCGGCGCTGGTCGCGCTGTTGTTCGTCGCGGCATCGATCGGCACCGGCTATATCAGCGCCGAACGCGCAAGCCCGACGCGAACATTCACAAGTCCGGTGGTGGTGCATTTCACCTACGTCTTGTTCGTGAGCCTGATCGCGCTCATTCCGATCGAGACCGATACGTCGCTCGCCGTGATCATCGGGGTGAGCGCGGCGGCGGCATTGGCGTATTCGATATTCATCCTGATCCGCGTCTTGAGGAGTTCCATCACCGACCTCGACGATCGCTTCGGTTATGGCTTAAGCCCGCCGGCGGGTTATGCGGCGGCGCTGGCCGCCGCGGCCTTCATCTTCGAGCGCTCCGCGGTCGGGCCGCCGCTCCTGGCCGGCGCGCTCATTCTTCTCCTTCTCGTCAATATCCGAAACACCTGGGATTTGACGGTGTTCTTCGCGCAGCGGCGGGACGGCGGAACTGCGCCGCCGCCGCCCAACCCTAATCGAGCGCCGTCACTTTGATGGTGGCGCCGGCTTTCACCTTGGCGAGCGCTTTCACCTCGCCTTTAGCCTTCGCCCAGATGTTGCAAGGGCTCGCCAGCCGCGTTTCGTCGCCCTTGGAAATCGGCGTGCGGCCGAAACCTAACGCAATGGCATGGCCGTCCGGCCAATAGGCGATCTCACCCGGCGTGACGACCGCGCGGGCGTCCCTCTCGCGCGGCACCTTGACGGGGATTTCGAAATAAACCTCCTCGCCCCAGGTCAGCGCCTCTGCCTTGATCGGCAGCGCTTGAGCGATCGCCTTTGCGGTCGGCGTATCGAGCAGCTCGGCGTCAAGCGTGAGCGAACCGAAGTCGAAACGGATGCGCATGGGGCACTCCTGATTATCGTCTTGCCACGTCGTTTCACTATGACTGAGCGCATAAAAAAAATCTGCGCGCGAGCTTCGCACTCCCTCTCCCGCGCGCGGGGGAGGGTGGGGTGAGGGCCGCCTCCGCTGGGCTGAGAATTCAAGGGATGTCTCCAACGCCGTAGTTTGATCCGCATCGCTCAGAATCGCGGAGAGGCCCCCTCACCCTCGCTGCACTCGACCTCTCCCCGCACGCGGGGAGAGGTGGATGAGCGACACCGTCCTCGCGCCACGCTTTTCGCGCGCGAACTGAAAGAACCCCTGTTACGTTCAGCGCGAAACTTGAGGAGGAAAAGGAAAACCGAGGGGTGGTGCCTCGTCGTCGCTCTTCGCTACGCCCGGTTTCGCCGTTATTTGTAGGGTGGCGTTAGCGGCGAAGCCGCGTA